>Ga0070740_10002463_pt1 | contig 21671 bp, 20 predicted proteins | sample Coa_R2_FD_67286 | JGI IMG/M metagenome (GOLD analysis project Ga0070740, IMG submission 67286) | Surface soil microbial communities from Centralia Pennsylvania, which are recovering from an underground coalmine fire - Coalmine... | ecosystem: Environmental > Terrestrial > Soil > Unclassified ...
ACCACCCAGGTCGATATGCGCCGGATTTCCGACGGCGTGAAGACCTCGCAGCGCTACAAGACCACCGATCAGGTCGAGCGCGCCCATGTCGAGGACCACGAGTTCTCCTACCTCTACAAGGACGGCGACGGCTTCCATTTCATGAACCAGGAGAACTACGAGCAGGTCCAGGTGCCGGCCGACGTCGTCGGCGACTACGAGAAGTATCTCCAGGAAGGCATGATCGTGAACATCGCCTTGCACGAGGGCACGCCGGTGTCGATCGAGATCCCGCAGAAGGTGACGCTGGAAATCACCGAGACCGAGCCGGTGGTCAAAGGTCAGACCGCGTCGGGCTCGTTCAAGCCGGCGATGCTGTCGAACGGCGTGCGCACCATGGTGCCGACGCATATCACCGCCGGCACGCGCGTGGTGGTCAACACCGCCGACGGCTCCTATGTCGAGCGCGCCAAAGATTAATTATACCCGCACGCTCGCCCGCACTTCCTGCGGAAACAAATCGTCCGGCGCGAGCCTGTGGGCCGTGATGCCCTGGGCATGGGCGAAGCGGCAGAAGGCCTCGAGCGTCTTGCGGTTGGCCTCAAGCCCATAGGCGAAGGGATCGGCGCCGAAGGCCCCGCCCCACTCCCCGGCAACCGAAGCCGCCCACGGCACCGGGATGCGCGAAGCGGTGAGATCGTTGATGCGCTCGTAGGAGCGCAGCTTGGCCTGCTCGAACGCCTTGAGCAAATTCATCGCCACCCAGGGATAGCGCTCGAACACCGCGCGGCGGATGGCGATGACGTGCATGATCGGGAAAATGCCGGTCGCTTCGTAGTAGCGCATCTCCTCGCCGCGATAATCCGGGTAGAGCCGCACCACCTTGCCGCCGCCATTGACGAAGGCGTCGGGCACGCGCGCCGAGATCGCGGCGTCGATCTCGCCCGACAGCAGCATCGCCGACAGGCTGGTGTCGCGGCGCTGCGAATAACGAATGCCCGGCGGCAATTTGAACTCGACTTTCTCCTCGCGCCCGGCCTCGTTCATGCCGGCCTGCACCCACGCGATCTTGGCAAGATCGACGCCGGCGGTCTCGCTCAGAAAACCGCGCGCATAGATGCCGGCGGTCTGCGCCCATTCCGGAATGCCGACGGTCTTGCCTGCCAAATCCTTCGGCGAACGGATGCCGCGATCGGCGCGCACGTAGAACGCCGAATGACGGAACACGCGCGACGGGAACACCGGGATGCCGATGAAGGGCGAGTTGCCCTGCCCGGCAAAGCCGATGAACTTGCCGAACGACATTTCGGACACGTCCCATTCCCGGTTCTTGATGAAGCGGAAGAAGATTTCCTCGACCGGCAGCACAAAGCCGGTCAGCACCATGCCGTCGGCCTGCACTGCGCCGTTCACCAGATCGCGCACGTGGTCGTAATCGGTCACCGCGAGGGTGAGATTGAGCCGCGCGGTGCCGCCGCTTTCGATAATGGCCGGGGCGCGCTCGGCGCCCGCGGCCGCCACCCGTTTGCCCTCATGCGCCGACATCGCGCCTCCTTTGCCCGTGGCCCACGGGCTTGTATGCCGCAGTCCTATGCCGGTAGTCTTGCAGCGCGTAAAGGGGCCAATTCAGGGGTCGGTGTTGAGACTTGCGGTATTCACTGCTGCGCTGTTGTTGGCCAGCGCAGCCGCTGCCGACGACATGCAAGCGCCCCGCGTCACCGTGAGCCAGGTCAACTGGGCGGAGGCTGCGACCACGCTGCCCGATCACGGCATCGATCCGCCGGCCGCCGAATTTGCCCGCATCAATGCGCTGACCGGAAAGCGCTTCCCCGGCATCGCCGCAAGCAGCGTTCCGGTGCTGCTGCCGATCGATCTCGACGCCTACCGCAAGGACGCGGCCGACGGCGCAGCCGAGCTTGCCACGTCGGACAAATATTTCGGCCCCTTCCACCCCTCGAAGCTGTTTCTGCCCGGACCGGCCGGCTACACCGCGACGTTCTTTGCCGACCGCAGCTTCGATTTCACCTTCGCCAAGCCGGTCGAGATCGAAATTACCGGCGGCGCCTTCGTCTACGATCTCGACGGCCCGGACCACCAGGAGGTGTTTCCGCCGCCCAAGGAGTTGCAGGCGCAGTTTCCCGGAATGCAGCGCATCCTGCGCGAAGCGCATGTGCGCTACGCCTTCGAGCGCTTCGGCGTGCCCTATGTCGTGGCCATCCAGTGCTACGACCAGCCGCGCTCCTCGCGCTATCTCTCCTGCAAGGAGGCCGATCCGGTCGCGGTGAAATTCCTGCAGATGCTCAAGACCGCCGGCGGCACGCCGATGGACATTGCGCAGCCGCACATCGATCTGACGCGGCCTTCCGCCAAATCCGATTTCACCTATTACGGGCCCGGCGACCTCATCCCGCAAACCGGCTGGCACAAGATGCCGGGCCGCGCCGACTACCACGTCTATGCCCGGATGCGTCCGCCGATCGCCGCGGCGCCGTCCTACGTGAAGTCGCAGTCCTTCATGCCGTGGGGCGACTGCTACCGCGGCGGGCACAGCGGCAGGCTCGGCCGCAAGGGCTCGGAATATTCGTGCAGCGTGAACGGCATTCCGCTGACCTTCGACGAATCCGCCGCGGCCAACTGGACCTATCCCTGGCGCGACAATTTCTGCGAATTGCGCGACTTCCTGGTCGGCCAATGCCCCGGCGGCTACGGCCACCAAGGCGAGGACATCCGGCCGGGCAATTGCGTGCTCAACAACGAGGGCGCCGACCGCTGCGAACCTTACCAGCACGACGTCGCCGCCGTGCGCGACGGCATCATCTGGCGCAGTCCCGGCAATATCGGCCTCTATATCGACGTCAACACCAAGGACGATTTCGTCCGCTTTCGCTATCTGCACATGAATCCGAAATTCATGGATGCGGAAGGCTGGCTGAGCGGCCGCAAGGTCAGCGAAGGCGAAATCATCGGCAAGGTCGCGACCTGGGGCGATTACGAGAAAGGCACCTCCTACCACATTCACTTCAACATCCAGGTATTCACCAAAGTCGGCTGGGTCTGGGTCAATCCTTACATGACCCTGGTCGCCGCCTATGAGCACCAGATCGGCGGACGCGGCACCGAGATCAAGCCCGGTGAGGCGGCGCCGCCGGTTCCGGTCAAGCTGCCGGTGATTGCGCATCCGACGCCGGTTGCGGTGCCGCCGCTGCCGCCGACGGCCGCGGCGACACAGGAGCCGGCGCCGCCGGCGACGCAAGTCACGCCGAGCGAGCCGCCGACCCCGGTCATCATGCGGCAGGAGGCGCGCAACAAGCAGGCCGAAGACGAAAAGCCGCACAAGCGCCGCCACGCCCGCCGCAAGCGCCGCCACCGGCATGAGGACGACTAGCGCGGCCGCGCTCGATCCATAGAATGCGGCGGATGCCGCGATTCCCGGCTTTGCTCACGCCCGACCGGCGCGCGCTCCTGAGCGGCGCGCTCGGCGCGCTGATCCATTGCGCCATAGGCGGGCGCGCCATCGCGGCGCCGCCGGGCTTTGCCAACTGGGTTGCCGAATTCCGCGGCCGCGCCCTGCGCCGCGGCATCTCGGCGCAGACCTATGCACGGGCGATGAACGGGCTCGAACCCGACATGAGCGTGTTCGATGAGTTCAATTCACAGCCCGAGCTCACCGAGGTCACCTGGCAATACATCAACCGGCGCTGCTCCGACTGGCGCGTCATGACCGGCAGGGAACGCGCCAGGGAGTATGCCGGCCTGCTGTCGCGCATCGAGAAGGATTACGGCGTCGACCGTTACATCTTGCTCGCGCTGTGGGGCATGGAGTCCTCGTTCGGCGACCTCATCGCCAACCGCAAATACATGCGGCCGGTGATCCCGGCGCTCGCCGCACTCGCATGGCACGAGCCGCGCCGCCGCCATTACTGGGAAACCGAACTGCTCAACGCCCTGACCATCGTCGACAAAGGCTGGGCGCAAGCCTCCGACATGATCGGCTCCTGGGCCGGCGCCATGGGTCACACCCAATGGATGCCCGAAGTCTGGCTGCACATGGGCGTCGACTTCGACCGCGACGGCCGTGTCAGCCCCTACGGGCGGCCCGACGACGCGCTGGCGGGCACCGCGCGTTACCTCGTCGAGCGCGGCCACTACTGGCGCGGCGAAGCCTGGGGCCATGAGGTCAGGATCGCCGGCCGCGCATCGGGCGGCTGGCGCAGCTACGCGCAATGGCAGGGGCTCGGCCTGCGCCGCGCCGACGGCAAGGCCTTCGACCGGCCCGCCGATCGCGCCCGCCTCTGGATACCCGAGCGCGGCGGCCCGGCCTTTCTGGTCGGACAGAATTTCCGCGCCGTCTATTCCTACAATCCGTCGAACAATTACACGCTGGCTCTGTGCCACCTCGGCGATCTCATTCGCGGCGGCGGGCCGTTCCGCCAGCAGTTCCCCGGCGGCGAGCGCGTCCCCACCATCGACGAGGTCAAGGAGATCCAGCGCCGGCTCGACGAGCAGGGCTTCAAGATCGACCGCGTCGACGGCCGCAGCGGCAGCGACACCGTCAAGGCCATCATCGCCTTCCAGAAGAAGGTCGGCATGCGCCCGGTCGACGGCTACGCCGGATTGAAGGTTTTGGCCCGATTGCGTCAGGGCGCGTAATCCGGTTGGATGCGGCGGTCAGAACCGGGGTTTCGATCCGTGACAGAGTCCTCGCCCAAACGCGCCGCCGCGCGCCATCCCCACGCCGACATTGCCGCGCTCGACCGGCCCAAGCCCGCCGGCGTCAATGCCGCCGCGTTCGGCAGCGACGTCGCAGCCGACGCGCTGCGCGCCACCGGCGTGCCCTACATCGCGCTCAACCCCGGCGCCAGCTATCGCGGCTTCCACGACAGCATCGTCAACTATCTCGGCAACGAGCGGCCGCAGATGCTGCTCTGCCTGCATGAAGAAAGCGCCATCGCCATCGCGCACGGCTACGCCAAGATCACCGGCCAGGCGATGGCCGCGGCGGTGCATTCCAATGTCGGGCTGATGCACGGCACCATGGCGATCTTCAACGCCTGGTGCGACCGCATCCCGATGGTCATTCTCGGCGCCACCGGCCCGGTCGATACCGTCAAGCGCCGGCCGTGGATCGACTGGATCCACACTGCGCGCGACCAGGGCGCGCTGGTGCGCGGCTATACCAAGTGGGACGACCAGCCGGCCTCGCCGGTCGCCGCGCGCGAAGCGATCTTGCGCGCCGCCTGGATCGCCAACACCGCGCCCTGCGGCCCGACCTACGTCAATCTCGACGCCGGCATGCAGGAGGACAAGCTCGCCGAGCCGGTGGCGCCGATCGACGCGCAGCGCTATATGCCGCCTGTCGCCAGCGCTCCGCCGCCCGAGGCTGTCGCGCAGGCGGCGGCGCTGCTGCGCGAGGCCAAGCATCCGGTGATTCTTGCCGGGCGCGTGTCGCGCGATGTCGACGCCTGGAACGCGCGCGTGGCGCTCGCCGAACGCCTCGGCGCAATCGTCGTCACCGATCTCAAGATCGCAGCCGCCTTCCCGACCGATCATTACCTGCACGCCGGCGCGCCGGGCACCAGCGTGCTGGCGCCGGAAGCGGCCGACGCCATCAAGTCGGCCGACGTCATCCTCAGCCTCGATTGGGTCGACGTCGCCGGCTGCTTCAAGTCGGTTGGCGGCAATGTCACGGCAAAGACCGTCCAGGTCTCCGTCGACCATCACCTGCACAACGGCTGGAGCATGGACTACCAGGGTCTGCCGCCGGTCGACGTCTACATCGCCTCGACGCCGGACGCCGCCGTGCCGGCGCTGATCGCGGCGCTCGGCACGGGCAAGCCGCGCGCCGTCGCCGCGGGCGTCAAGCAACCGCCAAAGCTCGGCAGCGACAAGTTGACCGTCGATCATCTTGCCGACGCGCTGCGCCGCTCGGTCGGCAACCGGCCGTGCACGCTGACGCATCTGCCGCTGTCGTGGAACGGCGCCAGCTGGCCGTTCCGCCACCCGCTCGACTTCCTCGGCGGCGACGGCGGCGGCGGCATCGGCGCCGGGCCCGGCATCACCGTGGGCGCCGCGCTCGCGCTCAAGGGCAGCGGCCGCCTTGCCGTCGGGATCTGCGGCGACGGCGATTTCCTGATGGGCGTCACCGCGCTGTGGACGGCGGTGCACTACAAGATCCCGCTGCTCTTGATCGTCGCCAACAACCGCTCGTTCTTCAACGACGAGCTGCACCAGGAGCGCGTCGCGCGCATGCGCAACCGTCCGGTCGAGAACCGCTGGGTCGGCCAGCGCATTTCCGAGCCCGACATCGATCTCGCCGCCATGGGCCGCGCGCAAGGCGCCATAGGCTTCGGGCCCATCGGCAAGATCGGCGAGCTTGATGCCACGTTCGACAAGGCGATCGCCGCGGTCGAAGGCGGCGCCGTCGCCGTGGTCGACGTGCGCGTCGAACCGGGCTACACCGCGGCCGTCACCGCCGCGATGACCCGCAAAAGCGACTGATCATGAACGCCTCCGGCGATGCCATTCTGGTCGCGGACCGGATTGCCGTGCGCTTCGACACCGCCGAAGGCCCGATCACCGCGGTCGACGACGTCTCCTTCAAGGTCCGGCCCGGCGAATTCCTGTCGCTGATCGGCCCGTCCGGCTGCGGCAAGTCCACGCTGTTCAACGTCATCGGCGGCCTGCTCAGCCAGCACGACGGCATTGTCAGCGTCGCCGGCGAAACCATCAGCGGTCCGCACAAGTCGATCGGCATGGTGTTCCAGGAGGAATCGACCTTTCCCTGGCGCAACGTCACCGACAACGTCGCCTTCCCGCTCGAGCTCGTCGGCATGCCGCGCGACAAGCGCATCGAGCGCGCGCGGCGCTTCATCTCGTTGGTCGGCCTCGACGGCTTCGAGAACCGCTATCCGGGCGAACTGTCCGGCGGCATGCGCCAGCGCGTGGCGCTCGCCCGCACGCTCGCCTCCGAGCCGAAGATCCTGCTGATGGACGAGCCTTTCGCCGCGCTCGATGAGCAGACCAGGCTCTTGCTCGGCGACAAGGTGCTGCAAATCCAGCAGCAGCTCAAGCAGACGACGCTGCTGATCACCCACAACATCACCGAGGCGGTGCAGATGTCCGACCGCATTCTGGTGATGACCTACCGCCCCGGCAGGGTGAAGCGCATCGTCGACATCGATCTGCCGCGGCCGCGCTCGTCGGCCGTCGTCACCAGCGAGGCCTTCGGCCGCTACGTCGCCGAGATCTGGAACGACCTGCGCGAGGAGGCAAGCCGCGGCATGCGCGACGAGGAAAGTCAGGTGCTGCACCATCACGGGAGCGCGCCGTGAGCCAAGCCGCTTCGCGTACCTCGATTGCCGCGTCCGCCCCCCGCGCCACCGGCCTTATGACGCTTCTGGTCGCGCTGCTGCTCACCGAACTGCTGATCCAGGCGGGACTAATCAACCGTTTCATCGTGCCGCCGCCATCCGAAGTCGCCAAAGCGTTCTACCGCATCGTCGCGCAGGAGCACGTGTTTCGCCGCTTCCTGTCGACCGCCGCCGAGTGCTTCGCCGCCGGCGTCATGCTGACGCTGGCCGGCGTCAGCGCGGGCTTGCTGATGCAGCGCTTCACGCTGCTGCAGCGGGCGGTCGAAACCTGGGTCGCCTCGATCGCGGCGGCGCCGCTGGTGATCATGTATCCGCTGTTCCTGGTGATCTTCGGCCGCAACGCGCTCACCATCATCATGATGGGCTTCATCTCCGGCCTGCCGCCGGCGATCCTGAAGACCATCGAAGGCATCTCGGCGACGCGCAAGGTGCTGATCAATGTCGGCCGCAGTTTCAACCTCACGGCCACCCAGCAGTTCTGGAAAATCCTGTTCCCGGCGGCGCTGCCGACCATCTTCGTCGGCGTGCGGCTCGGCCTCGTCTTCGCGCTCATCAACGTCGTCGGCACCGAGTTCCTGATCAGCTATGGCGGGCTCGGTGCGCTCATCGCCGACTTGGCCGAGCGCTACGATCTCGCCGGCACCTATGCGGCGATCTGCTTCGTCATCCTGGTGAGCGTGCTGTTCTTTCTCGCATTGGAAAAGATCGAGCGATGGCTGAGACCGGTCGATTAAGGCAGACGGCGACAGCGCCGCTCATCGGCCCGGTGGCGCTTGTGCGCACGGCCATCGTGCTGGCGCTGCTGGCGCTCTGGGAATTTCTCGCCCATTCCGGCTGGCTCTACCGCGACGTGGTGCCTTCGCTGCTGTCGATCGCGCGCGCGCTGGCGAGGCTGCTGTCGCAGCCGGATTACTATTACAACCTCGGCGTCACCGCCGGCGAGATCGGCATGGCGCTGTTGATCGGCGGCGGCGCCGGTCTGCTGGTCGGGCTGGTGCTCGGGGGCAACCGCTTCTTGTCGAAGGCCTTCGAGCCCTATCTCTACTATCTCGGCCCGACTCCGAAAATCATATTTCTGCCCATCGCCATCATGTGGTTCGGCGTCGAGGCGCCCTCCAAGATCGCGCTCGGCACATTCTCCTGCTTCTTCCCGGTGGCGCTCAATGTCGCCGCCGGCATGCGCCAGATCGACCGCGTGCTGATCCGCGTCGGCCAGAGCTTCCGCGCCTCGACGCTGCAAATGGTCGTGAAGATCTACCTGCCGGCGATGCGGCACCCGATCATCAACGGCGTGCGGCTCGGCTTCGGCTTCGCGCTGATCGGCGTGCTGCTCGCCGAGACGCGGCTGTCGAACAAAGGCGTCGGCTTTGTGATCATGCAGGCCGACTCGACCTTCGACATGCCGAGCATGTACGCCATGCTGATCGTGCTGTTCGTGCTGGCGATCGGCGCCAACGCCCTGATCGGCCGCCTCGGCGGCATCGACACCATCAAGCGCAGTTAAGGCGGCGCGTCGAAGCCGCCTTGCGCCCACACGGCGCGGTGCTCTGGGTCGCAGACAAAGGCGATAAAAGCCGTGCCGGCCTCAGGCGCGGCGCTCTTTGCCGTCACCGCCGCGCCGTAAATGGTGGTGAGCTGGATCGCCGCCGGCAGCGGCCCGGCAAGGCTGAGCCGCGGATCGAGCACCTCGCTCTTCGGATAGAACCCGATCTCGGCCTCACCGCTCGCCACCAGTTCGATGCCGCCGCGCAGCGCCGAGCGATGGATGACCTTGCCCGTCATCGCCTCGGCAATGCCCAGCGTTGCCAGAAGCTTGCCCATATGCGTGCCGCTCGGCGTCTCGCCGGGCGTGGCATGGGCGATGGCGCGGGCGCCGAGGATGGCCGCCTTGACCTTGTCGGGGCTCGACAAATCGGGCTTGGCCGCCCCGGCGCGCACCACCGCATTGATACTGACGAGGCCGAGCACGGCGCGGCCTTGTCCGCGCACCACGCCGTCCTTCTCGTAGCCGTCGAGGATATTGGTCGGCATCACCAGCACGTCGGCCGGCTCGCCGGCGGCGACCTTCTCGCGCAAGGCCGACATCACGGCAAAGACGTAATCGACTTTATGGCCGGTCCGCCGCTCGAACTGCGGCGTCAGCTGCTTGAAAATGTCCTGCGGCGCGCCGCCGCTGAAGACCCGGAGTGTGGCCATCGCCGATCCTAGAGCTTGAATGTCTCGAGCGTTCCGGGATGAAACAGCTCCTCGACCTGAACCAGCCGCGACGACAGCCCTTGCGAATGATGATGCCTGAGGAAGGTCTCGAGCGTCTTGCGGCTCGAGGCAACGCCGTAGGGCCAGAAATCCTGGCCCATCAGATTGCGCGCTTCGAGCAGCCGCTCCTCGACGAAGGGCAGCGTCACCTTGGTCGACGAGGTATCGGACAGCTTCTCCAGCGCGATCCTTTTGGCCTGCTCGAAGGCCTTGAACACCGCGCCCGGCAGCCAGGGGTGCCGTTCGGCAAGGTCCCGCCTGACGCCGATCAGATGCATGATCGGGAAAATGCCGGTGCGCTTGTAGTAGTCCTTGGCGGCGGCGACCGGATCGGGGAAAAGCCATCCGACCTTCGGATCGCAGCGCTCGAACGCCGGCGGCACGCGCGGCCCGATGAAGCCGTCGATCTCGCCGGCGTCGAGCATGCTCGACAGCGTCCGCCCTTGCGGGATGTCGTCGAGCTTGACGTCTTTCGGCAGCGTGATGCTGATCTTCTCCAGCCGGCCGGCCTCGGTGAGCCCGCCTCTGATCCAGTGGATGTCGGACGGCTTGACGCCGTGGTCGTCCTCGAGGATGGCGCGCGCCCAGACATTTGCGGTCAGCTGGTATTCCGGCACGCCGATCTTGCGGCCCTTCAGGTCGGCGGGCGTCTTGATGCGGTCGGTGCGCACATAGATCGAGGTGTGGCGGAAGGTGCGCGACACGAAAGCCGGCACGCCGACGTAAGGGCAATTGCCCTGCGCGGTCTTGACCGTGAAGCTCGACAGCGACAATTCGCAGATGTCGAACTCGGCGCGGCGGAAGGCGCGGAAGAAGATCTCCTCCGGGTCAAGCGCCATGAACACGGGATCGACGCCGTCGATCTGAACCAGGCCATCGGACAGCGGCCTGGTGCGGTCGTAGTCGCGCACGGCGATGGAAAGATTGAGCTTGGCCATGGCGCTCCCGGCTTACGACTGCGTCCGGCGCATTGATAGGCGAAACGGCGCGCTAAGGCAAAGCGCTCAGCTCGGCTGCGACTTGAGGAAATCGCGGAAGCTGCCCTTCTCGTAGGCCTTCTCGCGCACGAAGCGGAAGAAGGCGAGAAAGTCGTCGGGCCGGAGATAGCCGGGGGCGCGCGCCACTTCCCGTTTCTGCGGCGCAAGCTCGCCGAGACCGGCGGCCGTCTCCGGGAAGAACTGGAAGGTTGGCGTGAAGCGCACGCCGTATTTGGCGGCAAGCGCCTTTTCGGCGATCTCGCTGCCGTCGAAGTCCTTGACCTTGCGGTCGCCGATGATGTTGAGCTGTAGCACCTCGAAATTCGCCTTGATGTAGTCGACGATGCGGGGTTGCGCGAAATTGACGAGATGGGTCTCGCGGCAATAGGGGCAGCCGCGCAGCTCCCACATGATGGCGAGGCGCTTGCCCTGCTTGTGGGCCGTGCTCAGGTCGTCGGGCAGATCGAGAAAGCTCTCCAGAAACCAAGGCTCGGCGATGAGGCCCTCGGCGGTGAGCTGCGGCTCGTCGGCGCGCGCCGACGGCATCGAGACCGCACCCGCGGCAAGGCCCAGCATCACGTCTCTGCGCGTCAGCAACATTCGTTAACCGAGGCTCCGCAGGCGGTATTTCTATTCCCGCGTCTCTATATATGATCCGCGGGTAAAAGTCCGGTGCACAAACATGTTGGGTTGCTATGCGCGCGCTGCAATCGTCGGCCTCGTTCTGGCCGCGAGCCCGCCGGCGTGGGCCGACGAACTTGCCGATTTCAACGCTGCGGTCGAGGCGGCCGAAGCCCATAGCCGGGTCGCCATCGGCTATTTGCGCACCGGCAATGGCGACCTCGCCTCGCTCGAAATCGAGCGGCTGCGCGCGGCCTGGGCCAGGGTGCCGGCGGTCAAGCGCCCGCCGCTGTTCGACGGCAACGCGCGCTATACGACGACGCTCACCGGCATCAGCGCGCGCCTGGTCGGCGCCGACATGATGCTCAATTCCGGCCGGCTCGACGCCGCCCGGCAGGCGCTGGAGGCGATGCGCGGCGAGCTCTACGCCTTGCGCAAATCGGCCGGCATCGTGGTGCTTGCCGATTGCATCTACGACGCCAACAAGGCGGCCGCGGCTTTCATGGCCTACGACACGCCGGAGCTCGATTTGAGCAAGGCCGGGGTTGCTCCGGCCGTCGCCGCACAAGCCAAGGCCTACACCGATGTGCTGACGCGCTGCGACGCCGTGGCGGGCGAAACGGTGCGCCGGGAGCCCGAATTTCGCCGCCTGATCGACGACGCCATGAGCGAGCTGGCAAAGGTGTCGCAGGCGATCGAGAACCGCGACACCGGCCAGTTCCGCCGCATCGTCAGCTCGCTGCGCGCCATCGACAATCTTCTGGCGTTCCGCTTCGGCTAGCCGATGCGGCCGAGCGCGGGAAACGCATCGATCAGCCAATTGGCGATGGCCGGCATCCGGCCGAAAAAGATCAGCACCCCGGTCGCCACCAGAAGCACGCCCATCGCCTTCTCGATGGCGCCGAGATGCGTGCGAAAGCTTGCGCTCCAGCGCATGAAGCCGTCGGCGAAAGCGGCCGCCGCCACAAACGGCACGCCGATACCGAGCGAATAGACCAGCAGCAGCCGCGCGCCCTCGCCCGCGCTGTCTTTGGCGCCCGCCATCAACAGGATCGCCGCCAGCACCGGCCCGACGCAGGGGCTCCAACCAAAGCCGAAGGCAAGCCCGACGACATAGGCGCCGGCAAGGCCCGCCGGCTTTGCCGCGACGTCGGCGCGCGCCGTGCGGTCGAGCAGAGGAATGCGGATGACGCCAAGGAAATGCAGACCCATCGCCGCGACAAGAACGCCGGCGATGGAGGACAGCCACGCCAGATAGGCGCTCACCGCCTGCCCGATCGCCGAAGCGGTGGCGCCGAGCGCGACAAAGACCGTGGAAAATCCGGCGACGAAGCACAGCGCAGCACCAATCACCGCAAGCCGCAGCCGCGGCTTGTCCGCGCGCAGCTCCTCGATCGACACGCCGGCCATGTAGGCGAGATAAGGCGGCACCAGCGGCAGCACGCAGGGCGTGACAAACGACAACAGTCCGGCCGCGAAGGCGCCGCCGGCGCTGACATCAAGGCTCATGGCACCCTCGGATCGACATATTCATTTTTTGTGATATATTGCGCGGCGATTCAAGTGACTTATCTGACACATGGCGCGGCCGTTTGGCCGCCGGCAGCATGAAACGAGCAGGCATGTCGCGCGCGCTGGAATTTTTTTCTCGTCTTGCGCTGATCGGCGCAACGTTCATTGCGTTGAGCGCCGCGCCCGCCGCCGCCGCCGAGCTGGTGATGTTCGAGCAGGCCGGCTGCCCGTGGTGCGAAGCCTTCGACAACGAGATCGGAACGATTTATGGAAAGACCGAGGACGGCTTGCGCGCGCCGCTGCGGCGCGTCGATATCACGCAGGCGCCGCCGAGCGACCTTGCCTTCATCCAGGTCGAGCGGCTGACGCCGCTGTTCGTTCTGGTCGAGGACGGCCGCGAGATCGGGCGCATTCGCGGCTATGGCGGGCGCGAGATGTTCTGGACGCAACTCTACATGCTGATGCAGAAGCTCGACGGCCAACGCAGTCAGCAGGCGCGGTTGGACAACTAGATGGATACGCTCGTCCGCAGCCACGACGTCGACCGCATGGCGGACAATGCCAAGCGCGCCAGCGATTTTTTGAAGGCGCTGGCGCATGAGAGCCGGCTGATGATGTTGTGCATCCTGGCCGAGGGCGAAAAGTCGGTCAGCGAGCTCGAAGAGCATCTCGGCCTGCGCCAGCCGACGGTGTCGCAGCAACTGGCGCGGCTGCGCGCCGACGGGCTGGTTGCGACGCGCCGCGAGGGCAAGACGATCTATTACAGCGTCGCCAGCGAAGAGGCGCGCACCATCGTCGGCGCCGTCTACGACGTGTTCTGCCGCAAGGCGCGCAGGCGCTAGGTCAGCGCCACGTCGCATAGCCTGAGCTGCACGCGTTCCTCGCCCTGCCAGCGGTCGATGGCGATGGTGCCGGCGGCGTGCACGTTGCGCCCGCGATTGTCGATCAGCGCCTTGCCGAGCGGCGTGCCCGCGGCGCGGAAGGCGATGGCGTTGACGAGCTTGCCCTCGCCCGATTTCAGCCGCACGCGGATGTGGTTCTCGCCCGCCGGATCGGCGTAGGCGATGCCGTGCGCGGGCAGCGCCAGCATCGGCTCGGGATTGCCGGCGCCGTAGGGCCCGGCGCGCCCCAGCAGGTCGGCGAGCTGCAGGTTGAAGCCGCCCGCGCTCACCGCGCCGTCGATCTTGAGCGCGCTCTCGCGCCGCGCCGCCTCGACCGCGGGCCCGAGCGTATCCTCGAGATAGGCCCGGAACGGCGCCAGGCGATCCTTCCTGAGCGTCACGCCCGCCGCCATGGCATGGCCGCCGCCCTTGAGCAGCAGCCCCTCGCGCACCGCCGCCCGCACCGCGCGGCCGAGATCGACGCCGGCAATTGAGCGCCCCGAACCGGTGCCGGCGCCGCCCGGCTCAAGCGCGATGGCGAAGGCGGGACGGCCGAAGCGTTCCTTCAGCCGCGCCGCCACCAGGCCGACGACGCCGGCGTGCCAGCCCTCCTGGGCGGTGACGACCACGGCGCCCTTCTCTTCAAGGCCGAGCGCCGCCATGGCTTCCGCCTCGGCCTGCGACAGCGTCGCCTGTTCGAGCGCCCGGCGCTCGTGATTGAGGCGGTCGAGCTCGGCGGCGATGCGCGCCGCCTCGGTGGCATCCTCCTCGAGCAGCAGGCGCACGCCGAGGTCGGCGCGGCCGATGCGGCCGCCGGCATTGATGCGCGGGCCGAGCAGAAAACCGAGATGCCACGGCTCCGGCGGCCCACTGAGCCGCGACACATCCATCAGGGCGGTTGAGCCGACATGCTCGCGCCGCTTGAGCGCGATCAGCCCCTTGGACACGAAGGCGCGGTTCAAGCCGGTCAGCGGCACGACGTCGGCGACGGTGCCGAGCGCGACCAGATGCAGCAGCGACAAGAGGTCGGGTGCGGGACGCATCCCGGTCCAGAAATTGCGGCGCCGCAGTTCGCGATTGACCGCAACCAGCGTCAGGAACACCAGCCCGACCGCCGCGAGGTGGCCGAGGCCGGAGAGATCGTCGGCGCGGTTCGGATTGACGATCGCCGACGCCGCCGGAAGCTCGACATCGGCCTGATGGTGATCGATGACGATCGTGCCGAGACCGAGCCTGGCCGCTTCCGCCAGAGGCTCGAGGCTGGTGGTGCCGCAGTCGACCGTCACCAGCAAGGTCGCGCCGCGCTCGGCCAAGGCGCGGATCGCCTCGACATTGGGCCCATAGCCTTCGAAGATGCGGTCAGGGATATGCACCAGCGGGTCGAGCCCGCAATGGCGCAGAAACCGGCAGAGCAGCGCCGCGGCGGTGGCGCCGTCGACGTCATAATCGCCGAAGATCGCGATTTTTTCCTCGCCGAGGATCGCGTCGGCAAGGCGCGCGCTCGCCGCCGCCATGCCGGTGAGCGTGTGCGGATCGGGCATCAGCCGCTTGATGGTCGGATCGAGGAAGGCCTCGACGCCGTCGGCTTCGACGCCGCGCCCGGCCAGCACCCGCGCCAGCAGTTCCGGCAGGCCGTGGCGCTGCGCGATGGCGAGGGCGCGCGCTGCCCCGCGCGCATCGAGCCGGTCGCGCCAGGCGCGGCCGGTGACCGAGCGCGCAACGCCGAGGAAGCCGCGCTCGTCAGCAGTCAACGCAACCGCGGGAGCCGCCATGGTCCTGCCCTGCGCCCGCGGCCAGGCGGGCGAATCATACGCACTGTCGGCAACACCCTTGAACGAAGCGCGGCGGGCGCGCCAGCGTCAATCGAGGTGGAATTTGTCGAACTGCCGGTGCTCGCCGATGACGCGGCGCACCGTGCCGGTGACCGAGCGCATCACCACGGTTTCGGTCTCGATCACCGATTTGCCGAACTTGACGCCCTGAAGCATCGGGCCGGTGGTGACGCCGGTGGCGGCGAACAGGCAGTCGCCTTTGACCATGTCCTCGATCTCGTATTTCTTCTTCGGGTCCTTGATGCCCATCTTCAGCGTGCGTTCGCGCAACTGTTCGGTGTCGATGACGAGGCGCGTCTGCATCTGCCCGCCGATGCAGCGCAGCGCCGCCGCCGCCAGCACGCCCTCCGGCGCACCGCCGATGCCCATGTAGATGTCGATGCCGGTCTTGGGCTCGGCGCAATGGATGACGCCGGCGACGTCGCCGTCGCTGATCAGCGACACCGCGGCGCCGGTCTTGCGCACCGCCGCGATCATGTCGGCGTGGCGCGGACGGTCGAGCAGGATGGCGGTGATTTCCGACGGCTTGACGCCCTTGGCCTTGGCGAGGTTCATGATGTTCTCGTCCGCCGGCGCGTCGAGGTCGATGGTGCCCTTGGGATAGCCGGGACCGATGGCGATCTTCTGCATGTAGCAGTCGGGCGCGTGCAGCAGCGTGCCGGCATCCGCCATGGCGATGGTGGCGATGGCGCCGGGCATGTTCTTGGCGCACAGCGTGGTGCCCTCCAGCGGATCGACGGCGATGTCGACCTTGGGCCCGTGCTTGTTGCCGACCTTTTCGCCGATGAAAAGCATCGGCGCCTCGTCGATCTCGCCCTCGCCGATCACCACGGTGCCGTCGATCGGCAGCTTGTTGAGCTCGCGGCGCATGGCGTCGACCGCGGCCTGGTCGGAGGCCTTGTCCTTGCCGTGGCCGCGCAGGCGCGCCGAGGACACCGCGGCGCGCTCGGTGACCCGCACGATCTCCAGCGTCAGGATGCGCTCGATCAGGAATTCGGGCTGGACGGTAATCGACGCCATAGGCTTCCTCTCGCCGCCTAATTCTTCTCGATCCTAATCACCTGCGGCCGGCCTGAGATCACCCTATCGCGCCCCACCGCGGCAAGGGCCTTGCGCACCGCGTCCTCGTGGGTGGCATAGGTTATGAGGATAACGGGGACGGAACCGCTCTCGGTCTCGCTTGCCGGGGCGCCTTTGGCGTGGCGCTGGACGATGGATTCCAGCGAAATCTCCTGTTGGGCGAGCCGTTTGGCAATGGTGGCAGCGGTGCCAGGCCTGTCACGCGCCAGCAGCCTTATGTAGTAGCCGCCCTCGTGACGCTGCATCGGCGCCTTGCGCACGCCCGCAAGCCGCGCCACCGGCCGCCCGAACGGCGCAACCCGCAAGCCGCGCGCAATATCGACGATGTCCGACAGCACGGCGGAAGCCGTCGCCGCCCCGCCCGCGCCGGGGCCGACCAGCGTCAGCGGCGCCAGGCCCTCGGCGTCGACGGTCACCGCATTGGTCACGCCCATCACCTGCGCGATCGAACTGTCTTTGCGCACCATCGTCGGGTGCACGCGCTGCTCGATGCCCTTCGCCGTCTTCACGGCGACGCCCAGGAGCTTGACGCGATAGCCGAGTTCGTCGGCGGCGGCGAGATCGGCGGGCGCGATCGAGGAGATGCCCTCGACAAAGATCGCGCCCGGCTCGACGCGTGTGCCGAAGGCGAGCGACGCCAGGATCGAGAGCTTCTGCGCGGTGTCGTGGCCTTCGACATCGAAGGTCGGATCGGCTTCGGCGTAACCCAGGCGCTGCGCCTCCTTGAGACAGTCGGCGAACGGCAGGTTCTCCTGCTCCATCTTCGTCAGGATGTAGTTGCAGGTACCGTTGAGGATGCCGTAGACGCGCTGCACGGCATTGCCGGGCAGGCCTTCGCGCAGCGTCTTGACGATCGGAATGGCGGCGCCGACCGATGCTTCGAAGTTGAGCGCGACGCGGTGTTTCTCGGCGAGCGCGGCGAGCTTGAGGCCGTGCTTGGCAAGCAGCGCCTTGTTGGCGGTGACTACCGACTTGCCGGAGGCGAGCGCGGCCTCGACGGCACTCTTGGCCGGTTCGCCGGCGCCGCCCATCAGCTCGACGAAGACGTCGAGGTCCGGCGCGCGCGCGAGTGCGGCCGGGTCGGAAAACCATTTGACCTGGCGCAGGTCGACGCCGCGATCCTTGCCGCGCGAACGCGCGCTGACCGCGGCGATCTCGATGCGCCGGCCGCAGCGCACCAGCAGCGCCTCGCGCTCGCGCGCGACCTGGGCGACGAGGGCAGCGCCGACATTGCCCAGACCGGCGACGCCAACTTTCAGGGGTGCGGCCATGACGCCTAACGGTTGGTCAGAGCCGCGAGGCGAGCGGAACGACGTTGTGCAGCTGCTCGGGCGCGGTTTCGAGGAAACGGCGAATATTGCGCGCGGCCTGGCGGATGCGCTGCTCGTTCTCGACCAGCGCGATGCGCACATGGCCTTCGCCATATTCGCCGAAGCCGATGCCGGGCGACACCGCGATGTCGGCCTTCTCCACCAGCAGCTTGGAGAACTCGACGCTACCGATGGTCTTGAAGGGATCGGGCAGCGGCGCCCAGGCAAACATCGAGGCGCGCGGAGCCGGCACGTGCCAGCCGGCACGGCCGAAGCTCTCCACCAGCACGTCGCGGCGGCGCTTGTAGGTCTCGCGCATTTCCTTGACGCAATCGTCCGGTCCGTTGAGCGCGGCGGTCGCCGCCACCTGCACCGGCGTGAAGGCGCCGTAGTCGAGGTAGGACTTGACGCGCGCCAGCGCCGCGATGATGCGCTCGTTGCCCACGGCAAAGCCCATGCGCCAGCCCGGCATCGAGAAGGTCTTCGACATCGAGGTGAATTCCACCGTCATGTCCATCGCGCCCGGCACCTGCAGCACCGACGGCGGCGGGTTGTTCTCGAAATAGACCTCGGCATAGGCCAGATCCGACAGGATCAAGATCTCGTGCTTCTTGGCGAAGGCGACGAGGTCTTTGTAGAAATCGAGGCTCGCGACATAGGCGGTCGGATTGGCCGGATAGCAGACCACGACCGCGGTCGGCTTCGGGATCGAATGCACGATCGCGCGCTCGAGCGTGTGGAAGAAGTTCGGCGTCGGCTCCGAGGGCACGCCGCGGATGGCGCCGCCCGCCATCAGGAAGCCGAAGGCATGGATCGGGTAGCTCGGATTGGGCACCAGCACGACGTCGCCCGGCGCGGTGATCGCCTGCGCGACGTTGGCAAAGCCTTCCTTCGAGCCGAGCGTGGCGACGATCTGGGTCTCGGGGTTGAGTTTGACGCCGAAGCGGCGCTGGTAATAGGCGGCCTGGGCGCGGCGCAGGCCGGCGATGCCGCGCGATGACGAATAGCGGTCGGTGCGCGGCTTGCCCAAGGTCTCCTTGAGCTTGTCGATGACATGGGGCGGCGCCGGCAGATCCGGGTTGCCCATGCCGAGATCGATGATGTCGGCCCCCGCATTGCGGGCACGCGCCTTGGCCTTGTTGACCTCTTCGAAGACGTAAGGCGGCAAGCGGCGGATGCGGTAGAACTCTTCCATCGTCTCAAACCTTGATGACCGCCCGTTCCTCTCCTTGGGCGGCGTGACCCCGGCAGGCTTTTATCACGGGTTGGTCTTGGCGCCAGTATTGGCGCCAGCATTGACGCCGGCATTCTGGCCGGACGCTGCGGTGGCGGGCTTCTTTTTAGGCGGCTTTTTCGCCGGCTCGGCCGCCTTTTTGGCGTTCGGATTGGCCGCTTCCTGGCGGTCGCGAATTGCCTTGAGCTCGTTTTCCAGCCGGTATTGCTGGTCTTCGCTCATCGGCTCGGTCGAGCGCGGCGGCGGCATGTCGTGCACCGCCGGATACTGATACTGCATGGCGGGCGCCTTGGGCGCATCGGGCGGCAGACCGCCCAGGCTTTCCGGCATGGTTTTGAGCTGATCGCCGATCTCCTTGGAGGCGTCGCCGAGCGGGCCTGCCGAACATCCAGTCAGCGAAGCCGCGACCGCCAAAGCGGCCAGAAGCGATCGGATGATTGTGCGCTGCATGGCGTCGGAAACCCAAGCCGTGTCAATGCATTGTATCATAATCGCCCTAGCCGGTTAATGTGGCGGCAGCAAGATCGGCGCGTTTGGTGAACAGCGGTCCGCCGCAACGAAACCATGCCGTAAACTGGCGCCTTGCAGTCCGCCCCGGTCCGGGCCACTTGTGGCTTCTGGAAACGCCTCATGCGTATGGAAAAACCGCAGACCGAGCCGACCAAGATCGGCAGCGTCGACATCGAGGTCTTTTCGCGCAATCTCGCCCGCCTCATCGAGGAGGGCGGCAAGGCGCTCGCCGCCTATTTGAAGCCGCGCGAGGAAGGCAAGATCGACGGCGATCTGACCCAGGACATCACCGACGTGGTGCGCACCATCGGCCAGGTGGCGGAATACTGGCTCTCCGACCCCAAGCGCGCGCTCGAATTGCAGACCAATCTGGGGCGCGCCTATCTCGATCTGTGGGCGGGCGCCGTCAAACGCATGGCCGGCGAGCCCGCAGCCCCGGTCGCAAGTCCCGATGCCAAGGACAAGCGCTTCGCCGATCCGGAATGGACGCAGAACCAGTTCTTCGATTTCCTCAAGCAGGCCTATCTGCTCACCGCCAACTGGGCCGACCATCTGGTCAAGGACGCCGAAGGCGTCGACGAGCACACGCGCGCCAAGGCCGCCTTCTACGTCAAGCAGATCGCCAACGCGATCTCGCCGTCGAACTTCGTGCTGACCAATCCCGAATTGCTGCGCGAGACGCTGTCGTCGAACGCCGAGAACCTGGTGCGCGGCATGCATATGCTCAGCGAGGACATCCAGGCCGGGCACGGCAACCTGCGCATCCGCCAGTCCGATCCGACGGTGTTCGAGATCGGCAAGAACCTGGCGCTGTCGCCCGGCAAGGTCGTGTTCCAGGACGATCTCATGCAGCTCGTCCAGTACGAGGCGACCACCAAAGAGGTGCTCAAGGTCCCGTTGCTGATCGTGCCGCCCTGGATCAACAAGTTCTACATTCTCGACCTGACGCCGGAGAAATCCCTCATCAAGTGGCTGGTCGACCAGGGCGTCACCGTGTTCGTGGTGTCGTGGGTCAATCCGGACGCCCATCTGGCGAAAAAAAGCTTCGAGCAATACATGCGCGAAGGCGTGATCGCCGCGCTCGACGCCGTCAGGGAGATCACCGGCGAGGACAAGGCCCATGTCGCCGGCTACTGTGTCGGCGGCACGCTGCTTGCCATCACGCTCGCCTATCTCGCTGCCACCAAGCAGGATCGCGCGGTGTCGGCCACCTTCTTCGCGGCCCAAGTCGACTTCACCTATGCCGGCGATTTGCTGGTGTTCGTCGACGAGGAGCGCATCAAGCAGCTCGAAGAGCACATGAACAAGCAGGGCTATCTCGAAGCTTCAAGCATGGCGAATGCCTTCAACATGCTGCGCTCCAACGACCTGATCTGGCCCTACGTCGTGAACAACTATCTGCGCGGCAAGCAGCCCTTCGCCTTCGACATCCTGTACTGGAATTCGGACGCCACGCGCATGCCGGCGGCCAATCATTCGTTCTATTTGCGCAACTGCTATCTCGACAACCGCCTGACCAAAGGCGAGATGGAAATTGCCGGCACCACGCTCGATCTGCGCCGGGTCAAGGTGCCGGTGTACAATCTCGCCACGCGCGAGGACCATATCGCGCCGGCCAAATCCGTGCTGTTCGGCTCGCAATATTTCGGCGGGCCGGTGAAATTCGTGCTGACCGGCTCCGGTCACATTGCCGGCGTCATCAACCCGCCCGGCAAGCCGAAATATCAATACTGGACCGGCGGCAAGCCGGTCGGCAGCGACCTCGACGCATGGCTCAAGGACGCCGAGGAGCATCCCGGCTCCTGGTGGCCGGATTGGCTCGATTGGCTCAAAACGCAGAACGCCGAATTGGTGCCGGCGCGCGCCATCGGCGGCGGCAAGCTCAAGGCCATCGAGGACGCGCCAGGCAGCTACGTCAAGGTCAAGAGCTGGACCTAGCCGAGGCCGCAGCTGGCGTCCTGATCGCTGTACGCCACCGGCACCGCGAATTCGCGCACGCCGTTGTGGTCGAGTATGTAAAGCGGAACGTAGCGTTTCAGAATCTCTTCGCCGTCGACCAAAGCGAGCGACCGGTTGTCGAGCATCAGCCAGCGGCCCTCGTGCCGGACC
>Ga0070740_10002465_pt1 | contig 21662 bp, 24 predicted proteins | sample Coa_R2_FD_67286 | JGI IMG/M metagenome (GOLD analysis project Ga0070740, IMG submission 67286) | Surface soil microbial communities from Centralia Pennsylvania, which are recovering from an underground coalmine fire - Coalmine... | ecosystem: Environmental > Terrestrial > Soil > Unclassified ...
GAACGTGGACCGTGCGGGCGATGAATTTCGGCGGCCGGGATTGCTCGTCCAATGGAGGGCGGCGCGGCAGTAATGTTCCCGCTGCGTATATGACCGCGCGATTCGCGCGCCTGAAACAATCGTTGCACAATGGAATTTGGTTCCTCCCAAGCCCGCACTCCTCCGGCAGCTCGGGATCGTCAGCGCCACGGCGCTGGTGATCTCGAATATGATCGGCGCGGGAATTTTCACCACGACGGGCTTCCTGGCGGGCGACCTTGGAGCTCCGGGCCTGGTGTTGTGGAGTTGGGTGGCCGGCGCGGTGTGTGCGCTGCTCGGTGCGATGTGCTACGCAGAGTTGGGCGTCAATTTTCCCAGCTCCGGCGGCGAGTACGTCTATCTCACCCGCGCCTACGGTCCGACCTGGGGATTCATGACCGGCTGGGTCTCCTTTTTCGCCGGCTTTTCCGCCCCGATTGCGGCCGTAGCGCTGGGTTTCTCGGAATACTTTTCGTACTTTTTTCCTTCCCTCCGCGCCGAGAATGCGCATGTGCTGTTCGGCTCCGGGGATTGGACCTTCCGGTTCGGCGGCGCACAAATCATGGCTTGCGCTTTGGTGGCCGCGTTCACCATCCTGAACGTATTTGGCGTGCAGCGGGTCGCGCGGGTGCAGAACGTGCTTACCGCGGCCAAAGTGGCCGTATTGCTGGCGTTCATCGTGTTCGCGTTCACCATCGGCCACGGAAGCTGGCAGCATTTTTCGATGAACGCAGTCCGCACCAGCCAGCATGACGTGGCGGCCCAGTTCGCCGTAAGCCTGTTGTTCATTTATCTGGCCTATAGCGGCTGGAACGCGGCTACTTATGTCGCCGAGGAGTTACAGCGGCCCTCGCGCACACTGCCGATCGCGTTGGGCATTGGAACAGCGCTGGTCACCGTCTTGTATCTGTTGCTGAATGTGGTCTTCATCTACGCGGCGCCTCTGGAGGATATGAAGGGGCAGGTGGCGGTGGGGTCGTTTGCGGCGTCGCGCTTGTTCGGACCGGAGGTGACCGGCGTGTTCAGCGCCCTGATGGCGCTGTCGCTGATGGCGACGGTGAATGCGATGGTGACCATCGGCCCGCGCGTGTATTACGCGATGGCGGGGAATGGGGCGTTTCTGGCATCCGCGGGGAAGGTGCATCCCCGCTTCCTCACTCCGGTGGTGGCGATCCTCGCGCAGGGCTTGTGCGCCATGCTGATGACGCTGACGGCGTTCCCCCAGTTGGTGTTGTATATCGGATTCAGCTTGAACTTTTTTGCCGTGCTCAGCGTCGCGTCGTTGTTCGTTTTCCGGCGGCGGCCGGGATGGCGCAAACTGCGAGTCGTGAGCTTCGCGTATCCCTTGTTGCCGGTCCTGTTTATCGTGGCCGGCCTGTGGATCACGTATCAAGGCGTGATGCTCAAGCCGTTCATCTCGCTGGCTGCGGCCGTGACCATCGCCGCCGGGGCACTGGTGTATCACGGGCGCTGGAAATCACATGTGCGTTCCAAAGCCCCGGCCGTGGAGACATACTGAGTTGCTGGACCCGGCAAACGAGTCCGGTATAATGGCGTTGATCCAAGGCGCTATCGTCTAACGGTTAGGACGGAGCCCTCTCAAGGCTCAAATACGGGTTCGATTCCCGTTAGCGCTACCATCTTTCCCCTCCCTGATTCCCGTTAGTTGTCACACGTTGCTCACACATTTCGAATTCTCCTGAAAGGAAGTGCCCGCCGCCACGCCACTCCCTGTACTGGACCCCGAAGTCCCGGCCAAACCAGGGAATTCGCCGCCGAGTACAAGCCCTCCATCCCCGGTCAGGACGAGGCTGGCCGCGACGAGGGTGCCACCGGCGCCCTGCTGCGCCGCGAAGGCCTCTACCCGCTGGCCCGGGAGAACCAGCGCCCGCATTCCACGCTGGCAAACTGCTCCGGATTAGACACGCCCCCCGTTGAAGAGAATCAGCGATGCGCGACCGTCACTCCGCCCCCGACGCCCTCGGGGCGAAGTAGCCCGCGTTTCATCAGCCGGATTCCAGTGATAACATCTTGAGCATGAATGGGGCGCGGTTTCTCCTCGCTTTCGCGCTGCCTGCGGGCTTATCCGCCGCCGGCTGCGGTCAAATCAAACCCGATGCAACCGATGCGGTGAGCGCCGCGGGGGAGAATCACAGGGTGATCCTCGAAAACGACGCCGTGCGCGTGCTCGAAGCCACCGTGCCGCTGCATAGCCGGGAAGTGCCGCACACGCACTTCTGGCCCGGTGTATTCTTCGAGCAAACGTCGCCTCGCGAAGAACCCTGGAAGACCGTCAACATCCGCTGGTCGCAAGGCGGACCGAGCAAGGGCTTCGATAGCAGCGATCGCGACCGCCACAATCTCCTGGTGGAAGTGAAGGACGTGGATTGCCAGCCAGTAGCTTCGCCGCCGCTGCCCGATACCGATGCCATTCATGCGCACGATCCGAATATGAAGGTCGTGCTCGAAAACGCGTACGTGCGCGTGCTCAGCGTAACGATTCCTCCGGGCGAACGCGAGCCCTGGCACACGCACACCTGGCCCGCCGTGGTGATCTATTTCCGGCTCCCGCCTTCCCGGCGCTTCACCAAGGACGGCCCGCCGGCGCCGCGCGCCGAATTGAAGCAGCTCCAGGTATCTTACGATCCCAACGGCCAGCCGCTGCATTCGATCGAAAACCTCGGGAACTTCCCGTATCAGGCCTATCGCGTCGAACTGAAACCCGTTACCCGGACGCCCGTCGTGAAAGCCGCGCGCTGAACTCCTACTGCGTCGCGCCGCCGGAGCGGAGGTAATCGCGCACGACTTTATTGACGTAGTGCTGCGTCTCGGCATACGGCGGAACGCCATGGTATCGCTCCACCGCTCTCTCTCCCGCGTTGTAAGCCGCCAGAGCCTTGGAAACGTCTCCGCCGTACTTCAGCAGCAGCTCGCGCAGCAGCCGCGTCCCGGCGTCGATGTTCTGCTCGGGATCGGAAGGATCCGCGCCGAGGGCCCGCGCCGTATCGGGCATGAGTTGCATGATGCCGATCGCGCCTTTCGGGGAAACCGCCTTCAGGTCGAGGCCCGATTCGGCTTTCGCCACGCTCTGGACGAAAGCGTCCGGCAAACCGCTGCGCAACGCCGCTGCCTGGATCAGCGCTTTCGGATCTTTCGGCGCAGGCGGTTTTAAGGCGGTGGCTTGGGACGCGGGCGCCGCTGCCGGAGGTGGTGGAACGTAATTATCCTGCTCGAAAGAAACAATCGCGGCGGACGGCAATTCCGTCACGCCATCCCGATTGTAAAGCCGGACCACGCCGTCCGATACTTCATGCCGGTCGACATGCATACCCAGGCCGCTGGCCAGGATGGCGTATTCACCGGCAAATGCAGGAAACGCCAGGAGAATCAGCGCTGCGAATCGAGTGACTGTCAATCTGTTAAGACGATAAATCCGTGTTCCACGTGCAACAATAGCTAGCGGAAAAGAAAACAAAGGAGTTTTATCTTCCGTACGCGGGCCCCATCGCCGTCATCGTAAGCCCCGCCGCGAAGCACACGTACATCGCCGCCAGCAGCCCCTTCACGCTTCCGCTCGCGCCCTTGAACTCCTGCCACGCCAGAGTTCCCCAAAGCGCGCTGGCCAGCGCGCCGCCGAGCGCGATAACGTAACCGGCCGCCGGATCGGTCGTGACTGCTGGTCGCGTAGTCATGACGATAAACGTAGCCAACGCGCCGGCCATCCAGATGATGCCGCCAAGCCAGCCGAGCAAATGCTCCCGCTTGGCGCCTTTGAAATACGCGGTGAATTCGACGGGTTTGCCTTGAATCGGAAAATTGAGGAAAAAAGGATTGTAGACGATTGTCGAAAGCAGCACGCCGGCGCCGACAAAAAGCGCGGCGCCGTAAGGTCCGATTCCATTTTCGCCGGCCGTCGCCCTGCCCAGAACGGGATACACGAGACCGATGAAGATGCCGCCGAAGATGCTCAGGACGATTCCCTTGAGCGCTCGCGGCGGGCCGGCCGCCGGGCGCGCGCCGGGATTGCCGGCGGCTGCCTTTCGAGCGCTGGCGCGCTGCGCTCGCGTGTAGCAACTGTAAGCGGAAGCCGCGAGCACGGCGGCGGCCATCGCCAGCGCCGCGCCGCCGAAATAGAAAAGAGCGCTGCCTTGCGGCGCGCCGAAATAGTTCAGAACGGCCGTCGCGGCGAGCGCGATTCCCAGAGCCACCGGAAACGCGACCGCCATGCCGCTTACCGAAACCGCTCCCGCCAGCAGAAGATTGCCGAGATTGAAAACGATGCCCGCGCCCGCGGCGTATGCCATGTTACGGTATCCGGTGATCAGGAGGTTGTCCTGAAAAGTCAAATCGTTCGAATTCCACGACCCGAACGTAAACGCCGCAAGCGCCGCGCAAATAGCGGCTCCAAGCGCGAAATCGTAATAAAACAGTTCAAAGCGCCAGCGCCCGGCGAGCTTTTGCGTGTTTGCCCAGGAGCCCCAGCACACCAGCGAAAATGCGAGCAGCAACAGCCCGGCCAGGGAAGTCGTGGGTAGAATCATTCGCTTCGGCGGAAGTCTACATTATCGCACCACCGGCTCGCGCCGGTGCGGTTCTTCTACCGTAACGGAGCGGGAATTTAGTGGGCCGCGGGAGACTCGGCGGACTCCACCTTCAGTGGGAAATGCGCGCCCTCGGGAACCGGCACGAGCATCTGCTCTTTGCGATAGATCAACGTCGAGGTATTGTAGCTAGCGATTTCGAAACCATGGCCGTGGGTGATGGCGTCGGTGGGGCAGGCTTCCACGCAGAAGCCGCAGAAAATGCACCGATTGTAATCGATGTTGTAAACCTTGGCGTAGCGTTCGCCGCCGCTGATGCGCAGCGTGTCGGTGTTTTCGGCCGCTTCGATGTAAATGCAATCGGCCGGGCAGGCGGCGGCGCACAGGAAACAGGCGACGCACTTTTCGAGCCCGTTTTCGTCGCGCTGCAACTCGTGGACGCCACGGTAGCGCTCCTGAAACTTAGGGGGAGCTTCCGGATAGTCCTCGGTAAGCGTAGGCTGCATCATCTCCTTGAAGGTGATGCTCATTCCCTTGGCGATGGCCGCTGCGCCGCTGAAGACGTCGGAAATTTTGGGCATGTCTATTCTTAGATTACCGCACGCCTGCGCGGCGCCAAACCAGCTTCGGACCGAAGCTCAATTTTTGGAACCTCAGCCGGCCTTCCATTCAGGCACATATTCCTCGTCGGCGAAAACCAGGATGCCGGAGCGCTCGCCCAGTTGCTCGATATCCAATTTACTGAACCCGGACATAGCCATCGAGAGCGTGCCGTCGGGCTCAATCAGGAACAGCGAGGGGACATGGGTGATCCCGAATGCATTCGAGGCGGGATAACGGTCGCTGGCGCGATCCAGCATTATGGGAAGCGTGAGGTGGAATTTTTCCCGGAACCGCTCCGTCTCGCGCTCGTCATCCTGCGACACGGCGACGACGCGGAGCGATCCCTTGGCTATACGGTCGAGAAACGGCAGCGTAAGCTGGCAAACGGGGCAACTCGACTTATAGATCACCAGCAGCAGCGGCAAACCATCGCGGATTTGGCTCAGCGGCTGCCGTTCACCTTCTAAGCTCGTGAGAAAAACTTCGGGCGCAGGATCGCCAGGCGAGAGCATGTATCCAGCCTACACCGGAAGCCGAAGCAGAAGCTACGCGGAGGCGGGCCGGAACGACTCCATTTCGAGACGGATGCTTTCGAGCGCGGCAATCAATCTGCCGGCGTCCACCTGTCCGATGCCTAAAGCATTCATGGCGAGGCGGCATTCAATGGCGGCCATGCCGCGCCAGAAGGCGATCTGTTGGCGAAAAAGCAAGCCCACCAAGGGCGAACACTCTTCGGGCGATTCGGCGACCAAGGCCCGGGCAGCCGCATGCAGACGTCCAAAATCCTGGGCGAGATCCCGCAAATAGAGCCGGAAAATACGCCGCCTGGCACGATACCAGCTCGAAGCGGTCACAGGAGATTTACAACCGCGCCCGCGGATCGCTGCAAACTCACGCGGATCCAGCAGGCGCGCCATCGGTTCATAGCGCTCCGCGCAGAAGGCCGGCGCATGTCCGGAGGTCCCGCCGGGCCGATAGCGAAATTGCTGGAAGTGGATCCAAACCCAGGCTCCCAGGGCCGCGGTGGATGACGCCGCAGCTCCGATTGCGCCGACTGTCCATAGTTCCGACATTCTGCGATGATTCCTGTTATAGCAGTCGATTTAGCATACTAAATTACGGTGTGAAAATCAATTGATTTTACCGCATAAATACAAATTATTTTTCCGTATAAAAATCAGCGCACCAGGCGGACGAGGCGGGAATTGATGGAATCGAGCTGAATGGCCAGGCGTTCCGCCTCGGTGGGGTTCCAGCGATGGCCGGTCACGGTGGTTTGCACCTCGCCGGAACGGGTTAACGTAAGTCCCCAGACAATCAGGTACGCCAGTGTTCCCACCAGCATGAACACGCTTACCGGGCGCACGCTGTCCGGCCACACTCCCACCACCAGAAGACCGGCCCACCGGGTCAAGGAATACACGACAAATCCGCCGATGCACAGCGCGACATTTCTCCGCACACGCACGGGAAACCATAGCAGAAAGCAGCTCATGATGCTCAAAGCAAACAGAGTGATCAGATCCACGCTGCGTTCGAATTTTAAAAATCCATGCAAAATCGGATGGGAATCGGCGCGAATATCGGCGTCCAGCAGCAAGCCTCCGGCGGAAATCAGCATCGCCGCGGCGAACAAATAGCCCATCGCGCGGCGGCCGAAGCGGGCCAGAGCGGGCCTTTGCGCCAAGGCGAGCTTATACAATTGAAGGACCACCCAGATTCCGATGAACACTTTGGCGGTCTGGCCACCGGCATAAATCATGCCGTACCTCTGGCGGCTCCGCGAAAAAACCATCAGGAGGATCTGTTCGACGGTATCGGCGAGAATATAAGTGAAGACGGCGGAATAGGTCCGGACCAGGCGCGCCCCGGCCAGACGCAGGAGGAGCACCGAAGCCGCGCCGATGTTCAGATACCACAACCACCGTTCCAGATCGCCGAGCTGCATCAAAAACCTAGGCAAGAGTGTAGCACCATCGGAGCCGCGATAGTATGCCCGGTATTAGCGTCTGCCCGGCATTGGAGGCGAAGGACTAGGTTTCCTAAGCCATGCTGTGGAACCGGAGCCCGGAATCGCTTACAATAAAGTCCGGTGCCGCGATTCAGGCCTAAGGCCATGCTGGAAAGGTCGGCGTCCGCCGATCTGTTCAAAAATACTCTTTCCCGCATTCCGACCATTTTCGGACGATTGTTTTACCTGGCGTCCCTGCGCGATCCCCATTCGGGATTTTACGAACACCACGGGCTGCGTGTGTTCTTCGGCAAAGAGGAAAGCCGGCGGGCGCTTCTCGAAAGCCATTTACAGGTGTTTCAAACCTGGCTGAACCTGCCGATGCAGGACAAAGCCGACGACCTGCGCTCTTACCTGGAAAGCCTGGAGGAGGGAACCAAAGCAGTGAAGATCTGGGCGGAAACTCAAACCTACCGGTTGTGCCTTCCGGTGGGGGCGCGGGAAAGCGAGAAGGAGCTTTTCCTACAGGAATTCGACGCCTTGCTGAAAACGTTCCCCTGCGATTAACGCATAAAGCAAAAGGGGCGCGCCAGACGGCCGCGCCCCGCTGCTTGTTTGAGCCTCAACAGGTTCTAGTTCTGGGGAATCAAGATCGTCGGAACGGCCTTGTTCGCGCAGTCTTTCCACATGCAATCCGGCAAAGGGCCTTCCTTCACGGAGCTTTCCTTCACGGCAATGGCAGCCACGAGCGGGAGCGCGAAAACGGCGATTCGCAACAAATTCTTAAACATTGAGCCTCCTGGTTAGGGCAAAATCCCTAGGCCAAGCCTAAAGGCTGGCGAGGATGTTTTTGAATCTTAAAGAAAAACTTTCGGAAATCGGAACAACAGGAGCTTAAGGAAGGTGCTGCGGCCTGCCTGCAAAACCGGCTGCCGGAACGGGAATTGGTTTTAGTCGTTGCGGGCGCGGCGCAGAGCCGGTTCCAGGCTCATGGCCACGTGGGTCACCTGACCCAAAACTTCAATTTCCTCGGGGTAAGCGTAGGTATCGGATTCACATCCGGAGGCGGGGTGAGGCTGAACGATCAAGCGGCCGTCGCGCAGGTTGCACCAGCTACAGACGTAACCGTCGCGATGCTCCATCAAATAGATGGGGCGTTCGAATTCTGTCCTCCAGCCGGAATTCCGGACGCGCCGCATTTCGTCATCGATCACGACCAGCGAACCGGGGGGAATGATGGGGAACATGGTCCAATCTTCGGTGCCGATCAGGGCGTACCGGTGATTGCGTAAGTCCATGTGTTTCAGAAGCATTAACGGAATTTTTCCCCACTTTTGGATCACCCGGCTGAGAAACACGGTTTTGCTCAGGTCCAAACCGGGGTCCAGAGCGATGGGCACCTGGATCTGCTCCTCACCGTCCTGGCCGGATTGGAATCCGATCGGATGAGTCCGGGCGTTTTCGATCAGCCCGGCATCCCCCGCCAAGCCCGAAAGGGAGATACCATACCAGGATAGAACCTCGTTCAGATCGAGCCGGTAGACAGCACACAGCGAATACAGGCGATAGATGCTGGGCAGAGTTCCTTTATTCTCAATATCGGAGAGGCGGCTGAGGGCGACCGCGTATTCGTCGTTGTCGTGGATGGCGGCGATTTTCGCCGTGGCTTCCTCCACGTCGCGATATTTCAATTGGAGCCGCTCTCGTACCCGCTTGAGTTTCTGACCTGCTTCCTCCATCATGAAGGAACGGGGCGTAGATACGGGACGGCCGCTGGGTGCAAATGCCATTGGCTCCCGGATGCTCGGTGCTACGATTATACCCGCGAAAAAGGGGCAGTCACAATAGTTTCTGTTCTGATTCCGGAACACGGCCGAGATCAGATAGGGCTTTCGGAACATGCCAAAGGGGCGTGAAAGCAAGTGGAAATTTCGGACCGGGACGCGCGCATAATCGTCGGAGTAACTGGCGCAAGTGGCTCGATTTACGGCTGGAGACTTCTGGAAAGACTTAAAGAAAGGCCCGGCCTTGAGGTGCACTTGATTCTGTCGCGGTCGGGAGAGCGCACGGCCCATCTGGAAATGGGAAAATCGGCGGAAGATTTTAGGAAGCTGGCCGATTTCAGCTATTCTCCGGAGGATATCGGGTGCCGCCTCGCCAGTGGATCGTTTCTGAGCGCCGGGATGGTGATCGCGCCGTGCTCGATTCATACGATGTCGGCGATTGCGTGTGGCGTCAGCTCGAATCTGGTCGTTCGGGCGGCGGATGTGGTTTTAAAGGAGCGGCGGAAGCTGATCCTGATGGTTCGCGAATCTCCGTTTCACCTGGGCCACCTGCGATCCATGGCCATGCTTGCGGAGATGGGGGCGATCATCGCACCGCCGGTTCCGGGGTTTTATCATCACCCGCAGACCGTAGCCGATCTGGTGGAATATAGTGTGGACCGGGTTCTGGATTTACTGGGCTGGCCTTCCGCGAATGCGCGGCGCTGGGACGGAGCGAGGGCGCGATGAAGGCGGCATTTCAGGGCGAGTTGGGTGCGTTCAGCCAACAGGCGATCCGCCAGCTCCTGGGCCCGAAGGCGAAGCCGGTGCCCTGCCAGCGCTTCGATGAGGTGTTCGCGGCTCTTCAGCAGGGCCGCGTTCCGGCCGCCGTGATTCCGATCGAGAATACTCTGCACGGCTCGGTTCACGGCAATTACGATCTGCTGCTGAAGCACGACTTCACGATCACCGCGGAGACCAACGTGCGCATTGTGCACAACCTGATCGCGCCGCCGGGCCTGGATTTCGCGCAGGTCCGCAAAGTTTATTCGCACGATGTGGCGCTGAACCAGTGCCTGGACTTCTTCGCGCGGCACAAGAAAATCGAGCGCGTTCCCTTTTACGACACCGCAGGCAGCGTGAAGATGATCATGCAGGAGCGGCCGGAGGGCGGCGCGGCGATCGCCTCCGAGCTCGCCGCGAAGATTTACGGCGGGCGGATCCTCAAGCGCGAGATCGAAGACGACCGGCAGAACTACACGCGGTTCTTTCTTCTGGAGCCCAAAGGATCCAAGCCGCGGATCCCGCGCGGCGCGGCGCGGAAGCCGTGGAAGACGTCGCTGGTTTTTTCGACGCGCAACGTACCGGGGGCGCTGTTCCGGGCGCTGAGCGCGCTGGCGCTGCGGGACCTGAACCTGACGAAGCTGGAGTCGCGGCCGCTGCGGGGCAAGCCCTGGGAATATCTGTTTTATCTTGACTTGACGGGACGGCAAAGCGACCCCATCGTGTGCAAGGCACTGGACCATCTGGGCGAGGTGGCGGATTTCCTGCGGGTGCTGGGGAGTTATCGCGCGGCCTGAGCTATTCGATCTGCACGCGCACGGGCTCCTCAATCAACTGGTTCTTGGTGGTATGAACCATGATCGCCCAGCGGTGCGATTTGGCCTGCTCGGGCACCTTGAACTTGATGGTCTTGGCGCTCTGCTCGGTCATGTCGACCTGGATGTCCGTCTTGCCGTCGGTCAGATACAGCGTGTCGACCGTGCCCTTATCGATGCCGTCGCCGGTGATGGTGACCACGTCTCCCACCTTGGCCGTTGCCGGATCGACGCTGACAACCCTGGCTTCTTGCGACCGGAGCGGCGCGGCCAGCCACAGCGCTCCGGCGAGGATGGCAGCAGCCAATGTGATGCGCTCCCGACTGCCAATCAACATATTGCCCCCTTGTTCTCCGAAGAGAAGGTATCGTTTTTCGAAACAATATGCAAGGGGGGCGTGGGCACGCGCGGAAGCGCGGCTGGCAGCGCCACAGGGCGCTCGGCGGTCCTTACGGCCGCGGTTCGGCGCTTGGGGACTTGCGCGGGGGCGTAAAAAGGGCGATTCGATAAAATGGGAGCGCCATGATTCTACTTCCGGCGATGCTGTTGCTGTGGCAAGGCACGAGCTTTAATACCAGGGAATTAGAGAGGGCTCGCGACACGCGGGACCGCGGCGCGCTCGAGCGGCTGGCCAGCCAATTCTCCGCAGCGGCGGCGAAACAGCCGAACGACGCGCAGGCATTCTACCGGCTGGCGCTGGCGCAATCGTATCTCGCCGAAATCGCGATGGAGACGGGCGACAAGAATCAGGCTCGCAACGCAGCCGAGATCGGGATCAAAGCCGCGGAGCGGGCCGCGGCTTTGAAGCCCGACGTCGCCGAATATCACCGGCTGTGGGGAACGCTGTGCGGCCAGGTGATTCCGGCCAACGTCCTGGCGGGTTTGAAATACGGCCACTGTGCGCAGGATGAGGTCAACAAAGCGGTACAACTCGATCCGAAAGCCGCGGTGAATTATGTGAGCCGGGGCGTGGGCAACTATTATTTGCCGGCGGCGATGGGGGGCGGCGTGGACGCCGCGATCAAGGATTTTCAGAAGGCCATCGAGCTGGATCCGCGGTCGGCGGAAGCGCACCTGTGGCTGGGAATTGCGCTGCGGAAGGCGGGGCGCGCAAAGGAAGCGCACCGGGAACTGGAGAAGTCAGTGAGCCTGAACCCCGCGCGAGCGTGGGCCAAGGAACAGCTTGCGAAGACGCCCGGCCGCGGATGATGCCCGGACTGTACGACATCGATCCGGGGCCCCAGTGCCCGGACGTGGTGCGGATGATCGTCGAGATTCCGATGTTGTCCTCGAACAAGATCGAGTACGACCACGAACTGGGCGTGTTCCGTCTGGACCGGCGTCTGTATTCGCCGATGCACTATCCCGGCGATTACGGATTCGTTCCGGGCACGCTTTCCGAAGACGGCGATCCGATCGACGCGCTCGCGCTGGTGACACAGCCGAGCTTTACCGGGTGCCTGTTGGAAGTACGGCCTGTGGGAGCGCTGCATATGATCGACGGGGCCAAGCTGGACCAGAAGATTCTGGCTGTGCCGGTCGGGGATCCGCGCTTTGATGAGATTCAATTGGTGGATGGGCTGGCGCCGCACATCCGGCGGGAGATCGAACACTTCTTCGACATTTACAAGGAGCTCGAGGGGAAGCGGACGCAGATCGAGGGCTGGCACAGCCGGGAAGAAGCGCGCGCGCTGATTGTCCGGGCTCGCCAGGCGTATCTCGAACGGCGCCGCGGGTAACCCCCACCCTCTATCGGAACGGTGAGAGCCCTACCCGGTTCGTTCCGGAAAACGGGCCCGCCGCGAGGGGCGCGGGGGAAGCGCGCGGCAAAAAAGCAGAAAACATGTGTACTCGCGAAATGGTCGCCGAATTGCGCCCAAACCCGCTCCATAGGAACTGGCATTTTCGGAGGATGCTATGCCGCCGCCCCCTGGAACAATTCAACACCTGGTTGTTTTGATGATCGAGAACGCTCGTTCGATCACATGCTCGGGTTCATGAAGAGCGATGCGTATCCGATCGACGGGCTGGAGGGCACGGAATCCAATCCGGATCCGGCCGGGGCGCTGGTGACGGTTTCCAGGGATGCGGATTACCCGGGCGACCTGACGCCCGATCCGGGGCATCACTTGCCGGACGTGAACCTGCAGATTTTCGGCAACCGGGAAGGAAGCGGCAGCCCGGCGATGCAGGGATTCGTCCAGGCGTATAAGATCGGCTACAACTTTTACCAGGGACCACCGCAGCGGCCACTATTCCTTTCAGCGGTTCCGGGTCGACGGAACCCACTTGTTCCATCCCTTCGGGCGGCAGGAGGACGTTCTGACGATCCATGACCGCCTGACGATTTCGAGTACGCGCGGGAGCAACGTCGTGCCGTTCTATCTTCAGGAGACGCTGGGCGGGTCCGATATCGACGGCTTCGCGGCGCTGGGCGGGTTTGCGGATTACCGCTTCCGCGCGCCCGACCTGGCCGTGATTCAAGTTGAGTACGATCACCGCGTGTGGGGCCCGCTGGGGGGCTCGGCTTTAACGATACGGGCGAAGTAGCCAACACGGCGCCCGATTTCAGCCTCGCCGAGATGCGGCCCAGCTTCGGATTCAGGCTGAGCGTGTGGGCCGGCAACCGGGCGGTGTTCAAGGTGTGCGTCGGGCTCGGCGGCGGCGAAGGCCACCACACCTACCTGGGAATTCCGGCGCTGGAGCTCGAAGCGTGGAAACGCCTTCGCCTTTTCGGCGCCGAGCCGCGAGCGCGCGGGAACGTCTTACAACTGATCGCGATATTGCTCCAGGGCGATTTTGACGAGCTGCGACCGGGTCCGTACACCGAGCTTGTCAAAAAGCTGGCGCAGAGAAGACTTGACGCCGCTTTCGGAAATTTGCAGGCGCTCGGCAATTTGACGGTTACTGAATCCCTGGAAGATGAACCGCAAGACGACTTTGTCGCGGTCGGTCAAGCGAGGCTGCGTGGGCTGCTTGCTACGGTCCACAGAGCGGTAGAGCGCGTCGAAGTATTCTTTTTCGAGGTAGACCTCGCCGGCGGCCACCTGGCGGATGGTGTTGCAGAGTTCATCGGTGGAGTGATGCTTGTGGAGGATTCCGGAGACACCAGCCTGGACCAGTTGAATCGCTTCCTGGTCGCTGATGCCCGCGGTCACCACCAGGATCTGGCCCTCGAATCCCCGCGACTTGGCTTGCATGACAAAGTCCAGGGCACGCTCCTGCCCCAGGTCCACGTCGAGAAGAATCATCGTGACGCCGCCGCCTTCCAGGGCGGCCAGGGCGCCGGCGGCCGATCCGAACTGGCCGACCACGCGAAATCCGGGCTCCTTTTCGAGAACCCAGGCCAAGCCCTGGCGGAACATGGCGTGGTCATCCACCAGAAGAATGTCAATCGTGGGAGCGCTCGTAGAGTTCATGCTGGAAATGTTAAGAGACCACTTGTAATTCGATCACAAAGGCCGATCCGTTTGCCAGGGGCTCATACCGGAGCTCGCCTCCGTAGCTGCGGACAACGGCGCGGGAGACATAGAGGCCCAGACCGGTTCCATCGGAGCCATGCTGGAAGGGCTGGAACAAGCGCTCCGGAGCGGCGATGCCGGGGCCGGTATCGGAGAAACAAATCAGGACTTTCTGCGCTTGCTGTTCTACGCCGATGCTGAGCTCGCGCCGGGGGCCGGCCTGCACCGCGCGCAGGCTGTTCTGCGCGAGATTGAGGAAGACCTGGAGCAACCCCTGTGGATCGGCCACCACGATGGGGAGCTTCCGCTCCGCGGGCCAGTTAACGATGCCACCGATTTCGCGCCAGGGAGCCTCGATCACGATGCGCAGGTCGTCGAGGACCCTCTGAAGAGGCACTTCCTGCAACTGGGCGGCTTCGCGGGCCCGCGCGCGCAACTCCAGATTCGCGAGCTTCTGGAGGCCGCTCACCAGGCTCACCAAAGCTTGAAAATCCTCATCGCCGCCGAGGTTGTGCTTTTCTTCAACCTGGGAGCAAACCAGGGAAATGGCTCCGCATAGATTGCGCAGCTCATGCGAGACGGCGGCCGCGGTGATACGGGTGGAGCTCTGGAGCTGGCGGAGATTCTGTTCCTCGCGGTCGCGCATTTCTTCGGACGAATCCACGACGATGGCCGCCAGGCGTCTGCCCTGGGGCGTTCTGTAGGAAGAAAACCAGGTGTGAGCGAGAAAAATTTCACCATCCGAGCGGCGGCCCTGGCATTGGGCGGCGGTGCGGAACCCCTCCTCCACCGAATCGAGACGCAGCGCGTCGGCGAGCACGGGAAGGTAATCGACAATGCCCTGCCCCAGCAGCGTCTGGCCCTGAGAAATGGCGAAAATCTGATTGGCGGCATCGTTGGCGGCAATCACCGTGCCGGCGCCATCCAGGGTCAGGATCGCCGCGGGGCTGCTGGCCACAAGAGCATGCAACTGCTCCTCGGCTTCCCGGCGCAATTCCTGCTCCTTCTGGATGCGGTTCAGATGCTGGGCGACCAGCTCGCGATTGCGCTTCAGCGCCGTGACGAAGAGGGCCATGCCGAAATACGAAACGGAGGCGAAGGTGAACCGGAGCCAAGCTTCGGTGGGATTGCTCGGAACATCAAAGCGGGAACGAACGAAGGCGCAGAACAGCGCCAGCGCGGCGCTCTCGGCCGGCCGCAGCACGAGCGCGCCGAGCATCATCGGAACGATGTACAGGATCCCGAGCGAGACGTTATCTCCGGCGATGGAATCGAGCAGGCCGACGATCGCGATGAGAATCGCGACCCAGGTGAGCACGGTGACTTTACCAGCCCTGAGGAAGAAGGCGATCAAGTCTCAGATTAGCGCTCAAACGGCGAAATTTCGCGTGGGGCCAGGCGTCTACGCGGCGCCATAAAGGGCTACTTGGAAGACAATCGGGGCGCGTCCTTCTCGTTTTCCGAGCACACGAAATCCAGCAAGTCCGTATCGGGCTGGAGCCGGTGGGTGACTGTGAAGGTGAACGGCCTGGTGTACGCTTTGGGGTCGTCCACGGTAATCTCGATTTCCAGCCGCCCGAAATTCGGTCGGCGGAATCGTTCGATCAGGAGCGCGGCGCCCGTCAGGGGATTGCCGAGCGCGTCGAGCCACAGGCCATCGCGCAATCCGTTGGTCTGGACGACCAGGGTATCGCCTTGCCACGTGGCGCTGGAGTAGCCGTTCCAGGAGGGGTTGGGGTCTTCGGGCAAGGGACGTCCGTCGGTAAAGATCTGGCGATAAGACGCGTTCCACTCATTCAAGATGACGATCAGCCCGGCCGTTTGCGTCACTTTGCGAAGCCCCGGCAAGGTGTGCAAGCGCACCGGCCCGATGGGCAGGCAGTGGGAGAGCGGATCATGGACGCGCTGCTCGGTACGGCGGGCGTTCACAAGCTGGGCCGCCCAGGGTTGATACGGCAGGCCGTCCTTGAGGTGCGCGGCGATGTTGGCAAACTCGTCCGGAATGGGCTCGCAGCCGGGGAATTGGGGGTTGCCTTCGCGGCTGGATGGCGCGATCCACACGCCGGAGAAATCGGGGTGGCCATCGGCGGTGCGCGGGCAGGCTGCGTTCAGGTCCGCCTTGCCGTCCTTGGTGCGCGGAATGCCGGCCGAAGGATAATTGATCCACTGGGCAGGCAGAGGACAAATCAGCAGCCCGAAGAGCAGGGTCCGTAAGCCCGGCAACGAGATTTTGGTCATGCCGCCTCAGTATACTTCGCGGCGGCGCTCTGTCGCGATTCCGCGTGGGCGGCTCTGGCGGGCTCTAGGAGGCTGCGCCGCGAGCCCACAGGCGGCGCGAGGCGATCTCGGCGCCGGCGCGCAGCGATTTCAACTTGAGCCAGACCGCCGGCTCGATCACCCATTCGCGATTCGTAAAGGTGCCGAAGCCGCAATCCACGCTGGCAATGACGCGCTCGCGATCGCCGACGGCTGCTACAGCTTCCTGGATGCGGCGCGCGACCACCTCGGGATGCTCCACGATATTGGTGGTGGTGTCGATCGTGCCAGGGAGTAAAGCCATGTGCGGCGGAAGAGGGTTCCTGCGGATCGCTTCGTATTCGTGCTGATGCCGCGGGTTGGCGAACTCGACGCTGAGCGCGCCCACGTTGGCCTGGTACAACACGGGAAGAATCGTCTCCAGCGGGACGTCGAAGATATGCGGGCCGTCCCAGTTGCCCCAGCAGCAGTGCAGGCGCACGCGGTCCCGCGGAATCCCCTCGATGGCTTTATTCAGGGCGGCGACGTTCCTCTCGGCGGCGTTGACAAATTGGGCATCGGTCAGATCGCGATAGAACATGGTGCGATCCATGGCGAGGTCCGGCGAATCGATTTGCAGAATCAGCCCGGCGCGGTGAATCGCCAGGTATTCGTGGCGCATCTCGCGCGCCAGGGCCATCACGTAGGCCTCCTGCGAATCGTACCAGGCATTCAGCATGGTGCTCGAAATGATGCCTGGCGAGGGCGCAGTCATGAAGGTTTCCAGAAACGCGCCGGTGTCATTCACGGTTCGATTCAGGCGCGACGTTTCGGCCTCAATAGCGGCGGTATCCAGATAACGGATTTCCCTTTGCGCCTGCGCGGCGTTCTGCATGCGGCTGCGCTTGGGGAACCGGCGGAGGAACATTTCGGTGAGCTCGGGGAACGATTCGAAATCGCGCCCGCGGCGCCGCTTGGACTCGCCGCCGAAGCCCGACATGCGCTGCGGCACGTAGGTCTGAAAGCCTACGCGCTGCTGCTCGCCATCGTTGCCGATGTCGATGCCCGCTTCGGCCTGCTTTTGAACCACGTGCAGGACCGCGCGGTCCATCTCCTCAGCCAGCCGGGCGGGATCCACGGCCTCGCCTTCCTCGCGCCGGAGGAGAAGATCGGAAAGCGTTGCATTGCGGGGAAGACTGCCAACGTGAGTGGTGAGGATGCGGTCGCGGCTCAGCAGCATGCGACCAGTATATAAACGCGCCATCGCCTGGATTCGCCGCGCGATAATTGGAGAAGAGCCTGCCAGACGGGCAGCCGCCCGGGGCCGCGGAAACGCGGCGCCCGGGAGGAAAGTCCGGTCTCCACAGGGCGGCATGCCGGCTAACGGCCGGGGGGACTCGCTCAAAGCGGGTTTTACGGAAAGTGCCACAGAAAACATACCGCCGCGCCCGATCGGGCGAGGTAAGGGTGAAAAGGTGCGGTAAGAGCGCACCGCGGCGCCGGTAACGGCCGCCGGCAGGGTAAACCCCATGCGGAGCAAGACCAAATAGGGGAGCAGAAGCGGCCCGCTTCGTTACGACTTCCGGGTAGGTCGCTGGAGCCGGGGAGTAATTTCCGGCCTAGAGGAATGGCTGCCGCCCCGCGCGCCAAGGCGGGGTACAGAAACCGGCTTATAGTCCGGCAGGCTCGCTCATACCATCCGTCCGCCGGCCGAAAAGGTCTGTGAGAGACCATGCGCGGGGCTTTGCAGCGATACCGGAACCTTCCCATCAAGAAGAAGTTACAGATCATCATTGTTGGTACTGCGGGGATTTGCCTGCTTGTGGCCTGCTCCATCGCGATGGTGGCCGACCAGATCACGCTCAGAACCACGATACGCGATGACCTCAGCATGCTGACCGAGATCGTTGGCGCAAACAGCACGGCTACGTTGAGTTTCGACGACCAGCAAACGGCGCAAGAGCTTCTGTCGGGGTTTCGGGCAGACCGCACCGTGAGCGCCGTGGGTCTTTACCGGGCGGACGGAACCCTGCTCGCGTCTTATCATCGCGCCGATCGGGAAGCGCGGTTTCCTTCGATGCCGCAACGGGATGCAATGTGGTTCGAAGGCGACCAACTCAAGATCTTCCGGCATATTGAACTCGACCGGCAATCTATCGGAACCATCTATTTGGAATCTGATTTACCGCAACTGCACCAGCGGATTTTCGTCTCCTCTGTGACCGCTTTCGTAATCGTCCTGCTCGCCGGATCTATCGCTTCTCTGTTAGCGTCGCGGCTACAGCGCGTCATCACACAGCCGATCGCCCACCTGGCGGAGATCGCGCACAGCGTTTCGCAGGAGAAGAACTACTCCGTGCGGGCGCAGAAAATCGCGGACGACGAAGTCGGGCAACTTATCGAGACGTTCAATGAAATGCTGGGAGAAATCCAGCGGCGCGATGAGGAGTTGCTGCGGCATCAGGACCGGCTGGAATCGGAAGTCGAGGCGCGCACCGCCGAACTGATCAAGATGAACGCGGCGCTCGTGGAGGCGAAGGACAAAGCGGAGGCCGCCAGCCGCGCCAAGAGCGAATTTCTGGCCAACATGAGCCACGAGATTCGTACGCCCATGAACGGCGTCCTAGGGATGACGGAACTGCTGCTGGAGACCAAGCTCGATCCGGAGCAGCGTGACTATCTGGAAACGGTCAAGCTTTCCGCGGACACGCTTTTGGTGGTGATCAACGATATCCTGGATTTTTCGAAAATCGAGGCAGGGCGGCTGGAATTGGATCCGGTTTCCTTCAATCTGCATGACCTAGTGGAAGAGACGGTGCATGCGCTGGCGCTGCGCGCTCATGAGAAGGGCCTGGAACTCACCAGCGAAATCAAGTCTGAGGTGCCGGAATTCGTGCTCGGAGACTCCACGCGCCTGCGGCAGATCCTCACGAATCTGGCCGGCAACGCGATTAAGTTCACCGATCATGGCGAGGTGTCCGTTTCGCTCGCGCTCGAGGACCACACGGACGACCAACTGCGGCTCCACTTTACGGTAAAAGATACCGGGATCGGAATTCCCAAGGATAAGTTGAAAAGCATTTTCGATGCCTTCGCGCAGGTGGATGGATCCACCACGCGCAAATATGGCGGAACCGGGCTTGGCCTGACGATTTGCCAGCGCCTGGTGACGGCGATGCGCGGCGACATCTGGGTGGAGAGCGAACCCGGCCAGGGAAGTACGTTCCACTTTACGGTCGTAGGCGCCTCGGCCGAGCACGTGGAGCCGGGATATGACCTGGCCGATGAAATTACGCTCGCGGGCACGCAAGTGCTGGTGGTGGATGACAATGTGACAAACCGGCGCATCCTCACGGACATGCTGTATCGCTGGCAGATGCGGCCGACCCCAGCGGGTGGAGCGCAGGAAGCGCTGGGCCTTCTGCAACAAGCTTCGCAACGGGGGTTGCCCTTTGCCCTGGTCCTGACCGACGTTCACATGCCCGGAATGGACGGCTTTGACCTGGCCGAGCGCATCAAGACCAACCCCGAACTTGCGAACGCCGTGATCGTGATGCTGACCTCCGGAGAGCAGATGAACGACCTGGCCCGGTGCCGGGAGATCGGGGTTTCGGGATATTTGATAAAACCGGCCCGCCGTCATGAACTGCGGGCGGCGATCGCCGCTGCCTTGACCGGTCAAAAGAGCTCGCGGGCAAAAGATCAGAAAATCATTACGCTCGAGTCGGTGCGCAAAGTCGGCAGCGTTTCCGCCCCTCACATCCTCTTAATCGAAGATAATGAAGTGAACCAGCGGGTGGCGACACGCATTCTGGAAAAGGCCGGCTACCGCGTTACCGTGGCCGAGAACGGCCGCATCGCGCTGGACGCCCTGGAACGGGATACATATGACTTGATCGTCTCCGACGTGCAGATGCCGGTGCTCGACGGCCTGGCAACCGCGCGCCTCATCCGCCAGCGCGAAAGCGGCAGCGGGCGGCACGTGCCGATTATCGCCATGACCGCGCACGCGATGACCGGCGACCGGGAAAAATGTCTGGAAGCGGGCATGGACGCTTACATCTCGAAGCCAATTCAGTCGAGCGATCTTTTGGCGATGGTCGACAAATACTGCATGGCCTCAGCGCAACCGGTGGCGTAACCGGAGCCCGCACGCAGTCGCCTGCCGGGGCTGGGGCGTGTGCCAACATTGAGGTATGGCCGAGGATTCGAACCCCTTCGCCGACGCACTGCGGTTCGAACGGCGTGTTCCCGAATGCGCCATGGTTATCTTCGGGGCCACGGGAGACCTTACCAGGCGTAAGTTGATGCCTGCACTTTACCGCCTGGCGCACGACCGGCGGCTACCTTCCACTTTCGCGGTTATCGGCAGTTCACGGACTCCGCTTAATAACGATCAGTTCCGGACGAAAATGTGCGAAGCCGTTACACAGTTCCCGGACGGCGGGAATTTCGATGCGGAACTGTGGCGCAGATTTGCGCAGAACATCTATTACGTCGCGGGCGATATCGCCGATGCCCAGGTCTACAAAGCGATGGGCGCAAAAGTGAATGAGACCGGCTGCCGCAATGTTCTGTTCTACCTGTCGATCCAGCCAAGCTTTTACGCTTCCGTGATCCAGCAGCTCGGAGCCGCGGGGCTTGCGCATCAGCAACCGGACGGGTGGCGGCGCATCGTGATCGAAAAACCCTTCGGCCACGATCTGCGGAGCGCACAGGAATTGAACCGCCAGCTTCAGGCCGTGTTTCCGGAAAACGAGATCTACCGGATCGATCATTATCTCGGTAAACAGACCGTTCAGAACATTTTGGCGTTCCGCTTCGGCAACGGCATTTTCGAGCCTCTCTGGAACCGGCGTTACGTCACGCACGTACAGATCACCGCGGCAGAGACCATCGGCGTGGAGGATCGCGGCGCCTACTATCAGGAGGCTGGCGCGCTGCGCGACATGGTGCAGAATCATTTGCTGCAAGTGCTCGCCACCGTGGCGATGGAGCCGCCGCCGGCGTTCGAAGCCCATGAGGTTCGGGACGAGCGGGCCAAGCTGCTGCGCTCGATCCGCATCATGAAGCCGGAGGAGGTGCCGATGTGCGCCGTGCCGGGCCAATACAGGGGCTTCCGCGAAGAAAAGGACATCCCGCCGGATTCCAACACCGAGAGTTTCGCAGCCGCGGCGTTCTTCGTCGAGAACTGGCGATGGGCGGGCGTGCCATTCTTTGTGCGGACCGGAAAGAAGCTGGCGAAGCACACGACGGAAGTGACGATCCATTACAGCTCGCCGCCTCTCTCGTTATTCGCTGCCGAAAATGGCGACGCACCCAAGCGTCCGAACCTTCTTCTTCTGCGGATTCAGCCGCAAGAAGGAATTTCACTGCGGTTCGTTTCGAAGCAGCCCGGCAGCGGGATGCGTTTGCGGCCCGTGTCTATGGATTTTAACTATGGATCGAGCTTCGGGGGCCGCTCACCCTCTGCTTATGAGACTTTGCTCGTG
>Ga0070740_10002468_pt1 | contig 21632 bp, 21 predicted proteins | sample Coa_R2_FD_67286 | JGI IMG/M metagenome (GOLD analysis project Ga0070740, IMG submission 67286) | Surface soil microbial communities from Centralia Pennsylvania, which are recovering from an underground coalmine fire - Coalmine... | ecosystem: Environmental > Terrestrial > Soil > Unclassified ...
GAGAAGGTGCGCAAACGCGACGAGCAGTTGATGGCGCTGCAGGCGCAGAAGGACGCCGCGCGCGGCCAGAAGCAGCTCATCGCGTTTCGGGTTCCCGGTTTCCAGTCGGGCTTTGTCGCCAAGAACGGCACGCGCGGCGCCGGCGACGCGCTGGTGCAAGGCAAGGTGCGAGCCAACGGCAAGCAAGGCCGCTTCGATGACATCGCCGGATACGGCTTCATGATCATCGCCCGCAACGGCGATGCCGCCGCGGCGCTATCGCAGCAGGACCGCGATTACTGGCGCTCGCTCGGCGGCCGCTTCGTCCGCCTGGCGGATCGCGAGAACGGCGCCGGCACCATCGTCGACAGCGGCGGCCAATACGGCCGGCTGATGGACGAGTATGGCTGCGACGTCATCGTCAAGCGCCCCGACTACTACATCTTCGGCGCCTGCCCGACGCTAAGCGACTTGCCGGCGCTGCTCGCCGACTTGCGCCGCCAGCTCGCCTAAGCCTGGTCCGGCACGAACTTCAGCGCCACGCCGTTGATGCAGTAGCGCAGGCCGGTGGGCGGCGGGCCGTCATCGAAGACGTGGCCGAGATGGCTGCCGCAGCGGCTGCAATTCACCTCGGTGCGCACCATGCCGTGGCTGCGGTCGGTTTCGGTTTCGACCGCGCCGGGGATCGGATCGTTGAAGCTCGGCCAGCCGGTACCGCTTTCGAACTTGAGCTTGGAGGCAAACAGCGGCTGATCGCAGGCGACGCAATGGAAGGTGCCGGCGCGCTTTTCGTGGAGCAGCGCGCAAGAGCCCGGCATCTCGGTGCCATGCTGGCGCAAAATGTAGAACTGCTCGGGCGTGAGAATTTTCTTCCATTCCGCTTCGGTGTGGCTAACGGGATATTGCTTCTGCATGGCCGGACTCCTCGAAGCCGCGCCGCCGGACAGTCCGAGCGCGGAAAGTACATTCGCAAAGATGCTCATTTGATCGCCAGCGGATTGACCGGCGAGCCGACCGCGCCGGTGATCGGGATCGCCGGCGCCACGAACAGGAACTCGTAGACCTTGTCGGCGGCGCAGTCATCGGCGAGCTCCTTGAGCTGGAAGATCTCGCCCATGGTCATGCCCATGATGGGAATGGTGATCCAGTGCCAGGGCTGGTTGATGCCCTCCTCGCTCTCGTTCGGCCGCACCTCGCAGCCCCAGGTGTCGGAGGCGAGCGCGGCGAGCTCGGTATCCTTGACGAAATCCAGCGTCTCGAAGCCGAAGCCCGGTGCGTCGCCGCCGGGATAGCCGTCCCAGCTGCCGAGTTTCTGGCAGCGCTCCATCATGCCGGTGCGCACGATGACGTAGTCGCCGCGCCTGAGCGCAACGTTCTGCGTCTTCGCCGTCGAATAAAGATCGTCATTGGTGATGGCGTAGCCGTCGTCGAGCGAGTCGACGCCCTTGTAGCGGGCGACGTCGAGCAGCACGCCGCGACCGACCATCTTGTTCTTGGTCTTCTCGATGCCGCACTTCTGCGCGCCGGCGCTCGTCACCTCGCGGCAATCGTAGCCGTTCCACATATAGTTCTCGTAGAACACGTGGCCGAGCCCGTCCCATTGCGTGCCGCATTGCAGCGGCATCACCACCATGTCGTCGGCGGCGCGGATGCCGCGCTTGTCGAGCACGCCGGAATAGGCGTCGGTGCCGGTGCGCAGCATGGTGTGGATCGGGTTGGTGCGGCCCATCGCGGGATATTTGCTCTTGGCGCCCTGCGGCCCGGTGTGGTCGAAGTTGAGCGCCAGCGAAATCACCTTGCCCTTCTTCACCAGGCGCGTCGCGGCGACGATATCTTCGGGCGTCGTGTAGTTGAGCGTGCCGATCTCGTCATGGGGGCCCCATTTGCCCCAGTTCTTGTACTTCTCGGCGGCGGCGCGCATGTCCTGGCGCGTGATCTTTCTGGCAGCCATTTGTTTCCTCTCGTCTTGGGCGGCGAATTGAGCCTGTCGGGGCGCGCGAAAGCAAGCCCACTGGCGAGCCGCAGGCGCGGTGCTACGATAAGGAAAAATCAGGGAGGCAAGAATGCGTTTTTGGAAACAGGGCTTGGTCGCAGCCGGCGCGCTCTGCGCCGCGCTGCTGCCGCTGCCGGCGTCGGCCGCCGGCTATCCGGAACGGCCGGTCAAGATCGTCGTGCCGTTCGCCGCCGGCGGACCGACCGACGTGATGGCGCGGCTCCTGGCGGCCAAGCTCGGCGAGAAGCTCGGCCAGCAGTTCTTCGTCGAGAACGTCGCCGGAGCCGGCGGCAATATCGGCACCGCCAACGTCGCCCACGCCGCGCCCGACGGCTACACCATGCTGATCGCCTCCTCGAGCTACGTGGTCAATCCGAGCCTGTACAAGAACTGCCCCTACGACCCGTACAAGGACTTCATCCCGGTCACGCTCGCCGCCATCACGCCGAACATCCTGATCGTCAATCCGTCGGTCGCGGCGAAGACGCCGAAGGAGCTCGTCGACCTCATCAAGGCGAACCCCAACAAATTCACCGACGCCTCGCCCGGCATCGGCACCACGCCGCATCTCGCCGCCGAGCTGCTGCGGGCGAGCTATCATCTCGACTTCGTCATCGCCCCCTACAAAGGCGGCGGCCCGGTGGCGCAGGCGGTGCTCGCCAACGAGACGCCGTTCTCCTTCGTCGCCATGACGCCGACGACGCAGCTCATAAAGACCGGCAAGCTGCGCGCGCTCGCGGTCACCACCAAGAAGCGTTCGACCGCGCTGCCCGAGGTGCCGACCATGGCGGAAACCGGCCTGACCGGCCAGGAATCCGAGACCATGCAGGGCGTGTTCGTGCCCAAGGGCACGCCGCAGGCCGTCGTCGATCTGCTGCAAAAGGAGATCGCCGCGATCGTCGCCATGCCGGACATCGCCGCCAAGATGACGCCGCTCGGCTTCGAGCCGGTGGGCGGCAGCTCGGCCGAGTTCGCCGCCTACATCAAGAGCGAAGTCGAGAAGTGGCATAAGGTGATCGCCGACGCCAAGATCCCGCAGATCCAGTAGGCGGCCCGCGCCGGTCCATGCGCATCGTCGACATCCGCGAGACGGCGATCCCGCTGAAATCGACGCTCGCCAATTCGAGCATCGATTTCTCCGAGATGACGACCTCGGTCGTCGCCGTCGTCACCGACGTCGTCCGCAACGGCAGGCCGGTCTGCGGCTTCGCCTTCAATTCCACCGGCCGCTATGCCTGCGGCGCGCAGATGCGCGCGCGCTTCATCCCGCGCATCCTCAAGGCACCGCCTGATAGCCTGCTCGACGACAGCGGCAAGCTTGCGCCGGACAAGTGTCTCTCGGTCATGAATCGGAACGAGAAGTCCGGCGGCCACAGCGAGCGCTCGGTCGGCATCGGCACCATCGAAGTCGCGGTCTGGGACGCGCTCGCCAAGATCGCCGACAAGCCGCTGCACGCCCTGCTCGCCGAGCGCTTCAACGACGGCAAAGTTGCCGACAAGGTGTTCTGCTATGTCGGCGGCGGCTGGTACGCGCCGGGCAAGACCACCAGGGATTTGCAGGACGAGATGCGCGGCCATCTCGATGCCGGCTATACCATGGTGAAGATGAAGGTCGGCGGCATGCCGCTTGCCGACGACCTTGCCCGCGTCGAGGCGGTCAAGTCGATCCTGCCGCGGGGAGCGCTGCTCGCGGTCGATGCCAATTCGAAGTTTGAGCGCGCCGAGGCGCTGGCTTATGCGAAGGGGCTGGCGCCGTTTGCGCTGCGCTGGTTCGAAGAGCCATGCGACCCGCTCGATTTCGCGCTGCTGTCCGAGATCGCCGCCGTCTACGCGCCGCCGCTGTCGACCGGCGAAAACCTGTTCTCGACCCAGGACGTGGAAAACCTGGTGCGCTTCGGCGGCCTCAAGCCCGAGCGCAACGACGTCATCCAGATCGACCCGCCGCAGGCCTACGGCATCGTACAATACGCGCGCACGCTCGACATGCTGGCGCGCCACGGCTGGCCGCGCAGCGCGATGTTCCCGCACGGCGGCAACCAGATGTCGCTCGCCATCGCCGCCGGCTTCGGCCTCGGCGGCGCGGAGTCCTATCCCGGCGTGTTCGGCATTTTCGGCGGCTTTGCCGACGACGCCCGTATCGAGAACGGCATGATCGCGCTGTCGGACCGGCCCGGCATCGGCTTTGAAGGCCAGAGCGCGCTCTATCCGATCATGAAGGAGCTCGCCGGGCTTTAGCGGTCCTGCAGCGAGCAAACCCCGAATCCGGGCGGCGTGCGGTCTCTGGATCCCGGCCCGCCCCCGCCGCGGCCCCGAAACGACCGCGGATTTGACACTAACGCCTTGATGCGACTCGCGTTCGACTCGCGCTGTCACGCAAATGCAACATGAGGAACCAATTCGAAGAACCGGGCGCGGACGATACGCTAGGCGCCGGCCGACTCAGATAGTCGTTTGAAATTCAAACCGTTTATCGGGGGAGACGATGCGCCTGGACAAGGTCGAGGATCAGTCGGTCCAGTCCGTTGAGCGTCAAGAACACCAGGATCGTCCGCCGGCCGCGTTGACGCCGGCACGGCGCGCCGCGCTCGACGCGCTGGAGCGCGAATTGCGCGATCTCTTGCAGGCGCGCTAGGGCCCTGTTCGCGCCAAAACACAATCGGCTATTCTCGGCCGCATGACGACCGAGCAATTCCCGACCCCGGCCGATACTGAAACGCTGCGCCGCCTCAACTACGCCGCGGCCATCGCCTGCGGCGTGTTCGCGGCGCTGGCGCTGCATATCGGCCTCACGGTGTTCGGCATCGGCCTCGACACGGTGCTGCGCAGCACCGGCGCGGGCAGCAAATCGCAGTTCATTTCGGCGATCGCCTGGTGGGCGGTCGCCGCCGCCGGCTTCGTCGGCGGCTGGGCGACCGGCGCCTATCTGATCGCCGCCGCGCGCGAGCGCGAATTCGTCTTCAAGCTCGCGCGCCGCTTCCTGGTGGCGCTGGTATTCGCCGTCGCCACCATCGGCGGCATCATGAGCAAGAGCGGCGACGTCGGCGGCACCGTCGACGTCATCGCCGGCATGGCCGCGCTCGGCCTCGGCGGCATCGGCGCCTTCTGCGGTGCACGGCTCGCCTATCTCAACGCCGAGCAGGTCTAGCGCATCGGCCATCCTGGTCAAACCGCACTCAATTTCGCGACAGCGGCAATCAAGCCACGGGAGCGACGATCGCGCCGCTCAGCTCGCGTCGGCCGCTCCCTGCATCCAGTTCTTCATCACGTCGATGGGGAACGGGAAGACGATGGTCGACGACCGCTCGTTGGAGATATCGAACAGCGTCGCCAGGTAGCGCAGCTGCATCGCCTGCGGCACCGGCGCCAGCATGCGCGCCGCCTCGACCAGTTTGGCGGCCGCCTGTTGCTCACCCTCGGCGTTGATGATCTTGGCGCGGCGCGACCGCTCGGCCTCGGCCTGGCGGGCGATGGCGCGGATCATGCTTTCGTCGAGGTCGATGCGTTTGATCTCGACGTTGGACACCTTGATGCCCCAGGCGTCGGTCTGCTTGTCGAGCACGTCCTGGATGTCGTGGTTGAGCTTGTCGCGCTCCGCCAGCATCTCATCGAGGTCGTGCTTGCCGAGCACCGAGCGCAGCGTGGTCTGCGCCAGCTGGCTGGTCGCTTCCATGAAGTCGCGCACCTGGATGACCGAGCGCTCGGCATCGACGATGCGGAAGTAGATCACCGCGTTGACCTTCACCGAGACGTTGTCGTGCGAAATAACGTCCTGCGGCGGCACGTCGTTGACGATGATGCGCAGGTCGACGCGCACCATCTGCTGCACGAAGGGCACCAGCAGAAACAGGCCTGGACCCTTCGTTCCGGTGTAGCGGCCAAGCGTGAACACCACGCCGCGCTCGTATTCGCGCAGGATGCGGACCGATGAATAGAAGATGACGACGAGAATGACGACGATGAGGGCGAAGACGACAGCGGACGCCATGACGTGCACTCCTATGACATGAGAACGGGTCAGGCCGGCTCAACGATCAGCACCAGCCCGTCGCGATTGACCACCTTGATGCGGCTGCCCGGCGCCAGCGGCTGCGCCGCGCGGGCGCGCCAGATCTCGCCCAGTACGCGGACGCTGCCTTCCTCCTGCCGCCAGCTGACGGTTTCGCCTTCGGCGCCAAGCAGCGCTTCCTTGCCGGTGACGACGGGCCGCTTGCGCGAGCGCAGCAGCATGCCGATGACCAAAAAGAACAGCACGGCGGTAGCGACCGTTGCGCCGACGACGACGGTCAGCGAAACCTCGAAACCCGGCACGCCAGTGTGGAACATCATGAATGCGCCGATGGCAAAAGCGATGACGCCGCCGACGCCGATGACGCCGAAGGTGCCGATATGGACCTCCGCAACGAGGAGCCCGATGCCGAGCAGCACCAGAGCGGCGCCGGCATAGTTGATCGGCAGGAGATTGAGCGCATAGAGCGCAAGCAACAGGCAGATGCCGCCGACGGTGCCGGGCAGCATGCTTCCGGGCGACATGAATTCGAAGATCAGGCCGTAGATGCCGGCCAGCATCAGCAGAAAGGCGACGTTGGGATTGGTGATGATGGCCATCAATTCGGTGCGCCAGTCGGGCTTGACCGTCACCACCCGGAGGCCGGCGGTTTCCAAGCGCACGGCCTTGCCGCCGGCGGTCACCGTGCGGCCGTCGATCTTGCGCAGCAGGTCGGGGATATCGTCGGCGATCACATCGATGACGTTGAGCTTGAGCGCCGCCGAGGCCGTGAGGCTCGCCGCCGAGCGCACCGCCTGCTCGCCCCAGTCGGCGTTGCGGCCGTGCAGCTCGGCAAGGCTGCGGATATAGGCAACCGAGTCGTTGATCAGCTTGCGCGTTTCGGCGTCGCCCGGCTCGTTCGCCGCCGCATCGCTTTTCTTCTCGTCTTCCTTCTTTCGCTCGCCCGGCAGGAGCCCGCCGCCGATCTGCACCGGCGTGGCGGCGCCGATATTGGTGCCCGGCGCCATGGCGGCGACCGCACTGGCATAGGCGATATAGGTGCCGGCGCTTGCCGCGCGCGCCCCGCTTGGCGCGACATAACTCACGACCGGCACGTGCGAGGCCAGGATCGCGCTGACGATCCTGCGCATCGAACTCGCAAGCCCGCCCGGGGTGTCCATGCGCAGCACGATCACGCCGGCGTCCTGCGCCCCCGCCTCGGCGATGGCGTCCGCAATGTAATCGGCGATGGCCGGCCCGATGGCGCCGTCGATCTCAAGCACCACCGCGCGGCGCTGGCTTTGCGCGCCGGCAGGCCATGCCAGCACCAGCGCCAGCGCAATTGCGATCGCACGCCACGGCATGACGATGTCCTATCCGCCGGCCCGGCAGAGCGCGATCAATGACGCGGGCCGGCACGGCGAATTATTGCACAATCGGCCACGGTTCTCCGGTCCGGTTCGCAAATCGCTGGAATTGCTGTCCCTTTTCGCATTGCACAGGGCGAAATGCGACTCTCCGCTGCGTGACATAGCGGCCGAAGCTGCCTTACGATTGCGCAAAAGCCGGACAGGGAGGCGCGAATGGGAATCGAAGTGCTTGGGGTCGCCGCCGCGATGCTGGCGGTGGTCTGGATCATCGTGCTGTGGGGCTCGCGCTATTTCGGTCCGCGCTGACCGATGCGGGTCGCAGGCGTCATCGGCGTTGCCGCGCCGCGCGAGGCGGTGTTCAAACGACTGAGCGACGCGCGCTTCTTTGCCTCCTGCGTCGACGGCGTGCAGGATCTCGCCGAGATTGATCCCAGCCACTATAGCGCGACGTTCACGACCAAGATCGCCTATCTGCGCTTTACCTTCAAAGTCGCCGTTGCAATGACCAAGACGTCTCCACCGAGCGAGATCGAGGCCACGGTCGAAGGCACGCCGCTCGGCATCGTCGGCCGGCTCACGGCGACCGCCCGCACCGAGCTGGTCGAGCGCAGCGGCGGCACCGACATCCGCTACACGATCGATGCCCTTCTGGCCGGTAAGCTCGGCAGCATGGGCGAGCCCGTGCTGCGAGCTAAGGCGAAGGAGATGGAAAAGCAGTTCACGGAACGGCTGACCGCGGCCTTTGCGGAGGCGGCGCCATGATCCCGTTCGAGCTCGTTGAACCGGCGACGCTGAAAGAAGCGATCGCGCTCATCGATCCCGACGACCCGACAGTGCGGCCGATCGCCGGCGGCACCGCGCTGATGCTGATGATGAAGGCCGGCGTGTTTCAGCCGCGCAAGCTCGTCAGCCTGCGCAAGCTTGACGGCGCGATGAGCGGCATCAAGACGACGGCCGAGGGTCTCACCATCGGGGCGATGACGCCGCTGTCGGTGGTCGAGCATTCGCCGGAGGTGGCGCGCCAGGCGCCGGTCATCCGCCGCATCATGCCGCGGCTGTCGAATGTGCGCGTGCGCAATGTGGCGACGGTCGGCGGCGCGCTGGCGCACGGCGACCCGCACATGGATCTGCCGCCGGTCGCCATTGCGCTCGGCGCCCGCGTTCGCATCGCCGGCAGCGGCGGCGAACGCGAATTGGCGGTCGAGGAGCTGCTGACCGGGTACTACGAGACCGCGCTCAAGCCGGACGAACTGATCGTGGCGCTGCACGTTCCGGCGCAGAACAAGCTGCGCGCGGCCTATTGCAAGGTCACGGCGGGCTCGGCCGACGACTGGCCGGCGCTTGGCGTCGCTGTGGCGGTCGAGGCCGACGGCAGGACGATCAAGTCGGCCCGCGTCGTGGTGAGCGCGGCCACCAGCAGGGCTATGCGGCTGCCGTCGGCCGAAAAGGCGCTGGCCGGCAGCCATGCCGACGACACGACGCTGAACGCCGCGGGCGACGCGGCGGCCGCAGAAGCCGATATCATCGCCGACGTGCGCGGCTCGGCCGCCTACAAGCGCGAATTGCTGCGCGTCTATGTCGGCCGCGCGGTGCGCGCGGCCATGGAGGCCAAGTGACGGCGCCCATCCCAGGCAAACAAATCGGCCGCTCTTTGCCGCGCCTGGAAGCGCGCGCCAAGGTCAGCGGCCGCGCCGAATATACGCACATCATGCGGCTGCCCGGCATGCTAGTCTGCAAACTGTTGCGCAGCACGGTGGCGCACGGCCGCATCAAATCGATCGACGTCAACCAGGCGCGCAAGCTGCCCGGCGTCTTCGCCGTTTATACCGGCGAGGACATCAGACGTGTCATCCCCGATCCCTATTACGGTCCCGCCTTCCACGATCAGCCGATCCTCGCACTCGACAAGGTGCACTACGTCGGCGAGCCGGTCGCCGCAGTGCTGGCCGACGATCCGCACGTCGCGGAACGGGCCGTGCAGCTCATCGCTGCCGACTACGAAGAACTGCCCGCGGTGTTCGATGAGGTTGAGGCCGCCGCCAACACGATCGTGGTGCACGACGAGCTCAAGCCCGCCACCACCTTCGCCGACTTGAAGCACCTGAAGGGCGCCAAGAACACCAACTGCGCGCTCGATTTCAAATTGCGCCGCGGTGACGTCGACAAGGCCTTCGCTTCGGCCGCGCACGTGTTCGAACACACTTTCAAAACACAGAAGGTGCTGCATCTCGCCTTCGAGCCGCACGCATCCATCGCCGATTACAAGGACGACGGCGTCACCATCTATTCGGCCTCGCAGGGACCTTCGTTCGTGCGCACCGAGATTGCCCGCCTGCTCGGCTGGCCGGAGAACAAGGTGCGCATCAAGGTGCCCTATCTCGGCGCCGGCTACGGCGGCAAGCTCTACATCAAGCTCGAGGCGCTCGCGGTCGCGCTGTCGATGCTGGCGCGGCGGCCGGTCAAGGTGGCGCTGACGATGGACGAAGTGTTCTACACCATCACCAAGCATCCGAGCACGTTCCGCATCAAGACCGGCGTCGACAAGAACGGCAAGATCGTCGCGCGCAAATGCGACGTGTGGTGGAACGGCGGCGCCTATGCCGACATCGGCCCGCGCGTGACGCAGAAATCGGGCTTCACCGCCTCCGGCCCCTACGACATCGACAACGTGTCGATCGACTCCTATGCGATGTACACCAACCTGCCGCCGGCCGGCGCGCTGCGCGGCTTCGGCATCCCGCAACTGGTGTGGGCCTACGAGAGCCACACCGACATGATCGCCCGGGCGCTCGGACGCGATCCGCTCGACTTCCGCCGCCAGAACCTACTGCACGACGGCCGCCCGCAGGCCACCGGCACCATCCTCAAGGACGTGGCGATCGACAAGGTTCTCGACACCATCGCCGAGCGTTTGAACTGGGACGCGCCCTTCGATCACGGCAGCGGCACGATCCGACGCGGGCGCGGCCTCGCCGTCGGGCTCAAAGCGGTGATCTCGCCGACCACGTCGGTCGCCATCGTCAACGTCGCAGGCGACGGCAGCGTCACGGTCTATTGCGGCACCATCGACATGGGCCAGGGCTCCGATACCGCCATGGCGCAGATCGTCGGCGAGGTGCTCAACATGGCTGCGGAGACAATCCGCATCGTGCCGCGCGATACCGACGTGACGCCTTACGACATGGGCACGCTCGGCTCGCGCTCGTTGTTTCACATGGGCAACGCCGTGCGGCTCGCGGCGGAAGACGCCAAAGCCAAACTCGCAGCGCTCGCCCGGGAGGTCGGCGAGCCGGAAGGCTCGAACATCCCCCTGCCCGACCTGTTCGTGAAGAAATACGGCATGCGCGCCGGCAACATCATCGGCACCGGCACCTACAAGCCCGATTATGTGCCGCCGGATGCGGCGACTGGCCAGACGCCGAACGCCACGCCGTTCTGGATGACGGCGGGCGCCGGCGCCGAAGTCGAGATCGACACCGAGACCGGCCAGCTGCGCGTGACCCGGCTGATCAACGTCGCCGACGTCGGCACGCCGATCAACCCGAAGATCGTCGAGACGCAGTTGTCGGGGGGAGCGCTGATGCAGCTCGGCTTCACGCTGTTCGAAAAGATGCATCTCGACGGCGGACAGGTGACGAATGCTTCACTCGCCGACTACAAAATTCCCGGCATCCACGACGTGCCGCCGGCGATGGAAAACGAGGCGGTCGCCGCCTTCCAGTCCAACGGCCCGTTCGGCGCCAAGGGCGTCGGCGAGCTCGCGACCTTCGGCGTCTCGCCGGCGATCGCCAATGCCATTGACGACGCCGTCGGCGTGCGCCTGACCGAGTTGCCGCTGACCGCCGAGGCCGTCTTCCGCGCCCTGCGCGCCAAAGCGGGCAAGCCGCTCAAGGATATGTGACATGACGGCGCGCACCATTCATTTCACCCTCAATGGCCGCGCCGTGACGGCCGATGTCGAGCCGCACCACAATCTGGTCGACATGCTGCAGGGCCGCTTCGCCCTGACCGGCGCACGCGAAAGCTGCGGCCAGGGCCTGTGCGGCTGCTGCACCGTGCTGGTCGATGGCAAGCCGGTGTCCGGCTGCCTGCATCTTGCCGTGTTCGCCGACGGGACAGACATCGTCACGGTCGAGCATCTTGGCGGGGCGGACGCGCTTGACCCCGTACAGGAAGCTTTCATCGAGGCCGGCGCCTTCCAATGCGGCTATTGCACGCCGGGCTTTGTGCTGATGGCAAAATCCCTGCTGTCGAGAAACGCCTCGCCCAGCGACGAAGAGATCAAGGACTATCTGTCGGGCAACCTTTGCCGCTGCGCGGCCTATCCAGAGATCGTAAATGCGGTCAAAATAGCCGCGCGCAAGATGAGAGCCGGGTCAACCGGCGCACCGGGAAACGCGTCTTAACGGGAGGGGACTCATGTCGACCGCTGCAATGGCCGGAAAGGCACCTTGGTATCGCAGTCTCAATGCCAACCAATGGAAGACCATGATCGCCTCGAACATCGGCTGGATGTTCGACGGCTACGAGGCCTTCGCGCTGATCCTGACGGTGGCCGTGGCGCTGCGCCAGTTGCTCGATCCGTCGCAGTATCCGCAAATCCCGGCCTACGCCGGCACCGTCATCGCCATCACGCTGCTCGGCTGGGGCATTGGCGGCTTCGTCGGCGGCGCGCTCGCCGACTACATCGGGCGGCGCCGGACCATGATTCTGGCGATCGTCGCCTACTCGCTGACAACCGGTTTGTCCGCGATCGCCTGGGATTGGATTTCGTTCGCGTTGCTGCGCTTCATCGTCGGCGTCGCCATCGGCTCGGAGTGGGCGACCGGCGCTTCCATCACTGCCGAAGCATGGCCCGACGACGCCCGCGGCAAGGGCGCGGGCCTCATGCAGTGCGGCCTCGGTATCGGCTTCTTCCTCGCCTCGTTCGTGTGGCTGTTCGTTTCCGGCTACGGCCCCGGCGCGTGGCGCATCATGTTCCTGATCGGCATCGTGCCGGCGCTGTTTGCGCTGTGGCTGCGCACCGGCGTCGACGAGTCGGAGAAGTGGGAGCGCACGAACGAGAAGCGCAAGTCGGCGCATGCCAAGAAGCGCAGCGGCGCGCAATTGAGTGCCGAGGATCATGCACTGACGCGCTTCACCTTCGCCGATCTCTTCGTCGATCCAGAAATCCGCACCCGCACCATTGTCGCGTTCCTGATGTCGTTGACGACGACGGTCGCGTGGTGGGGCATCTCGACCTGGGTGCCGCCCTTCATCGGCGCAGCCGCCGGCAAAGCCGGGCTGCCGGCGCAAACCTGGGCGGCCTATGCCGGCATGAGCTACAACCTCGGCGCCATCATCGGCTATTTCGGCCTCGGCTATCTGGCCGACAGTTTCGGCCGCAAGCCAATCGTCATGATCTTCTTCGCCGGCTCGCTGGTCATGACGCCGGTGCTCTACATGTGGACCAGCGACATCCACATGCTGGTGTTGATGGCGGGCATCAACGGCTTCTTCACGCTCGGCCAATACTCGTGGATGGCGGTGTGGCTGCCCGAATTGTTCCCGACGCGCATGCGCGCGACCGGCATGGCCTTCGCTTTCAACGCGCCGCGTTTCATTGCTTTCATGGGGCCGCTATTCGCCGGCTTCCTAATCGCGCAACTGGGCGGCTTCAGCAAGGTCGCAGTGGCCTTCTCCTTCATCTACATTCTCGGCTTCGTGGTGACGCCGTTCCTGCCCGAAACCAAAGGCAAGCCACTGCCGGCATAATCCGAGGCACGCCGTCAATCGCCGGCGCGGTGCGGGTCGCATCGCGCCGGCTTTGATTTGACCGCGTCCGGCAGCGCGCATGGGCGGGTTCGCGGGCAATCTGTTATATTGAGCCGCCAGGCTGCCGGAACGGACCGATGCTGACGCTGCGCCAAATCGAGGTCATACGCGCGATTATGGTGACGGGTACCGTCGGCGGCGCGGCGCGACTGCTTAACGTGTCCTCGCCCGGCGTCAGTCGCGTCATGAAGCACGCCGAGTCGCTCGTCGGAGTGAAGCTGTTCAGCCGCAAGGGCGGCCGCTACACCCCGACGCCGCAGGCCAATGCGATCTTCAGCCAGATCAACGGCGTCTATGACAAGGTCGAAGACCTTCAATTCGTCATTTCCCGGATCAAAAGCGGATCGAGCACCGAGCTCAAGGTCGGCTCCGTGCCGAGCATCGCCAATGTCATGGTGCCGCGCGCGGTTGCGGGCCTGCGCAAAGCATTGCCGAACCTCCTCGTCGAAATCGATATTCTGAAGATCGAGGACGCCATCGACTATCTGCTGCTCGGCAAGGGCGAACTGGTGGCGCTGAGCGACAGGCTGGACCACCCGCTGATTGCCGTCGAGCCGCTGGCGCGCGGCCGCCTCAAGTGCATCGTGCCGGACGATCATCCGCTGGCGCGCCGCGCGCGCGTGGCTGCGGACGAGATGGCCAAGTACCCGCTGATCGGCGTTGATCCCAACGACCCCTATGGCCGGATCGTGGCCAACCTTTTCGCCGGCCGCGACCTGCGTTATGAAGTCGCAATCCGGGCGCGCTTCGGCTCGACCGTCTGTGCCCTCGTCGCCCACAAACTCGGCATCGCGGTCGTCGACGAGTTCACGCTGGCCGCCGACCAATGGCCGTCGGTGCGCGCGGTTGAAATCGCGGAGCCGACTGCATTTCAGACCTACGTCGCGCACCGCCGGGACGTGCCGCTGTCGAGCCATGGCGCGCGATTTGTCGCGCTGTTGCGCAGTGAAATGGAGGCGGCGACGCGGCAGCGCGGCCCGCGACGAAAATAACATCATGTTAAGTTCCGCATACGTCTTTGTTATTGACCTTGTGCCGGTGGATTAGCAAGGTCGCATCTGAGGCGGGCCCCAGGGCCTGCCGCTTGCGAAAAGCCCCGACCCAACGGGATGCCATCGCTACGAACAGGAGGAAACGTCTAATGTCTCGCAGAGCGCTCTTTGCCCCATTGATCGTCGCCGGCCTTGGCCTGGCGAATCCTGCGCACGCGCAATCGACCGTCTACATCCCGGCTGTGCTCGAACTGTCCGGTGCCGGCGCGGTGTCCGGCACCAATTTCCGCGACGGCATGTTGATGGCCATCGACGAGATCAACGCCAAAGGCGGCATTCTCGGCAAGAAAATCGAGACGCCTGTCCTCGACACGCAGAGCGATGCCGGCACTTCGCGTGCGCAGGTGCAAAAGGTCCTCGACAACAAGCCCTATGTGATTCTCGGTCCGGTGTTTTCCGGTTCGGTGATGGTGGACATGCTGCTGACGCAGCAGGCGGAAATCCCCGAGATCGTCGGCGGCGAGGCCGCGGCAATCACCCAGAAGGGCAATCCCTATGTTTTCAGGACGTCGTTCGGCCAGCAGTTCAGCATGCCGAAGATCGCCAACTACATCCGCGACGGCGTCAAGGCGAAATCGGTGGCGGTTCTGTGGGTGAACAACGACTTCGGCAAAGGCGGGCGCGACACCTTCATCAAGGAGATGAACGCGCGCAACATCAAGGTCGCCGCGGATATTTCGACCGAATCGGGCCAGGCTGACTTCTCCGCCGACGTGGTCAAGCTCAAGGCCGCCAATGCGGACGCGATCTTCGTTTACGTCAACGAGGAAGAGAGCGCGCGCTTTCTGCGCGAGGCCAAGAAACAGGGCATCAACAAGCCGCTCATCGGCGAGACGACACTGCTCGGCCAGAAGGTGATCGACCTTGCCGGCGGCGCGGCCGAAGGCGTGCAAGGCCATGTCGGCCTCACCGTCGATGCGCCGAACCCGGCGGTGCAGGACTTCGCCGCCAAGTTCAAGAAGCGCTTCAACTATGTCTGCGACCATAACGGCATCAAGGGTTACACCGCGGTCTACTTCATCAAGTTCGTGACCGAGAAGATCGGCAAATTCGACAGCAAGGCCTTTGCCGAGAAGGCGCATGGCATCACCATCACCCCCAAAGATGAGCCGGGCATCCTGATGGAAGCGAGCTGGGACAAGAACGGCGACATCGATCGCGAAAGCTTCCTCGGCGAGGTGGTCGGCGGCAAGCAGAAGATCGTCAAGGTCCTGCCCAAGCTCGGCAACTAATCCTCACCCGAAGACCTCTTCCGCCCGGCAACTCTGCCGGGCGGAAGCCAAAGACCGCGCGATGGCTTCTTTCTTTCAGCTTCTGGTTTCCGGTCTCGCGACCGGCGCCATTTATGCGTTGATCGCGGTCGGCTTCACGCTGGTTTGGCAGACCTCGCAGACGATCAATTTCGCTCAAGGCGAATTCGTCATGCTGCCGGCATTCTTCGTGCTGGCGGCGATGAACGCCGGCGCTCCGTTCTGGCTGGCGGCCGCGATCAGCATCGTGGTCTCGATCGCGGTCCTCGGCGTCTTGTTCAAGCTCGTGGTCGTCGACCCGATGCTCAAGTACGGGGTGCTGCCGCTGGTGATCTCCACCATCGCGCTGTCGCTGTTGCTCAAGGAGGGCGCCAAGGAATTCTACAGTTCGCAGGCGCAGCCGTTCCCGGCCCTGGTGCCGGCAGCCGATATCGACATCCTGGGCGCGGTGGTGTCGACGCAAAGCCTCGCGGTCCTTGCGGTCGCCATCGTCACCGTGGTGGCGCTGAACCTGCTGCTCAACCGGACGCGGCTCGGCCGCCAGATGCAGGCGACGGCGCAGAACTCCACGCTGGCGCGCATCCTCGGCATCCCGGTCGAACGCATGGTGCTCTACACGTTTCTCATCAATGCCGTGCTCGTCGCCATCGCCTCGATCCTGATAAGCCCGATTTACCTGGCGAAATTCAACAACGGCGACACGCTGGGGCTGGCCGCCTTCATCGCCGCCATCATCGGCGGCTTCAATCAGGTCCGCGGCGCCATTCTCGGCGGCGTCATTCTGGGCGTGCTCGACAACCTCTCCGCCGCCTACATCTCGTCCCAGTACCGCGGCGCCTTTCCGCTCGTCATTCTGATCGCCGTCATTCTGCTGCGACCGCAGGGCCTGCTCGGCCGCGTCGAGGAGCGCACAATATGAAATGGCTCGCCGCGGGCGCTGCGGCGGCAGCCGCAATTTTCGCGTTGATCGCGCCGCTGCTGCTCAAGCCGTTCGGCATCTATCTGATCTCGATGTGGGCGGTGCTGACGATTGCAGCGCTCGGCCTCAACCTGACGCTCGGCTATGCGGGCCAGGTATCGCTCGCCCAGGGCGCTTTCGTCGGCATCGGGGCTTACACCGTGGCGCTGCTGACGCCAGTGGGCTGTCCCTTCGCGCTCGCCTTTCTCGCCGCGGGCGCTTTGTGCTTCGCCGTCGGCTGGGTTCTCGGCTATCCGGCGTTGCGCGTGCAGCATCATTATCTCGCGTTCGTGACGCTCGCCTTCAGCACGCTGGTATTTCTCGTGCTGCGCAACGAGGAATGGCTGACCGGCGGGATTTACGGCATCAACGGCGTCGCCCGACCCTCGTTCTTCGGCTGGTCCACGTTCAAGGCATTGAACTTCTATTATTTCAGCCTCGGCATGCTCGCGGTGCTCGCCGCGGCAACATGGTGGATGCTTCGCTCGCCCTGGGGCCGGGCCTTTGTCGCATTGCGTGAAAACCCCGTGCGCGCGCTCTCGCTCGGGCTCGACACGCGCCGCTATACGCTGATGGCCTTCGCCATCGGCTCCAGCCTCGGCGGGATGGCCGGCGCGCTTTACGCGCCGCTCGTGCAATTCATCGAACCGGTGTCGTTCACGCTCGGCCTATCGTTCAATTTGCTGCTGATGGTGATCGTCGGCGGCAGCGGCTACTTTTTCGGCCCGTTTGTCGGCGCGCTGATCGCCGTGCTGCTGCCGGAATGGATGCGGGTGGCCCAAGGCTACTATCTCATCGTTTATGCCATGCTGGTCATGGTGATGATGGCTTTCTGCCCGTCCGGCATCCTCGGTTTGCTTGAGCGCGCGCTGAAGGCGTTTGCGCCTCGAGGCAAGGAGGCGGCGCCATGAGCGCGGTGCTGCAAGTCTCGAACCTGCGCAAATCGTTCGGCGGCATCACCGCGGTCGACGGCGTGTCGTTCGAGGTTCGCGAGGGCGAGATCCTCGGCATCATCGGGCCGAACGGCTCCGGAAAGTCGACGCTGTTCAACTGCGTCCTCGGTCAGCTGTCGCCGAACGGCGGCGAAGTGCGCGTCGATGGAAAGCCGACCACCGGTATGCGGCCATGCGACCTCAACCGGCTCGGTGTCAGCCGCACGTTCCAGCTCCTCCAGGTTTTTCCGCAGCTTTCGGTGCGCGACAATTTGATCCTGGCCGGGCAAGAGCATCGCGGCACCATGCTGTCGCGCTTGATCGGACGCGCGGACGCCGGCCTCGGTGACGCCGCCGACCAGATGATCGCGTTTTTCCGCCTGTCCCACCTGTCGTCCGCGCCGGCCGGCCTGTTGAGCTACGGCCAGCAAAAACTGCTCGACGCCGCCATGGCCTTCATGGCCGGCCCGCGGCTGGTCCTGCTGGATGAACCCGCAGGCGGCGTCAACCTGACGATGCTGGGCCATTTGCGCGAGCGTCTGCAGGCCTATCATGCAGAGCGCAAGGCGACATTTGTGGTCATCGAGCACCAGATGGAATTCGTCATGGCGCTATGCACGCGGGTGCTCGTCCTCGCGGAAGGACGGATCATCGCCGAGGGAGCGCCGCGCGATATCGCGCGCAACCCGGCCGTCATTGAAGCCTATCTCGGACACTGACGTGACCATGGACCCGTTGCTCACCCTCGACCGTGTGGTTGCCGGCTACGGCAAGATGACGATTCTTAATGGAACGAGCGCTCTTATTCAGCGTAGCGCGATCACGACGGTGATCGGCCCAAACGGCGCCGGCAAATCGACCATGTTCAAGACGATTTTCGGCCTGTTGCCGGTGCGCAGCGGAACGATCAAGTTCGACGGCCGGGATACGACAAATTTCACGCCCCGCCAGCTGCTCGATGCCGGCGTCGTCTACATTCCGCAGGGCCGCAACATCTTTCCGGAGCTGAGCGTGCGCCATAACCTCGAACTCGGCGGCGTCACGTTATCCGACCAATCAGGCTTGCCGCAGCGGCTCGACCGGATCATGCAGCGCTTTCCGATGCTGCAGGAAAAGGCGGACCGGCAGGCCTCGACCTTGTCGGGCGGCCAGCAGAAGATGCTTGAAGTAGCGCGCGGGCTGCTGCTCGATCCGAAACTGATCCTGATCGACGAGCCGTCGATCGGTCTGTCCCCGCTCATGGTACAAGAGGTGTTCACGATCTTGAAATCGCTCCGCGACGGCGGCGTTACCATCTTGCTGATCGAGCAGAACGCCAAGCAGGCCCTGCAGATGGCCGATTTCGGCTTGGTGCTGGAGCAGGGGCAGACGAGGATCGAGGACACCGCCGCCACTATTCTCGCCGATCCACGCATAGCCCAGCTTTTCCTCGGCGGCGGCTTGGCCCAACCGGAGCGCGTGTCATGAACGGGCGCAGAATGTTGATTGGGCTGATCGGGGCAAACATCATGGGGTCGCTGTCGCCGGCGCTGTTCGCCGACGCATTCAAGGCCGCCGGCATCGACGGCTTCTATCATTTGCTGGACGTTGACCGGCTGCGCGAGCGGCGGCTGCCGCAGCTTCTCGACGCGGTCAAAGCCGCAGGCTTTGCCGGTGTCAACATTACCTATCCCTTCAAGCAGGAGGTCCTGCCGCTGCTTGACAGCATCGATGCAGAAGCGGCCCAGGTCGGCGCGGTCAACACCGTCGCGATCGGGCCGGACGGCCGCACCAAGGGCTATAATTTCGACCGCGCCGGATGGCGGCATAGTTTCGCCGAGACGTTCGGGGCGGACGGCGCGCGTGGCGCGACCGTCGTGCTGGTCGGCGCCGGCGGCGCCGGACACGCCGTGGCCTTCGCCTTGATGGATCTCGGCGTCGGCCTGCTCGTCGTATCCGATCGCGATCAGCCGCGCGCCAAGGCCTTGTGCGACGCCCTCGGCCGACATTTTGGCGCCCGGCGCTGCCGGGTCGCTGGCGACCTGGAGAGCGAAATCCGGGCGGCCGCCGGGGTCGTCAATGCCACGCAAACGGGGATGCGCGGCTTTCCCGGCAACCCCGTCCCGGCGTCCGCGCTCAAGGCCTCGCATTGGGCCGCCGACGTTATCTACACGCCGGTCGACACCGAGTTCATCAAAGCAGCAGCTGCCAAGGGCGCGCGCGTGCTCAGCGGCGGCGGCATGTGCGTGCATCAGGCGGTCGAAGCGTTCCGTCTGTTCACCGGCGTCACGCCCGACCTCGGACGCCTTCATCGTGCCTTCGCCGCCGGCTACGAGGCGCGCGAGGCTGCTTTGCGCGTGGCGAGCTGACGCTACCCGGGAAAGGACGAAGCCATGAAGACCTCGATTGCCACGGTTTGCCTCAGCGGCGGTCTCAGCGAGAAGCTGCAAGCAATCGCCGCGGCCGGATTCCGCGGCGTCGAGATTTTCGAGAGCGATCTCCTCGCCTACGGCGGAACTCCCGCTGACATTGCCCGCGAGATGTCCGGTCTCGGCCTGCGCGCCATCACCTTTCAGCCGTTCCGCGATTTTGAGGGGATGCCGGAGCCGCAGCGGCAGCGCACGTTCGACCGCGCCGAGCGCAAGTTCGACCTGATGCAGGAGCTGAACTGCAGCCTGCTGATGGTATGCAGCAACGTGTCTCCGGAATCACTCGGCGGCATCGACCGAGCGGCAGCCGATTTCCACGAGCTCGGTGAGCGCGCGGCCAAACGCGGCCTGCGCGTCGGCTTCGAGGCGCTGGCCTGGGGGCGCCACATCAACGACTACCGCGACGCCTGGGAGGTGGTGCGGCGCGCCGACCATCCGGCGATCGGGCTCGTGCTCGACAGCTTCCACACCTACGCGCGAAAAACCGACCTGAAGACGATGTCAGCCATTCCCGGCGACCGGATTTTCCTCGTGCAGCTCGCCGATGCGCCATGGCTGGAGATGGACGTCTTGTCCTGGAGCCGGCATTTCCGCTGCTTCCCCGGCCAGGGGGACTTCCCGCTGATCGATTTCATGACGGCGGTGCAGACGACCGGCTATCAGGGTGATCTCTCGCTGGAGATCTTCAACGACCAGTTTCGCGCCGGTTCGCCGCGCGCCGTCGCCATCGACGGCCAACGCTCGCTCGTCTACCTCATGGACCAGTTGCGCCAAAGGACCGGGAAGGCGGCGACCGACATTCCGGCGCTGCCGCCGCGATCAAAATGCCTCGGCGTTGAATTCGTCGAATTCGCCGTCGACGACCGCACCGCCGATGAACTTGCGCAGTTCATTTCCGGGCTCGGCTTCCGCCACGTCGCCCAGCACAAGTCGAAGGCAGTGTCGCGCTGGTCGCAAGGCTCGATCAATCTCGTCATCAACAAGGAAAAGGAAGGCTTTGCGCATTCGCATTACATCACGCACGGGCCGTCGGTCTGCGCCATCGGGCTCAAGGTCGAGAGCGCGGCCGCGACGCTCGACCGCGCCGAAAAGCTGCACGACACGCCCTTCCGTCAGAAGGTCGGCCCGGGCGAACTCGAGATTCCGGCAGTGCGCGGCGTCGGCGGCAGCCTGCTCTACTTTCTCGATCCGGCGAGCAAACTCGGCAAGGTCTGGGACATCGAGTTCGCGCCGGTGACGGGCGGCAAAGGCGGCGATGCCGGGCTGGTCGCCGTCGACCACATCTCGCAGTCGATGCACTACGAGGACATGCTGTCATGGCTGTTGTTCTACACGTCGCTGCTCGATGTGCAGAAAACGCCGCAGGTCGACATCACCGATCCAGGCGGCATCGTGCGCAGTCAGGTCGTTGAAACCGCCGACGGCGCTCTCCGCATTGCGCTCAACGCAAGCCAAAGCCCGCGTACGCAGTCTTCCCGCTTCCTCAATGAGTATTTCGGCTCGGGCGTGCAGCACATCGCCTTTGCCACCCGCGACATTTTCCTGACCGCCGCCCGGCTCAAGGACAGCGGCGTCGAAATCCTGCGCATTCCGGAAAATTACTACGACGATCTCGAAGCGCGCGTCGACATCGACCGTGCGCGGCTCAAACGGCTGAAAGACAACAACATCCTTTACGACAGGGACGGCAACGGCGAGTACCTTCAGCTCTACACCACGAGCTTCAAGGATTTGTTCTTCCTCGAGGTGGTAGAGCGCCAGGGCTACAAAGGCTTCGGCGCTATCAACGCGCCGATCCGCCTCAATGCCCAGGCACGGCTCGCCGGCGAGAGCGCTGCGTCCGCGCTGTGATGGGGCCGGACGCTCGCGAAGGACGGGACGATGGTCAGGG
>Ga0070740_10002469_pt1 | contig 21631 bp, 19 predicted proteins | sample Coa_R2_FD_67286 | JGI IMG/M metagenome (GOLD analysis project Ga0070740, IMG submission 67286) | Surface soil microbial communities from Centralia Pennsylvania, which are recovering from an underground coalmine fire - Coalmine... | ecosystem: Environmental > Terrestrial > Soil > Unclassified ...
GAGAGAGATGATCACGACCAGACCGGCGGGCGAGCGCGGCAGGACGCGCACGCACTGGCTCGACGGCAACCACACGTTCTCCTTCAACCGCTACTATGACCCGCGCTGGTCGGGCTTCCGAAGCCTGCTCGTCATCAACGAGGACTTCGTCGCGCCCGCCTCCGGGTTCCCGCCGCACTCGCACGCGGACATGGAGATCATCACGTGCGTCATCGAGGGCGCGCTCGAACACCGCGACTCTTCGGGCGGGAGCGGCGTGATTCGACCGGGCGAGGTGCAGAAGATGAGCGCCGGCACGGGCGTCACGCACAGCGAGATGAACCCTTCGCCGACCGAGCGCGTCCACCTTCTGCAAATCTGGATCACGCCGGCGCGAGACGGCCTCAAGCCTTACTACGAGCAGAAGGCTTTTCCCGAAGCGGAGCGGCGCGGGAGGTTTCGACTCCTCGCCTCGCCCGACGGCGGCGAAGGCTCCGTGACCGTTCACCAGGACGCGAAGATGTACGGCGCTCTGCTCGCGGCGGGCGAAGTGATTTCGCACCGGCTCGGCGCGGGCCGCTACGCATGGCTTCAGGTGGTCAAGGGCGCGGTCACACTCAACGGCTCGGCGCGCCTGCGCGCGGGCGACGGCGCGGCGATAAGCGAAGAGGATTCCGTCAACCTCCGCGCCGACGACGAGTCGGAAGTCCTGCTCTTCGATCTGGCGTGAAGACGGTTCGGAAAGCGGAGTGACGAACATGAGAAGACGAGACGTTGCGGGCGGCGGGCTGCCTGGAGAGACGCGGCGACGTTTGAGCGAAGTCCGCGGTGCGCTGCTGCGCCTGCACAAGATTCTGCTCGACGCCGAGCGCGAGGCTTACGAGCGTGTGTACGGCCAGGTCACGAGCGGCGAGCTTTTGCAACTCGTCATCGGCCACGAGCAGTTCGCCTGGCTGCATTCAGTCTCCGAGCTGATCGTGCGGATTGACGAACTGCTCGACGCCGACGACTCGGCGGCTGACGGCGCGGAGGCGCTCCTCGCGCAGACGGGGCAGTTGCTCAGGCCGTCCGAGGAAGGCGAAGAGTTCGGTCGCAGGTACTTCGACGCGCTCCAACGCGACCCGGCGGCGGTGCTCGCGCACGGCGAGGTGACGAAGCTCCTTTAAACCGGCTTCGCGGGACGACGTTGGTTCAACCGCAGTCTCGTTGACGCGAGACGCGAAGAGGCGCTTGCGCGTCGGGAGTGCAAGCGCCTTCGCGGAATCGGATGTTGAATCTTTAACTGCCGCGCGTTTGCCGTTTGCGGCGTTCGCACGCGGCGTCTTGCCTACCTTTCGGCCAGCAGGCGCTCTTCAGACTTGCCGCCGCCGAGCATCGCCTTCCCCGTGCCGATCAGCCCGCCCGCGAACGTCATGATGGACGCGAGCGGCAGAGGTATCGCCGTCAGCAGGCCGACGAGCAGACCCTTGCCGACCGCCGCCTTCCAGCTATCTCCGTAGAGCCTCTTCTGCAAGAGCGCGGCTGGCACGATGAGAGCCAGGCCGATGGGGACGGTCAACGCCCAAGTGGCTTCGACCGTCAGGACTTCGCTCGCGAACAGCATCGTGTCCACGGCGAAGAGGCTGAACCCGACCGAAGGATGGAGTCCGAACGTCTGGCAAATCGAGTCTAAAATTTTCATGACACCTCCTCGCGTCCGACCGGCTGACGAACCGGAAATTAGATGTGCGGCTGACCTCGATAGATGCAGCTTATTTCGCGCGGGCGCGGCGGGGAGAGTGTCGCCCGTCTGTGGCTCACTCCAAACTCACTTCCGCCGCTCTTCGTCGAGCAGCTTCGTCGCGTGCTCGGTGACGCTGAAGGGCGGGACTATCTCCGCGGTGTCGGCCCTCTGCGCGCCGAGCCACGAAGAGGCAGGGGCGAACGGCGGCGCTGCCAAAGGGGGGGCGGGACGCGCGCCCGTCAACTCACTTTCGTTCTTCGCGCGCCAGGCCGGCAGCGGGCCTTCGCCGAAGAGGAGCGAGTAGAGCAGCCACGAGAGTCCGACGAAGAAGACCGTGACCGGGACGAGCAGCGGCCCCGGAGAGTCGGCGGCGATGCTGAATCCGAGGAAGACGGGCGCGAGGACCGCGCTCAGGAAGATTATCTTCGCGCCCCGGCGGATGCCTCTCCGCTTTTCGTCGCGCCCTTTGTCTTGCGACGCGGCTTGCGCGGTCGGCGCTACGCCCTCCGAGGCGAGGAGCGCGGCGACGCCCGCCAGCGGCAGGCCGCAGCGCGGGCAGAAACGCGACTCGTCGTTAAGTTGTTGTTGCGCGCAGCGCGGGCAGAACATTCGTGGCTCCACTTAAAAATAGCGTCCGCATTTCACAGGGCGGAATACGCCGCGGCGGGCGGATAAGTTCGGCGACATGGGGAAAAGAGGCCATGAATGTTTCGCACGGCCTGAGACTACGTTAACTCGCGCAGACGCCTTTTCCAAAGGCAGGCGGAAGTGAAGCGCGTTCGTTTTTTTCGACCCCTCGTTTTTACGATTCTTGCTTTCGACGGCCCGTCTAATGGAACAGCCGTTGCATCCTTCTCGCCGGACGGTTAATTAACGCTCGAAACAGTACACCCAGTCGCGCCGAAGCGCGGCTGAAGACTAAGAAAGGGAAACAACCATGTCCATCATCGCTTGGATCATCCTGGGTCTGATCGCGGGCTTCATCGGCAGCAAGATTGTCAACAAGTCCGGCGAGGGAATCATCCGCGACGTTCTGCTCGGCATCGTCGGCGCGTTCGTCGGCGGCTTCATCGTCAGCCTCTTCGGGGCGCAGGGCGTGACGGGGCTGAACCTTTGGAGCATCATCGTGGCCGTCATCGGCGCGGTGGTCTTCCTCGTGCTCTACCACGCGCTCTTCCGCCGCACGGCGGTCTGACGCCGCGCGATTCGCGAGGCGGGGCGGCGTTTGTCGTCGTCTGAAATTAACGACGAGAGGGTGAAGATGGCGGAGGGAGGCAAGACGGTTCTCGTCGTGGAGGACGACGCGGACATCAGGGCGCTTCTGAAGATGGTGCTTGAGTCCGACGGCTATCAAGTCGTCGAGGCCACCAGCGGGAGGGAAGCGGTCAGCGCCGCCGCCGCCCTCCGGCCCGACCTCGTCCTGATGGACATCTCGCTCCCGCTGCTGGACGGACTCTCGGCCACGCGCGAAATAAAGGCCGACGAAGCCACGCGCGGCGTTCCCGTCGTGGCCGTCTCCGCCTACCACTCGGCGCGGCGCAGGGCGATCCAGGCCGGGTGCAGCGAGTTGGTCGGCAAGCCCGTTGACACGGAAGAGCTTTTGAGAGTGGCGCGCGAACTGACGAGTCGGTGAGACGCACGCGCCCGCTCACCGCCGAGCCGAGTCATGAATTGACGCTTTAAAACTCAACCGCGTCGCAAGAATTCCGCAACCAAGCCGCGCGGATGAGGGCTACCATTGATTCGGGAATCATTAACTCGACAAAGGGGGAAGGGATATGTCCGCACAAATAATTCATCCGCACGTTTCGAGCGAGCAGAGGACGCGTTTGTTGACTTGGCTGAGCATCGGCGTTCTGACGGCGGTCGCGTTCATCTTCGCGTACTTCGTCAACTCGATGATCGTCGGCGCGGTCTCAAGCACGGTGGCCGACACGACGGGCCGCGCGCTCAAGCCCGAAGCGCTCGACTCGATTCATTCGTGGATGGCCGTGGGCTACACGGTCATGGGCGTCGTCACCATCGCGGGGCTTCTGCGCGGGAGCGTCAGGCTGAGGAGATAAAAAATTCTCAGCCGCCTCACACCTCATCGCGGCCAGCCAAACGCGCGCAGGTAAACGCCGACGCCCTCCCCGCAGCCCACACTTTTCCCGTCCGATTCAATCCGCCTATTTGAGAGATGCTCGTCCCGTTTGCCGTCCGGCGTCGGGCCTTCGCGCTCAGCGATGAATCGTTGACTGCTTCTTTGCGGTGCGGTGGAGCAGCCCCAGACACCAAGCGCCGAAGACGGTCGCCACCTTGCCGAAAGTCAATTCGCTTTCGTCTGCGTTGATGACGCGCGAACGGGCTGCGACTCCGCGGCGCGCGAACGCTGCGACCGGCCTCGACGCGGGCACGCGCGTCTTCGCCTCCGCACGCGTCTTCGGCTCACTCTCTTCCGGCGCTTTCTCGCCCTTCTCCTTGGCGTCGGGCGCTCCGGCCTTCGCCGCCGCGTCCTCGATCTCGGAGTTGACTTCGCCGCCGATGAGAATGGCCGCGCCCGTCAGGTAGAGCCAGAGCATCAGGACGATGACCGCGCCGAGCGAGCCGTAGGTCTTGCTGTACGAGTCGAAGAAGTGCAGATAGACGCGGAAGCCGAACGAGACCAGCAACCACAGGCCGACGCCGACCGCCGAGCCGGGCGTGATCCAAGTCCAGTCCTGGTCGTGCAGGTCGGGCGCGAAGTAGTAGATGAGCGCGAAGGAGACGAGCATGAAGGCGAGCGCTATCGGCCACTGCAAGACCTCCCACGCGATCACGAAAACGCCGTCGAGGCCGTAGCCGCCCGCGACGTGCTCTGCGATCCGCCCGCCGTACAGCACCAGCACGAGCGCCGCGATGATGAGAAAGGAGAGCGCGACCGTCAGCGCGACCGCCGTCAGACGCTGCCGCCACCACGGCCTCGTCTCCTCAACGTCATATGCGGCGTTGAGCGAGTCGGTGATCGCGCCCATGCCGTTCGACGCGGCCCACAGCGCGGCGACGATGCCGAAGGCGACCTTGCCCCCGCCCGACGCGGCGCTCACCTCGTACATCGTCGAGTCCACGAGCTTGAAAGCGTCGCCGGGCAGCACCTGGCTCAGGTAGTTGAAGAAGCTGTGGCGCAGCCCCGTGCCCGAACCCAGAATGATGCCGATGACGGAAGTCAGGAACAGGAGAAAGGGGATGAGCGCGAGCAGGAAGTAGTATGCGAGTTGGGCCGAGCGCCCGAACACGTCGTCCTTCTGGATTTCGCCCCAGACGCGACGCCCCAAATCCTTCCACGTCAAACCGCCGAGTCCCCACAGAGATGCCATGCCGCCTGCCCTCTTTCGTTCTAAAATTTTCGTGCGCGGAACACTTATCCGTTTGAAGCAAGAGCAACGGCCATGCCTCGCGCGGCGGCGGACGAATACTCGGAAAAGAGAGAACACCTCCGCCCGCCGTTGCCGTTTTCTTTTCGTTCTTCGTTCATCGAAGCGCCGGCTGAGTATCAAAATTATGCGGCCCGCCGGAAGCTTCCGGCGTGGCCTTCTGCTCGCGCCTGAAACCTTCGACGCCTTCCGCGAGTATAATTTCAGCGTTTTCGCGTCAGTCTCCACATCGTAACTGTCGGGCGACACGGCGCATCCTTTTTCTCTTAAGAGGTAAGAACTAATGTACAGGTCTCTCTTGCTCGCGGCCCTGCTGCTCGCCTGCGTCACGTCTGCGACCGCGCAAGCCCCGCAGGGCGGCGACGCGCGCTTGCTCCGCTTCCCGGACATACACGGCGACATGATCGCCTTCGTCTATGCGGGCGACATCTGGACTGTCCCTTCGGCGGGCGGCACCGCGCGGCGTCTCACGTCGCACGCGGGCCTCGAACTCTTCCCGAAGTTCTCGCCCGACGGTCGCTGGATCGCCTTCACGGGCGAGTACGACGGCACCTGGCAGGTCTATGTCATCTCGGTTGACGGCGGCGAGCCGCGGCAACTCACGTTTCATAACGACGTTGGAAATCTTCCGCCGCGCGGCGGCTGGGACAACCGCGTTCTGGGCTGGACGCCCGACGGCAAGTCGGTCGTCTTCCGCGCCGACCGCGTCGCGCAGAGCGACCGTTTGGGTCGCCCTTACCTCGTCCCCGTCGAAGGCGGCGAAGAGCAGCCGCTCGCCATCCCCGAAACTGGGGGCTTGAGCTACGCGTCCGACGGCCACCGCGTCGCCTTCACTCCGGTCTCCAACGAGTTCCGCGGCTGGAAACGCTACCGCGGCGGGCAGTCGCCCGACGTTTGGATTTACGACCTCGCCTCGAACACCGCCGAGCAGATCACCAACACGCGCGCGCAGGACATGCTGCCCGTCTGGCTGGGCGACACGATCTACTACGCCTCCGACCGCGACTGGACGATGAACGTCTTCGCCTACGACACGCGGACTAAGAAGACTCGGAAGGTGACGAACCACACGGACTACGACGTGATGTGGCCTTCGGGTTCGGGCGACGAACTCGTTTACGAAGTCGGCGGCTACATCTATCGCCTCGACGCGAAGACAGACAAGGAAGAGCGCGTGCCGATTAAAGTCTATGGCGACTTCCCGGACACCGTGCCGTACTTCAGGAACGTGAAGGATAACGTCGAGACCTTCTCGATCTCGCCGAGCGGCGTGCGCGCACTCTTCGGCGCGCGCGGAGACATTTTCACCGTGCCCGCCAAAGAGGGCGAGGTGCGAAACATCACCGACACGCAGGGCGTGCGCGAACTCGCGCCCACGTGGTCGCCCGACGGTCGCCTGGTCGCGTATCTGAGTGATCGTTCCGGCGAATATGAAATCTACGTGCGGCCTTCGGACGGCTCCGGCGAAGAGAGGCGCGTGACGACCGACGGAGACATCTGGCGCTTCGCGCCCGTCTGGTCGCCCGACAGCACGAAGCTCGCCTACGGAGACAAAAAGCAGCGCCTCCGCTTCGTTGATGTCAACACGGGACGGACGACCGACGTTGACCACAGCACGCACAACGACATCACGAACTACTCTTGGTCGCCCGACAGTCGTTGGATTGCTTACTCGAAACTCGGCGACAACCAGTTCTCCGAAATCTGGGTCTATTCGCTCGCGGGCGGAAGAACGCAGAAGCTCACGGGCGGGTGGACGAGCGACACCGAGCCGGTCTTCGACCCGAAGGGGCGCTACCTATACTTTCTGTCGAACCGCGACTTCAACCTCACCTTCAGCGGCTTCGAGTTCAACTACCTCTATACGAACCCGACGCGCGTCTATGTCGGCCTACTCGCGGCGGACGGCCCCGCGCTCTTCCTGCCCGCGAGCGACGAGGAGCGCGTGAAGACTAAGGAGCAGCCGCTCACGCCCCCGACCAACCCCGCGCAGCCGCCGCCTTCGCAGGGCGCGAGGCCCGGCGCGCCGGGAGCCGCCGCGTCGCCCACGCCGCAGCCCGAAGCTCAAGCCTCGCCGACCCCCGCGCAGTCGAACGCGCCGGCGGACGGGCAAGCGAAGACTTCGGCTGCTGTTAACGTCCGCATAGACTTCGACGGCTTCGAGAACCGCGTGCGCGCGATTCCGGGGCCGAGCGGGAACTATCGCCACTTGAGCGCGACGCCCGAAGGCGTGCTCTACATCTCCGGCCCAGGCCGCCTCTCGCTCTACAACATTGACGCGAAGGCCGAGCAGCCGATCATCGAGAGCATACAGGACTACGACCTCTCCGCGGACTTCAAGCACATCGTCTTCCAGGCGCGCGACAACAACTACGGCATCGCGCCCGTCGCGCCGGGGCAGAAGTCGGACGCCGGACTCCTCAAACTCGACGGCATGACGATGAAGATTGACCCGCGAAAGGAGTGGGCGCAGGAGTACAACGACGCCTGGCGCATCATGCGCGACTGGTTCTACGACCCCAACATGCACGGGCTGAACTGGCCCGCCATCCGCGACAAGTACGGCGCGCTCGTGCCCTACATCGCCAACCGCGAAGACCTCAACTACCTCCTGACAGAGATGGGGAACGAGCTTTCCGCCGGGCACATCTACGTCTCGCGCGGCAGCGACCCTTCGCCCGTCACGCGCGTTGACGGCGCGCTCTTGGGCGCTGAGGTCGCGCCCGACCCTTCGGGCTACTTCCGCATCACGCACATCTTTCCCGGCGAGAACTGGCAGGAGTCCTCGCGCTCGCCTTTGACCGAGCCGGGCGTGCGCGCGAAGGTCGGTGACTTCATCATCGCCGTTGACGGACGTTCGACGCGCGGCGTCAAGAACTTCTACGAGTTGCTTCAAGGCAAGGCCGCGCGCGTCGTCACGCTGACTTTGAACGACCGCGCGGACGCCGCGGGCGCGCACGACGAGCGCGTGCGCCCCGTGAAGAACGAAGCGAACCTGCGCTACCTCGACTGGGTCGAGTCGCGCCGCGCGCTCGTCGAAAAACTTTCGGGCGGGCGCATAGGCTACATCCACGTCCCCGACACCGCGGTCGAGGGAAACCGCGAACTCTTCAAAGGCTTCTACCCGCAGGCGAACAAGGACGCGCTCCTCATTGATGACCGCTACAACGGCGGCGGCTTCATCCCCGACCGCATGATCGAGCTGTTGGCGCGCAAGCCCCTGAACTACTGGGTCATCCGCGGCTTAGACATCACGCAGACGCCCGCCTTCGCCAACGCCGGCCCGAAGGCGATGCTCATTAACGGCTACGCAGGCTCCGGCGGCGACGCCTTCCCCTACTACTTCCGCGAGCGCGGTCTGGGCCGCATCTTCGGCACGACGACGTGGGGCGGACTCATCGGGCTTTCCGGCAACCCTTCGCTCGAAGACGGCGGGAGTTTGAGCACGCCCGCCTTCCGCTTCCTCGACACGGAAGGCCACTGGGCGGTCGAGGGCACGGGCGTTGACCCGGACGTTGAAGTCGTTGACCGCCCCGACGCGGTTGCGCGCGGCGAAGACCCTTCGCTCGAAGCGGCTGTGAAGTATTTAATGGACGAGTTACGACGCAACCCGCCGAAGCGCGTCACCGCGCCGCCGACGCCCGTCATGCATCCCTGACTTTGTCATGACGACAACGAAAGCGGGCGCGCATCGCTATTCAAAAAACGATGCGCGCCCGCCTTACCGAATACGCGCCCGGCCTTCTTGACGAGATGATGGAGAGGAAGCGCGGGATGCCGTTCATCTCGTGTAGATGCTGAGAGTGAAACTCGCCGACTCGCCCGCGCCGAGGACGATCACGTTGCTTTCCACGCCGCGCTGCATGAGGTTGAGGGCGTTGGTCGGGCAGGTGTTCGGCTCGACGCAGATCGCGCGGCGCGGCGCGGGCGGCGTGTAAACGACGACGTGCGGGAATTGCGCGACGGGGAACTCGACGACCGTCTCGGTGTCGCTCTCAAGGTCGCGGAGTAAGCACGCGGCATTGCCGTCCGCCGACTCGACGCCGGTGAAGATGTCGTCGAGCGCCAGCCCTTCCAGACTTCTGCCTTCCCTCAAATCGTAGTCATCCTCGACGGGCAGGAGCACGCCCGTCGGGAGGCTCTCCGACAACTCCCACCTTCGTGCCGCGGGTACGGTCACAGTTCCTTTCGCGGGCTTGCGGAAGTAAGGGTGTATGCCGAAGCCGAGGGGCAGCTCCTCCCCGCCCGTGTTGCGCGCCGACGCTTCCAACTCAAGCCTCGCGTCGCGCAGACGGTAAGTGACTTCGAGCCGGAAGGAGGACGGGTACTGGCGAGATATTTCGGGATAGGAGTCCGCGTCGAAGGCGGAACTTATCCACGCGCCCTCTCCGTCTGAAGCGCCGCTGCCCGCGACCAGCCAAGGCTTGTCTCTGACGTAGCCGTGCCTCGGAGGATCAACGGCGTAGGTCTTCCCGCGGAAGATGAACCTGCCGTCGCGGACGCGGTTGGGATACGGGAAGAGGATGGGAATGCCGTAGGCGGTCGGCTTCATGATGAAGTCCGAGAACGTGACCGGCTCAAGCACGTCAACGCTCGTGCGGAAAGAGAAACAGTTGTTGCCGAGCGACGGCGCGACCTCCGCCCGTGCCGCGCCCGCTTCCGACAGGGTGTAAACCTGTACGCCCTGCCTCTCTTCACTCGTGATGTCGTAACGGTTTGACATGTGCTTCCTTCAGCAAGTGCCAGCGGCGGCGAGCCTGCGTCGTCATCGCTGCGCGTTAGACAGTCCCGCGGTCGTGGACAGGAGCAGCCCTTCGAGGCTCTGACTCAACTGCCTGACTCTGTACAGCCGCTCCGCGTGGCCCTCTTCATGCTGATCCGCGGGGCACGCCGCCGCTTTCTCCAAACTCTTAATCCGCAGTCCGAGCCTGCGCGCGATCCCGAAGGCGTAGGGACGCCAGCCCCAGCCGATGTCGTTCGGCGCTCCGAGCAGGTGAGGCACGAGCCGGCGGTCGAGCAGGAAAGGGCCGTAGGTGAAGTCGAAGTTTGCGCCGACCACCTCGGCGCAGCACCTGTTAATCGCCGTCTCGGTGTGACGCTGGAACACGGGGAAGGTCGCGAAGCTCTCGGACGTTCGCGCGGCCAGCACGACGCCTGTGCCCGCTTTCGCCTCGGAGATGAAGTCGCGCAGACGGTCGCGGAAGAAATCCATCTTGTCGGGTTCGGTGTAGAGAATGAAATTGGTCGCGGCTTCGTAAGCCGCCTGCAAGCTCCGCCTGACCTGAGGCCAGAGGCCGCGCGCTTCAGGCTCGAAGACTTTGAACTGCGGCAGTCCGCGGAGGTGGTCAACGAAAGACTTTCCAGACCCTCCGTCGGTGACGAAGACGGGGAGGCTCAGCGCGGCGAGTTCGCTTAAAGACTCGCGAAGCAGCGAGTCTTCTCGCGCGTCGCGCGCCCAGGTCATCGTCGCGATTGAAACGTCGCGCTTGTTCATTGCCTCACTCGCTCAACTGACGCTCTCGGCGCTGTAGCGCGCGATGAGTTCCGCGCGCACGGCCTTGCGATAGACGCTCGCGAAGAGCCACGACGAGAGCAGGATGTTGAGCGCCGCGAGAGCCGAGCCCCACAAAAGCGCCGACACCCGCGTGCGCCTGATCCGATTCGACCGCCATGAACATTCTCCTCGGACGGATAATAAGTCAGCGGGGGCGCGCTGTGAAAATCAACTTCGGCGTCGGATGTGAGACGGGTCAAGTCGCGGGCGGAAGGCTGTGGTCGGGCGCGAAGCGGCGGCCCGGTTCGTCGCGTGGCGATTATCGGGTAAGATAGCGGCCCGCTCGGTTTCAATCAGTTCAACGCAGGAGAGGCCCGTCCATGAATCAACGCCGCCGCGCCGCCGTGCTCGTGTCGCTGTTTTGCGTCCTCTGTCTTCTGTCTTCGCCGCGCACGCGCACCGGCGGACAGACGCCCGCGCCGCCTTACAAAGACCCTTCGCTGCCCATAGAAAAACGGGTTGACGACCTCGTCTCGCGCATGACGCTCGAAGAGAAGGTCTCGCAGATGATGAACGCCGCGCCGGCCATCCCGCGGCTCGGCGTCCCCGAATACGACTGGTGGAACGAAGGGCTGCACGGCGTCGCCTTCTCCGGCGTCGCGACCGTCTTCCCTCAAGCAATCGGATTGGGCGCGACCTTCGACCAGGGGCTTGTGGGCCGCGTCGCCGAAGTGATCTCGACCGAGGCGCGCGCCAAGTACAACGAGGCGCAGCGTCGCGGCAACCGCGCGCGCTTCTTCGGACTGACCTTCTGGTCGCCGAACATCAACATCTTCCGCGACCCGCGCTGGGGCCGCGGGCAGGAGACCTACGGCGAAGACCCGTATCTCACTTCGCGACTCGGCGTCGCCTTCGTCCGCGGGATGCAGGGCGACGACCCGAAATATTTGAAGGTGGTCTCGACGCCGAAGCACTACGCCGTGCATTCGGGGCCGGAGCCTGAGCGCCACCGCTTCGACGCCGCCGCGTCCGAGCGCGACATGCAGGAGACATACTTCGCGGCCTTCCGCGCCACCGTCACCGAAGCCAAGGCGGAGTCCGTCATGTGCGCCTACAACAGCATCAACGGCGAGCCGGCCTGTGCGAACACCCATCTGCTCGAAGAGATGCTGCGCGGGCGCTGGGGCTTCCGCGGCTACGTCGTCTCCGACTGCGGCGCGATAGACGACATCTACCAGCGCCATCACTTCGTGAAGACGGCGGAGGAGGCTTCGGCTGTCGCCGTGAAGCGCGGGACAGACCTCGAATGCGGCGACACGTACCGCGCGCTCGTCGCCGCGGTGAAGCAGGGCTTAATCTCCGAGGCCGAGGTTGACCGCGCGGTGAAGCGGCTCTTCGAGGCGCGCTTCCGCCTGGGGATGTTCGACCCGCCGGAGATGGTGCCTTACTCGAAGATTCCTTTCTCCGAGAACGACTCGCCCGAACACCGCGCGCTCGCGCTCGACGCCGCGCGCGAATCAATCGTGCTTTTGAAGAACGAGAACAACACCCTGCCGCTCAGGAAAGATTTGAAGAGCGTCGCCGTCATCGGCCCGAACGCCGACAGCGTGCAGGTGCTGCTCGGCAATTACAACGGCCAGCCTTCGCGCGCCACCACCCCGCTCGCAGGCATCCGCTCGAAAGTCTCGCCGCAGACGAAGGTTCTCTACGCGCTCGGAACTGGTCTCACGGACGTGTCGGTCGAGCCTGTGCCTGCGTCCGCGCTTCACACGACCGGCGGCGGCCACGGACTCATGGCCGAGTTCTTCGCGAACAAGAATCTTGAAGGTCAGCCGGTTTTGACTCGCACGGACGCGACGGTGAACTTCGATTGGGGAATGTCGAGTCCAGCGCCCGGCGTCCCCGCGGACGACTTCTCCGCGCGCTGGACGGGCAGGATCGTGCCGGCGGTTTCGGGCAAGTACCGCCTCGGCATGATCGCCGACGACGGCGCGCGCATCTTCCTCGACGGGAAATTGATTGCCGAAGACTGGACGGAGCACGCGCCGACGACCATCACCGGCGAAGTCACGCTCGAAGCGGGCAAGTCTTACGAACTGAAGCTCGAATACTACGAGAGCAAGCTCGGCGCGGTGGCGAAGCTCGTGTGGCAGCCGCCGACAAATCAAACCGGCTCGCCCTACGCCGAGGCGGTTGACGCGGCGAAGCAATCGGACGCGGTCGTGATAGTCCTCGGCCTCTCTTCGCAGCTCGAAGGCGAGGAGATGACCGTGCACGAGCCGGGCTTCCTCGGCGGAGACCGCACGGACATCGCGCTGCCCGCGCGACAGCAGGCGCTGCTCGAAGCGGTCGCCGCCACGGGCAAGCCCGTCGTGCTGGTGCTTTTGAACGGCAGCGCGCTCGCCGTCAACTGGGCGCAGGCGAACGTCGCGGCAATCGTCGAGGCTTGGTATCCGGGCGAGGAGGGCGGCGCTGCGCTCGCCGACGTTCTCTTCGGCGACTACAACCCCGGCGGTCGCTTGCCCGTCACCTTCTACAAGTCTGTTTCTCAACTGCCGCCGTTCGAGGATTACAGCATGAGCGGTCGCACGTACCGCTACTTCAAAGGCGACCCGCTCTACCCGTTCGGCTTCGGGCTGAGCTACACGCGCTTCAAATACGACGGCCTGAAGCTGAGCGCGACGAAGGTCAAAGCGGGCGACGGCCTGACCGTCAGCGCGGAGGTGCGGAACACGGGCGAGCGAGAGGGCGACGAGGTCGTGCAAGTTTACGTAAGCCACGTCGCCGCCTCGGTGCCCGTGCCGACAAGATCGCTCGCGGGCGTGAGCCGCGTCCACCTCAAGCCCGGCGAGAGACAGACCGTCTCGTTCACGCTCTCGCCCGAACAACTCTCGGTCATAGACAACAGCGGGCGGCGTGTCGTCGAGCCGGGGGGATTTTTAATCAACGTCGGCGGCGAGCAGCCCGGCTTCAAAGGTCACGCCGACGCGCAGACGACCGGCACGGTCTCCGGCAGTTTCGCCGTCACGGGCAAGGCCGTCGAACTTCCGCAGAGGTGAAGCCCGTGATGAATCGCCGCACGTTGATGACGCGAGTGTTTCAGGGCGCGGCGGGCGCTCTGTGCCTGCGCGGGACGAACTTTGCAATGAACACAATCACGCCGGAAAAGTTGAAGACCATCGGCATGCAGCTCTACACGGTACGTAGGGAGTTGGAGAAGGATTTTGACGGCACGCTGGCGCGCGTCGCCGCGCTCGGATACGGCGAGGTCGAGTTCGCGGGTTACTTCAACCACCCGCCGAAAGAAGTGAAGGCCGCGCTCGCCCGGCACAACCTCACTTCGCCCTCCGCGCACATGCAGCTCGCAGACCTGCGCGGAAACCTTGACGTGATGATCGAGGCGGCGCGCGTCGTCGGCCACGAGTACCTTCTCCTCGCGTGGACTCCGCCGGAGGAGCGAAAGACGCTCGACGACTACCGGCGGCTCGCCGACCTCTGCAACCGCGCGGGCGAGCAGACGAAGAGGGCGGGCGTCCGGTTCGCCTACCACAACCACGACTTCGAGTTCGCGCCGACGGAAGGCCGCGTGCCTTACGACCTCCTGCTCGAACGCATGGACGCGGGACTCGTGAAGCTTGAGTTGGACTTGTACTGGGCGGCCAGGGGCGGGGCGAATCCCGTCGGCTACTTCAAAAAGTATCCGGGTCGCTTCCACCTTCTCCACGTCAAGGACATGGACTCGACGCCCGAGCGTTACTTCACCGAGGTCGGGCGCGGCGTGATAGATTTCAAAACCATCTTCGCGCACTCCGGCGAGGCGGGCGTCAGGCATTACTTCGTCGAGCAGGACGAGACGCCCGGCTCGCCCTTCGACAGCCTGAAGGTCAGCATTGACTACCTCAGGCGACTTGAGTTCTGAATCGGATGAAGAAACTAAACGTCGCCATGATCGGCTACCGCTTCATGGGGAAGGCGCACAGCAACGCGTGGCGTCAGGTCGCGCGCTTCTTCGACGTGCCGTTCGAGCCGTTGATGAAAGTCGTCTGTGGCCGCGACCGTGCGGAGGTCGAACGGGCCGCGCGCATATACGGCTGGGAGGAGCACGCGACCGACTGGGAGGAGGTCGTCGCGCGCCCGGACGTTGACGTGGTTGACATCTGCACGCCCGGCGACACGCATAAGCCAATCGCGGTCGCCGCGGCGCGCGCCGGGAAGGTCGTCTTCTGCGAGAAGCCGCTCGCCAACACGCTCGCCGAGGCCGAGGCGATGCTCGAAGCCGTGCGGAGGAGCGGCGTCATACACATGCTCTGCCACAACTACCGCCGCGCCCCGGCGGTCGCGCTCGCCAAGCGAATCATCGAAGAGGGGCGCATCGGAAAAATCTGTCACTACCGCGGGACGTACCTTCAGGACTGGCTCGTCCGCCCGGACTTCCCGCGCGTCTGGCGGCTCGACAAGTCGAGGGCCGGCTCCGGCGCGCTCGGCGACATCCTTTCTCATTCGCTAGACCTCGCGCGTTACCTCGTCGGCGAGGTGGCGGAAGTCTCAGGGATGCTCAAGACTTTCATCAACGAGCGTCCGGCGCACGCCGGGAGCAGCGAGATGGCGACGGTGGACGTTGACGACGCGGCGCTCTCGCTCGTCAGGTTCGAGAACGGCGCGGTCGGCACGATTGAAGGCTCGCGCTTCGCGACGGGGCGGAAGAACTACAACCGCTTCGAGATTAACGGGAGCAAGGGGAGTCTGGCCTTCGACCTTGAGCGCATGAACGAACTCGAACTCTACGTCGAGGAAGGGCCGGACAGCGGCTTCCGCACGATCATCGTCACCGACCCCGCGCACCCTTACGCCTCCGCGTGGTGGCCGCGCGGCCACATCATCGGCTACGAGCACACGTTCACGCACACGGTGCTCGACCTGCTCAAAGCCGTCGCCGAAGACCGTCTGCCCGCGCCGAACTTCGAGGACGGCGTGCGCAACCAGCGCGTGCTCGACGCGATAGAACGCTCGTCCGCCTCGCGCCGTTGGGAGCGTGTGTAGGCGCGTTTAAATTTCACCTGTCATGACCTCAAGCGCCGCCGCCCGCGCCGAAAGGCCACTCGCCGCGTGCGCGTGCGCGCGCGAAGTAGATGACGAGGCCCGCGGCGACGAGCAGGGCGGCGTAAATCAACTCGCGCTGAAAGTGTGGGCGCATGAAGAGGACGTAGGCGAAGCCGCACGTCGCGGCGATGGCCGGGGCGGGGTAGAGCCACATCCTGAAAGGCCGCGCCATCTCTGGCCGCCGCCGCCGAAGGACTACGACGCCGACGGTCTGCGCGAGGAACTGCACGACGATGCGTATGACGACGAGCGCGGCGATCACTTCCGAGAGCCGGAGGAAGCAGAAGGCCGCCGCGACCAGCCCAAGCACGAGCAGCGAGACGTTCGGGAAGTGACCGCGCGGATGCACGCGCGCGAACGCGCCGAAGTAGTTTCGATCCTGCGCCGCCGCGAAGGGAACGCGCGAGTAGCCGAGCAGTAGCGAGAAGACCGACGCGAACGCCGTCCACATCACGAGCGCCGTCGCGACGAGCGCCGCGCCGCGACCGTAGAGCCGCTCCATGAGTGCGGAGACGAAGTGCGCGCGCGCTTCGCCGTCGGCCTGCGTGAACTCCCGCCACGGGATGACGCCCAGCACGGAGACGTTCATCACGACGTAGATCGCGGCGACGAGCGCGATTGACAGAAGCACCGCGCGCGGAATCGTGCGCGCCGGGTCGCGCACCTCGCCGCCGAGGAAGCAGACGTTGTAGTAGCCCCAGTAGTCGTAGGTCGTCACGAGCAGCGCCGCGCCGAGTCCCGTGAAGAAGCCCTGGCCGAGCGCGAACGAGCCTGCGGGGAAGTCGAAAGCGAGCGCGGGGTCGAAGTGCGTGACGCCCGCGGCGATGACCAACGCGAGCGCGAGCATCACCCCCGCCCAGAGGTAGCGCGCGAGCTTCGCGACGACGGTGATTCTTCGGTAGAGCAGCAGCGTCGCGATCAAACATACGCCGCACGCGACGAGCGAGCCGAGCGTCAACTGAACTCCTGCGTCGAAGCCGCCGACCAAAGGCAAGGGTACGTGAAGCCGCGCGGCTGTGATCGTGCGGTCGAGCGCGGGGAAGGCATAGACGGCGTACATCGCGAAGCCGATGCAGCCGGAGGCGACCGAGAGCGGCGCGCTGAAAGTTAGCTGCCAGACGAAGAGGAACGACATCAGTCGGCCCGCTCTTCCGGGGCCGTAAATCTCGCCGAGGTAGCGGTACGACCCACCCGCCCCCGGCATCGCCGCGCCAAGCTCGGCCCACACAAGCCCGTCGCACATCGCGAGCGCTGCACCCAAGACCCAGCCGAGTATCGCCTGCGGCCCGCCCATCGCCGAGACGACGAGCGGGAGCGTGATGAACGGGCCGACGCCGATCATGTCAATCATGTTCAGCATCGTCGCGCCGCCCGTCCCGAGGCCGCGGATCAACTGCGGCTCGCCGCCGTCGCGGCTCGGCCCGGTCACGGGATGTCGGGTCTCTTGATTCGGCTGGTTTATATGAATGCTCTTGAGTGCTCGCTCCGGCTTGTTGCGAAAAACTTTCGTGAGAAGTGTCGGTTGAAGTTCTATCGAAGTTTCTGTCAGGGCGCGACCGCGCCCACGCCCGCGGGCGACTTGTAGATGACACCATTCTTCATCACGAAGCGGACGCGGCGCAGTGCCGACACGTCGCGCGTGGGGTCGCCCTCGACGGCGATGAGGTCTGCGAGAAGCCCCGCCTTCACCGCCCCTACACGGTCGTCAATGCGGAGCACGCGCGCGTCAACGGACGTGGCCGAGCGCAGCGCGTCAACGAGAGGCATCCCGAAGCTGACCATCGCCTCGATCTCGCGCGCGTTGTCGCCGTGTGCATAGACGCCCACGTCGCTCCCGCTCGCAATCGTCACGCCCGCTTGCAGCGCCTCCTTGAACACCTCGCGCTTGTGCGCCTCGTTCCCGCGGCTGGCTATCGCGAGCGTCGGGCAGAGCGCAGTCCCACGCTCCTTCATCAGGCGGAAGATTTCCGGCGTCCCGCCGTCGCCGTGCTCCACCGTGTCCACGCCCGCGAGTATCGCGCGCCGCATCCCCTCGGTCGTCGTCGCGTGCGCCGCGACCGGAATCCCTGCGCTGTGCGCCGCCTCGACCGCGAGCTTCAACTCTTCGAGCGTGAAGGTCGGCGCGGCCTGCCCGCGGCCCCAACGGTAATCGGCGTAGAGCTTGACCCAATCCGCGCCCTTGCCGATCTGCTCGCGCACGGCGCGCACCAAGCCTTCGGGGCCGTCCGCTTCCTGCGCGCCCTGCGGCACGTCCCACTCCGGCGCGTAGCCCTTCGGCGCGTACGAGCCGGTCGCGACAATCGCGCGCGTGGCGACGTACATCCGCGGCCCCGGAATGATGCCCTGCTGGACGGCCTCCTTCAGCCCCACGTCGGCGTAGCCCGCGCCCTCCGTGCCGAGGTCGCGGATCGTCGTGAATCCCGCGAGCAGCGTGTTGCGCAGGTAGTTCGTCGCCCGCGCGACTCTCAGACTCAAAGCCTCGCGCGCCACCTGGTCGGCCCACGGCGTCTCGCTGTACGGGTGAAGCAGCACGTGCGAGTGCGCCTCGATGAGTCCCGGCATCAGAGTCATTCCGGGAAGGTCAATGACCTTCGCGTCGGCTGGCGCGTGAACGTCGCCCGCGGGGCCGAACGATTCGATGTGCTCGCCTCGAACGAGCACGACCCAGCCGTCATGAAGTTGGGCCGAGTCGCCGTCGAAGACGCGCGCGGGTCTGAGCAGGTAAACAGTCTCAGGCTGAGCGGCTGTCGTTGTCGTCTGGGCGGAGCCGGTCGGGTAAGCAATCATAAGGCACAAAAGTAAAAGGATCGCGTAGCGCATCTTCGACACCTTCCATGAGCGTGAGTCCCAGCGCCGGCAAATGTAGCAGAAGTTTCGCCGCGGCGCATGACCAAAGATGAATGTCGTCGTGTGCGCGTCGCCCCTCCCGGAACTAACGTGCGCTGCCACGATATTCGAGCTTGTTACACGCACACGGTTGGTTTAGTATTCAAATACGTATTCTGATAAGGACGTGTCGCCGTGATTAAACAAGTAACCGTTACTGATCTTCAACGCCGGGCCGCCGAAGTCATCGGCGGACTCAAGGAAGGCCCCGTCGTCGTGAGCCAGCGCGGTCGCCCCGCCGCCGTCATCGTCACCGCCGAGGCTTACGAGCAGATGGAGCGGGCGCTGGCCGAGGCCGAGGCCAGGCAGGTGCGCGAGATAGTCGAGGCCGGACTCGCGAGCTACCGCGCCGGGCGCACCTCTTCGCAAGCCGCGGTCGCGCGACGCGTCCGCGCCGCCCGCCGAAAGAAGTGAGACTCACATAGATGCCGCGCGTCGTCTGGACGGAAGAGGCCGAAGAGCAACTGACCGCCACCTCTTCGGACGAGATGGTTGAGGAGTTGCTCGCCCTGGCCGCGGGGCTGGCCCGCTTCCCCGAACGTGGGCGTCGCGTCCCGGAACTCCACGGTCAGCCCGAACACGAGATCGTTCGCGAAGTCATCCTGCCGCACAAGGCGCGAGTCTTCTACCTCTTCGTACCCGACTCCGACGAAGTAATCATCCTCGGCCTGCTGCCGCGCGGCGGCGTGTTCCGCACGCGCGTCCTCGGGCCGCGCTTTGAGAAAGACTGAATGCCCGACTAGAAGCCCGGCGGCCTCTCGCCCACGACGCCGAACTCGCGTTCGAGCGCGACGCCGACGCGACCGAGCAGCCCGTCGTCGAAGAGGCGCGCGAGCAGAGTGATGCCGTGGGGCACGCGGCGCGGCGGGTCGAACTTCGGCAGAGGGTTCGCGTCGTCGGGGGCCCAGTCGCTGCGCGCCTCGGAGACCTGGACGAAGCCCGCGCGCATGGTGAGCGAGGGGTGGCCCGTGTTGTTCGTGATCGTGAGTTGCTCGTCGCGGAGCGAGGGCACGATCATCAGGTCAACGTCGCGGAAGACGCGAGCCATCTCGGCGGCGACCTTGCGACGCAGCCGGTCTGCCTGCACCATGTCAACCGCCGAAAGAAACCGCGCCTGACGGAAGAGGTTGGGCCACGCGTCCTTGACCTGCATCTTGAGCGAGGCGAGTCCGCCGTTGAACGCAAGCTCCTCGAACGACGCCGCGCCCTCCGCGAAGAGGATCGGCATCAGCGAGTCGTAGGGCCAGTCGGGGAGCGTCACCTCCTTCAACTCCATCCCCAATTTCTTCATCGTCTCCATCGCGGCGCGGTCAACGTCAGTCGAAGGCGCTTCCTTCATCCACTGCGCGATGTAGCCGACCTTCAGACCCGAGACCGGGGCCGTTGCGTCGAAGTCGAGGTGGCTCGGAACGCTCGAAGGGTCGCCCGCGTCGGGGCCGTTGATGGCCTGAAGCACGAGCATCGCGTCTTCGACCGAGCGCGTCATCGGGCCGAGCTTGTCGAGAGACCAGCAGAGCGTCATCGCGCCCGTGCGCGCGACGCGACCGAACGTCGGACGAAGGCCCGTCACGCCGCAGCGCATCGCGGGGCTGACGATGCTCCCGCCCGTCTCGCTCCCGACCGAGAAGGCGACGAGCGCGGCGGCGGTCGCCGCTCCCGGCCCGGCGCTCGAACCCGACGCGCCCTCTTCCGGAAGCCACGGGTTCATCGTCTGCCCGCCGAACCAGATGTCGTTCAAGGCGAGCGCGCCGAGCGAGAGCTTCGCGAGCAGCACCGCGCCCGCGGCGTCGAGCCTGCTGACTACGGCAGAGTCCGCCGCGGGGACACGGTTGCGGAACGGCTCCGCGCCGTAGGTCGTCGGGATGTCTTTCGTGTCGAGCAGGTCTTTGACGCCGTAAGGGATGCCGTGAAGCGGGCCTCGATACTTGCCCGCGGCGATCTCGGCGTCGGCGGCTCGCGCGCGCTCGATGGCGTGGTCTTTGGTGAGCGTGATGATCGAGCGAATTTTTGAATCCAGACGTTCGACGCGCGCGAGGTAAATGTTCGTCAGGCGCTCGGACGTGAGCCTGCGCGACTCGATCCACTTTGAGAGCTGCGTGACGGGCGCGAACGCGATGTCGTCGTCCGACGAAGGCAGCGGCGCGTCGTCCTTCGAGCGGACGAAGCGATCCGTCGAAGGCACCGAAGACACGAGGCCGGGTATCACCGGGTTCCAGAGCATGGCCGGCGCGTCGGTCGCTTCGATTGCGACTTTGCGCGGCCCCGTGCGGCGTTCGAGGTACGGGGCCATTGACTCGCGCCACGAGTCCGCGGCCTGCTGTCTCTCGGCGGGCGTCAACTCGACCTGCACGAGCTTCTCCGCCTCGGCGAACGTCTCCGGCGAGACGGCGGGGCCGGAGCCTTTGCCCGTGCCGAACGTCGGCGGCGCGCCCGCCGGTGGCGTCGCGGTCGTCTGCGAACTCGATGGCGGAGTCGTCTCGTTGCGGCAGGCGGTCGCGGCGACGAGGAAGGTCAGCGGCGCACTTATCAGGAACTGTCGTCTCGTGTTCATAGGATGAGCAGACTACTCCCGACCGCGTCGCGGGGGCAAGGCCCGCGGCGCGAGCGCCGACTCGGACGTTCACGAGGAAGCGCCGGAGCTGATACGGCTTCGGACGTTTGACCAAGTGCGCTTCGACTCCGCCGCCTTTATGAAAACCTTATAAAACATTTACGCCTTTTTTACGCGCGCGGGCGTACCCTTTCGGGGGCAGCTAACCTCGTGGGCTGAAGGGAAGGGCGAATGCTTGCGAACGCATTTCGGAAGGGCGCGGAGCCGTGCTGCTCCGCGCCCTTCGTCGCGCGGCCACGCCGTCAACGCGAGGGTGATTTTGATTTAAAGATTCTCATCTGAGAAGAACGCAAATGACTACGCGGGTCGAAAATATCAACGGGCGAACGAGGGTAGTTGTAGCCACTTCGGTGATGCTCTCCTTCATCTCGTTCTGGCGGGCGGCGGCGATAGTCTTAAACGACTTAGGCTCGTCGGCCTACTACGTCGGCGGCATCGCCGAGCAG
>Ga0070740_10002471_pt1 | contig 21613 bp, 16 predicted proteins | sample Coa_R2_FD_67286 | JGI IMG/M metagenome (GOLD analysis project Ga0070740, IMG submission 67286) | Surface soil microbial communities from Centralia Pennsylvania, which are recovering from an underground coalmine fire - Coalmine... | ecosystem: Environmental > Terrestrial > Soil > Unclassified ...
CTTATCGCCAGGACGCCAGTCCGCCACGACGCCGCGCGTCTCCATCGCGCTCGGAATCAGACGCTGGCTGACGATACGCTGCTTGACGACGACGTCTGCTTCGGCAAACGCTTTGTCGGGGTCGCCGCCCTCTTGGTGATAGGTGAACGCGACATTGTCCGGCCACTCGGGATGCACCGCCGGAGCTCCCGGCGCCAGCGCCTTCTCCGGATCGGCGACCGCGGGCAGCGGCTCGTAATCCACCTCCACCAGATCCGCCGCGTCGCGCGCGATGTATCTGTCCGTCGCCACCACCACGGCTACCGGATGACCTACGAAGTACACGCGGTCGCGCGCCAAAATGTAATGATGCGGCACGCGCAATCCCGGCAACGAGGCGCCGCAAGGCACTGGTCCCACATCCTTGGTGTCTTCCCCCGTGAATACCGCGACCACGCCGGGCAAGTCGAGCGCCGGCTTGACATTGATGCCGAGAATCTTTGCCGCTGCATGCGGGCTCCGCACGATAGCGGCGTGATGCATGCCTGGCATCTGGATGTCGTCCACGTAGGTCGCCGTCCCGGTGATGAGGCGCGGATCCTCCCGGCGCTTGATGCGCTTTCCGATCAACGGTTCAGTTTTGGTAGTCGTCGTCGCCATGCTCTACGCTCCCATTTTCGCTGCCGCGGCTTTGACGGCGTTCACAATATGCTGGTACCCAGTGCATCGGCAGATGTTGCCCTCCAGACCTTCACGGATTTCCTGCTCTGTGGGACTCGGATTTCGCTCCAGAATCTGCTTCACTGTCATGATCATTCCTGGAGTGCAGAAACCGCACTGCGCTCCGTGCTCATCCCAGAAAGCCTGCTGCACCGGATGATAGCTGCCGTTAGCGGCAAGGCCTTCGACGGTCACGATTTTGCTGCCGTCCGCCTGAACGGCGAACATGGTGCAGCTCTTGACCGCCTTGCCGTCGACCTCGACCGTGCACGCGCCGCAAATCGAGGTCTCGCACCCGATATGCGCACCCGTGAGGCCGACCACCTCACGCAGGTAATGAATCAGCAGCAGTCGTGGTTCGACCTCGTGTGAATACGATTTTCCGTTGATGGTGAGGTTTATGGTTTGCTTCATCGAGCGCCTCGGAACTTTGCGATGTCCAGCGGGAAACAGCCTAACACAACCAGCGCTCCATCGTGGAACCGCGTTCAACTCGCCAAATCATCTCTCACGAACCACATCCTGCGGCCGCTTATCCTGGCGCAGCCCCAGAAAACGCGGGTGCCGCAGCTTTCCCGCGCCCGTCCATTCCGTGAATCCGATCTGCGCAACCAACTCCGGTTTCACCCAGTGAACGCCGGCTTTCGGCAGACCATCCGCCCGAAAAGGGCACTCCGCCGTTTCGAGCCTCCTGAGCTGCCGGCCTAGGTTGCGAAGCGTCGCGGCATCATAGCCTGCACCCACCTTGCCGGCGTACCGAAGCCGGCCCCCCTCGTAATAGCCCACCAGCAGCGCTCCGAAGTGCTCCCGCGCGCCCTGCGGATCGGTGTAGCCGCCAATGACGAACTCCTGCTCCCAAACGCACTTGAATTTGAGCCACTCGCGCGAGCGTCCCGACACATACGCGCTCTCTCCGTTCTTCGCCACGATGCCTTCCCACCCGCGCCGGCGCGCTTCATCAAAAAAGGATACGCCCTCCCCCTCCCTGTGCTCCGTGAACCGGAGCGGATCCCGGAACTCGATCCCGGCGCGCAGCAGCTCCTTGCGATAGCGCAGGGGGACCGCCCGGATGTCGTATCCGTCGATATAGAGCAGGTCGAATACATACAGAAATACCGGAATTCGCCGTTGCAGCTCGACCGGCGGCCGCGCTGCCTGCATGCGGCCTTGGAGCTTTCCGAAACTGGTCACGGCGCCTTCGAACGCGACAATCTCGCCATCCAGGATATACGACCCTTTTCGAGCAGCCTTTAATGGCGCAATGAGCTCCGGATACTTCTCTTCGAGCGGCCTCGCATTGCGCGAAAAAAGCTGAATCCGGCCTTCGCGCCGGAATACCATACAGCGCTCGCCATCAAGCTTCGCTTCGAATAACCAGCCTGCGCGTGAGAACGGCTCGTCCGCCAGAGTGGCCAGCATCGGAGGAAAGAACTCTGGCATCGCCGTATGCTGCGCCCGCGGACGTATGCCGGCCGGGAGCCGCTCAATAAAATCCGGATGCTTCAACTCTCACCCCGCAACGACCACTTGCCCTGAATAATACACCGGATGTTGAGCAGAACGATCGACCCAGCTGCTCCCGCACGCCGGCGGGAAGCGGCCCTCGCAGACCGATTCCGGGTGAGCAGCGTCAACGCCGCCGCCGCGTCAATGAAGGAGCGTCAGGTCTGCGATAATGTGAACTGTTTTCCACAGGAGAATTTGTGTCTCTCACCTCCCGACGGCAATTTGTTGCGGGCGCCCTGGCTGCAAACTCGCTCTGGGGCAAAAACAAAATTCAGCATGCACAGATCAGCGCCATCAGCGATGAGATCGCCCGTTCGCCAGAGGCGGCGATCGCCTTTGCGCACCAGTACGGTCTGAAATGGCTGGAGCTGCGCGACGTCCCGGGCGCAAAGGGTCGCAACTACTTTCTGATGGACGAGGCCGACGTTCGAGCGGCAGCCAAAGACTTCGCCGCGAACGGCATCGGAATATCATTCCTCAATACCAACCTTCTGAAGTTTGCGATGCCGGGAACCGAGCCGGTCCGCAGAAACCCTGAAGACCCGGCCGTCCGTGAACGCCGCCTGGCGCGAGAGCGCGAGCGTTTCGAGCGCCGCGAGGCCGACCTCCGCACGTGTATCCGCAACGCCCACATTCTCGGCTGCCAGCGCCTGCGCGTATTTACTTTCAGCCGCGTCGCAGAACCGCAGTCCATTTATCCAAGGGTCGCCGAGATTCTGAACTCATTCGCGAGAATCGCAGAGAGCGAGGGAGTTTCGCTGCTGGTTGAGAACGAAACGTCATGCAACGTCGCCACATGCGCGGAACTCGCGGCGATGCTGAAGCTGACGCCCTCAAGCGCTGTCGGCTGCAACTGGGATGTTGATAACGGCCACGCCATGGGTGAAATCCCATTGCCAGATGGCTACGCGCTGCTGCCCGGGCAGCGGATCCACAACATCCAGATCAAAGGCCGGAGCATCCTCAACTATCCGCAGAAGCTCGATTGGGCTGCTATTTTTGATGCGCTCGCCAGGGATGGATACAAGGACTGCATCGGCCTTGAAACGCATATTTTTGGCGAAGTCCAGGTCCAGAAGTCGCACGAATCGATGGCCGCCATCCTTAAGATTGTGGATCCCGATTTCGTTCCGCGGGCGACCAATCTCTGATGTCCCGAAATTTTGTCGTCTTTCTCGGCGTCGGATTCGCGATCATTGGCGCTCTGATCGTTCTCACGCTGCTTGGGACGCGCGGCGCGCGGCTGTCGCTCGAAGGCAAAATCCTGAAAGTGCGAACCATGGCGACCGACGACAACAACTCGATCGTGGTGATCGATTTTCGCATCCACAATACCGCTGCCTCGACGCCCTTCGTCATCAAGGATGCGACCGTCACCGTAACGACGGGCGACGGCAAGGACGTCGAGGGCATGACCGTCGCGCGACGCGATATGGACCGCATCTTTGAGGCCTACAAACTGATCGGGCCCAAGTTCAACCAGAGCCTCATCCCCAGCGATCGCGTCGCCGGCGATCAGACGATCGATCGCATGATCGCCTCCGCGATCCCGCTGCCGGAGTCCGCCGTCGAGCAGCGGCGCAATCTGCGCGTGCGTTTCGTCGAACTGGACGGAGCGACGTCGGAGATCAGTGAAAATCCCGCCGTGAAGTGAGCCGCAATCCATAGCGCGTATTATGCCGATCCGGCCGCTACAATGAGGGCGGGAGCCCGTGTATGCGCCGTTCCTTCTCCGCCCTGATCACGCCCTTTTTGTTGTCCGCGGCCCTCGCGCAGCCTCCCTCTGCGGAGCCGGCCCGCCCCATATCTCTCCGCGAACTCAGCCTTTCACTCGAAAAACTCACCGACCGAGTCCGTCCGGCGGTTGTGCAGGTCTTCACAACCGGCTACGCGCCGATCAATCAGGAGGGCGAGGGCACGACGACAACTATCTTCGGGCGGCAGCGCGGCGCCGGATCGGGGGTCATTGTTTCTCCCGACGGATATATCATTACCAATGCTCATGTCGTCGAAAACGGTCGCAGCATTCGCGTGAAAATCGCGGCAACGCCCGACGAACTGCAAGGCAAGACGTCAATCGTAAAGCCGGAGGGCAAAACCGTGCCGGCCAAAGTCGTGGGAATGGATAGCGAAACCGATCTCGCTGTGCTGAAAATCGACGAGCGCAACCTCCCGCATCTCCAATTCGGCAATTCCGATCAACTGCGCCAGGGACAGCTCGTGATGGCCTTCGGAAACCCGTTGGGCCTGGAGAGCTCGGTGTCGATGGGCGTGGTCAGTTCGGTTGCGCGCCAGATCCGGCCCGATGACCCGATGGTCTACATTCAGACCGACGCTCCGATCAACCCTGGCAACAGCGGCGGCCCTTTGATCGACGATGAAGGCCTGGTAGTGGGTATCAACACCTTCATCCTGTCGCAATCGGGCGGCAGCGAAGGCATCGGTTTTGCCGTTCCCAGCAACATCGTCAAGAACGTTTTTGACCAGATCAGGCAAGATGGGCACGTCCACCGCGGGCAGATCGGGATCTACGCCCAGACAATAACCCCGGACATGGCGCGCGGCCTCAGGCTCCCGCGCGATCGAGGCGTTATCGTCGCCGACGTTGCGCCGGAGGGCCCCGCCGATTCGGCAGGCGTGAAGGTCGGCGACATCGTCCTTACCCTCAACGGAAAGCCCATGGAGAACGCGCGCCAGCTCAATGTGAACCTGTACCGCCAGTTGGTCAAGCAAAAAGTCACCCTCGAACTGCTTCGCGATGGCAAGACGTTGACAGTCAGCGTCCCCGTCGTTGAGCGCGAAGATGATCCGCTGCGCTTCATGGATTTTGTCGATCCGGTCAAGAACTTGGTCCCGAAGCTTGGAATTCTCGCCATTCCCATTACTCCGGAGATCGCCGAAATGGTCGAGAACCTGCGATTCGAGCACGGCGTCATCGTCGCCGCCCGGTCGTCGGAAGCAGCTTTCAACGGACTCAAGACCGGCGACGTGATCTATGCTGTCAACACCGTCCCGATTGTAAGCGTCAAGGCGCTCCAGGCGCAGCTTGAGACGATCAAGCCTGGCGATCCCGCTATTTTGCAGGTGCAGCGCGAAGATCGCATGATGTTTCTGAGCGTTGAGCTGGAGTAGATCGAGTGGAACTCTGCGCCCTTACGAGACATCGTTTAAGAAGGAAAAGATGTTGTTGTTAACGATTGCGGCCGCGTTGGCCGCTGCGCCAGCCTACGCACAGACCGCGGCGGCCCGAGCGCCGGCCCACGCCGCTTCTCCGAATCGGGCATTCCCGCTTGAAAGCGTTGCCATCCGCGGCAACCGTTTCTATACCGAGCGGCAGATCGTGGCGGCTGCCGGCTTGAAAATCGGGGCGCCGGTTGCGAAAGCTCAGTTCGACGCCGCCCGCGACCGTCTCCTGGCCACCGGCGCGTTCCAGAGCGTCGCCTATGAGTTTGCGCCCGCATCCAATGGGCGGGGCTATGCGGCGACATTCGAAGTGGTCGAGGTCGAACAGCGATACCCGTTTCGCTTTGAGCGGCTTCCGGCCTCCGACGCCGACCTCCGGGCCCTGCTCAAGCAGCGCGAGCCGCTGTTCGACGCCCAACTTCCAGCCGCCGAACAGACGCTGGCCAGGATCGCATCGGAGCTTCAGGACTACCTTGCGCCGCGCGGATTTCAAGACAAGGTCATAGCGAAGATTGTCGCCGATAAGCCGGGCGAGCTGGCCGTCGTATTCCGGCCGGCGACTCCCGCGCCCGCGGTTGCTGAGGTCCGATTTACCGGCAATAAAATCCTGCCTGCTGCTGTCCTCAATAATGCGCTCCGCGAGGTGGCGGTCGGCATTCCCTACAGCGAATCAGCGATTCGCGAATTGCTGGACTCCAGCATCCGGCCGCTCTATGAGGCGCGCGGCCATCTGCGCGCGTCCTTTCCTGCTGTTTCGGCTGAGAAGGCCAGAGGCGACGTCGAGGGGGTGGCAGTTACGGTGCGCGTCGAAGAAGGCCCCAGCTTCAGTCTCGGCAAGGTCCGCATCGATTCAACCGCCATTGCGGCCGATGAACTGGCTTCGATCGCCAGGCTGAAGACCGGCGATGTGGCCAATTTCGACGCAGTCAAAGCCGCAATGGAGCGCATCCGGAGCCGCTTTCATCGCGACGGATATATGCGCGCCGAGACGCGGGTCGACCGGTCTGTCAACGATGAAACAAAAACCGTCGACCTCGTCATCCATGCTGTTCCCGGTCCGCAATTCCGGATGGGCAAGCTCGAAATCCAAGGTCTCGACATTGAAAGCGAACCGGCTGTCCGCAAACTGTGGAGCATGAAGGAGGGCAAGCCCTATAACGGGGACTACCCCCGGATGTTTCTCGACCGCATCCAGCAGGATGGGTACTTCGACAATCTCCGGAGTACGCGCTTCGAACAACACATCAACGAAGATGCCCGAACCGTGGATGTCACGCTTTACTTCCAGGGCGGTCCCGATCCGAATCAGCGGCGCCGTAAGCGCGGGCCGAATACGGAGTCGTCAGGACCGGCGCCGGGCTCTGGCGGGTGGCCGCCTTGGGACTGAAACGCGGTAAGACCGCAGCGAGCACTTGCATCCTTCCCGGATTCACCGCTAATCTCGTTCAATACGCCGTCCCGTTTCAGGGCGGCCGGGATCCGTTTCACCCGGGAATGTAACGAAACAGCAAGCGCTCCAAAGAGTCCCTGGGCAGAATGAGCGATTCGACGTCGACGTTTGTTAGGCCGTCTGCGCTACAAAAGCCCGAATCGCATTCGTCCAATTGCCCGGTACGTCAGCGCCTCTCCCGATACGCCACTGGCCTTGTCGTCGCCCTCATTCTGCTTACGGCCGCGCGATGGATCCAGCATCAGTCCGGAGCTCTGCAAGCCTCGTTCACGGCGCCCGACGCCGCGGCTCACTATGTAACTAGCCTGATGATCCGGGATTATGTCGCGCTCGGCGCGCCCGCGTCACCGGTGGAATTCGCAGGAAACTATTACCTCCACTACCCGCGCGTGGCTTTTGGCATCTGGCCTCCGCTGTATCACATTGCGCAGGCTGGCTGGATGCTGCTGGTTTCCCACAACCGGTCGGGCGTTCTCTTTTTTAATGCCCTCTGCTCGGCGGTCATCGGGCTCATGCTGTTCGTGGCTCTCCGGCCTCGTGTCGGATTCGCGCTTGCATTTGCCGCTGGCGTCTCCCTGCTCTTCCTCCCGCTTCTCGTGTACGTCACCGGCGCTGTTCTGGCGGATACGTTCCTCACCGCGCTGATCTTCGCCGCTACGCTCATGTATGCCAGATATCTTGACAGGGGCCGCATGCCAGATGCCGTCTGGTTCGGCCTGCTGGCCTCGGCCGCCATCCTGACGAAATATAACGGTTTGGCGCTCGCGCTTCTCCCCGTATTCGCATTTGCGCTCCGGCCGCGTCCAGGGGCGCTGCGACGATTCTCGTTCTGGACCCCCGCCTTGATCGTCGCCGCCTGCTGCGCGCCCTGGTATATCGCCAACTGGCATCTCGTCGTGTATGCGATGGAGCGCGGCCCCTCTCCCGAACCGGCCATTTCATCCATGAGCGCCGCGATGTTCATCGCGCTGATTCGCGCTCTTGGAATTCCCTTGCTCGCGCTGGCCGCGATAGGCGTTGTCACGCAATTGAGAAACCCGGACGCTCTGCCGGGACTGTGGATATCTTCCATCGCCGCCGTGTGCAGCGTGTACGCTTTCCATACGCTCGGATATCCCAGCGATGATCCGCGGTATCTCGCCGGCGCGATACCGCCACTGCTCATCCTCGCGGCCAGCGGCGCTCGACGTCTCTCCAACCTGGCGCCCTCGGCCGGACTCCGAAGCGCCTCGGCGGTCGCTCTATTCGTTGCGGCAGGCGCTGCGGCGATCTTTCCGATCGCACGGCGCTCGCCATCGCCCGCCACGAGCGTTGCACAGTATATTGTGAGCCGTCCGGAGTACCGCGACAGCGTCGTGTTGATCGTCTCCGAAGACGGCGCGACCGAAGGCGCCGTGATCGCGGAAATCGCAATGCGCGAAAACCGTCCCGGCCATTACGTGGCGCGCTCATCCAAGGTCCTTGTCAAGGAGCGCATCATGGGAAACGACTATCAGCCCGTGTTTGCAACCAGCCGTGATTTGATGACATATATCGATTCGGTGCCCGTCGGACTCGTTGTTCTCGAATCGCCCTCCGGAGGATGCCGCCTCGAGCATGTCTGTCAGATGCTGGAAGTCATGCGGGCGTATCCGTCGCGCTGGCGCCTGGTCCGGAGCTTCAACGAAGCGGGCAGGCAGATCGTCGTTTATGAGCTGGCCGGCAATGTCCAGCAGCCCATCCGAAAGCTGGCCATCGATATGAAGGCGACGCTCCGTCACGACCTGTCGACAAAATAAAGTCGTTCAGCGGCGCGGAGCTACATGGTTGCGAACATGGCTGCTGTCGCAGCCGTCATCACCGCCGCGGTCGTCCATCCGAGCGTCTTCAGCAACGGACCGTTGCGCCGGTCTCCCATAACCGCGCGGCTGCTCGTCAGCAGCACCACAATGACGACCAGCGGCGGAGCCAGCACGCCATTCAACACGGCGGACCAGAACAGCATCGACACTGCGTTGAATCCCGCGTAATCCAGCGCCGCGCCGATGATCAGGCCGGCCGCAATCACGCCGTAGAATTCACGGGCAAGAGAGGGCCGGTCCGCCAGCGATCCGCGCCATGCCGCTGCTCCGGCAATCGCGTAGGCGCTAGAGCCGGCGAGCACAGGCGCTCCAAGCATCCCCGCGCCCAGCAGTCCGAGCGAGAACAGCCAGTAGGCGCCGCCGCCGGCCAGCGGCCGCAACGCTTCGGCCGCCTCGCGCGCGCTCGTGATCGTCGTCTTCCCGTGCGCGTGCAGCGTCGCCGCTGTGGTCAGAATGATGAAATACATCACGAAGTTCGAAAAAAGCATGCCGGTGAGAACGTCGTTTCGCGATTTTTTCAGTTCGTGGTTGGTCGCGCCCTTCCGCGCCCGGACCGTCATCCGCCCCCGGGCGCGCTCCTCCTCCACTTCTTCCGACGCCTGCCAGAAGAAGAGGTAGGGTGAAATCGTCGTACCAAAGATTCCGACCAGCGCAGCCCAGTATTCGCCCGATGGCTCAAAGTGCGGAATGAAGGTGTTGACCAGGACGGCCTGCCAGTCCGGCTTCGCGAGAAAGGCGGCCAGGACGTAAGCAAAGAGCGTCAGGGTCAGCCACTTGAAGATCCTCGCAATTGTCTTGTAGGACGACCACAATAGCAGCGCGATAATGATCGCCGCATAGAGCGGCAGCAGATACATGCTCGGAACTCCGGTCACCATCTCGGTCACAGCGGCCATCCCGCCCAGATCGGCGCCGACGTTCACCGTGTTCGCGATTACCAGCAGCGCGCAGGCGCTCCAAAGGATCCACCGCGGATAGTGTCGCCGCAGCACGCCCGCCAAGCCGCGTCCGGTCACCATGCCCAGTCGCGCGGCCATCATTTGCACAGCCGCCATGAGCGGAAATGAAAAAAGCGCGGTCCACAGCGGCGCGTATCCGAAGGCCGCTCCCGTGACGGAATAGGTAGAAATGCCCGACGGATCATCGTCCGCCGCTCCTGTGATGAGCCCGGGGCCAAGATGAGCAAAAAACTGCCGGAAACGGCGCCCCGCGCGGCCCTGACGAGTCTTGCTGGCAACGTTGGTCTGATCCGCCATCCCGTGCTATTGAAGCACAGGCGGGTTCCGATATTCTGGCGCGACCAACAGGAATCCCGAAGATGCCGCTGTGCCGGCGCTTAGGGAAGCGTAGGCGCCGCCTCCACGGCCGCGCTTTGCTGTGAATCCACTACCGCGATCGCCGCCATCTTGACGATATCGTTCACCTCCGACCCCATCTGAAGCACGTGTACGGGTTTCGATGTTCCCATCAGGATGGGCCCGATCAGCTCGGCGTTGCCCAGTCGTGCGAGCAGTTTATAGGCGATGTTGCCGGCTTCCAGGTTGGGAAATATCAGCACGTTGGCGCCTCCTTTCATCGGGCTGAACGGATAGACGCTCTCGAGAATCTCCGGCGTCACCGCCGTGTCGGCCTGCATCTCGCCGTCAACCAGAAGCCCTGGCTCTCGCTGCCGGACAATTTCGACTGCGCGCTTGACCTTCTCCGACAAGGGATGGCGCGAGCTGCCGAAATTTGAAAACGAGAGCATAGCCACGCGCGGAGTCTGATCGAAACGGCGCGCCGCCTCCGCCGCGAGGATCGCGATTTCGGCCAGGTCCTCGGCGCCGGGCTCGATATTCACCGTTGCGTCCGCCAAAAAATACATGTCTCCCTTCAGCGTGAGCAGAACGTATACGCCCGCCACTTTTCGAAACCCCTTTTTGACCGCGATCGTTTGAAGCGCCGGACGGATTACGTCGGGATAATGCTGCGAAACGCCGCCGATCATCGCGTCGGCATCGCCAAGACGCACCATCAGCGAGGCGAATAGATTCGGACTCAACGCCGCCTTTTCCGCTTCTGTGCGCGTAAGACCCTTGCGCTGGCGCAACCTATACAGTTCATCGATATAGGCGGCAAGCCGCGGCGACCTGGCTGGCTCCACGATCTCCACGCCATCGATGGCGGCCCTGAGTTCGGTCGCGCGCCGCCGGATTCTGTCGTGTTCGCCGAGCAGAATCGGCTGCGCAATCTTCTCGTCCATGAGGATCTGCGCCGCGCGAAGGATCCGGCCCTCGCCGCCTTCGGGAAACACGATCCTGCGCGGGTCGCGCTTGGCCTTCTGGATCATGATCCCCATCACTTCATGCGCTTTGCCCAATCGGCGCTCGAGCTGGCGGCGATACTCCTCCAGATCGACGGGAAACTGCGCTACGCCGCTTTCCATCGCAGCCCTGGCCACAGCCGAAGCCTCCCAGATGAGAACCCGCGAGTCAAAAGGCTTGGGAATGATATACTCTGGTCCAAATTCCAGGTTCTCCAGCCCGTAGGCCCGGCGCACCGCATCCGGCACGTCTTCCCGCGCGAGGGCTGCCAGCGCGCGCGTCGCGGCCAGTTTCATTTCGTCATTGATCGCCGTGGCGCGAACGTCCAGCGCGCCGCGAAAAATGAACGGGAAGCCGAGAACATTGTTCACTTGGTTGGGGAAGTCGGAGCGCCCGGTGGCTATGATCGCATCCGGGCGCGCAGCTTTCGCGACGTCATAGGGAATCTCCGGGTCCGGGTTGGCCAGCGCGAAGATGATGGGCCGCTCGGCCATGGGCTGGATCATCTCGGCGGTAACGCAATTGCCTGATGACAGTCCCACAAACACGTCCGCCCCGGCCAGCGCCTCGCTCAGCGTCCGTGCATCGGTCTCGGCCGCGAATCGACGCTTGTACTCATTCATTTCGTACTCGCGTCCCGCAAAGATCACGCCGTGCAAGTCACACAGGGTGATGTGTTCGCGCGGCACGCCGAGCCGGGTCAGGTGTTCGGCGCAGGCGATGGCGCTTGCGCCGGCGCCGTTGAACACCACCTTGATCTCATCCATGCGCTTGCCCGCCAGCTCCACGGCGTTGAGCAGCGCGGCGCCGGCGATGATCGCCGTTCCGTGCTGATCATCGTGAAAAACAGGAATGCGCAGCGTCCGGCGCAGCGCTTCCTCAACCACGAAGCAATCCGGCGCCTTGATGTCTTCGAGGTTGATTCCGCCGAACGTTGGCTCCAGCAACTGGCAGGCGCGAATCACCTCCTGCGGGTCCTCCGTCGCCAGCTCGATGTCAAACACGTCGATGTCGGCAAAACGCTTGAACAGCACCGCCTTGCCTTCCATCACCGGCTTGCCCGCCGCAGCCCCGATATTGCCCAGTCCCAGCACCGCCGTCCCGTTCGTAACAACCGCCACCAGGTTGCCTTTGGCGGTGTATTTGTATGCCAGCGAAGGATCGCGCTGGATCTCCAGACACGGCTCCGCGACCCCCGGAGTGTAAGCGAGGCTGAGGTCGCGTTGGGTGCGGCACGGCTTGGTGGGCGTGATTGAGATCTTGCCCGCCGGAGAAGAAGAGTGATATTCGAGCGCATCCTGTTTGCGAATCGTCATGCGTGATCCTTGGGGCCGGTTCGATTGTACCCTGCCGCTTGCGAGTTCATCGCACGCCCTCTGTTACACTACGATCAAAGTCCCGCCCGATGACCGTTCGGACTCAGTTTGTAACATTCGATAGGATCGCTCTCGACTGCGGCGTGACGCTTTCGCCCGTCGATGTCGCCTATGAAACCTACGGGGAATTGAATGCCGCGCGATCGAACGCCATCCTCATCCTGCACGCCTTCTCCGGCGATGCGCACGCCGCCGGCGTGAGCGCCGAAACCGGCAAAACAGGATGGTGGGACAACATGATCGGCCCGGGAAAAGCGTTCGATACTGACAAATATTTTGTCATCTGCTCAAATGTCCTCGGCGGCTGCATGGGCACCACCGGGCCCAGCTCGATTAATCCGGAAACCGGATGCCCGTATGCGATGAGTTTTCCGGTCATCACCATCTCCGATATGGTCCGGCTGCAAAAAATGTTAGTCGACCACCTTGGCATCACGCGGCTCCTGGCCGTAGCCGGGGGCTCGATGGGCGGAATGCAGGCGTTAGAGTGGGCCGTGGCCTACCCCCAGGCGGTCGCTTCCGTGCTGCCGATCGCGACCACCGCGCGCCACTCGGCCCAGCAGATCGCATTCAACGAGGTCGGACGCCAGGCTATTATGGCCGACCCCGATTGGAATGGAGGAAATTACTACGGCAAAAAGCCGCCCGCGCGCGGGCTGGCTGTTGCGCGCATGGTGGGACACATCACCTACATGAGCGACGATTCCATGCGCGAGAAATTCGGCCGCCGTTTGCGGAATGACGGGTTCAGTTTCAATTTCGAAATCGACTTTGAAGTCGAAAGCTACCTGCGATACCGCGGCGCCCAGTTCGTCGACCGTTTCGACGCCAACTCGTATTTGTACATCACCAAGGCCATGGACTATTTTGATCTCGCCTACGGCCGCGCTCCGACCTTGGCGGCGGCGCTGGAGCGCACAAACGCCCGCTTCCTGGTCCTGAGCTTTACCTCGGACTGGCTGTACCCCAGCTACCAGTCGCTGGAAATCGTCAGCGCCCTTCGCAGCCGCAACAAGGACGTGGCCTACTGCGAACTGCCCTCCAATTACGGCCACGATGCGTTTCTGGTCGATGTGGCTGAAGAGAGCGAACTCATCCGGGGCTTCCTTGCCAGCACATATAAGGAGAACACGTGATGGCCGCCCTCACGGGAGCGCCATCGCACACGTCGTTTGTTCCGTCGGTGCTGGGCCGCCGGGATTTCGCCATCATCGGCGAGATTGTGGCGCCCGGTTCGCGCGTGCTTGATCTGGGTTGCGGAGAGGGGGAGCTTTTGGCGTGGCTCGCGGCGAACAAGCGCGTACAGGCGCGCGGCGTCGAGATCTCGGGCGCCAAGGTGCAGCGCGCCATCGCGCGCGGCGTTTCCGTGTACCAGGGCGATATCGATCAGGGGCTCGCCGACTACCCCGATCACGCCTTTGATTACGTGATCCTCAGCCAGACGCTGCAGGAAACGCGGCATCCGCTGAGGGTGCTGCGAGAGATGCTGCGCGTCGGCCGTCGCGCCATTGTCGCCTTTCCCAATTTCGGCCACTGGCGCGTCCGTCTGGCGCATCTGTTTACCGGGCGCGCGCCGAAAACGGCCCTGTTCCCGCATGACTGGTTTGATTCGCCCAATATTCATTTCCTGACAGTGCGGGATTTCGAGGATCTGGCCAACCGGGAGGCGTGGAAAATTGAAAGACGCATCTTTCTTTCGGGCCGGCGGACGGTTCGCCTTGCGCCGAACCTGTTTGCGGAGGTCGCCGTGTTCTTGATTGCAAATTGATGCCAAACCGGCGGCTGTCATCCGCCGGACGGGCGCTTGGTTATAAGATGCGATTTTATGGTTAACCGCTATATGGCCGCGGCAGCGGCGTGCGCGGCAATCGTCTTCTCTCTCGGCGCGGCGCAGAACCGGCTCGTGCTCACCATCGATACGATTATGCGCGGACCGGGACTCGTCGGCTATGAGCCGTCCGCGCCGCGCTGGTCCGGCGACTCGCAGCGGATCTACTTCGAGTGGAAACAGGCGGGCGACCCCGTGCTGGAGCCGATGCGCACCTATGTCGTGACCCGCGACGGATCGGGACTGCGAAGGCTGAGCGACGAAGAAGCGCGGTTTGCGCCGCCGGCATCCGGGAATGAAACCCAGGATCACAGGCGCATCGCGTATGCGCACGACGGCGACGTCTATATCTACGACCGCGTCGCCGACAAGGCTCGCCAGCTCACCAGAACCGCTGACGTCGAATCAAATCCCCATTTCACTCGCGATGGCAAGCGCGTCTGGTTTACGCGCGCGAACAATCTCTACGCGCTCTCTCTCGACGACGGTTCCATTGAGCAACTGACCGACATCCGCGCGGCGGGCGCTTCTCCCGCCTCCGACGCGCCCCCGCCGTCCGAGGGCGCTCAAAATCAGCCGCGCACGGCGGCGCAGGCCGACGAGCAGAACAAAGGCTCCGAGTCTCAGGAGTATTTGAAGAAGCACGATCGCGAGCTTCTGGATATCATCCAACAGCGCGCGCAGCGACGCGAAGAGGACGAGGCCCGGAAAAAGCGCGAGAACCCGCGGAAGCCCTTCCGGCTCGAAGGGCGGCAGACGGTCAGCTCCCTTTCGCTCTCCCCCGACGAACGGACCGTGATCGCCACCATTACCGAACCCCAGCACGGCGCCAAGAACACGATTGTGCCGAACTTCCTTACCGAGTCCGGATATACGGAGGATATCTCCAGCCGCGCCAAGGTCGGCGACCTCACGCCGCGCGTCCGAATGGCCCTGATCTCGGTCGCCACCGGCGACGTGCGATGGGTCGATCACGGCCAGCGCGAGTCGATCCCTGCCCAAACGCGGTCCGGGCAGGGCGAAACGCAATCCGACGCCGGCGGCGCAGCGCCCGAGCGACGGGCGCCCCATTCGCGTGATCGAGATGTGACGCTATCCCAACCCGTGTGGTCGGGCGACGGAACCAAGGCTTGCATGCTGGCGCGGTCAGCCGATAACAAGGACCGCTGGATCCTGGCGCTCGACGTCGCAACCGGCAAGACGCGCGTCATCGCCGCAGATCACGACGACGCATGGATTGATGGACCGGGCTCGACGGCGCTCGGCTGGATGCCCGGAGATCGCGAAGTTTATTTTCAGTCGGAGCGCACTGGCTATTCGCACCTCTACGCCGCGCCCTACGACGGCGGAGAAGCTCGCGCGCTCACATCCGGCAATTGGGAGGTGCTCGCCGCCCGCCTTTCCGACGACAAGACCCGTTTTTACCTCACCACCAACGAGGGCGATCCATCCCAGGTTCACGTTTATTCAATGCCGGTTACTGGCGGCGAGCGCACGAGAATTACAACCCTGCCGGGAAATCACCGCGCCACGCCGTCGCCCGACGGGCAGTGGCTTGCGGATATCTACTCGTACACGAACAAGCCGCCCGAGCTCTACGCCATGCGAAACGCCCCAGCCGCTGAAGAGAAAAAGCTGACCTCATCGCCCGCGCCCGAATTCTGGACCTATCCCTGGCTCGATGTTCCCATCGTCCATATCCGCGCCCGTGACGGCGTCGAGTTGCCCGCGCGCCTGTACAAGCCCCCCGGCTTCAAACGCGGCGGCCCCGCTGTGGTGTTCGTCCACGGCGCCGGATACCTGCAAAACGTCCATCGCTGGTGGTCCAGCTATTATCACGAGTACATGTTTCATCACATCCTGATGGAGCGCGGCTACATCGTCTTGGATATCGATTATCGCGGCTCCGCGGGCTACGGACGCGCCTGGCGCACCGCCATCTACCGCCATATGGGCGGCAAAGATCTTGATGACCAGGTCGACGGCGTGCGCTGGCTGATCGCGCAGCAGGGCGTCGACCCCAGGCGCGTCGGCATTTACGGCGGCAGCTATGGCGGCTTCCTGACTCTGATGGCGATGTTTACGCAGCCGGATGTGTTCGCCGCCGGCGCTGCGCTCAGACCCGTGGTGGATTGGGCCAACTACAACAACGGATATACCTCAAACATCCTCAACCTGCCGCAAAAAGACGCCGAAGCCTACCGCGCCTCCTCGCCCATTTATTTCGCCAGCGGGCTCAGAGGCGCTCTTCTTATCTGTCACGGCATGGTGGATACCAACGTCCACTTCCAGGACACCGTGATGCTCATTCAGAAACTGATCGAGCTGCGCAAGGAAAACTGGGAAGTCGCCGTTTATCCGGCCGAGGATCACACGTTCGTGCAGCCGACGAGCTGGGCGGACGAGTACAAGCGCATCCTGAAGCTGTTTGAGACAAACTTAAGCGAACAGGCCGCTCGGCGCGGCGCCAAACAGAACCAGGCGTCAGCGGATGGGTCCAGGCCGGACCAGCCCGCTGTGCGCGATTCCCTTCGTGGAAAATAGGATTCCAATGTCCTCATCACCCACTCACGTCCAAAGCCCACAGCAAGGCTATTCCTGGCGCCGGGATCTGAACCGGTACCAGTGGTTTGTACTGGCAGTCGCGAGCATGGGGTGGATGTTTGACACCATGGCGCAGCAGCTCTTCAACATCGCTCGCGTTCCCGCCATTCGCGACCTCATGGGCGGAAAATCAGGACCCCAGGTGTCCGAGCAGGCCGGCTACGCCACCATGATCTTCATGATTGGCTGGGCGCTCGGCGGCATTCTCTTCGGCATCCTCGGCGACCGGCTCGGGCGCGCGAAGACCATGGTGATGACGATCCTGATGTACTCCGTATTCACAGGGCTGAGCGTCTTCGCCACGGGACTGTGGGATTTCAACGCCTACCGCTTCCTGTGCGGCCTGGGCGTCGGCGGTCAGTTCGCCGTAGGCGTGGCGCTGGTCGCAGAAACCATGCCGGACCGCGCGCGTCCCTATGCGCTGGGCATGGTGCAGGCCCTGTCTGCGGTCGGCAACATGATGGCCGCCGTAACCGGCATCGTGCTTGGCCAACTTGAGTCCACCGGCGCAATCGAAAGCGCCTGGCGCTGGGAATTTTTAGCGGGCGCCGCGCCCGCGCCCCTGGCGCTGCTCGTATTCAAGAAGCTCAAAGAACCGGAAGCATGGCTCAAAAACCGTGCTGAGAAAAAGCGCATGGGCTCCTTTGCGGATCTGTTCGTCGACCCGCTCTGGCGCCGCAACTCAATCGTCGGCATGTTGCTCGCTTTCGCCGGCGTTGTCGGGTTGTGGGGAATCGGGTTCTTCAGTTTCGACCTGTTGCGACCTGTTCTTGAAAAAACGTTCCGCGCCGAGGGACTCACCGGCCCCGCGCTGGCCGGCAAAACCACGCTGTGGATCGGAATCACCTCTCTGCTGCAAAATTTCGGCGCGTTTTTCGGAATTCATGCGTTCACCTACCTCACGCACCACACCGGCCGAAGAAAGGCTTTCGCGATCAGCTTTATCGCCGCCATGCTGATGACTGCATATACATTCTGGAAACTGAAGACCTTTGTCGACATTTTCTGGATGATTCCGCTCATGGGATTCGCGCAGCTGGCTTTGTTCGGCGGGTATGCGATCTATCTGCCGGAGCTGTATCCAACGCGGCTCCGAAGCACCGGTACGAGCTTCTGTTATAACGTCGGCCGTCTGGTGGCCGCAATCGGACCGCTGACGCTGGGCCTGCTGACCAGCCGCGTGTACGCAGCCTACGAGGAGCCGATGCGCTATGCAGGCATGACCATGTGTCTGGTGTTTCTGGTCGGTCTCGCTGCGCTGCCGTTCGCGCCGGAAACCAAGGGCAAGCCGCTCCCGGAGTAGTCGCGGCATTCGGAAAACGAACGCGTGAAGTGCGTTTTTTGCGATATTGTTCGCCGCGCCACGCCGGCATGGATCGTATCAGAAGACGATCATACCCTCGCATTCCTGGATGCCAGGCCGCTGTTTGCCGGACACACCCTCCTCGTTCCTCGCGATCACTATGAAACCCTGGCGGATTTGCCGGCGGCCTTGATCGCGCCCGTTTTTGAGAGAGCGCAACAGCTTTCGCGGGCGGTTCGCGACGCGATGGGCGCCGAGGGAACGTTCGTCGCAATCAACAACACCGTCAGCCAGAGCGTACCGCACCTGCACATTCACGTCGTGCCGAGAAGCAAGGGCGACGGTCTTAAAGGTTTCTTCTGGCCGCGCAGGAAGTATCGGGATGAGGCTGAGGCCGCCGCCGCCCGGGATGCGATCCGGCAAGCGCTTTCCGCTCTTCGGCCGTGAGCGGCCGCCACTCGCCGATCTTCAGGTCGCCAATGCGCACCGGTCCGATGGCTGTTCTCACCAGCTTGAGCGCTTTGCTTCCAACAGCCTCAACCATGCGCCGCACCTGCCGGTTGCGCCCCTCTGTAATTGTGATTTCGAGAAACGTGCACGTGCCGGAATCCCTGATCCGGTTGACGACGGCCGGCAACGTGGGCCCGTCCTTTAGCTGGACGCCTTGACGCAGTGCTTGGATCTGTTCCGCCGTCAGCACATCGCCGCATTTCACCAGATACGTTTTGGGCACGCTGTGCTCGGGATTCATGATGTGCTCGGCAAACTGCGTGTCGTTGGTCAACAGCAGCAGCCCGCTGGTGTCGAGGTCAAGGCGCCCCACCGGAACCACAAACTGGTCCACCTCGCGAATCAAGTCGTAAACCGTCGGGCGGCCGCGCGGATCCTGGTATGTGGTGATATATCCCCGGGGCTTGTACAGCAGCAAGTACAGGCGCTTGCGCGGGCGCAGGGGCCGGCCGTCCAGAGTGACCTGATCGCGCTCTATGTCCACCCAATGGTCGGGTGTGTGGATCAGTTTTCCATTGACGCGCACCCGGCCCGCTCCGATCCAGCGGCGCGCCTCCGTTCGTGATCCGTAACCCGCCTTGGAGATGACGCGATCTACAGTCTTGAGCCGACGCTCTGGCGCCCTCTTCAAACCACTAGCGTAGCGCTCTGCATGGCGGAGGATATAAACTTTTTATCGAACCGTGAACGGCGGCATTCCGTTTTAAAAAGGAGGGCGCAGATGCAGCAGCACGTGAAGATCCTGGCAATTTTAAACATCGTCTGGGGAGGACTGCTGGTCGTAGCGGCGGTGATTGTCTTCGCCGTTATGGGAGGCGTCGCCGGACTGATATCGCGCGACGTCACCGGAGACGCCCAGGCGGCGCCCGTGGTCGGGTTCATTGGCCTGTGTGTCGCTGTCTTCCTTTTGGTGCTGTCAGCGCCTTCGATCATCGCCGGAGTTGGATTGTTGAAGTTTCAGCCGTGGGCGCGAATCTTGACCATTATCCTTTCGGCGCTGCACTTGTTGAACATTCCGTTCGGCACTGCGCTGGGAATTTACGGGCTCTGGGTGCTGTTGAACGCCCAGACGGAACCCCTGTTCCGCCAGGGACCTCCCGTCCGCCTCCCCTACACGCCCCCGCCCGCGCCGTCCGGTTCGGCGCCGTAAAGTGCGGCGTGTAACGTCGGAGTGCAGGTTTGTTCAACAAAAACCACAGTTTCTCCAGGTCTTTCACACGCCGCGCGACGCTCCCCGTCCGCTTCCACCCCGGCATGACAGGCCTGCACGTTTTGTTAGAATAGCGTCTGTTGGGAGGTCGTCTAATGGTAAGACTGCAGACTCTGGATCTGCGTATCGGGGTTCGAGTCCCTGCCTCCCAGCCACCCCGCCTGATTTTCCTGAATTGGATGGCTTAGGCCGGAATAGGGCGCATTGCGTTCGGAGCAGCGCCCGCCAGTCGGCGTGGCGCGCGCTGGCCCCGCCTCGCACGCGGCGCGTGCAACTGGAGGGCCGCCGATCCCATCCTGGCGCCCATCAGCCTCTGTGATCTTTCAAAATCGACCAGGCATACTGGCCGTAGTTGTCGGCATTGATGATTGCTGACTCCGGGTCCGCTGCTGCAAGCTGTTCGTCTTGGGTGGCGTCGTTGCAGACCGGCGCGCCACTGGGCGGCATGCCGTCCGCGCCAAGTTGGAGTCCGGACCCAACCGTCGGAACATCGGAGGCGCCGAAGCAAGCGTGCGCGAGCTCGTGAATCATCGTGACCACGGTGGCATCGCTGCTGACCTCATAGCTGCCGCCGCTGAAGAACGCGCGCCCGATCCACATTCTCACGGAATGGTTTTGCACGCTGTTGCGGATGGTGGCGGCAAACCAGGTGAATTTCTGCGCGTCGTTGCGGGCATCGATAATGTTAAGCGTACCTTGACGGCCGCCGCGTTGGCCGCCCAGCACGATGCATATCGACATGAAATTTTGAAGCACCTGCCTTCTGCGATTTGCATCCAGAGCGCCAAACCATCTCACATAACGCGCCTGCTCCGGCGTGAGCGGGTTGGAAGGCTGAAGAGAAAGTCCCCCGATGGCGTCGACGGCTAAGTCTGCGGCCTGTTTACACCTAGCCACGGCTTCGTTCAAACGCTGTACCTGCGATCTGGTCAGCGGAGGCTGCACATCCACGGTCGACGTGACAGGGCCGGGGTCCTCGATCAGGAAGTAGCCTGCCGTGGGCAGAGGAGTCGCTACCCGCGTAACGTTACGCGGCGGAACGGGAGGAGCGGGTCGCGCCTGCTGCGCCCGTCCGACGTTTTGCAGGGCGGGGGCTGCGGCCGTGCTGAGCATCTGCAGGGCCGGGGCGTTGGACGCCGCACCGCCGCCAAGGCCTGGAAAGGTGGCTCGCAAATACGTCAGGGCGGCCTGATATTTGAGCTGCTTATCAGCCGGAATCCGACTAATTTCTCCAGAAATGTTCGCCGCGCTGGTATTAGTCTGCAGCATTTGAACCAGATTGTGGAGCGAGCTGTCCTTGATGCGTTCGTAGTGCGGGTTGGCAGCGCGCACTCGATTCATGAATTCTGTGAAATGCGTTTGGCTGTAAGTTGGCAAAGTTGCACCTCGCCGGTTAATTACATCCCAAACTGGGATACTCAGGCAACTGTGCAGCGGTCTGGCTTCGCCCGCACTCTTTTTCCCGCGCCCGCCGACGCCGATCGCGTGATGTCAGAACTTCTCAGAAGTTCATAGACGCCATTCAGTGCAGCTTCCAGGCGGAACGGAGCCAGCTCCGACTCAGAGCGCAGGAGATCTCTGCCCCCCGATGATCGCCAAAACAGCTTGAAAAGGCGGCTCGGAAACAGAGGAATATTGAAACACAACGTCGGGTGGGCTCTTGATCAACAACGGGGGCAGGCCGTGATCCCAGATTGGTAAAAACAATCTTGGGAGATAACGTTTTGACCGAATCCGAGATCCTTTTAGGTCTGCCCGACTTTCAGATTAGCGACATTCAAAGAGAAGGGGGAAGCCTGA
>Ga0070740_10002476_pt1 | contig 21598 bp, 13 predicted proteins | sample Coa_R2_FD_67286 | JGI IMG/M metagenome (GOLD analysis project Ga0070740, IMG submission 67286) | Surface soil microbial communities from Centralia Pennsylvania, which are recovering from an underground coalmine fire - Coalmine... | ecosystem: Environmental > Terrestrial > Soil > Unclassified ...
GGCGCTGAACGGCCGCGCTTCGGCGGCCATGCGGGTCAGCTCCTCATAGGTGTATTCGATGCCTTCGAGGCTCCAGGCGCGCCGGCATTCCTGCAGCAGCCACAGCCCCGCGATGTTCTTCAGGAACCGGATCCTGCCCGCGACGCCGACCTCGTTGGTGTAGTTGGCCGCGAAAGACTCCGCGTTGATGATGGGCGCATCGAGCTCGAGGCCCATCAGGGACCACGTGCCGGAGCTGATGTAGCACCAGTTCTCGCCGCCTTCGACGGGCACGGCGGCGACGGCGGAAGCGGTGTCGTGTCCGGCCACGGCGTAGACCGGGGTGTGCGGGGCTTCGCGCATCGGGCCGAGGAGCGTGCCGGGCTGGATCAGCGGGCAGAGGATCTCAGCCGGCAGCCCGAGCCGGCCGAGAAGCTCGGTGGACCAGTCCATGCGGCACGGGTTGAAGAACTGGGTGGTGCTGGCGATGGTGGCTTCCGATTTCGCCACGCCGGTGAGCGCGTAGTTGAACAGGTCCGGCATGAGCAGCAGGCGGCGCGCGGGCGCCGTCTCCGCGCCCTGCGCGGCGAACCACTGGTACAGCGTGTTGATCTGCATCACCTGGATGCCGGTGTACTGAAATACTTGCTCGCGCGGCACGATTTCGAACACGCGGCGCATGGCCTCGGCATTCCGCGGGTCGCGGTAGTGGCGCGGCCGGCCGAGCAGCAGGCCGTCCGCTCCGAGCAGGCCGAAATCGACGCCCCAGGTATCGATGCCGATGCCGTGGAGCGGTGTGCGGCGTTCCTGGACGGCGATGCCGATGCCGCGCTGGATCTCATGCCATAGCCCGCGATAATCCCAGAAAATCCCGCCGTTTTCGTGGACGGGCTTGTTGGGGAAGCGGTGGATCTCCTCGATGGCGAGCCGGCCGCCGGAGAGGCAGCCGCGGATCGCGCGGCCGCTTTCCGCGCCGAGGTCGATGGCGAGATAGTGGCCCATCCGGCTTACCTCGCGTTGTGCAGCTCGTACCCAGCGGGCGGCTCGGCGCCGAGCAGGTTCCGCACGAAATAATCCCAGCGGCGGCGGACCATGTACGGCTCGTTGCCGAACCCGTGATTGCGGTTGGGCAGGAGCAGCAGGTCGAAATCCTTGTTGGCTTCGATCAGCGCATTCACCACGAGCAGCGTGTTGTACGGCGGCACATTATTATCCATGGTGCCGTGAGCGAGCAGCAGCTTGCCTTTGAGGTTTTTGGCGAAGTTCTGGTTGGCCTGGCTGTCGTAATTGGTCGAGCCGTCGGGCTTGGTTTCGAGCAGGCCCTGCCACTTTTCGCCCCAGTCGTCTTCGTACTCGCGGTTATCGTGGTTGCCGGCTTCGGAGATCCCGACCTTGAAGAAATCCGGGTAGCGGAACATGGCGTCGGCCGTGGCATATCCGCCGCCGGAATGGCCGTAGATGCCGGCGCGGTCGAGATCGATGAAAGCATAGCGCTGGGCGAGCTGCTTCATGCCGGCGACCTGGTCGGGCAGCGTATTGTCGCCCATATCGCCGTAGTAGGCCTCGTGGAATTTCTTGGAGCGCCACGGCGTTCCCATGCCGTCGATCTCGACCACGATGAAGCCGAGCTCGGCCAGCGCTTGGCAATCGCCGCGCGCGGCGGAAAAGCTGCGGCTGCCGACGCTGCCGGTCTGCGGGCCGGGATAGATGTGATTAATGATCGGGTATTTCTGATTCGGATCGAGATGGACGGGCTCGAACATCAGGCCGTAGAGGTCCGTTACGCCGTCGCGCGCTTTGACGGTAAAACGCACGGGCGGCTTCCAGCCGATCGCCAGGAGCTTCGAGATGTCCGCGGTTTCGAGCGTCGCGGCCAGCTTGCCGGAGTTATCGCGCACCACGGCCACGGGCGGCGCGTCCGGGGTGGAGTAGCTGTCGGTGAAATACTTGCCGTCGGGCGAAAGCGTCACCTCGTGATTGGCGTCTTCGGGCGTGAGGAGCTTCTGCGTTTTGCCGTCCATCGACGCGCGGTACAGGTGGGCGAAGTAGGGATCGCGGCCTTTCTCCTTGCCGACGCCGAGGAAGTAGACGGTGCGGGATTCCTCATCGACGCGCAGCAACTGCGTGACGTTGCCTTCGCCCGAAGTGATGCGGTTTTTCAGCTTGCCGGTCTCGAGGTCGTAGAGATAAAGCTGGCCCCAGTTGTCGCGCTCGGAAAACCAGATGATCTCGTTCGATTTCGGCAGGTAGCGCCAGTTCACACGGCCGTTGCCGGATTCGTAGAACGTCGCGACGGTCTCTTCGAGCACGTCCCGAACCGCTCCGGTCGCGGCGTCGGCGACGCGGAGCTGCTCGCGCTTGTGGTCGCGGGAGGTCGAGACGAACGCCAGATGCGTCGCGTCCGGGCTCCACTGCACGTCCTCCCAGTCGCCGCGGCAGGCGAGATCGTCGCACAGCGAGGAGCGGTGCTGGTCGGGCGGCATCTGCAGGCGGATGACGGTGGCGGTGGGCACATCAATGATGACGCGCTGGATGGTGGTGACGACGGCATCGCCCGGCAGCGGGTACTTCCAGGCGCGCAGATTCGGATGGCCGACGCGCGTATCCACCAGGTACATTTCGCCGACGCCGCGCTGGTCCTGCTGATACGTGGCGATCTTTTTGGAATCGGGCGACCAGGCGAGGATCGGGCGGTCGCTGGTGCTCCAGCCGGCGTTGTCGGTGGCGTAGCCGAAGTCTTTGATGCCGTCCCGGGTGAGCTGGGTTTCGCGGCCGCTCGATACGTCGCGCACCCACAGGTTGTACTCGCGGATAAAGGCCGCGGTCTTGCCGTCCGGCGAGAGCGCTTCGGCGCGCCCGCCGCCGCCTGTGCCGAAGCTGCCGCGTCCGCCGCGCCCTCCGCGTCCGCCGCCCGCGCCGGCGCGCGCGACGCCTTCATCCGCGCAGGCGGAGCCGGCGGTGTCGCAGCGCCAGCGGTGGCCGTTCGCGTTGAAGGAGACGAAGTGAATGTCGGCGGTGAGGTCGATTTCGTTGAAGGGGAGGTGCGCGGAATCGTAATTGGCGTTCGCGGCCTTCGAGAGCGCGGCGGCGAGTTTGGCGTGATCGAACGCCGGAGTCCGCGCGCCTTTGGCGGGATCGACGAGCACGAACTCGGCCCCGGCCGGCGTGGTGACGCGGTACCAGAAACGGCCGGAGGCGAGCCAGTTGGGTCGGATGCCGCTGCGGAAAACCAGGGATGTGGTGTTGTACGGCATGAACTGCTCGGCATGCGCGTAGTCGGCGGCGGTGTAGGTGCGCGGCTGCGCGGCGAGCGGGGCGGCCAGGAGGGCGAGGTATCCCAAACGCATGATGAGAGGGATCATAGCACGGGGGCAGGTATGGCCTGCCCCGGCCTTACATCGCCAGCAGCGCCGCCATCAGCTCGATGCCATCCCAGAGATTCTGAATCCGGATATTCTCGTTGAAGCTGTGCTGGTTGTTGTCGTGGTTGGCGATGGGCACGGTGATGGCCGGCGCATGCTCGATCTGTTCGATCATGTAGAGCGGCACGCTGCCGCCCATCGTCGGCAGCTTCACCACAGGGCCGCGCGCGGATTCGGCGGTGCGGAGCACGAGCTGCGAAACCGGCAGGTCCATCGAGGTGCGGGAGGCGTTGTAGCCGCCGGGTTCGACCACGACGCGCGCGACTTTCGGATGCGCCATGCGGGTGGCCGCGTCGGGCTCGTTGTCGACGACGGTGTAGCCCTGCGCGCGGATGTGATCGATCACGCGGCGGGCGGCCATTTCGGGCGTGATGCCCTTGACCAGCCGGATGTCGATGCTCGCGGTGGCGGTGGCGGGGATGACGTTGCTCGCGCCCGCGCCGGTGCGGGCGCTCGACATGCCGCGCACGTTGAGCGACGGGTAGTTCAGCAGCTCGACCAGGCTGCGGCCGCCGCCTTCCGTGCGGCCGAGCGCGAGCTCGCGGCGGAGGTCGGCCTCCACTGCCGGGGCTTCGGCGATGGCGCGCTTTTCGGTCTCGCTCAAGGGCTCGATGCCGTCATAAAAGTGCGCGATGGTGGCGCGGCCGTCGTCATCCCGCATGCTGGCGAGCAGGCGCGCGAGCAGGAACGCCGGATTCGGCGCCCAGTTGCCGTAGTGGCCGCTGTGCAGTTCGTGGCTGGGACCGTAGACCGTGAGATCGAGCGTGACGATGCCGCGCGCGCCGAAGACGATCTGCTGGCGGCGGCTCTGGTGCACCGGGCCGTCGCAGATCAGCCAGACGTCGCCGGCCAGCAGGTCCCGGTTCGCGGCGATGATTTGCGCCAGGTGCGGCGAGCCGGCCTCCTCTTCGCCCTCGAAGAGGAATTTCAGATTCGAGCGCGGCGGGATGTGGGAGGCGTGCAGGGCGTCGAGCGCGGCGGCGATGGCGATAATGGGCGCTTTGTCGTCGGACGCGGAGCGGGCGTAGAGGCGCCATTCGGGATCGATCGGTCCTTCGGCGGGAAGCGGGACCACGCGGCCGTCCTTTTCGAGAGGCCGGTCGCGCAGCACCGGCTGCCACGGCGGAGACGCCCATTCCTTGGGATCGAGCGGCTGGCCATCATAGTGAGCGTAGAAGATGATGGTGCGGGTGGCGCCGGGCGTGGCGATTTCGCCGTACACGGCCGGGGGCGCGCCGGTTACTTCGAGCAGCCGCGTGCGGACGCCGCGCCGGCCGAGGATGGCGGAAACGGCATCGGCGTTGCGGCGGATCGCGGCGGAATCGCGCGCCAGATTGGGCAGTGAAAGGAGTTCGATAAATTCGGAGAGTATGGTACGCTCGTGGGTGGCTCGCCATTGGCGGGCGGCCGTAGCGGCGGGGTTCTCCGGCTCGGCGGAAGCCGGGAGAGCGAGGGCCAGAAGAAGCGCGGCGAGTGGCATCGGTTTCCCGATTGTCGCATGGCGATGCGGGGAAACCGCCCATTGGTCCGGCCTTGCAGCCGCAAGTTGTTGAAAAACAGCGCGGAGAAAAACCAAAGCCGGACAGATTGTCCGGTTCCCCAGCGGCTTCGCGGCGGCCGTGAGCCTCCACCGGCCGCGATGTTATACTGGAATCGTTCTGCCCGACAATCCAGGTGTGTCCTTATGTTCCTGAGCGTTAAAGAACTGGAGCTGCGGAAGATTCGTTTCGACGAGGCTTTCCAGCCGGGGCAGATCGATTTCGCCGGCGGCGAATCCGGCGAGGAGCTGGAGCAGTTGACGCCGCTCGAGACGAAAGGCTCGGCCGAGCTGCTTCCCAATACCGACGGGGAGCTGCGCATTCAGGGGCGTCTGCGCGTCGAAGTCGACGCGCAGTGCGATCGCTGTCTGGGGCGCGCGCGCTTTTCGCTCGATCAGCAATTCGATCTTTTCTACCGGCCGATGTCCTTCATCGCGAAGGAAGAGGAGATCGAGATCGACGAAGGCGAGGCCGAGATCGGGTTTTACGAAGGCAGCGGCCTGGAATTGGAGGACGTCCTCCGCGAGCAGGTGCTGCTGGCGTTGCCGATGCAGCGCGTGTGCAGCGAGGCGTGCAAGGGGATTTGCCCCGTGTGCGGCGGCAACCGGAACGAGACCGATTGCGGCTGCAGGGTGGAGACCGCCGACGATCGCTGGGGCGCGCTGAAGAATTTGAGACATTGAGGTTGGGGCCGGGCATGCCGGCCTGCTGCCGACATCTGAACTAAAGGTTGAGAAGAAATGCCGAATCCGAAACGTAGACACTCCCAGAGGCGGACCGCCAACCGCCGCGCCCACGATGCGCTGAAGCCCTCCGGCCTTTCGGAATGCCCGAACTGCCACGAGCAGAAGCTGCCCCATCGCGTGTGCCCGCACTGCGGACAGTACAAAGGACGTGAAGTAGTCGAAGTCGAGCAGGAGTAAAATCTTCCTGACATGCTGACCATTGCCGTGGACGCAATGGGCGGGGATCACGCGCCCAAATCCGAGGTGGAAGGGGCGGTCCGGGCCGCCCGGACGCTCGGGGTCAAGGTTCAGCTGGTCGGCCGCGAGGACGCGGTGCGGCGAGAGCTCGACGAGCACGAAGACTGGCGCGAGCTGCCGATCGAGATCGTGCACGCGAGCGAAGTCATTACGATGGAGGACAGCGCCGCGCGGGCCGTCCGTGCCAAGCGCGATTCCTCCATGCGGGTCGGCTCGCGGCTGGTGCGCGATGGCGTGGCGCAGGGCTTCGTCTCGGCCGGCAATACCGGCGCGGTGATGGCCACGGCCAAGATGGTGCAGGGCGTCGTGCCGGGTGTCGACCGGCCGGCGCTGGCTGGCGTGTTTCCCACGATCATCAAAGGATCGCCCGTAGTGGTGGTGGACGTGGGCGCCAACGTGGATTGCGCGCCGCGCATGCTGGCGCAGTTCGCCATCATGGGGGAGATCTATTCGCGCACCATCCTGGGGCGTCCCCGGCCGCGCGTCGGCATTCTCTCGATTGGCGAGGAGGCGCACAAGGGCAACGAGGTGACGCGTTCGGCGGCGCGGCTGCTCAAGGACCTGAGCCTCAATTTCATCGGCAATGTCGAGGGGCGCGACATCTACGGCGGCCAGGTGGATGTGATCGTCTGCGACGGTTTCATCGGCAACGTGGCGCTGAAGGTCAGCGAAGGTCTGGTCGAGATGGTGCGGCATCTGCTGCGCGAATCGCTCGAAGCGACGATTTCCGGCAAGATCGGCTACGTGCTGGCCAAGAGCGCCTTTCTCGATTTCAAGAAGCGCGTGGATTATTCGGAATACGGCGGCGCGCCGCTGCTCGGCGTGCGCGGCGGCTGTATCATCTGCCACGGACGCTCGAACGGGAACGCAATCCGGAACGCGATTCGCGTGGCCAAGGAGTTCTGCGAGAACCGGGTCAACCAGCGGATCGAGGATGAGCTGCGCGCCGCGGGGCATGACCGGGTGCCCGCGCAGGCGCCGGTGGAGTAGCCGGGGCCGTCTTTTGAACCGCCGAGACGCAGAGACGCCGGGCAATTCGGAGATATTTCGAGCGAATCCAGGGCTCCGCTCGCACGTCAAACACCAAGGAGGCATAATGCGGGGATTGTTATTGGCCTTGCTCGGCGCGGCCTCGGTGTGGGCGCAGACGCAGCACGCGGCGTGGAGTCTGACCGCCGCGAATCCGTCGCCGGACGGGCGCATTCTGGTGAGCGCCACGGCCAAAATCGACCCCGGCTGGCATCTCTATTCGTCATCGTCCGCGACTGGAATTCCCACACGTTTTACGGTCGGCTCCGATCCGGTCAAGGTGTACCAGCGCGCCCCGAAAAAGCAGTTCGATAGCACCGTGGGCGCCGAGACCGAGACCTACGAGGGTGAGGCGCAATTCCTGATCGAAGTGGCGCGCAAGGACCCGCCGCCGTCGCTTGAAGTCAACGTTCGCTACCAGACCTGCAGCGACACCGAATGCGTCCCGGGGCGATGGTCCGGAACGGTAGCGCTGGGACCGGTTACGGCGGTCACGATTCCCGCGGGATTCACCGAAGCTGCTCCTCCCCGATCCCCAAACCCCAACCCCCAATCCCCGCCGCAGCAGGGCTTGGCCGCATTCCTCCTTGTGGCATTTGGCTTCGGTCTGGCCTCGATCTTCACCCCCTGCGTCTTCCCGATGATCCCGATCACCATGTCCTACTTCCTGAACCGGCAATCCGGCGGACGGCGCGACGGCCTGGTGCAGGCGATCGTGTTCTGCCTCGGGATCATCGTGCTGTTCTCCGGCATGGGGCTGGCGGTCACGGCGGCGCTCGGGCCGTTCGGCGTGGTGCAGCTCGGCTCGAACCCGTGGGTCAACGGGTTTATTGCGGCGCTGTTCATTGCCTTCGGATTCAGCCTGCTCGGCGCGTTCGAAATCACCATTCCCTCGTCGGTTCTGACGCGGCTGAACCAATCGTCGGATAAAGGCGGCTTCGCAGGCACGCTGCTGATGGGGCTGACGTTTTCGCTGGCCTCGTTCGCCTGCGTGGGGCCGTTCGTCGGCACGCTGCTCGCGGCTTCGGTTTCGGGCGGCGGCGCGCGGCCGGTGTTTGGGATGCTGTGCTTTGCGGCCGGCCTGGCGCTGCCGTTTTTCCTGCTGGCGCTGTTTCCTTCGTATTTGAAGCGGCTGCCGCGCAGCGGCGGCTGGATGGCGCGCGTGAAAGTGGTGATGGGCTTCGTGATTCTGGCGGCCAGCCTGAAGTACCTCGCCAGCCTCGACCAGGTGCTGCGCTGGAACTTACTGACGCGCGAGCGGTTCCTGGCGGCATGGATCGTGCTCTTCGCGATGGCCGGGCTATATCTGCTGGGCTTTGTGCGACTCGAAGGCGTCAAGCCGGACGAGCGCATGGGCATCTGGCGGCTCGTGATCGGCATGGCGTTTCTGGTATTCGCGATCAGCCTCGCGCCCGGCATGTTCGGCGGCCGGCTGGGAGACCTGGATGCATACGTTCCCACGGCGGATGCTGCCGCTTCGCAGGTCGCAGGCGCCGCGGGCCAGTCCGGCGGCCTGGTGTGGCTCAAGAATCAATACCGCGAGGCGCTGGCCCAGGCGCGGCGCGAGGGCAAGCTGGTATTCGTCAATTTCACCGGCTACGCCTGCGCGAACTGCCACTGGATGAAGGCGAACATGTTCACGCGTCCGGAGATCGCCGCGGCCATGCGGAATTTCGTGCTGGTGGACCTGTATGCCGATGGCGCCGATGCCGAGTCTGAAGCCAACCAGAAGCTGGAGGTGGCGAAGTTCCAGACCATCGCCGAGCCGTATTACGCCATTCTCGATCCGGACGAAAACGTGATTGCCACGTTCAACGGCCTGACCCACGACGCGCCGGCATTTCTGGCGTTTCTGAGTAAGGGGTCGGGGATCAGGGATCAGGGGTCAGGGGTTCAGGCGAGCGGCGTGCCTCAGTTCAAGTCTTTAAGCGGGGCGCCAGTGGATACGGCGGGCAAAGTGGCTGTGGTGAATTTCTGGGCCACGTACTGCGTGCCGTGCATTCAGGAGATCCCGAGCTTCAACAAGCTGCACAAAGAGCTCGGGGCGCAGGGTGTGGCGGTCGTCGGCGTTTCCATGGACGAGGACGGCGCGGAGCTGGTCGCGCCGTTCCTCAAAAAACATCCGATGGATTATCCGGTCGCGCTCGGCTCGGCTGATCTCAACCAGCAATACAAGCTGGACAGCCTTCCGGTGACGCTGGTTTTCGACCGCTCCGGTAAACTCGTGAAGCGGTTCGAAGGCTTCCTCAAGGAAGACGAGTTACAGGCCGCGGTGAAAGCGGCGCTCGGCACAAAAATTTAGCCGCAGATCAACGCAGATTAACGCCGATCAGGAATTTCGGCGTTGATCTGCGTTCATCGGCGGCTGATGCGTTTGCGCCGCTATCGCACCGTCGGGTACTTGATCCCCAACTGCTGCAAATAGTTGTCGTACTTCGTGGGATCGTAGTAATACTGCTTCATGCGGTCGCGGTACTGCTCCATGGTTTTGGCGTTGAGCCAGATGGCCGGCTTGTCGCCATCGCGGATGAAGCTCTTGTATTTGACCTCTTTGGTCTGCACGTTGTTGAAGTAGTCCCAGGCCGCCTTGACCAGCTCGGGGTGCACCAGGATGTCGAGCATGGTCAGCGCCTGCACCTTCGCTCCGGCGATCACGCCCTTGTGCGCGATGGGGGTCGCCATGGACACGCCGTTCGCCCAGTTGTGGCCGGGGCCGCCGGGGATGTTCGACGGGTAGCGTAGTGTCACCGTGGGCACCACCCAGGAAACATCGCCGATATCGTCGGAGCCGCCGCCGGTCGGCTGGTTGCCGAAGCCTTCGCCGCCGCCTTCGGCATCGGTATTCTGCGGCGGGCGCGGGGCGCGCATCTCCGGGATCTTCGTCGCGAGGCCGCTCACCCGGACCTTCAATTCCTTTTGCAAGCCTTTCGCCAGCGCCTGGTCGGCGTCCGACCATTCTGGCAGCCCGACCTTTTTGATGTTGGCGTACATGTCCTCGGCGATGGCCTTATTGAAGTGGCCGGGCCAAGCGCTGCCGAGCAGGCGCGAGGTGTAAGTGGTGTCCGTCATGAGGGTGGCGCCCTTGGCCATGTTGTCGCCCTTCTGCCAGAGGTCCATGATGTGTTCGTAGTCGGCCTCGCGGAAGTAATACCAGACGCTCGCGGTGGGCGGCACGACGTTGGGCTGGTCGCCGCCGTTCGAGATCACGTAGTGCGAGCGCTGCGCCAGGCGCAGGTGCTCGCGGCGGAAATTCCAGCCGACGTCCATCAGCTCGACGGCATCGAGCGCGCTCTTGCCGCGCCACGGCGCGCCGGCGGCGTGGGCGCTTTCGCCCTTGAACAGGTATTCGATCGAAACCAGCCCGTTCTGGTTAAGCGACGGCCCCCAGGAGACCTGCAGGTTGTTGGCGACGTGGCAGAACAGCACCACGTCCACGTTCTTGAAGAGGCCGGCCTTGACGAAGTACGCCTTGGCGCCGACCAGTTCCTCGGCCACGCCCGGCCAGAGCTGGATGGTGCCCTGCAGGTGCTCGCGCTCCATCACGCGCTTGACCGCAATGGCGGCCAGGATGTTCAGCGGCACACCGGAGTTGTGGCCCTCGCCGTGTCCCGGTGCGCCCTCGATGATCGGGTCGTGCCAGCCGACGCCGGGCTTCTGCGAGGACTGCGGGATATCGTCGATGTCGCTGCCCAGCGAGATCACCGGATGCCCGGAGCCCCAGGTGGCGACCCACGCCGTCGGCACGCCGGCGAAGCCGCGCTCGACGTGGAAGCCTTCCTTCTCGAGGATGCCGGTGAGATACTTCGATGTCTCGAATTCCTGAAAACCGAGCTCGCCGAAGCTGAAGACGCTATCGACCATCACCTGCGCCTGCTTCTTCATGGCATCGATCTGGCCGGCCAGGTCGGCCTTCATCGAGGCCTCTTTTTCGGCCGAGACCTTGGGCTGCGCGAACGCCACCGCGGCCAGCGCGAGGGGGACTACCGTACGGAAGAACATAATCCGGATAGTGTACAACAGCGTGGCCTTCCTCCTAACCGTAAGAAGCGGAGAATGAGCGAACGGGACTCCTCTCTGGGGCCGCCCCCCTTCCCGCTTTTGCCTGTTCGTGATAAAACACTCTTCAGCAAGGAGCAAGGCAACGAAAGGGGGTACGATGCCATCGCAGATCGGGCAACACCTAACAGGGGCATTCGCCATGCTGATCCTGGCGGCCGGGGTAGCTCTCGGGGACACGGCCGCAGGCATGCAGGCGTTTCGCAACCGGGACTACCAAACCGCATTCCGCGAATGGAAAGCGGCGGCCGAAGCCGGACACGCGGAGGCTCAGTTCGACCTCGGGATCCTTTACGCACAGGGACTCGGCGTGCCGCGCGACCTCTCGGAAGCCGCAAAGTGGTACCGCAAAGCCGCGGAACAGGGCAATGCGGAAGCCGAATTCGCTCTCGGGCAAATGTATTCGCGAGGCTGGGGCGCTCCGAGGGACGACACCGACGCCATCCGCTGGATGCAGATGGCCAACGATCCCGCGAGCGACGGTCCGCCGACCGATTGGGCCCTGGTCGGCGGCTATGGTTTAGAGAAAGACCAGAAGCAGGCGGCGTACTGGTATCAGAAGGCCGCCGAGCAGGGGCACGCCGAGGCGCAATTCAACCTCGCGCGGCTCTACGCCACCGGTCAGGGCGTACCGCGCGATCAGGAGCAGGCGCTGCGGTGGGTGCGCGCTGCGGCGAGCCAGGGCTATGCCCCGGCGCAGGCGAGATTCGGCATGCGCTACGCCGAAGGCAGCGGCATCCAGCCGGACCACCGGCTGGCTTATTTCTGGCTGACTCTGGCCTACCTTCACGGCGACCGGAGCGTGGAAAAGCTGCGCGCCGCGGAGGCCGCCAAATTGACGCCGGAGGTCGTGGCGGAGACCGAGCGTGAGGCGCAGAACTGGAAGCCGCGCATTCCGCCGCGGCCCAGGCAATAGCACGTGGCGTCCGTCAGGCAGGGCGCGAACGCCGCGCGCCGGCGTTACGGCAGCGTGGCGCTGATCGCAATTGGTATCGCGACAGCCCGCGCCGCCGCGCCTGCGCCGGAAGAGGTGCTGCAGCGGGCGATCGAGCGGCTGCGCGCCGCTACGCGCGCCTTCTCGAGATATGCGTGTACGGAGACCGTGGAGCGCCAATATTTCGATGGACTGCCGGCTTCCATGCCGGGCCGCGGGCCGGCGGGGCCGGGAGCCTGCACGGACGCCGCGGCGGGCGGCGGCAATGCGGAGGTCCGGCTGGAAGCCGTCGACCGCCTGCGCCTCGAAGTAACTGTTTCCGACGGGCGCGAGATCTATTCCTGGCCGGGAGCCACACGCTTCGACACGCGCGCGGTCAGCGACATCATCCGTGAAGGCCCGATCGGGACCGGCTCGTTCGGCACACACCTGGTTGCCATCTTCGACAACCCGGGGGTGGCGTACGAGTTCGCGGGCGAGCATACCGAGGGAGGCCGGCGCCTGTTCGAATACCGCTTCCACGTGCCGCTCGATCGCAGCCAATATCAGTTACGCATGGGCGGCCGATTGCAGACGATTGCCTACGACGGTTCGTTCCTGCTGGACGCCAACTCGCTCGCGCTCTTGCGGATGACGTACCGCGCGCGCGAACTCCCGCCGGGATCCACCATTTGCGGACTCGGCGGCGACCTGGACTATTCGGGCGTGCAGACTGCCGGCAGCGGCTTTCTGCTGCCCTCGAACGCACGCCTGTACATCGCCTTCGAGAGCGGGCGCGAGACCGCCAACATCACGACCTTTTCGGAATGCCGGCAGTACCGGGCGGAGTCCGAAATCGTATTCGATGAGGGCGCGGCGGCTCCCGGTGTGGCGGCCGCCCCGGCGCAACGGTCCTCCCTCGCTCTGCCGATCGGCCTCCCGCTCCGTCTGGCTCTCGACGCGCCCATCGACACGGCGACGGCGGCGGCCGGCGACCCGGTTGCCGCGAGAGTGGTTCAGGCCGTCCGGCGGCCAGGATCCGCTGAGATCGTGATTCCGGCAGGAGCGGAAGTTCGCGGCCGTCTCACGCGTGTCGAACGCCATCTTCTGCCCGTGCCTTATTTTCTGGTCGCGATGTCCTTCAACCGGCTGGACTGGCAGGGCGGGTCGTCGCGATTCGCCGCGCGATCGGAGGGGAATCCCGGCGTGGCGCGCGAGCTCGGCGTCGATCTCGAGGGCCAGGGCAGCGGCATGCGCCATTGGGACCAGGGGGTATTCCTGTTCCCCACGTCGAAGAGCCGCTACGTGATCCCCGCGGGATATGAATCCAAGTGGATGACTCTGGCGACGCGCCTGCGCCCGTGAGCGCCGCATGGGCCTCGTTGGTTGCGCCGGATGGTGGGCGGCGCGCTGTGAAGCGCGTGGACAGGCGGGGTAGAATCGTGTAGATCAAACATGGAACGGCCGGCCACTCCCGCATCCCTGGAAACAGTGGCGGAAACCGCCCTGATGGCCGCTGCTCCGGCGGCGGCGCCGGCGTCCGCGCCAGCATCCGGGATCTCGCAGCTCACCTCCACATCGGAGGCGGCCGACGAGGGCCGCTTTCTGCCGGGCACGCTGCTTGGCGGCCGTTACCGGATCATCGGTCTGCTGGGGCGGGGCGGCATGGGCGAAGTCTACCGCGCGACGGATCTCATGCTGGCGCAGCCGGTGGCGCTGAAGTTCCTGCCGGAGGAGGCATCGCGCAATCCGCGGCTGCTCGAGCGGTTCCACGGTGAAGTGCGCGTGGCGCGGCTGGTTTCGCATCCCAATGTCTGCCGGGTGTTCGATATCGGCGAAGTCGAGGGGATGCCGTTCATCTCGATGGAGTACGTGGACGGCGAAGATCTCGCTTCGCTGCTGCTGCGCATCGGGCGGCTGCCCGGCGATAAGGCCCTCGAAACCGCGCGCAAGCTGTGCGCGGGTCTCGCGGCCGCGCACGACCGCGGCGTGATCCACCGCGATTTCAAGCCGCAGAACATCATGATCAACAAGCGCGGCGACGTGGTGATCATGGATTTCGGCCTGGCCGCCATCGCGAGCGAGCTTTCCGGCGCCGAGGCGCGCAACGGCACGCCGGCCTACATGGCGCCGGAGCAGATCAAGGGCGCGGGCGTGACCGCGCGCAGCGATATCTACGCGCTCGGGCTGGTGCTCTACGAGCTGTTCACCGGCCGGAAGCCATTCGAGGCGAAGACGCTGCAGCAGCTGATCGACCTGCAGGAATCCGCGCACCTCGCCAGCATGACTTCGATCGCGGCGGATATCGATCCGGCGGTGGAGAAGGTGATCCGCCGCTGCCTCGATCCGGACCCGCTGAAGCGGCCCGCGACGGCGCTGGCGGTGGCCGCAGCGCTGCCGGGAGGCGATCCGCTGGCGGCCGCGCTGGCGGCCGGCGAGACGCCGTCGCCCGAGATGGTCGCGGCGGCCGGCAAGGTTGAGGGTCTGCCGCGCAAGTATTCGATCCCGTGTCTCGCGGTGGTGGCGGTCTGCCTGTTCGCCATCACGTGGTATTACGGCGCGCATTATGCCTTCATGCGGGCATCCCTCGAAGACTCCCCGGACGTGCTGGCGCATCAGGCGCGGGAGATTGCGGCGTCGTTCGGATACGAGCAGCGTCCGGCCGATTCCGTGGTATGGCTGGACCACCGCGGCCCGTTGGTGGACTACTTGAAGCGCCTGAAGGGGCCCCAGGACTGGAACCAATGGCTGGCGGCGGATGCGCCTCTCCAAGCCGTCTACCGCGAGAGCCGCGCGCCGCTGGCGGCGGAGCCCGAGGGCAAGGTGGACTCCGAGAATCCCGCGCCGACCGCTCCCGGAATGATCGAGGTCCGGGTGGATGGACATGGCCGCCTGAACAGCTTTTCGGCAGCGCCGGACGACCGCGGGCCGCTGGTGCCGCCGGTCGATCCGGCGGTAGTTTTCCGCGCGGCGCGTCTCGACCCCGCCGCTTTCCACGAAGTCCCGCCCACGCTGACGCCGAAGCACGCGAGCGATGCCGTTCGCGCCTGGAAGGGGCCGCATCCCGTCATCCCCAATACGGAACTGACGCTTGAAGTGGCGTTCTGGAAAGGACGCGTGACCGAGGCCGAGCTGCGTTATCCGTACATGCAGGCGGCCGGGCAGGGCGGCCACGCGGAGTGGGCGGAGCGCACCAAGCAGATTTTGAGTTTGACGGTGCAGGCGATCGGCACTCTGCTGCTGGCGCTGATCGCGCGGCGCAACTGGAAACAAGGCAGGATCGACCGGCAGGGCGCGTTCCGCGTGGCCGCTGCGCGCCTGTTCCTCGGGCTGGTGGCGTGGGCGGGCGTGGTCCACCCCGCCACGGGCCAGGACCTGTTCAGCTTCTTCCAGTCGGCGTTTTCGGACCTGCTGGGCACGGCGGCGTTTCTGTGGCTGGTCTATCTCGCGATCGAGCCGGCTGTGCGGGCGCGCTATCCGCACGCGATGGTCACATGGAACCGGCTGCTGGCAGGCCGCTGGCTGGACGCGCAGGTTTGGTCGCACGTTCTGATCGGCGCCGCGCTCGGCTGCGTCATCTTCACGTGGTTCACGATTCCGGGCGCTTTCGGGTCGAACATCACCTGGGGCGGCAATCTCCTCTACCTGCTGGGGACGCGCAGTTGGGTGGGGATGAACGCCGACCGGCTGGCGTCGGCTCTGACCATCGGCCCGCTGGTGTTCGCGGTCATCTGCGGCCTTCGCAGCCTGGTCCGCCTGGATCTGGTGGCGGCGCTGGCAACGGCGGTGATCTTCACCTTTGCTCTGGAGGCGGATGTCTACCGGCACACCGGCATGGACCTGCTGATTACGATCGCGATCTTCCTCTCCGTCTACACCGTGTTGGCCTATGTTCTAATGCGGCTGGGCCTCATCGCGACCATTTCGCTGATCTTTTTCGTCAACAGCATGAATGGCCTGTGGCTGGGCGCCGATTGGAGCGCCTGGTATGCGCCGGCGGGCCTGGCCATGCTCACGCTGCTGCTGGGGATCGCCACCTTCGCGTTCTGGCGCTCGCTGGGCGGCCGCGAACTGATCGGCGGGGGCGAAGAGACGCACTACTGAAGGCGCGCAGTTTCACAAGTCCGGTTGCACGTTGGTCCGCCGTGTGCATTTTCCACTACCGAGGCCTGCGGGCCAAGGAGGAACGGAATGTTTCGTAAGACATTGCTGACGTGTGCGATGGCCGGCCTGATGGCGAGCGGTGTCGCGATGGCCGCGCGCGTATACGTGCACGTGGCGCCGCCGGCGCCGGTAGTCGAGACGCGGCCGCCGATGCCGGGGCCGGGATATGTGTGGACGCCGGGATACCACCGATGGGACGGGAATTCCTACGTGTGGGTCCAGGGCCAATGGGTGATGCCGCCGCACCGGCACGCCCACTGGGTCGCGGGACGCTGGGTGCGCCATCATCATGACTGGTATTTCCGCGAGGGTCACTGGCGAGGGTGACGGCAAGCCGGGAAGGGGCCTATCCGGTTCTCCCGGGCCCCTTCCCGCGGCTTGCTCACACCCACCAGGCGGCGGCGGGCTGCTGCTTCATCACGATGCCGTTGAGAAACGCGGCGGCTTTGCTGAGGCCCTCTTCGGGCGAGAGCAGGCTGTCTTCGTGCTCGATGGAAAGAACGTAATCGTAGCCGAACATCCGCAGGGTCGAGGCGAATTCCTTCCACCACTCCTCGCCGTGGCCGTAGCCGCAGGTGCGGAAGATCCAGGCGCGGTTGCGCTCATCGGTGTAGTTCTTGGTATCGAGCACACCGGTTAGCGGCAGGTTCGGCGTATAGATCTGTGTATCTTTGGCGTGGACGTGGAAGATGGCGTCGCCGAGGACGCGGATGGCAGCGATCGGGTCGATGCCCTGCCAGAACATGTGGCTGGGGTCGTAATTGCAGCCGATGGCGGGACCGGCGATCGAGCGCAGCTTCAGCAGGGTCTCCGGGCTGTAGACGACGAAGCCGGGGTGCATTTCGATCGCGACCTTGACGCCGTGATCGGAGGCGAATTTGGCGTGCTCGATCCAGTATGGCGCGACCACCTCTTCCCACTGCCACTTGAGAATCTCGAGATAATCGGGCGGCCAGGGGCAGGTGACCCAGTTGGGCCACCTGGCGTTCGGAGAGTCGCCGGGGCAGCCGCTGAAATCGATGACCACCGGAACGCCCAGTTTTTCGGCGAGGCGGATGGTCTTCTTGCTGACCTCCTGGTCATGCCGCGCGTGATCCTTATTCGGATGCAGCGGATTGCCGTGGCTGCTCAACGCGCTGATGGTGAAGCCGTGGTCCTCCAGCTTCTTTTTGAACTCGATGAGCTCGGTGTTGTTGTCGAGCATGGACAGCTTGCAATGGGCGTCGCCGGGGTAGTTGCCGGTGCCGAGCTCCACGGTGTCCACATGGTTGCTCTTCAGCTTCTTTAGTACGTCGTCGAGGGACAACTGCGATAACAGAGGGGTGAAAACGCCGACTCTCACGTGGGCCTCCTTTTGAGATTTTCAAGGACAGGATAACAGGTGGGGGTTGGGGATTGGGGATTGGGAGTCAGTCGAGCGGGGCGCCGCCGCCGGAGTCCCCAATCCCCAACCCCCAACCCCTGTTCTTCAGAACTCCACGCGCAGGCCCAGCTCGATCCAGCGGGCGCTGTTCGTGCGGTTCGGCGGTGTGTAGCTGCCGGTAATCACGCCAAAGCTCGCGGGGCTTTGCAGGCTGAGCGACGGGTTGTTGAAGTTGACGTGGTTGAAGGCGTTGAAGAAGTCCGCTGAAAACTCGGTGCGGAAGCGCTCGCTGATCTGCGTGGTCTTGCCGATGCGCGCATCGAAGTTGCGGAACGGCAGACCGTAGAACGGATTGGCGCGCCCGCTGCGGGTATCGGTGCTGAGATTGACGTAGCGGAAGCTGTTAAAGACCGTGTCCGGGTTGGCAAAGATATTCCTGCCGGTGCCGTTGCTCCCTCCAGCGGAGCTGCCGGCCGTCTTGCCGACCACGCTATTGATGCCCGCATTGCTGATGGGCGCGGTCGGGATGGCGGCGGTATTCGGCGAAAGCGTCAGGCCGCCGCCGAACTCGGGCGTCCCTTCGGTCACCGTCAGGGGCAGGCCGGATTCGAGCGTCACGATTCCCGAGGTGTACCAGCCGCCGAGGATGCGGCCGGCGATGGCGCCGCCGTGCAGCGCGTGGCCCTTGCCCATCGGCAGCTCATAGGTGTAGAAGGCGTTGAAGACGTGCCGGCGGTCGTAGGACGACGGGCCGTAGTCGACGCCGGGATGGAAGCTGTTGCCGTAGAACCCGGCGTTGTTCTGATTGGAAAGGTTGTCGTCGAGCGCCTTGGAGTAGGTGTAATTGGCGGTCATCATCAGTCCGTGGGAGGTGCGCTTGGTCAGGGTGAGCATACCGGCCTGGTAGTTGGATTCGCCGATGTAGGTGCGGAGGAATTCCACCTCGGCCTGGTCGTTGTTGTAGAGCGGCAGGCCGAGCGCGCGGCGGTAGAGCCCCATGTTCAGGAACAGGTTGCTGACGTTGGCGCCGGTGAAGTTGGCGCGATTCTGGGAGATGATATACGCCGTGTTGGAGCCGTTGAAGTTCTTCGAGGCGGCGAGCCCCGGGAACTGGTTTTCGAACCAGGGCTGGTTGCCCGGCGTCTGGCCGGCGCGAAGAGCGTTGGCCACGGCGTCGAAGGCCTGCGCGAAGGACTGGCCGGATGCCTTGTCGACGAACATGTACGGGGAGGAGTTCAGGTTGACGGCCTGGGGCAGATGGCGCGCGGTGCGCCCGACGTACGCGGCCTCGAGCACCATGCCGCCGGGCAGCTCGCGCTGCAGGCTGAGATCGAAGTTGTAGCTGCGGCCCACTTTCGTATTGGGGTCGACCTGGAACGAGAGGATCTCGCCGAAGCCGGTGGAAGGGATGACCGGCGAGGTCACACTGGTGGGGACTGGCAGGGGAATCGTGCCGTCCACACCCACGCGGAACACCGACAGGCCGGGGTTGGCGGATCCCGCCGCCGCGTTGCAGCCGGAGCCGCCGGCGCCGGTCGAGTTGCAGGGCGGCGTCTGCACGTTAATCGTCTGGTCGAAGCCGACGCCGAGCATGGGGATTTCGACCGCCTGCACGGTATTCGAGCGGTCGTAGACGATCGCGAAGCCGCCGCGGAGGACGGTCTTGCGGTCGCCGAAGATCCTGCCGAGCGGCCCACTCCGAAGCGAGGGATTCCAGGCGAAGCTGGCGCGCGGCGCGACATCGCCCCAATCGACGTTATAGACGGGCACGTGCGCCTGGCTGACCGGCTCGTAGCCGACGGTCGGATTGTAGACCGTGCCGGCGAGCGCGCTCTGCATCTTCGTGTTGAGGTATGTGATGGGATTGATGAGCTGGCCGGTGGTGGCGTCGATCTGCACGGTCTGCAGGTTGTGCGCTTCGGTGGGCGAGGTCTGCCAGCCGTAAGAGAGGCCGTAGGTCAGCGTGAGAGTCGGCCGGATGCGCCAGGAATCCTGCAGGTAAAAATAGGTGGCGTACTCGTTGGTGCGGTTCACGAGGTTCGTGCCGAGGGGCAGCGGATTCAGGTTGGCATCGCGCATGGCGAGCACGTTGACGTTGTCGATGAGGCCCAGGACCGAAGCATAGTAGCGGTTGTAGTTGGTGAGATCGGTGGCGCGGATGCAGTTGGTGGTCAAGGAAGTGGTGCAGGTGAGCGGCTGGTTGACGGCCGGGATGCTCAGGAACGAGCCGGCATCGACGGCGGCCACCAGCGAGGTGATCGAGCCGACCACCTTATCGGCGCGGACATGCGTATAGGGAAGCTGGTTGATCGCGGTGCCGAACTGGATGGTGTGGGACCCCTTGATCTTGGTCATGTCGTCCATGAGCTGGCGGTCCTGGCTGTAATTGGCCTGGTAGCGCGCGCGCTGGGTGTCCATGTCGATGGGGGAATCGATAAAGCTGGAGACGCCGCTGCCGATCAGGAGGGCGATGGGACCGGCGGAGGTCTGGGTGCCGGGAATGTTCAGAATGCCGGCCGCGGCGGTCGGCGAGGTGGCGGGGCTGGAATTATCGTCCTTCACCATGCCGATGCGGAAGACGTTGAGCAGCGTGGGCTGGATCTGCCAGGTGAGCTGCCCGGAAATGACCGCGCCGCGCTGCGGCGAAACAATCATGGATGACGGGTTGCCGTTCCTGATCGAGATGTCGCCCGAGCCGGTGGTGATGGAGCGGTAGACGGTGTAGTTGCCGCTGAACTGGAGCTTATCCGTAAAGGTGTGGTCCAGACGGATCACGCCATAATCGGTCTGGACGGGCGTGGGGATGTTGGCGAGATAGCTGCCGGTGTTCAGGCCGTCGCCGCCGGGGAGGTTGGGCAGCGGCATGAGGGAGAATTGCTGTTTGACGGCGGGGCTGATGCCGAGGCCGCGCGGATCGCAGGCCTGATTGCCGCCGGGACCGCAAATGGCGGCGTTGGCGAGATTGATCTGCTCGATGTTGCCGGCGCCGTCGCGGAACTGGAGGATGCCCTGCTTGAGGAGCGCCGTCGGCACGGTGCGGGTCACCTGGCTGACGCTGGCGAAGCGGCGGCCTTCGTAGTTGGCGAAGAAGAAGGTCTTGTCCTTGCGGATGGGCCCGCCGATGCGCGCGCCGAAGCGGTTGTCGCGGATCGCCGCCTTGGCGATGCCGGCGTGATTATTGTCCCAGGTGTTGGAGTTGAGCGCGGAATTTTGCAGGTATTCGTAGAGCGCGCCGTTGTACTGGTTGGTGCCGTGGCGGCCGACGAGCGTGATCTGGCCGCCGGAGCCGCGGTCGAGATTGGCCAACGGGTTGGCGGTGGTGACGCGGAATTCCTCGACGCTATCGGCCGGGGTGGGCACAGCGGTGTTGCCGGCGACCACGTTCTGGGTGATGTCCATGCCGTCGAGCGTGACGGTGTTCTGGTCGTCGATGCCGCCGCTGACGCGCATGTTCAGCCCGTTGCCGCCGGCCACGACGCCGGGCTGGATATTCATCAGCTCGGTGGCGTTGCGCTGCAGTGTGGGCAGGCGCAGGATGGCCTGGGTGTTGATGGTGTTGCCGATCTGGGAATCGGCCGTCTGGAGCTGCGCGGCGGCGGTGGCCGAGACCTCTACCGTTTCGGCCGCCTGCCCGACCTCGAGTTTCACCGGCACGGAGGTCGTCTTGTTCACTTCGACGATCAGGCCGGAAACGGTGGCCGCGCGAAAGCCAGCGGCTTTCACCGTCAGGCTGTAGTTGCCCGGCACGACGTTGGGGAACACGAAGCCGCCGGCATCATTGCTGACCTGGGTCTGAACGGCGTTGGTATCGATGTTCTGCAGTTGCACCTCGGCCTTCGGGACCATGGCCCCGGAGGGGTCGGCGACGGAGCCGGAGACGGTGCCGGCAGTGGAGCTCTGCGCGGCGGCGCGCGGCACGAGCGAAAGCCCGCAGAGCGCGGCAACGGCGAGCGCGGCAAGCAGCCGCGGGAAGGCGTTCGTCGTTCGATGGGCAGTCATATTACTCCTGGTCGGCAGGCGGAGGGTGGGCAACTCTTTTCTCATACAAGATGAGCCTGAAATCGGGCTTGGATTCTCATACAAGATGAGCCTGAGGGGCAGGTCGGGGATGCTGGGAGTTGACCATCAGGATGGACGATTCCGAAGCGACG
>Ga0070740_10002477_pt1 | contig 21595 bp, 21 predicted proteins | sample Coa_R2_FD_67286 | JGI IMG/M metagenome (GOLD analysis project Ga0070740, IMG submission 67286) | Surface soil microbial communities from Centralia Pennsylvania, which are recovering from an underground coalmine fire - Coalmine... | ecosystem: Environmental > Terrestrial > Soil > Unclassified ...
GCGCAATCGCGTTTCGGCCCCGATGGCGCGCAGATAGCCGAGCGCCGCGCGATTGCCCGAAAGAAGCAGGTGATTGCCGTTGTCGATCGTGCCGATCCGAGGATCCTCGTGCGACCGGCAACGCCCCCCGGCGCGCATGGCGGCCTCGTGGAGCTGCACGCGGCAGCCGCGGCCGGCAAGCGCCACTGCCGCGGACAGGCCGGCAAGGCCGGCGCCTGCGATATGAACCGTTTGCGCCATCACAAGAACGCGTGGCGCAGGACGATTGTTGCAAGGCGCGCGCGCGGGAGCCGGATCTTGATGCGTCTTTCCCATCCGCGCGCGACCAGATGATCGAGCACGTTTCTGTAAACGTCCGCCATGATGCGCGGCGCGCGCACCGCATGGCGCGGACCACGGCGCATGATGTCCTGGGCCCTGTCGTAGTGGCGATAGGCGCGTGCCGCGAGCAGGAGGCAGGCTTTGTCCAGGCCCGGATGCGCGAGCACCGCAAACGGATCGGTCGTGCGGATGCCCGCAGCCCTCAGCGCCTCGCGCGGCAGATACAGCCGGCCAAGCGCCGCGTCCTCGTCAAGATCGCGCAGGATGTTGGTCAGTTGCAGCGCCCGCCCCAGATGGTGGGCAAGCCCGTCGCCGTCCTGCCGCTTGAGTCCGAAGACGCGCACCGAAAGGCGCCCGACGGCCGATGCCACGCGATCGCAATAAAGATCAAGCTTGCGCATGTCAGGGGCCCGGATGTCTTCTCGCACATCCATTTCCATGCCGTCGATCACGGCCAGAAAATCCTGTTCCGAAAGATCGTAATGGGCGATAGAGCTGGCCAGGTCGGCAAGCCCGTCCGAATCCGCGCCGCGATAAAGACGCGAAATCCTGCGCCGCCAGCCGTCCAGTGCGTCCAGCCGAAGCTCCCTTGCTCCGCCGGAATCGGCAATGTCATCGACCGCACGACAAAAGGCGTAGATGTTCAACATGGCCTTGCGCTGCTCGCGCGGCAAAACCCGCATCGCCGTATAGAACGAACTGCCGGCTGCGCTTTGCACGGGCAACACCGTCTGTACGCGCGGCGCAGTCTTGTTCTGCCTGCGCGCAAGCCGGTACCCGAGCGCCATCAGGACTCCTCCCGCGGATGCTGCGGCCGTAGCCGCCGGGCCCAGCCGCGCGCGCTCCCGCAAGGGATCGACCGTCTTCAGCCGCGCAAGCTGGTGATCTGCCAGCCGGATGATGACCTCAAGCTCCAGCGCGAGCCTGAAATCCTTCACCTGCCGCGGAAGTGGCCGGCCTTCGTCGAGAAGCTTGGCTGTGCGCAAAAGCACCGCATCGAGACAGCGGCGCAGTTCGGGCGGCGTGCGGCCGCCGCCCAGCATGCCAACTTCCGCGCCGGCGGATTTCAGGTCGTCCAGCGGAAGATAGACGCGGTCGAGATTGCGATAATCCGCGCCGCAATCCTGAAGGTGATTGATAACCTGAAGGGCGGTGCAGATCGCATCCGACGCCGGCCAGAGCGCGCGGTCTTCGCCGTGCGCCTCGAGTACAAAACGGCCCACCGGCATTGCCGAATAGCGGCAGTAATCCATGAGTTCGCCCCAGCTCCGGTACCGCGGTTTCAGCACATCGCGGCGGAAAGCTTCCAGAAGATCGAGCGCATGGATGCTGTCGATATTGCGATCCTGCAGCGCCTTGCGCAGCGCGACGGCTTCGGGCTGATCGTCGCCCTGGCCAAGCAGCGCCTGCTTCAGGCTGTCCAGAAGCTTCAGCTTTTTGTCTGCGGAAAGGCCGGGGTGGTCGGAAACATCATCGGCCGTGCGCGCAAAGGCATAAAACGCAAGGATTAGGGGCCGGTGACGCCGCGCGATCAACAGCGAGGCGACCGGAAAATTCTCGTTTCCATGCGATTTTCCCGAACGGTAATCCGAAGCGCGTGTCATGACTGCATACCCGGCTGCGCCTGAACACGGCCCTTCCATACCCCACCTTTGCCCCGTGCAAACATGAGGGCGGAATCGAACGACCAGAGCAGATAGCCGAAGGCAATCAACGGTAGCGCGAAACCCCACAAGGGCGAAAGGCGATAGAAGCGCAGGATCGGCTGATAGACGGCCGCCATCACCAACCAGATCGCAGCGCCCAGGATTTGCGCAACTCCTGCGGCAAAAATTGCAAGCAGGGGGCCCGCCAGGAACGTCAGCGTCATGCCCAACGCCATGCCGGCCAGAAGAAGCGGCGAATAGTTGAGCTGCGTATAGGCCGTGCGCGCCACCATCGCGCGGATGTCAGCCGCGCGCGGGTAGGACCGGGTGCTTTCGACGCTCTGTGTCAGCGCCAGATGGATGGGCCCGCGCGCTTTCATGCGCTTTGCAAGGGCGCAATCGTCGATGAGCGCGTCGCGGATCGCGGAAATTCCGCCGGCGTCATGCAAGGCCGCTGCATCCGCCAGCATGCAGCCGCCGGCCGCTGCGGCGGTTCGCGCGTGCGGCCTGTTCACCCACGCAAATGGATAAAGCATCTGAAAGAAAAAGATGAAGGCCGGGATGTAGGCGCGCTCGGCAAGGCTTTCGCAATGAAGCTTTGCCATCAACGACACAAGCACAAATCTGCCGCGTTGCGCGCAGGCAACAAGCCCGGTGAGCACATCGGGGCGATAGCGAATGTCCGCATCGGTCAGCAACAGGTATTCGGGCGCATCCTTCTGCCGCATCGCGTGTTCCACGCCCTGATGCATGGCCCACAGTTTCCCGGTCCAGCCGGGCGGCAGCGGCGCTCCTGTCAGGATGGTGAGCCGGTCAGCGGCACCGATGGCTTCTGCCGCGGCCCGCGCGGCGGCGGCGGTGCCATCACGGCTTCCATCGTCCACGATGATCATGTTCAATCCGGTCGCATGAGACTGCGAAAGCACCGAAGTGACGCATTCGCCAATACAGGCTTCCTCGTCACGCGCGGGCACCACGGCCGTGACACGCGGCATGACCGCAGGGGCGGGGCATGGGTCGCGATCGTCCCGGTCCCGGGCCAGCCAGAATCCGCCGCGGCCGATCACAATGTACAGCCATGCAATGATGGAAAAGCCCGCGATAATGTCGCCCGCCATGTGCATGATCATCCGGTGCCCCGTCCACGGAACGCTCCGCCGATGTTAAATGTTCCTCTCTGTCTGCGGCAGTGGGGCGGGTAGGGCCATGGATATTTCGGGCAAGATCCTCGTCACGGGCGTCAGCGGTTTCGTGGGCTCGGCGATTGCGCGCGCGCTCTGCAAGCGGGGCCACCAGGTGCGCGCTTTGGTGCGGCCGTCGAGCCGGCGTTCCCATCTGGAAGGCCTGCGGATCGAATATGCCGTCGGCGATCTGCGCGAGATGCCGTCGGCCGAACGCGCCGTGCAGGGCGTTCGATATCTGTTTCATGCCGCAGCCGACTACAGGCTCTGGGCGCGCGATCCGCGGCAGATCGTCGAGAACAATGTCCAGACAACCCGCAACGTCATGGCGGCGGCCCGGCGCGCGGGCGTGGAACGCATCGTTTATACGAGCAGCATCGCAACCCTGATCGGCAAAAAACTGGAGGGCCTGGCGGACGAAACGACCGCGCAAGGGCCCGATGATGTCGTGGGCGCCTACAAGCGCAGCAAGGTCATGGCCGAGCGGATCGTGGAGCAGATGGCGGCCGAAGGTCTGCCCGTCGTTATCGTCAACCCCACAACGCCCATCGGCCCGTGCGATGTCCGTCCCACCCCGACGGGCCGCATCATCGTGGAGGCCGCTTCGGGCCGCATGCCGGGCTATGTCGATACTGGCCTCAATCTCGTGCATGTGGACGATGTAGCCGAAGGTCACGTGGCGGCGATGGAACGGGGCCGCACCGGCGAGCGCTACATATTGGGCGGGCAGAACGTCTTTCTTTCGGAATTTCTGCGCGTGATCGCCCGATGCGCCGGCGTTCCCGCACCAAGGCTGCGCATACCGCGGCTTGCGGTCTTTCCCGTGGCTTATGCCGCGGAAGCAGCAGCCCGCCTGACCGGTCGGGAACCTTTTGCGACGGTGGACGGCCTTCGGATGGCAAAATACAAGATGTTTGCAACAACGGCGAAAGCCGAACGGGAGCTCGGCATCGTGGCGCGCCATTATTCGGAAGCTGTGGAAGACGCCGTGCGCTGGTTTGGCGAGCATGGCTACATCGGCGCGCGTCATGCGGCGCTTGCGCCGTCCCGCGCCGTGAAGGTTCAGCCGTGAACCGGTCTGCAGACGGATCGCGAGGGCAAGATGCGCGGCCGCAGGATGCGCCGGAATTTTCCGCGCGGCTTCATGCCGTGGCGAACGACATCGCGAAATTGCTCTCCGGGTTGCTGGATGGACAGGCCCTGCCGCAGGAGCGCATGCGGCCCGCCCGGCTGGTCGCGGCCATGCGTCACGCGGTGCTCAATGGGGGAAAGCGGCTGCGTCCCTTCCTGACGGTCGAAACCGCATCATTGTTCGGTGTCCCGCGGGGTCAATCGCTGATGGCGGGAGCGGCGATTGAGTGCATCCATTGCTATTCGCTGGTGCATGACGATCTGCCGGCCATGGACAACGACGATTTGCGGCGTGGGCAGCCGACCGCGCACAAGGCGTTCGACGAGGCCACGGCGATTCTGGCGGGCGATGCGCTTCTTACCCTCGCGTTCGATATCCTGGCGCGGCCGCAGACCCATCCTGACCCCGGTGTGCGCAGCGAAATGGTTCTCGGGCTTGCGCGCGCGGCGGGGCTTGGCGGCATGGTCGGCGGGCAAATGCTCGATCTCGCCGCCGAAGGCCGCTTTGCCGATTTTCCGCCGCCCAAGGATGCCGGCGCCATCGCAACCCTGCAGGCCATGAAAACGGGCGCGCTGATCCGGTTTGCCTGTGTCGCCGGAGCCATTCTGGGCCGGGCCCAACCCGCGCAACGGGAAGCTGTGGAAACCTATGGCGCAGCGGTTGGCGAAGCCTTCCAGATCGCCGACGACCTGCTGGACCTCACGGGCGATACGGCAACGCTTGGAAAAGCCGCACACAAGGATGATGCCGCGGGCAAGGCAACGCTTGTGGGCTTTTGGGGCCCAGACAGGGCCAGGCAACGCCTGAACGGCCTGATCGAGGATGCCGTGGCGGCGCTGTCATTGTTCGGCGAGCGCGCCCTGCTTCTTGCCGAGGCCGCGCGCTTCGTCGCCAAGCGCCGCAGCTGATCGCGCGCCCTGCCCGAACCGTCCCTCGATATAGTCCATCACCATGGATTTGAACTCCTGGGCGATGTTCGGTCCGTGAAGCGTCTTGACCTTCTTGCCGTCGATGAACACCGGCGCGGCCGGCTGCTCGCCCGTGCCCGGAAGGGAAATTCCGATGTCGGCATGCTTGGATTCGCCCGGCCCGTTCACGATGCATCCCATCACGGCCACATTCAGCGCCTCGACGCCGGGATATCGCGCCTTCCATTCGGGCATGGAATCGCGAATGTAATTCTGAATGTCGCGCGCCAGGCTCTGGAATGTGGTCGAAGTCGTGCGGCCGCAGCCTGGACAGGCGGCCACCAGCGGAACGAAAGTGCGCAGGCCCATCGTTTGCAACAGCTCCTGGGCGACCTTCACCTCCAGCGTGCGGTCGCCGCCGGGCTCCGGCGTCAGCGAAATCCGGATCGTATCTCCGATGCCCTGTTGCAGAAGCACGCCCATCGCCGCCGAAGAGGCGACGATTCCCTTTGATCCCATGCCGGCCTCCGTCAGGCCGAGATGCAGCGCATAGTCGGCGCGCTGCGCAAGCATGCTGTAAACCGCGATCAGATCCTGAACGGCGGATACTTTGGCAGAAAGCACGATCCGGTCGCGCGAAAGGCCGATCCCTTCGGCGCGCGCCGCCGAAAGAAGCGCCGATTGCACCATCGCTTCACGCGTGACCTGGCGCGCATCCATGGGTTCGCTGCTTTTCGCATTCTCGTCCATCAGCCGGCCAAGCAGGTCCTTGTCCAGCGATCCCCAGTTCACGCCGATGCGTACGGGTTTGCCGTGGCGGATGGCGGTTTCGACGATGGCGGAAAACTGCCGGTCCTTCTTCTCCTTGAATCCCACATTGCCGGGGTTGATGCGGTACTTGTCCAGCGCTTCGGCGCAGGCCGGATGATCGGCCAGGAGCTTGTGGCCGATGTAGTGAAAATCGCCCACCAGCGGCACCGTGCAGCCCTGCGCGCGCAGACGGTCGCGGATTTTCGGAACGGCGGCGGCCGATTCGTCGCGGTCCACGGTAATCCGCACAAGCTCCGATCCGGCGCGCGCGAGGGCGGCCACCTGTGCTGCGGTCGCCTCCACATCCGCTGTGTCGGTGTTGGTCATGGACTGGACGACAATCGGCGCGCCGCCACCCACCGGCACGCCGCCGACATTCACCGCGACCGAGTGGCGCCGCGGCTGGGGTGTCGAGTGTGTAGCTGTCATTCCTGGCTCCGGTGGGCCTCAGGATAGCGCGGCGCCGGTTCGTCAAAAAGGGCGGCCGGCGGTGCTATAAATCTGTCGCCGGACTGCGGCAATGATGGCAAACATGTGGATTAGCGCGCTGCCGGCCGGGCTTTCCGTCGTCCGGGCCCATAGAGCTGCAGCAGCCGGTTCCGCGACATGAAGACGAGCGTCCGTTCCCGCCGCAAAACCGCCAGGCGCGCGGAGGTGGGGTTTACGGCCATGACCAGCAACAACGCAAGCATGTTTTCCCCTCTGCGATGCAGCTGCTCGCCGATCGAGGGCTTCTGCCTTTCGATCAATCCCTGCTCGAAACCCAACCGTTCGGCCAGGTGAAGAAGCTGTCCGGTCTGTTCGGGGGTCCCGAGAACCATGTTGCCGCAAATCGCGCAGAATTCATCCAGTTCCGGTCTCACCAGAAGATGGGCCGCCAGGCTTTCAAGCGACCTGTCGAGCGCGCGCCTGAAACGTATGGCCCAGCCCAGAGTCGGGCCGTTCGGACCCATGCGCGGGATGTGCTCGTTCCAGATGTGGAGCCACAGCACGGCCCGGCCCGGCATGATCTGCGTGCCGTCGGAAAGGCGGCAGCGCAGATTTGCCACGTCGGGCTGGATACGGAAAACGCAGGCGCTGTCTTGGGCATATTCGAAAATGTTCTGTCTGTGCCGCAACCATTGATCGAGACCGAAGACGAAGCGTTCGAATGAGGTTCCGTCATGCCATGATCGATCTACCGATGCTTGTACGGCCACCAGACGCCTCCCGCTGACTGCAGGCACTCTTAACTCTAGAACGCGGTCGGCGGGGCGGGGTTGCCTGTCCTGGAGCACGCCTGAAGGCCCGGAACGGGCGCTCGACCGCGATCGCAGGAACAATCGTGCGGGCGCGGCAGGGCCTCACTTCACCCAAACTTAACCATATTCGGCAATGGTATTCTGTCGCACTGGGGCCTTACCCCATGGAAATCAAGAGCACCGGCCGGATCGAGACGACCAGCGTGCGCCGCGCTTCCAAGGGCGCAAGCGCGAGCGAAGGCGGTTTCAAAATCGCCGATTCCGGAGAATCGGCGCGCGCCAGCATCGCGGCGCCGGGTCCGCTTGCGGCGGTCGAAACGATCCTGACCCTGCAAAATATCGAGGATACGACCGACGGCCGCTCGAAAGGCGCCGCCCGCGGCGAGCAGATTCTCGACCTCCTGGATCATGTGCGCGACGGGCTTCTGGCGGGGGGGATCCCCCGCACGACATTGAATCGGCTCGCCAGCGCCGTCAGCCGCCGCCAGGAAAATTTCTCCGATCCGCGGCTGCAGAACGTGCTCGACGAGATTGAACTTCGCGCCCGCGTGGAGCTGGCCAAGCTGGAGCAGGTCGACCGGCTTGCGGTCTGAGAAAACAGGTTTAGCGGTTGAAGGGGGCAATTCCGGCCGCTATAACCCGCCCGCCAAAGTGAAGGGCGATTAATCATCTAGGGGTGTATCGCATGGGTATTGAACTTCCGGCCAGCTATCGGCCGCAGGAGAACGAACCCTTCATGAATGAGCGCCAGCGCGAATATTTCCGCCGCAAGCTCATTGCCTGGAAAGAAGAGATTCTTCGCGAAAGCCGCGAAACGATCCAGAACCTGCAAAGCGAAACCACGCCCTTCGCCGATCTGGCCGACCGCGCTTCGACCGAAGCCGAGCGCCAGCTGGAATTGAGAACCCGCGACAGGCAGCGCAAGCTGATCGCAAAAATCGATGCCGCGCTGCGGCGGATCGAAGACGGGTCGTACGGCTTCTGCGAGGAAACCGGCGAGCCGATCTCGCTCAAGCGGCTGGATGCGCGCCCGATCGCCACCCTGTCGGTGGAAGCGCAGGAACGCCACGAGCGGCGCGAAAAAGTCTATCGCGACGACTGAAATCCGAAGCCGGAATCCGAAATCGGAAATTCGGGGCGGAGGCGGGGCTCCGTTGCGGGTTCGCGCCGCTTCGCATTTGCCGCGCCATTGTCCGGCCGCGCGCCGGAAAGCGGCTCAGAACGGCATCAGGATATCGTAAAGCTGGCTGCCATAGCGCGGCTGCTGCACATCCATGATCTGCCCCGCGCCGCCATAGGAAACGCGCGCCTCCGCAATCTGGTCCAGATTGACCGTGTTGTCGGAGGTGATGTCCTCGGTGCGCACGATGCCGGAAATCTGAAGGTCGCGGAGCTCGTAATTGACGCGCACCTGCTGATGGCCGCTGATTACCAGATTGCCGTTGGGCAGAACCTGCGTGACAATCCCGGCGAGCGAAGTGTTGATCGCTTCGGAACGGTCGATCGAACCGGAACCCACATTTGAGGTGTTGGAGCCCATCTTCACCAGACTCGACGGATCGGCGGCGTTCGGCAGCGCGTTCTGCAGCTCGCTTTCCAGCCCGAAGAAATTGGTCAGATTGGCGTCGTCCGAATTGGCCCGCGAGCGCGATGTCGTGTCCTGCAGCTTGGCGGCGTCGGCCACCGAGATGTTGATCGTGATGATGTCGCCAACATGGCTTGCGCGCGGGTCATGAAAGAAGCTGCGAGCGCCTGGCGTCCACAGCGAGTTGGCCGAGCGCGGTCCGGTCTGGCTCTGCTCTGTCGGCATGGAAACGGGCTGATAATTGGGCTGCGCCACGGGGTTGGCGATCGGCGCAAGGGCGGGTGGGCTGCCGATGTCGGCAATGCGGTCCGCGGCGCTGCAGCCGGCCAGCATCAGCCCGGCGACGGAAGAAGACAGAAGAAGAGACGCGTATTTGCGGATGGTCATCGCCTTGTCCATCAATTCGATTGCGCGATCTGTTGGGCAGGAGCGGCGGCGCCTTCGCCGGCGCGAACCTGTCCCGGTCCGGTCACTACGCCGGTGATCTGGCGGTAGGATGCCGGATTGAGCACCACGACGCTTTCGCCCAGGCCGCCTTCGCTCATTGCGCGGCCGACGGCTGTGAGCACGATGCCGGGAGCCTCGAACGTCATCGTCACGGTGGAGCCTTTGGTCACCAGGATGGGGCGGCGCACGTCGTCGGCGCGAACCGGTTCGCCCGCGTGAAGAAAGCGCCGCGCTTCCATGCCGGAAAGCTCGCCAATCGAGGTGACGGCGCCGCTGTTGCCGGCATTCGCCGCCACCTGCTGGTAAGCCAGATCGGAATCGGCAATGATCTCGCCGCGCTGGATGTCGTGCGCCGGAACGACGATCTGCTCGGTCGGCAGGACCTGGTCGGCGAATGCGGGGCAGGCCGCAAATGCGACCGCCGCCAGCGCAAGATCACGAAGGTTTTTCATCACGCACCTCCGCCAAGCTGTGCGGTTTCCTGCATCATGTTGTCCGCGGCCGTGATGACCTTGGAATTCATCTCATAGGCGCGCTGCGCCGTGATCAGGGAGGTGATTTCCTCGACGGGATTGACATTGGATGTCTCGAGAAATCCCTGCTGGATCGTGCCATAGCCGGGCGAGCCGGGAACGCCGGATTGCGGCGAACCGGAAGCCTGCGTCTCGATCAGAAGGTTTTTGCCGACAGCCTGAAGTCCTGCTTCGTTGGGAAAGCGGACGAGCTCGAGTTGTCCCAGGGTCTGCGGCGCCGTCTGCCCGGGCAACGAGGCTTGCACCTGGCCTTGCGAATTGATGGTGAGGCTCAGCGTGTTCTGCGGCACGGCGATTCCCGGCGCGACAACATTGCCGTCCTGGGTGACGATCTGGCCTTCCGGCGACAGCGCGAAATTGCCGGCTCGGGTATAGGCGTCGGTGCCGTCCGGCATCTGGATGCGGAAGAAGCCAGGCCCCTGGATCGCGACATCGTACGGATTGGAGGTCGTGGCCAGGTCACCCTGGCTGTTGATGCGGTAGACGGCGGATGTGCGCACGCCCGCGCCAAGCTGGATGCCGGCCGGAATGACGGTCCCGGAATCGGAGGATTGCGTGCCCGGCTGCTGCACGTTCTGATACAGCAGATCCTCGAATTCGGCGCGCTGCTGCTTGAAACCGGTCGTATTCATGTTCGCCAGGTTGTTGGCGATCACCTCGACATTGGTCTGCTGCGCCAGCATTCCGGTGGCGGCGATGCTCAAGGCCCGCATGTCTTTGCTCCTTAACCCGTCTGCACGGCGCCGAGCTTTTCGATGGCCTGCCGCACGACATTGTCGTTTGCTTCGGTCAGATTCGTGGATGCCTGATAGGCCCGCATCACCTGGATCATGTTTGCGATCTCGATCACCGGCTCCACATTCGATGATTCGATCATGCCCTGTTCGATCTTGCCCGCGGCCGTCTGCGCCGGCTGGTCGGTGGAATAGAGATTGGCGCCCTCTTTCGTCAGCGCGTTGTCATCCGCGAAGGTCACGATTCTCAGTTTTCCCAGCTGGCCATTGATGCCGCTGACCGTGCCATCGCTGGCGATGTGGATTTCGCCGTCGTCATGGGTGATGGTGATGTCGCCGCCTTCGCCCTGAAGCCTGTTGCCGTCTTCGGTGACGATGCGCCCTTCGGAATCCAGCGTGAAATGGCCGTCGCGGGTGTAGCGGGGCCCGTTGTCTGTCTGCACGACGAAATAGCCGTTGCCGTCGATGGCAAGATCGAGCGGGTTTCCCGTGTGCTCCAGGCGGCCCTCGCTCGCATCGCGAATGACGCCGCGGTCCAGCACAAAGCTGACCGGCTCGCTCTGGTCGCCGGCCGAATCCTGGGGCTGCGTGACATATTCCTCGAACTTCAGCTGCTCGCGCTTGAATGCCGGAGTGGAGACGTTCGCCAGATTGTTGGCGATCACATCCATCGACCGGTAGGCCGCAAGCTGCTGGGAAAGGCTGACAAGTAGCGTCGTATCCACGTCGAGGGATCCTTTCTGGTCCATCGCCTGCGCAAGTCTTGTGCAGCCGGCATGCCACACGGAAATGCCCGGATTTGCTGGATTTTGCGTGCGCAGGCGGGCGCCGCGCGGCAGGATTTGCCGGGCGAAGCATGCATTCGACGGATGTTTTGAACCACTCCTTAACCACGTCCGCTTACCTTTCGGCCGAGGGCGCCTTCCGAAAGGCAAGCGCGGCGGAGCGAGGGGCATGGCCAAGGAAAAGGTCGAGGAATCCGAAGAAAAAGGCGAAACGCCCGAGGGTGAAAACGCCGAAGAGGCGCAGGCCGAACCGAAAGGTTTCGTTAAGAAGCTGCTCGGCAACAAAAAGCTGCTACTGATCGGCGGCGGCGGACTGCTTGCGCTGCTTCTGGCAGCCGGCGGCGGACTCTACTTCTTCGTTTTTTCGGGATCCGACGAACCGAAACCCGTAGTCGCGGCAAACGCCGAAGCGCTTCCGCCCTTGCCGGCGACGCCGCCGCAGGTGGTTTTTTACAGCATGCCCGATCTGGTCGTGAACATTCAGACCGCCGATTCCACGCAAGCCTATCTGAAACTGAGCGTGGCGCTGGAACTCGACAGCCCCGCGGAGAAACCCGGCATACAGGCCTACATGCCGCGCGTGGTCGACCAGTTTCAGGACTATCTGCGCGAGCTCAGGCTCGACGACCTGAAAGGCAGCGCCGGCATCAGCAGGCTCAAGGAAGAACTGCTGAGGCGCGTCAATGCCGTCATCGCGCCCTACCGCGTTCGCGACGTGCTCCTCAAGGAAATGATCGTCCAGTAAGCGAGAAATCATGGCCGAAGAGAACGACAAACCACAACCGGATGCTCCGGTAGCAACGGCCCCCGCCGCGCCGCAGCCAGGCGAGGCGCAGCCATCGGCCGCTGCCGCCGCCGGATCGTCCGATCGCATTCTTAACCAGGAAGAAATCGACAGCCTTCTCGGCTTCGATGCCAACGACGACCAGAATCAGGACAAGAGCGGCGTGCGCGCCATCATCAATTCGGCGCTGGTTTCGTATGAACGCCTTCCGATGCTTGAAATCGTCTTTGACCGCCTGGTGCGGCTGATGACGACAAGTCTGCGGAATTTCACGTCCGACAACGTTGAAGTCAGCCTCGACAACATCACGTCCATCCGGTTCGGCGATTATCTGAACTCCATTCCGCTGCCGGCGATTCTGGCCGTGTTTCGCGCGGAACAGCTCGACAATTACGGGCTATTCACGGTTGACTCCAACCTCATCTACTCGATTGTGGATGTGCTGCTCGGCGGCCGGCGCGGGACCGCGTCGATGCGTATCGAGGGCCGGCCCTATACGACCATCGAACGCACGCTCGTTCAGCGCATGATCGAGGTCATCCTGCAGGACATGGTCCAGGCGTTCGAACCGCTCGCGCCGGTTCATTTCGAGCTCGATCGTCTGGAAACGAATCCGCGTTTTGCCGCCATTGCGCGGCCTGCCAATGCGGCCATTCTGGTCAAGCTCAGGATCGACATGGAAGACCGGGGCGGGCGCACGGAGCTTCTGTTGCCCTATGCGACCCTGGAACCGATCCGCAAGCTGCTCCTGCAGCAGTTCATGGGCGAAAAATTCGGCCGCGACTCGATCTGGGAAGGGCATCTGGCCACGGAACTGTGGTCCACGCGCGTGGAGATCGACGCCATTCTGGATGAGCAGGTGATGCCGCTCAACAAGATCATGAATCTTCAGGTGGGCGAGACCGTCATGCTCAACGCCGGGCCCGACAGCAACATCGAACTGCGATGCGGCGGCGTTCCGCTGCTCAAGGGCCGGATGGGTCGCGTCGGCCAGTCGATTGCGGTGCGCGTGGACGAAGCGATTCGCCGCACCGACGCGTCGCGCTCACTTTAGGAGACGCTCATGTCCGTCACGCTCGCCATCGAATCTGCCCTCACGGTTCTGCTGGCCGCAACGCTCATCTATTGCGTGATCCTTGAACGCAAGCTGTCGGCGCTGCGCAAAGGCCAGGACGGGCTCAAGACCATCCTGGCCGACCTCGATCAGGCGATTCTCACGGCGGGCAATTCCATGCGGGCGCTCAAGGCGTCGGCCGCGGGGGCCGCCGAGGCGCTGGATGGGCGCATTGCCCGCGCGCGGGCGCTTGCCGATGAACTCTCGGTTGTCACCGCCTCTGGCGAACGCATCGCCGAGCGGATCGAACGCGGCACCTCGCGGACGAAATTGCCGGACCTGCCGTCGGCGTCCGTCATGGGAAGGCTCGAATTGCTGAGGAGCGCATCGTGAAGCACCGCATTTTCGGCCGGCCAAGGCTTCTGCATGGCGTGCTTGCCATCGGCCTGACGCTGCTTGCGTTGAAGGCCGCCGGCCTTTTCCATGACGCGCAGGCACAGGAAGGCGCCGCCAAACCCCAGCCGGCTGCCGTTGCGCCCGCTCCCGCGCCGGCGCCCGCCGATGCCGTCGCCGACGACGATTCCGACAATGTCAGCGCGTCGGAAATGGATGTTCTGACAAGCCTCTCCAAACGCCGGGCCGAACTGGACGCGCGCGAACAGGATCTGGTGACGCGGGAAAATCTGCTGAAGGTGGCCGAACAGCGGGTGGATGCGAAAATCGCCGAGCTCAAAACATTGCAGACGCAAATCCAGCAGTTGCTTGGGCAGCGCGACGCCGCGGAGCAAAAGCAGCTGGATTCGCTTGTGAAGACCTATTCCGCCATGAAGCCCAAGGATGCCGCGCGCATCTTCAACACCCTGAACGAAAACGTACGGCTGGCGGTGGCGCAGGCGATGAAGCCCGATGTTCTGGCCGCCATACTTGCGCAGATGCAGGCCGACGCGGCGCAGGCCATCACGGTGAAGCTTGCCGAGCGGTTGTCGCTGCCCAATCCGTCCGATGTCCAGCCGCCGCAGGCTCAGCAGGCGAACGCGCCGGCACAGCAGCAACAGGCGTCCGTTGCCGGCGCGCCGCCGGCCGGATCAACGCCGCCGGCAGGGGCGCCGGTGTCATCCGCGGCCGCCGAAACGGCCCCGCCCACAGCGGCTGCGCCAGCGCCGGCCCAGGCCGTATCGGGCGCAACCGGCCCCAAAGCCGGACAGTAGGATTGTTTGACGAATCGCCCGAAAATGGCGGGCGCACAGGGTTTACGCGAGGTTAAGAGGCTCTGCCCGAACATGACCCGCATGTGCGCGAAATCCGTTTGGCCAGTTGCGGGTGTGTTTGCAGCGGCCGTGTGGCTTGTTTCCGCCGCGGTGGCCGCGCCGGCGGATTCCGTCAGCACGTCGGCTGCAAACGGCTTCGGCCGCATCGTGTTTTCGTTGTCGGCCCCGGCGCATGTCCAGCCTTCGGTCGCCGGAGGCGTTCTGACCATTTCGTTTGACCGCAACGTCGCGATCGATCCGGCAAGCATCCAGCAGGGGCTTTCGGCCTACATCGCGCGTGCGCACGCCGATGCCGACGGCAAAACCCTTCGCTTTGCGCTGACCGAGAATTTCTCGTTGCACACAAGCTCAAGCGGCTTGCGGACGGCGATTGATCTGGTTCCGGCAACCTACACCGGCACGCCGCCCGATCTTCCGCCGCCGCCGCCCGCCGTGCCGACAGCCGTTGAAATATCGAAGCTGCCGGTCCTTGCGGTGCGCGCCGGCGCCTATTCCAACTTCACGCGCCTTGTATTCGATTGGCCGCGGCCTGTTCCCTATGCCGTTTTCGCTGGCGCCGGAAAGGTGACCATCCGCTTCGAAGCGATGGCAAAGCCCGATTTCAGCGCCTTCGAACATGTGTCGCCGCCCTGGGTCACGCAGGCAGGATGGCGCATCGAGAACAGGGGCACGATCGTTGAATTCGATACCGACGCGTCCACCGGCTATCACGACTTTCGCGACGGCACAAAGATCGTGCTCGACATCCTGGCGCCAAAGACCGACGCCCAGGCCTACAAGCCACCGGGCGCCGGCGGCGTAAGGCCCAAACCGATCGCACTCTCGGCCACCCCGGGCAATACCGCCCTTGCCGGCGCGCAGGCCCAGGCCGTGGCCAATGTCGCCGCTCAGCTCAAAGGCGCGATTGCCGACACGCAGAAAGGTAACGGCAAGCCGGGCGCGCCGTCACAGGCTCCGCAGCCGGCTCAGCCATCCCAGGCGCCAGCGGCGAATGCGCCATCCAAGACCGCGGCCGGAACCGATCCGACGGGCGCTCCGGCAGCGGCGCAAGAACAAGAGGCACAAGCGCAAACGGGGCAGACGGCGCAACAGACCCCCGCGGCAGATACCGCCAGCGCAACGACGTCGCACAACAACGCATCGCTGACTTTTGCACATGCCGGCACGCGCCCGGTTGCTGTGTTCGTGCGGGGGCTCACGGCATGGGTGGTGATCGACGGCGCAGTTCGGCTCGATCCCGCAAAGCTGAAGGCCGCACTCGCGCAGTTTTCCGATTCCGTTGAAGCGTCCGTCAGCGATGGTGCAACCATCCTGCGCATCGGCCTGAAGCAGCCCGAACAGATCCAGGCGCTCAGCCAGGGTGCGGATTTGAAAGTCATGATCGCGCCACATATCGCGGCATCGCCCACAGCCATCGGGTTTGCCCACGATTCCGACGAACCGTCGCGCGCGGCGCTGACCACGCTGCTTCCCGGAGCGATGCGCGTGCTTGCGCTTTCCGATCCGGTGGCGGGCGATACGCTCACCGTCATTCCCGCGCTGGCCGGGCGCGCGCAAACGGCGCCGCGCCGGTTCATCGATTTCGCCAGCCTTCAAACGGCGGCCGGCCTTGTGTTGACGCCGTTCAGCGATGACCTTCAGGTGAGCGCAAATGATTCCCACGTCCGCATCACGCGGCCCGGCGGCCTGAAGCTTTCGCTTCCGCCCGAACCGCCAGCAACCTCTCCCGCCGCGCTGGCCGGCGGCGATCTGAGCCCCTGCTATCTGGATCTGGCGGCGTGGGCGCGGCCCGAAACGGGAAGCTTCGCGGCAATTCAGCAGAAGTTGCGCGCAAACATCGCCAGACTCACGCCCAACGGCGCCAATGCGGCGCGGCTGACGCTAGCCCGGTTCTATCTCGCCAGCGGGTTCGCGCCGGAGACGCTCGGCATGCTCGACCTGATCCAGGCGAGCGACCCGCGTCTGCAAAACGACCTGCAGCTGCAAACCATGCGCGCCGCGGCCGACTACATGATGGGCCGCTACGCCGACGCCCACAACGACATTGCCGGCACCGCGTTCGACGGCGACCGCCATGCCGCGTTCTGGCGCGGCCTCATCGAAGCGGCGCTGGAAAACTGGGATGGCGCGCGCGCGGCGCTTACGGAAGCCGAGCCCGTGTTTCACAGATATCCGGCCGTGTGGCAGGCGAAAGCCCGCATTGCCGAAGCGAAATCCTTTCTTGCCGTGAAGAACATGGAGCTGGCGGACGCGGCGCTTTCAAAGCTCCCGCACGATCTGCCGGCGCCCCTGATGTACGAGGCCGAGCTTGCCCGCGCGCGTCTTTATGCGCAGGAAGGGCGCCTGCGCGATGCAATGCCGCTGTTTCATGCCGTCGAAAATGGCAGCGACGGCCAGGCCGCGGCCGAGGCCATCTACAACCGCGTGGATGCGGCGCTTTCCGCGGGAGCGATGACACCTGCGGAAGCCACTGGCGAACTGGAAGCCCTGCGCTATCGCTGGCGTGGCGATCTTCTCGAGCTCGATACGCTGCGCCGCCTTGGCGCGCTCTATTTCGCGCAAAAAAAGTGGCGAAACGGATTTGAGGTCCTGCGCACGGCATCGCAGAACTTTCCCAACAACGATCTTGCGCGGCAGGCGCAAGACGACATGCGCCGCGAATTTGCGGAACTGTTCCTGAAAGGCAAGGCGGACGCGATGCCGCCGATCCAGGCGCTGGGCCTGTTCTACGATTTCATCGATCTCACACCGATCGGTCCCGACGGCGATGAAATGATCCGTCGCATGACAAACCGGCTGATGGCGGTCGATCTGCTGTCGCCGGCCGCCAAGCTTCTGGATTATCAGGTCAACAAGAGGCTCGACGGGGTGGCGCGCGCGCAGGTCGCCGGCCGGCTCGCGATGATCCAGCTGCTCGACGACAAGCCGAAGGAGGCGCTGGCGACGCTGAAGGCGACCGAAATGACGGGCCTGCCGAACGAGGTAAATCACGAGCGGTTGCTGCTTCAGGCGCGCGCGCTTGCGGCGCTCAAGCAGTGGGATCAGGCGCTGGATCTGATCGCGGTGGACGAAGCGCCGGATTCGCGCCAGCTTCGCGCGGATATCTACTGGGAAAGCGGCAACTGGGAAATCGCCGCGCAAAAGGCCGAAGAGCTCCTTGGCGACCGCTGGCGGGATCCGGCCGCGCTTTCGCTTCACGACCGCCAGCTTGTGATGCGTGCGGGCATCGCCTATTCGCTCGCAGGCGATCAGCAGAGCCTCAACCGGCTGAGCGAACATTTCGCCGCGAAGATGAATGGCACGCCCGACGCCAGCGCATTTGCGCTCATGACGCAGGACATTGACAAGCATGGGGTGGCCTTCCGCGAGCTTGCGGGCAAGGTGGCCTCGGTCGATACCTTCCAGCAGTTCATGAAGGATTTCCGCGCGCATTACGATTCCGCGCCGCAGACAAACTGAGGGACGGAGGAATCGAAAGGCCGCCCGTTATCGGGGCGGCCTTTCCATTGTCGGCTGCGGTTCTGGAACCGCATGAACGCCTTCTTCAGGCGCGATCCTCGCCAGAGGCAAGAATCCAGTTCCCAAGCCGCAGATGATGACAATGAGACACTGGATCACCTCCTTTCCTAACGGTTGCGCACACGGAATGTAGGCCGCTTCGGCGCTTTCGCAAAGGGTCCGCCTATCTGGGAGAAAAAATATCCTCGATCCGGCATTTGAACAGTTTGGCAATGGCAAAGGCCAGCGGCAGGCTTGGATCGTAGCGGCCGGTCTCCAGCGCATTCACCGTCTGCCGTGAGACGTTCAGCGCGTCGGCCAGATCGGCCTGCGTCATCCCGCGTTCTGCGCGGAGTTGCGGAAGCCTGTTTTTCATCAGCGGCGCAAGACATGCATGATGCCGCCGGCAAGCGCCCAGGTCACCGCAAGCGTGGGCCAGGCCCAGGTGATGTCGAGCTCGGAAAGGCCCGCGTCGGCTGCGAACGCAAAACTGCACAACAGGCAGGAGCCGATTCCGAACGATATGGCGAGCGTTTCCAGAAATCGCTTTTTCTCGAACTCGTCGATGCGGCGATAGTATCTCCACACGACCCAGAGCATGGCCCACACGGGCAGGGCCGGAACCAGCGCCGCCGCCATTTCCAGGCCGTGCGGCCTTGCGATGGCGATCAGCCAATGGCGGCTGAGCGCCGCGCCGATGTAAAGCGCGGATGCCACGATCATTTCGACAATGTAGTCGCGGCCGGCATATTTGACCGGTGCGGTTGCGGCCTGCATCGGGCTTTCCTCCTGTAAAGTGAGCTTTACATAGGACGGGCAGCAGGCCGTGTCAAGCGTGCTTTACAGCTATTTCCGCGGCACCCGGTGCTTGCCCCTGGAGAGCGCCACGATCATGCCGCGCAGCGTCTGCACTTCCTGATAGGTCAGCCGCGCGCGGTGAAGCGTGGCGCGGGTGGCGCGGATCATGGCATCGCGCTTGTCGGGCGGATAAAGAAAGCCGCTCTCGGTCAGCTCGCGCTCCAGATGCTCGAACAGGTCCAGCATCTCCCTGCGCGTGGGCTTGCGATGGATCGGCGAATGCTCGATGCGGGACGGGGCCGTGCTGTCGCCCGCGCGAAACCATTCATAGGCGCAAAGCAGAACCGCCTGGCCCAGGTTCAGCGATGAAAAATCAGCGGTGGGAATGGTGATGACTGCATCGCAGAGCGAAATTTCGTCATTATCGAGCCCCGCGCGTTCGTTGCCGAACAGGATGGCGGTTTTCTCGCCGCGGTTTGCGGCCACGCGCAACCTCTTGGCCGCTTCAGCCGGGATCAGGACTTCCTTGGTCGTGCCGCGTTCGCGCGCGGTCGTGGCGAGCACATAATTGAGATCGCCGATGGCTTCGCGCAGATCTCCAAAGACACGCACCTGCTTCAGAACATCGCTTGCGCCGGCCGCCATCGCTTCGGCCTTCCTGTTCGGCCATCCATCGCGGGGGTTCACCAGCCGCAAATCCGAAAGGCCGAAATTCGCCATGGCGCGGACAGCCGCGCCGATATTCTCGCCGAGCTGGGGATGGGACAGAACGATCGCGGGCGCTGTCATGGCTTTTTGAACTGCATGATGCGAAGCACGGGATGGCCACCGGCATCGCGAAGCGGCAGATAGACCAGTCCGGTATTCTCATCCACGGCGATGGAATGGGCATTGCCGCCCGCAAATTCTTCCCCGATCTTCGAACCGGCGCCGGCTGCCGACACGTCGAAAACGGAAACCACGCCGCTTTCGGCCGCCACGTAAAGCAGGCCGCGCCCGGAGTCGAGGGCAAGAACATCGGGTTCTGCGCCTGTGCTGAAATGGCCAATCATTTTTTTATCCGCCACATCGAAAATGAGAAGCGTCGCGTTGCCGTCGCAGGCGATAAAGGCCCGCCCGCCCGATGGCTCGATCAGAAGCCCATGGTTGTTGTCGCAATCGGCCGGCAGCGGATATTCGGCAACGATGCCGTCGCTGTGCGGATCGATGGCGGCAAGCTCGCGGCGTGTCTGCACATTCACATAGATGCGCCCGTCACGGGCGTTGAAGGCGGTCATGCCCGCTTCGCCGCCCAGCGGAATGGCCGCGATCTTGCGGCCGGAAGCTTCGTCGAACACAAGCTCCTGTTCTCCGCTCTCATCCGAAACGTACAGCTTGCCCTGCGCAATCGCGCTGCCGTCGGGAAAGCGGCCGGCGGGCACCATCCAGACGGTTTTGAGCGTCCCGGTATCCAGCGCCGCCAGCTTGCCGCCGCCTGCCAGGCTTGCCAGCCAACCACCGGTCACGCTGACGAAGGCGCGATGGGCGCCGGGGTCAACGGTTATGCCCGTGGCGCCGGGAAATCCGTCGAGGGCGGCTGTCACATGCCTGCCGTTCAGATCGAACACGACCACCGTGCCTGCACCCATGTGCGAGATGAAGAGCCGGTGCGACGAAGGATCAACGGCCTGATAGTCGAACCGGGCCGTGCTTCCGGGAAGCGGGACATCCGCAACTTTCGTCCAGGGCAGCCCCGCGCCAGCGGCGGGGCCGCATAGCGCCGCCAGGACTGGCACTAGGCACGAAAGCCTCAAGGATTTCCGGCTTTGACGCTGCATGGCCTGATGGCTATACCGCGCCTCGCTTCATTTCCGGAAGGTGTCCATGGACAAGATCAAGGTGGCCAACCCCGTCGTCGAGCTCGATGGCGACGAGATGACCCGCATCATCTGGGACCTCATCAAGAAAAAGCTGATCCTGCCCTATCTCGATATCAAGCTTGATTATTACGATCTGGGCATCGAGCACAGGGATGCCACCGACGATCAGGTGACCGTGGACGCCGCGCACGCCATCCAGAAATACGGCGTGGGCGTGAAATGCGCCACGATCACGCCCGATGAAGCCCGCGTCGAGGAGTTTCACCTCAAGAAGATGTGGAAGTCGCCCAACGGCACCATCCGCAACATTCTGGGCGGCACCATTTTCCGCGAACCCATCATCTGCAAAAACGTGCCGCGCCTTGTGCCCGGCTGGACCAAGCCCATCGTGATCGGCCGCCACGCCTACGGCGATCAGTATCGCGCCACCGATTTCAAGGTTCCGGGCGCCGGCAAGCTCAAGATGGTGTTCGAGGGCAAGGATGGCAAAACCGTCGAACATGAAGTGTTCGATTTTCCGGGGCCGGGCGTGGCGCTTGCGATGTACAATCTCGACAATTCGATCAGGGATTTCGCGCGCGCCAGCATGAACTATGCGCTGGGGCGCAAATACCCCCTTTATCTTTCCACCAAGAACACGATCCTCAAGGCCTATGACGGCCGCTTCAAGGACATATTCGCCGAAATCTACAAGAGCGAGTTCGAGTCCAAATTCAAGCAGGCCGGCATCACCTATGAGCACCGGCTGATCGACGACATGGTGGCGAGCGCGCTCAAATGGTCGGGCGGCTATGTGTGGGCCTGCAAGAATTACGACGGCGACGTGCAGTCGGATTCCGTGGCGCAGGGGTTCGGGTCGCTCGGCCTGATGACAAGCGTGCTGATGTCGCCCGACGGCAAGACCGTGGAAGCCGAAGCCGCGCACGGCACGGTCACGCGCCATTACCGCCAGTATCAGAAAGGCGAATCCACTTCCACGAATTCCATCGCGTCCATCTTCGCCTGGACGCG
>Ga0070740_10002478_pt1 | contig 21587 bp, 20 predicted proteins | sample Coa_R2_FD_67286 | JGI IMG/M metagenome (GOLD analysis project Ga0070740, IMG submission 67286) | Surface soil microbial communities from Centralia Pennsylvania, which are recovering from an underground coalmine fire - Coalmine... | ecosystem: Environmental > Terrestrial > Soil > Unclassified ...
TCCAGCGCCTCCGCCGCGGCTTCCACCGTTACGGTTGTCTGGCTGCCGGCGAGCGCCAGCATTGCCTTTATCTCGATCGGGACGGAGTTCCGCACCTCCACATCCTGCGAAAACGTGTTGAATCCCGCGGCCATCACTTCCAGATGGTATGGATTGGGCGGCAAATTCACCAACCGGAACGATCCGTCCGGGCCGGTTTTCACGCTTTGCATGTAGCCGGACACGACATTGTGTACGGAAACATCCGCGTTGGGGATCGCCGCACCCGATGGATCTACGACCATGCCCGTAATCGTGCCCGTGTTGCCAAGCGACTGCGCCGCCGCGTTCTTTGAAAAAAGAAGAAGCAAGGTAGCGAGGCAGCGGAACGCGGTAAAAAGTGTCATCTTTCTAATCTGGCCGGCGGCGAGTGGCGCTCTTGCGCAACGATCTGTAAGGCCAACAATGTTTTGATGATCGGCTGGGCCATTCTGGTTACATTTCGTCGCCGGGATTCCGGTGGATTCCGCCAGGATCGCCGCCAACACCGCCTAGCGGCTTCCCAGACCCAGCAGAAAGCAGCCGGTCAGCACCATCCCTACCGCGACGAACTTCGGCCGCGTCAGCGATTCGCCCAGCAGCAGCTTGGACCACACCAGCGTCCAAATCGATCCCAGCGACACCATCGGATACAGCACACTCAGCTCGCCATTTCGCACCCCGATCACATAGAACACCGATGACAGCAGGTACAGCAGAATCCCCGCCGCCAGCCGCCAGTTCCTTAGCAGCGACTTGAGATTCAGGCTGAGGTGGCCCGCGCCGATCTTCAGAAATACAGCGCCGAAGCTGCCGATGAACGTCCCCAGCACCACCCAGAGGATAGAGCTGAGCGGAGTCTTCATTGGCGCGACGCCCTTCCCAGAATGGCCACGCCCGAAATGATGGTTGCGATGCCGCAGATTTTCAGCGCGTTCATCGAATCGCGAAAAATCACCACCGAGAGCACCGTCACCCACACGTATCCGAGGGTCAGCACCGGATACAGAAGCGACAACTCGCCCTTGCGCAGCGCCAGAACAAAGAGCGCGGTGCTCGCGCCCAGCAGAGCGTAGCCGGTGAATAGCATGGGCTTGCTAAAGATGCCCAAGGCGGTTTCCACCATCGACGGATGCGCCCCCAGCGCCACGGTCCCCTTCTTAATGAACACTTGAGACGCCGCGTTGACGAAGGTACAGAACAGAACCAGCAGGAGAGCTCTGGTCTGATGTTGACGATGCGCGGCGGCAGACACTTCCGTTGTGATCGGCAATCCTCAGGATACCTTTAACTCGCCGGCCTGAGCGCGCGACGGGCCAGGCCGCCGGCCCTAATCGTGATGCTCCGCCGCCTCCCGCTCCGCAATCGCTTTGTCGCGCGCGACCTTCTTGCTTTTTTCGCGCGCGGCCTTCAAGTTCGCGGCTCGCGTGCTTTCCGAGCTGACGCTGAACATCGAGATCATCTGCTCCAGGTTTGTGCCCCGGCATTCGGGACAAACCGGAAATTCCGTTCCGCGCACCAGCGCCTCAAACGTCGAACCGCAATCGGAGCATTCGAAATCGTAAATCGGCACTTCGCCACCCTCCACACAGAATATAATGAACGAAGCCACCAGGAGGTGCGCGTGCCGAAATTTGTCATCGCGCCGCACATGCGGCTTCAGGAATGGGTTGCCGAAGAAAAGGGTTACTTCGCAGCCGAAGCGCTCGACTACGAATTCCGCGACGAGTTGACCTCGAAACAGGGCCGCAAGCACGACCTTGGCTACAAAGTCGGGGCGTACCAGACCTTCGAGCGCGGCCGAACCTCCGACATTAGTTGCGCCTGCCACTGGACCGTGAATGTCGCAGCCTCCAACGGCCACGGCAAGCTGTACGGCGATGCATATTCGGTGGCGCCCGCCGGTATTTTCGTTCCGCCCGATTCGCCGGTGCGCTGCCCGGAGGACCTCGCCGGCGTGCCGGTCTCCGTGGGCTATCAATCTGGCAGCCATTATTCGACCATTCAGGCGCTGGAGCCGTATCTCCAGCCCGAACAGATCAAGCTGTCCTTCACCGAGGGCCTTCTGTTCCGCCGCATGGAGGACTTAATCGACGGTAAGGCGCCGGCCGTGGCTCTCTTCAGCGGGCCGTATTACTTCGCAGAGCAGCTTGGATTCCGCAAGGTGATCGATACCACGTTCATGATGGCCACCATGCTCACCGGCGACCCGGATCCCGAAGACGTTCGCAAGTATTTTCGCGCCCTGCGCCGCGCTCAGCGCGATATCGACCTGCGGCCGGACCGCTACACGCATTACTACAAAAAAGAATTCCCCGCGCGCTTCCTGGACCAGATGGACACCCGGCGCTGGGGACCCGGCGAGCGCATCGTCTTCGAGCCTTATTCGCAGCAGGCTTTCGAGGATTCCTTCCGATGGATCGCCGAGCGCGGGATTTTCCCTGAAGGCGGCATGGGCTGCGGCGATTACAGCCAGGCCGTCTGCTCTCTGGCTACTTCTTAGGGACCTGGGCCCAGGCCTGTAGCAATACCGGCTTGACCACCTGCGCGAACTCCGCGTACGCCGTCGATTCCGGGCGGAAATGGAGCCGGTCCGGCAGGAACAGTTCCTCCCGCACACGCCCGTTCTCGAAGAGCACGGGGTTCAGGTCGATGAATCCGACGTTGTTCGCCTCGTGGCTGTAGCGCTCCATCTCGCGATTCACCGCATCCACCACATCCCATCGGGCCTGCTTGTCCGGCGACTTCTGAATGGCCGTGTAGAAAATCAGCGTCCCCGGAGCCTTTTGATTCACAACCGCGATAAACTGCTTGGTTCGTGCGACGATCGCCGAAGCCGTTTCGCCCGCGTTCACGTCGTTGCTGCCGCAGTAATAGACGATGATCCGCGGCTTGTACGGCAGCACGAGCTGATCCGTGCGATCCAGGATATCCTGCGTCACCGCGCCGCCGAACGCGTGGTTATAGACCGGCAGCGGCGCCATCTGCTCGCCGAGTTGCGTCCACAGCCGGAAGATGCTGCTGCCGATGAACAGAATCCCGTTCTGCGGCGGAGGAGTGGTCTTTTCGCGGGCGAGAATACGATCAACGTCGGCTTGAAATCGCCCCTGCCCGTACAGACACGCCGGCGCGCCCAGAACCAGCGCTAAAATCAGGCGTCTACTTCTGGCTGTCGTGGTCATGATGGTTCGCATGGTCGGAAGCGACCGCTTTGCCCGCCGCCCCGATCTTCACCGAGTGGGCCAGCTTGTCCTTGCTGCCCTCGGGAATATCCACCACCACGCGAGCCCCCGGCGTCAGATCCGAAATCTGCGCCTTTTGATCGTTCTTCGTCAGCTCGGTCTTGGCGTCCAGCTTCACATCTACATTGCCCCTGGCCGTCTTCACCGTGAGCACGTTATTCGAGACTTGAACGACCGTGCCCATCACGTGGTCGAAGCCGCCGTGGGCGAACGCGGTTGCCGCCAGAGCGGCCAGAGCCACGCCGCGCAGCAGCTTAGTGATGATGGTGGTGTTCCGGGCCTGCATCGGTTGGTTCATCGGCATCTCCTCGGAGGAATTTCTCCTCTTCCTGTTCTTCTTTGATATCTTCGGGGCTCTTGGGATTCAGGCGCTCCATTTCCCGCTTTTCTTCGAGCGTCAACTGCGGCAGGTGACGGATGAAGTGGACCAGTTTCCAGGAGTCCTCTTCATCATGCGACCCTTGGCCGCTCCAGGCAGGCATCGCCGTCAGCCGTACGCCGTTCTGAATGATCCAGAACAGTTCACCGTCCGTCAACTGCTGCGTGCCGGGAAGCCGCATGTCTGGCGCAGGCGGATACGTTCGCTTGCCGATCAATGCTTCGCCGCTGCCGTCGTTGGCATGGCAAATCGCGCAGTGGTCGGCCCAGTGCGCACGAGCCTCCGCCAGAACTTCGGGGGTGTTCGGCGCCGGATTCTTAAGCGAGCGCGCAACCGCGGGAATTGCCATCGACCGGGCCTCGCGTGCGATCCAGCGCTCGACCGCTGAGGGCTGCTCGCGTGCGCTGAATCCAGGAGACGTGAGCACGATCACAGCGCCGGCCCCCAGGGCCGCCGCAACGGCCGCCGCGAATCCCATCATGAACCACAGCAGCCGCTTCATCACGCTTACTCGGCGGGCTGAATCGAGGCAACTTTCAGCGTCTTCGATTTCTCGTCATACACGCCGGTGGCGGTAACCTTCCGGGCCGCATATTTCTCCGCGCTCTTCTGATCGCTCAGCTTGATGACGTTGGAGCCTTCGAGCAGCGCGTACGCAAACTGGCCCTTCGTGCAAGCTCGAATGCATTCAGCATCGGTCTTGTCCTTCATCATGGCGCTGTGCGGCTTGGCTCCGCACATGGTGTCCGTAATCACGCCCGTGAAGGTCTGGAGGGCTGGCGCGGCAAGCAGCGGCGCCGCCAGAACCAGCAATAAACGGTGCATATCCCCATCTCAGCAGCCCGGCAGCAGGGCGTCAAGTGGATCAATCGTCCCGCCACAAGCTGCCTCCTCTACCGCGGATTTCCGAAGGCTGTTTCGCCCTACTCCTCCGGCCCGAACGCCAGAAGCACATTCCCCGGTATCCCGCCGTTGCGCGCGTACCCCGAGTTCACGAACAGCATCCCTCCCACCGCCACCGGCCCCGCGCCATCCAGTGATCCACCTTTGCCCGCCACGCCATTCACCGTCTGGTATGAACGCACCGTATCGAAATCCCAGATCATCTTGCCGTCTTCGGTGTTGAACGCGCGCAGGTGTCCGTCCACCGAGCCTGAAAACACCACGCCCGGAATCGCGGTCACCGCTTGAGGCTGCGCGGGGCTGCACGGCGTTCGCGAGCCGCACGCAGGCGGCGCAGCATACCAGACCTTTTCTCCGGTCGCGATGCGCAGCGCCGTCAGGCCGCCGCCCTGCGTGGGGTCCGGAGGCAGGCCCACCTGCACCACTGTTCCCGGAGGAGCCTTGCGCACCAGGTCGGATACCGCCGCGTAGACGTTGCGCCCGTCGCTCGCCATACCCCACTCGATCCCGCCGTTAGTGCCGCCCTTGCCCACCCGGGTCTGCCACAGAATCTCGCCCTTGCGATCCGGATCCAGGGCGAAAATCACGCCCGACTTTTGCCCCGCCAGCAGCACGTCGCGCCCGTTCGGCAATTTCTCGAGCAGCGCCGAAGAGCCGAAGTCGTAATCCGGTCCCGGGCAGCCAGCGCCGGTGCACGCGCCGCTAAAAATATCGCCCGGCGTCACCTGTTTGAACCACACGATCCGCCCGGATTTCAAATCCATTGCGAGCACCGCGTCGCTCATGTTCGTCGGCGGCGAAGAGAAATTGTCGCCGGTGGTCACGTACAGCAGCCCGCGTTTGGCGTCCAGCGTCGGCGATCCCCATACTCCCGCGCCCGAGGGTCCCCAGGTCCCGGTGTCGCCCGGCTTCGGATCCAGCTTCTTCGGCTGCTCGGCGATGGTATACGTTTTCCAGAGTTGCGTTCCGTCGCTCGCGCGAAGCGCCGTCACGCTGCCGCGGAACGTGCAGCAGGTATATTCGGGGTTGCTGGACCGGGTCTCCTCCCACGATGCCGCTGGAATGAACACCGTGTCCTTGAAGACCGCCGCTGTGCCAGTGAGCCGGGCGGTGTCGTGCTGCTCGACCTTTTTCTTCCACAGTTCCTTCCCGGTTTCGGCTTCGACGCCGTAGGTCCATCCGGTCAGATCGCTAAACACCAGCACATGGCGATTTCTTCCGATGGAGACCGGCACAGGCGCGGAGCGAACCGGACCTCTCGCCTGATAGAGCCAGCGCGCGCATCCGGAGCCGGTATCGAGCGCCTGCACCGCGCCGCCCGCGCTGCCAATAAACAGCGTCTTGCCGATGACGGTGGGCGCGCCAAACGCGCTCACGTCTCCTTCAAAAGCGTACGCCCATTTGAGCTTGAGCTTGGGCACCTGCGCCAGCGTGATCCCTCCGTCCTTGGTGTAACGGGTGTTGGCCGGCTCGGGTCCCCAGCCAGGCCAGGACGCCCTGGCCGGCTCGCGGAAGCTCACGGACCGGTCCGCGCAATAATGCGGCGCCGGGTTGTCGGGCCGGTCGACGCCGAGATACTTCGCGACCGCTTCACGCTCCTCATTGCTGAGCGGGTAGGCCACGTTGATCATCACTCCGAAGTTCAACGTACGCAGAATACGGGAAACCGACAATTGCTTCAGCGCGTCGCGGGTGGGCGTGCGCTCGCCGCCGGAGTCGTGGCAACCGGAGCAGCGTTTTTGGTATACCGCCTCGCCGGATACGGCCGCGCTCACGGGGATTGCGCAAATCAGCAGACTGAAAACGGGGGTCGCAAATCGGGTACGCACGCGGTCTATTCTACTGCCGCGCGACCGCCTTCGGAGCGCAGACCCCGCCCAACGCGGCCAGGCCCGACTCCACATCCTTCGCCACGGGGATCACCGAGCTTAGCCGCGTCAAATCCAGGATGTGGCGCACGCGCGGATTCGGCCCAGCCAGAACGAACTTGCCGCCTGCGTTTCCCGTGACGATTTTGTACGCACAGACCAGGAACCCGAGGCCAGTAGAACCGATCGAGCTTACTTGCTGGAAATCGACCAGCAGGTACACCGGCCGCAAGGAGCGCAATTCAGCGATCTTGGATTCCAGGTAGTCCAGGTCATCGCCTGCTTCGAAGCGCCCTTGGCAGCGCAGCGTGCACAGATCGTCCGCGAATTGGAATTCGATGAACATCTGGGGCCACACAGCCCCGTCAGGTGCAACGCGAATGCCACACCTGGAGAGTGGAGTATGAAGAAGTTGCGAAGGCAGTATGCAAACGCTTCGGCTATACGTCTATCGAACCGGTGAGACGCCGCGCAGGGAGCCGGGCACGTCGAAAGCAAAGCGGAACGCGTTTGCCGCAAGCTCGCCCGCCGGCAATCCAAATTCGCGGCGGGCGAGATCGTACTCGCCGGCCAGTGTGCAGCCGAACAGGGCGGGATCGTCGGTATTGATCGTGATGGGCACACCGGCGTCAAACAGATCGCGAACCGGATGTTTGGCGAAGGATGAAATCGTATTGCATCTCAAGTTGCTGCTGATGCAGACTTCCAAGGGGATGTTCCGAACCCGAAGGCGCTCCATCAGCCGGGCGTCCTGAACCGCATGGATGCCGTGCCCGATCCGCTCCGCTCCGATCTCCAAAGCGTCCCACACGCTCTGAGGACCCGTGGTTTCCCCGGCGTGGCAGGTCAGCCTTAGGCCCCGGTCGCGAGCCTGGGAGAACAAATCACGAAACCACAGCGCCGGTCCTTCGGCTTCGAATCCGCCCAGCCCGACCGCCACCACGCCTTCGCCGCGCCGCTCTGCCGCGAAATCGAACACCGGCTGCGCGGCTTCGGGACCCCATTGCCGGGTTGCATCCAGAATCCAGCGGATCGCCAGCGGCGCGCGAGCGGCCTCGCCAGCCAGCGCGTTGAACGTCGCCGACAAGTCCTGCTTCTTCCACAGAATCACGCCCGCTGAAATCGTCACTTCGGCGTACACCACCCCCTGCGCGTGCAGGCTTTCGAACAGCCTCCGGGCCGCGATTGCGTAATGCTCCGGCTTGCCCAACTTCCGGTTGACCCACACGTAGGCTCGAATAAACCCCGCGAAATCCTGATAGCGAGTCGCTTCGTCGATCTCCGCAAGCGTCAGCGAGGGCTCGATTTCGCGCAGCGTTTCTGGTTCGAGGGAACCTTCTAGGTGTAGATGCAGCTCGGCCAACATTCCTGTTCTTGCCATAATAGCGGCGTGAGCGAAGCCGAAATCAAAAAAATCTCAGAAGGCCGCCATCGCGATCCGTTCTCTTTTCTCGGACCGCATGAAACCAGCCAGGGCTGGGTGGTGCGCGCCTGGCTTCCTCAAGCCGAGCGGGTCGAACTGATCGGCGCCGGCATGGCGTGTCCCATGCGGCCGGACCCGTCCGTGCGAGGCTTTTTCGCGGCGGCCCTGGCCAAGGCTCCAGCCAATTACCGGTTCCGCCTCACCCTGTACTCCGGCGAGACGGAAATGCTCGACGATCCCTACCGATTTCCCCCGTTGCTAACCCCGTTCGAGCTACATCTGCACGGCGAGGGCACCAATTACGAGAGCTACCGCATGCTAGGCGCGCACCTGATCGCGGTGGGGGGCGTGGGCGGCGTCCGATTCGCGGTCTGGGCGCCGAATGCAGAAGTCGTAAGCGTTACCGGCGACTTCAACAACTGGGATCGGACCCGCCACGTCATGCGCCTGTGCGACGGAGGGGTCTGGGAGATCTTCGTGCCAGGCATCGGCGCGGGCGCCTGTTACAAGTACTCGGTTGTCTCGCGCGAGGGTTTCGAGCAGGACAAAGCCGATCCCTACGGGTTCTACGCGGAAATCCCGCCCAAGAGCGCTTCCGTGATCTGGCCGCTGACGAATTACACCTGGGGAGATGGGGCGTGGATGGAGGCTCGGGCGCAGCGCAATATTCTGCGCGAGCCGGTTTCGATTTACGAAGTGCACCTGGAATCCTGGCTGCGCGGGCCGGATAATGAGCTGCTCTCCTATCGCGAGATCGCCGACCGGCTGGTCGAATACGCGGTACGGATGAACTACACGCACCTGGAATTGCTGCCCATTGCCGAGCATCCGTTTTCCGGTTCTTGGGGCTACCAGGTGATCGGTTACTACGCGCCTACGTCGCGCTTCGGCACGCCGGACGATTTCCGCTACTTTGTCGACCGCTGCCACCAGGCCGGGCTCGGCGTGATTCTCGATTGGGTGCCCGGCCATTTTCCCCGCGATCCCCACGGCCTATTCCGCTTTGACGGCACCGCGCTCTACGAGCACGCCGACTGGCGCCAGGGCGAGCACAAAGAGTGGGGCACTATGGTCTTCAATTACGGCCGCAACGAGGTGTCGGCATTTTTGCTCTCGAACGCGCTGTATTGGCTCAAAGAGTTTCACATCGACGGCTTGCGGGTGGACGCCGTGGCCTCCATGCTGTATCTCGACTATTCGCGGAAAGAAGGCGAATGGATACCGAACCGCTACGGCGGGCGCGAGAACATCGAGGCCATCGAATTCATCCGCCGCTTCAACGAACTGGCGCACAAGGTGCCCGGCGCGATGACGATCGCCGAGGAATCCACCGCCTGGTCCGGCGTCTCGCGGCCAGTATACCTGAACGGGCTCGGGTTCACCATGAAGTGGAACATGGGCTGGATGCACGACATGTTCGCGTACTTTTCCACCGATCCGGTCTACCGCAAATACCACCAGAACAACATCACGTTCAGCATGCTGTACGCGTTCACGGAAAATTTCATCCTGCCCGTCTCGCACGATGAGGTGGTCCACGGGAAACGGCACCTGGTCTACAAAATGCCCGGCGACGAATGGCAGCGCTTTGCCAATGTCCGCGCTTTTCTGGCCTATATGTTCGGTCATCCCGGCAAAAAATTGATGTTCATGGGGTGCGAAATCGGCCAGACCTGGGAATGGAATCACAACGAGAGTGTGCCCTGGAATCTGCTGAACTTCGACTACCACCGCAAGATGCAGGTCTTCGTGGAGGCGCTGAACAAGCTCTACCGCAGCGAACCCGCGTTGTACGAGGTCGATGACGATTTCCACGGCTTCGAGTGGATCGATTTCCACGACGTCGAGGCCAGCGTCATTTCCTTCGTCCGCTATGCCCAGAACCGCGACGACTTCATCGTGTTCGCGTGCAATTTCACGCCTGTGCCGCGCACCTCGTACCGCATCGGCGTTCCGAAGGAAGGCTTCTACCGCGAGATCCTCAATACCGACTCGGAAATGTTCGGCGGCTCGAACATGGGCAATGGCGGCTACGCGGCCGCCGAGGCGGTCCCCTGCCATGGCCGCCCGGCGAGCTTCCGGATCACGCTGCCGCCTCTGGCCGTAGTGGCGTTTAAGTTCTAGCCTTTAGCCCTGTGCTATCTTACGGGACAGGCAGTCCCGCGTTCTGCCGGTCGGAGCACTCCTCACATGCGATTTTTCTTCTGTTTTGTCTTCGCCATGCTTGCGCCCGCGTTCGCCCAAGTGACCATCAACGATTCTCCTTCGCGGGAATTCGGCCACTTGATCCTGAACACTCCGATTACTTCGGCGGCGCCCAACCTGGTGGAAGGGCGGGAATTAAATGGGCCTTCGGGCATCGCCTTCGATTACAGCGTAAATCCGCCCGCCGTTTACGTCGCCGACACGCAAAATAATCGCGTGCTGGGCTGGAAAAATTCCGCCGCGGTGGCGAACGGCGCGAAAGCCGATATTGTGATTGGCCAGCGCGATTTTACGTCGACTTTCGCGCTGGGCCCGGGCACGTCGCTCAGCACCGGCCTCTATCTTCCGCTGGCGGTGGCGGTGGACAGCAAGGGCAACTTGTACGTGCTCGATGCAGGCAACAATCGCATCCTTCGCTACCCGACGCCGTTCAGCCAGACCGGCGGCCTCTTGCCGGTGGATTTGGTCATCGGCCAGCAGAGCGTGAGCTCCGGCAATTCCGCGAATCAGTGCAATTGTCAGACGCCCAGCAGCCAAACTCTGTTCTTTTCCAACGCCTACCAGTTATTCCGGGCGGGCCTGGCCTTCGATTCGCAGGGAAACCTCTGGGTCACCGATCCTGGGAATAACCGCGTGCTGCGCTACCCCGCGGCAAACCTCGGCGCGAACAACCCACAGCCCGCGGCGAATCTGGTGTTGGGCCAGTTCGATTTCACCTCGTACAATCCGCTGCCCTGCGGCGGCCAGTGTACCAACCAGTTCGGAACGAATCCGCAACTGAACCAGTCCGGAATGACCCAGCCCTCCTCGGTCGCCATCGATGCCGCCGGCCGGGTCTACGTCGCCGACATTTATGCGCGGGTGATGGAATTCGACAATCCCGGCACAAACGGCGCCAGCGCGAATCACATCCTTGGAATCCGCCAGAATCCCCAGCAGCAAGGCCAGGGTCCGGCGCCGTATCCCAACGACTACACGCTCGGCGCGCTGAGCCAGAATGGCAGCTTCACCGGGACTCCCTATGGCGTCTTCACACTGGGCGCGAACGTCTTCGTCTGCGATACGCCGCAGAACCGCGTCGTGAGCTATATCCCGGCGAACTGGGGCCCGCCCAGCACGGCGACCCCTTCGCCGCAGATCGCGGGCGTGCTCGGGCAGCCCGACCTGTTCAGCGGCAAGGTCAACCGGAATCTTCTCGAGCCGAACTCTTCGAGCCTGAACGCTCCCATTGCGGGCGCGGCCAACGCCATTACCAACGAGGTGTGGATCGCCGATTCGGGAAATAACCGCATCCTGATTTTTCCCCAAACCGGCCCGCTGCTTTACAGCGCCGCCACGCGCGTCCTGGGCCAGCTCGATTTCCCGTATGGGAGTCCCAACCTGATCGAGGGCCGGGAAGCATTTTTCTCCACTGGCAACGTAGTGGTTGGAGCGGGCATTGTGGTCGATAAAAATTCCAATCCGCCGCATCTTTACATCGCCGATACCGGCAATCACCGCGTGCTCGGATTCGCGGACGCGCGCAGGGTCGGCACCGACGCGCATTCGCTGCTGACCCAGAAAGCGGACCTGGTGATCGGCCAGCCGGATCTGCTCCGATCGCTTCAGAACTACTCTCCGAATAACGTTCAGCCCAGTGATGCGTTGACGCCGAACAACTCGGGACTCAATCAACCTACCGGGCTCGCGGTGGCGGCCAACGGCGACCTCTTCGTGGCCGATTCCGGGAATGGACGCGTGCTGCGCTTCCCCGCCCCGTTCGCGCAGGGTCCGGGACTCCCGCACGCGAACCTGGTGCTCGGCCAGAGCAGCTTTACAAACACCATCAAAGATCCGAGCGCGGCCACGATGAACACGCCCTACGGACTCGCCCTTTTCAACGACGGAAGCCTGGCGGTGTCTGACGTCGCTCACAACCGCATCCTGATTTTCCAGAAACCCGCGGGCGGCGACTTCACCAACGGCCAGGCGGCCTCGATCGTGCTGGGGCAGAGCAATTTTTCGTCGATCGCGCCGGGCAATACGTCGAGCAGCCTGAACAATCCGCGCCATATCGCTACCGACAGCTCCGATCGCTTGTACGTCTGCGATACGCAAAATAACCGCATTTTAGTATTCACCAACGCGTCGAAATCGTTCAATGGAGCGAGCGCGGCCCTGGTGGTGCCCGGTCTGAATCAGCCAGAGGGCATCGCCGTGAGCCGGCTGACGGGAGAAAGCTGGGTGGCGAACCTGAATGCGAGCCAGATCTTGCGCTTCCCCGAATTCGTGACGCTCCAGGGAACGCTGCAACCGATCCAGACGATTAATTCCTATCCGCCCGTCGCCATCGCGCTCGATCAGTTCGATAATGTGATCGTCGCGGAAGCCTCCAATCGCCTGTCGTTCTACTTCCCCCGGATGTTCTATCGCCATGCGGCCACCTTCTCGTCGCAAGTACCGCTCTCGCCGGGAATGCTGGTGTTTCTCGGACGCTGGGGCAGCGATTACAGTTTCGCCGCGGCCGGCGATCAGGCTACCCCCTGGCCCACGGCCGGCCTCAACGACGTTGCCGTGACGGTCAACGGCACGCCCGCGCCGATCTTCCGGCTGGCCTCGACCTACCTCGGTATTCAGGTCCCCATGAGCGCTCCGCAGGGGGGCACGGCCGATTTCGTGGTCTTTCGTCCTTCCAGCGGACAAATCCTGTCGGCTTCGACGTTCGCGATGCAACCGGCCTCGCCCGGAATTTTCACCGCGAATGCGAGCGGCACGTTGCAGGCGTCCGCGATCAACCAGGATGGAACCTATAACAGCGGAGGAAATCCCGCCGCGCGAGGCAGCGTCATCTCGCTATACCTGACGGGCGCAGGATTCATCCCCGGGCTCCCGCCCGACGGAACGCCCCCGAACGGCGCTATTCAGACGCCGATTCCTCCCAAGGTGTACATTAACGGAATCGCGGCTAACGTTCAGTATTCCGGGACGTCTCCGCAGTTCCCCGGCGAATGGCAGATCAACGTGCAAATCCCGCCGGAAACGCCTCCCGGAAATAAAATCTGGGTGCTCGTAACGATGGACGATTACCCGAGCAATATTGGAGGTACAGGCACGAATCCGCCTGGCCCGGACCAGTCGCTGGTGCCGCAAAACGGGTTGATCCCCACCATCGCCGTGAAATAGCGGAAATAAGGAACGGGATCTACTGCGGCTTGCCCGCGAGCCAGTAGCCGTTACGCGTGCGCACTTTAAGATCGGGCTTGTTCACCTGCACCTCGATCTCGTGGAAGCCGGCTTCGTTCTGGTTATTCGGGCTGTAGGTCAGCAGGTACTGGCTGTGCAGCTCCTGACCGATATCGGACACCGCCTGCTCCAGCCCGCGCTGCGAAAAGAAGGGATATTCTTTCCCTCCGGTAAACTTCGAGTACACTTCAAGCGGATTGGGAACGAAAATCGCCTTTACCGCGACAAACATTTCTTTAAACAACGGCACGTAATTGCCGTTCTGATTCATCTGAATGTCGGTGGTGGGCGTATTTACCACCCCCGCGGGAAGGTGCTGCGCTCCCGGAGGCAGGTTCGGGCCGCGGTTAGGAAGCTGTTTCGACGTTAGCGACGTCAGCAGGTGCGAAATATCCACAGGATAGATCACGATATCGGCGAATTCGGCTTCGGTGAGCACGTCGCGGACATGATAGTGGCTGCCGATGTCTCGCGATTCGCTGATGAGGACCAGAATTCTTCGCCGGTCTTTGGGCCGGTTCCGCAGCATGTTCAGCGCCGTCATCGTAGCTTCGTTCAGATGGCTCGAATAGCTGCCGGCTTTCAAGTTTTTGAACGCATCGTGGATCTTGTCCGGATCCGAAGTGAACGGCGTCATCGTTTGGATGCGATGATCGAAGGCCAGCACCGCGATTTCGCCCGTTTCGCCCGCGACCAACTGGTCAAAAAGGCTCCCCACCTTCCGGATCTGCGGCAGAATGGCTTCCACATTGGCGTTGGCCTGCACCGCGACCACCAGCGAAATGGGATGCGACAGCGTATCCACGGTAATGTTTTGGGGCTTGCCGTTGTCGAGCAGGCGAAAGTCGAGCGCGGTAAGCCCGTTGACGATATTTCCGTCGCGGTCTGTCACGGTCACCGGCGCCATCACCTCCTTGACGCTGGTCGAGAACTTAGGGATGTCGTCATCCGCAGCCGATCCTGGCGCCGGCGCGTTCGGCTGCTGCGCACCCAACATGCCCGCGAGAGCAAACAAGACGAGCGTTTTCCGCATAGAGTTACCCTTTTTTGGGATGCTCCGTACCTAAGTCCGGTTTCGAATCGTGTTCCGTACGGCCCTGTAACAAATTGACCGCGTGAGGGATCAGGTCCGACACCGCATTTAAAGACTCTACCGCACCGCGCGGGGAACCGGGAAGCGCCAAAATCAAGACCGGTCCCCGGGTAAATGCACCTCCGCGGGAGAGCGGCGCAAATTTCGTGGACTTGCGCCCTTCGGCGCGCATCACCTCGCCGAATCCAGAAATCTCGCGCGGCGCCACGGATCGAATCGCTTCCGGAGTCACATCGCGCGGCGCGATTCCCGTGCCGCCAGTGCAAAGGATCACATCGACTTCGCCCGAATCCGCCCAACCCTGGACGGCCGCGGCGATTTCTGAAATCTCGTCCGGCACGGTCTTGATGTGTGCAACTCGCCAGCCAAACTCGTAGGCGCGCTCGGTGAGCACGGGGCCGGACAGGTCTTCGCGGGTTCCCGCGAGGGCGGAATCGCTGACGGTGAGCACGGCCGCTCGAATCATTTGGGACGCTCTTGGCGTTTGAAAGAGTTGCGCCGGAAATCGCCGGATTTGCCGCCGGTCTTCTCGACCAAGTAGACGTCCCGAATTTCGATTCTTTTGTCAAGTGCCTTGGTCATGTCGTACACGGTCAGGGCGGCAACAGCCGCGGCGGTCAGCGCCTCCATTTCGACGCCCGTGGGCCCGGTTGTCGCCACCTTGGCGGTGATCTCGACCCCTTTAGGCTGAATTTTCGCCGCAACATCCACATGGGTCAGAAGGAGAGGGTGGCACATCGGGATCAGCTCCGAGGTGCGCTTGGCCGCCGAGATGCCCGCAAAGCGCGCGACCTCCAGCGGATCGCCTTTGGGATTGCCGGGGAGCTGCTTCAGCACCGAAGGACGGATTTTTACGAACGCCTGGGCCGTGGCGGTGCGGCGAGTGTCCGGCTTCGCGGACACATCCACCATGCGGGCCCGGCCGGTGTCGTCGTAGTGCGAGAGTCGTTTCATAAACCGTGCAGCCAGTCTGACTGGCGGCGTTATTTCAGCAGCACGCGGATATCATCGCCGGCGGCCCAGGTTTCGCGATCGGCTTCGGCGACCAGAAACGCATTCGCGCGAGCCAACGCCGGGATGTCTCCCGAGCCTTGCCACGGCTCCGGCGTGACCGTCGAAGCGTCGGGGGACAACCGGGCCGGAAGGAATCGCGTGAGGCCCGGCTTGTGCCGGAACGCCCGTTCCAGGCGCGCGCGCAGCAACGGCAGTGGCGATTGGCTTGCCCCTCCCAGCAGCTCCACCGCGGCCCGCGCGAAAATTTCAAACGTCACCATGGTCGAGGCCGGGTTTCCCGGAAGCCCGAAGAACTGTTTGCCCCCCACGATACCGTATACCAGCGGCTGGCCCGGTTGAATTTTTACGCGGTCAAAGAAAAACTCCGCCCCCAGGTCCGCCAGGACGCGCTCGACAATGTCGTATTTTCCGGCCGAGACTCCGCCAGACAGCAGCAGCAGATCCGATTCGAGGCCGCGCTCAATCTGCGCGCGGGTGGAGTCATAGCGATCGCGAGCGATCGCCAGAATCCGCGGAACGCCGCCGGCGCGGGCCACCTGCGCGGCCAGCGAATGAGCGTTCGAATTGCGGATCTGAAACGGCTCCGGGGGCTGGCCGGCTTCGACAATTTCGTCGCCGGTGGGCAAGATTGCGACACTCGGCCGGCGGTAAACCTGGACGCATTCGCGGCCAACCATGGCGAGCGCGGCAATCTCCGCGAATCCCATGCGCTGTCCTGGCGCGAGCACCGCAGAACCCGCCGGAGCCTCGCAGCCGCGCGGGCTGAAATTCTCCCCGGCTTGAACGCTCCGCCCGATGCGCACCCGGTCGCCCTCCCGCACTGAGTGCTCGACCATCACCACGGCATCGGCGCCCTCGGGCAGCGGAGCGCCGGTCATGATCTCCACGGCTTCGCCGAGCCCGACCGCCCCGCGGAACACCTCGCCCGCGCGCACCTCGCCGATCACCCGCAGCTCTCCCGGCAAGTCCGCCGCACGAACCGCAAAGCCGTCGCGCGCCGAACGCCGGAACGGCGGATAATCGCGATCTGCCGTGATGCTCTCGGCCAGTACGCGCCCGGCGGCGTCCAGAAGACGCACGGACTCGGTTTCGCTTACGGAGCGGGCGTGGCTGCGCACGCACTCGCGCGCCAGTTCGAAAGTCAGCGTCATGGAACAAGCTCATTGTACCGGGTTGCGCCAGGGTGCCGGCGATTTTATGGTACGATCTCGCCATCGCAAAAACGGAGAACGATTTGGGCCGCGTGGCGCTACCGAACTTCTTCATCGGCAGCGTGCCCAAGGCGGGGACCACCTCGCTCTATAAGCCGGTGGTGGACTGGGACGACTACCAAAGCCTCTTCCGCAGCGCCGGCGGCCGCCCCGCCGCCGACGAGGCCAGCGTGATTTATCTCTGGTCGAAAACCGCGGCGCGGAACATCGCGGCGCGGATTCCTCACGCGAAGATGGTCCTCATGCTGCGCGACCCGGCCGAGCGTGCTTACTCGCAGTACCTTCAGGCCGTCTCCGAGGGCCGGCTACGGAGCTCCTTTCGCGCCGAAGTGCACAAAAACATGCAACGCCAAGGCGGGCCGTTCGGCGTGCTGAATCCCTTCCTCGGATACGGATACTACTTCGAGCAACTACAGCGTTTCACAGATGTTTTCCCGCCCGCGCAGATTCGGATTTGTTTATATGAGGACTATCAGAGCGACGCCCGGGCGGTGCTCCGCGATTTGTTCCGTTTTCTGACCGTGGATGAAACCTTTACCCCCGACATTTCCGAAAAATTCTTACAGCCACGCGTGCCGCGGTTCATCGGAGCTTCGTACTTGCTGCGACGCCGCGGATCGTGGCGGCGCGTCAAAGAGTATCTTCCGGACGGATACCAGCGCGCGGCCGTAGAAGCGTCCGTCCGGCAGCGCCTCGCGCTCGCCATGCCCGGAGCCTCCGCCGTAAATTGATTCATCACTACCGGGAGGACATTCTGCGGCTCGAGGACCTGCTTCATCGAAACCTCGAAGGCTGGCTCCAGGCCTGACCTGATATCAGTTTGAAGTCAATCCGAATCCCGTAGGATCCTCGCGCTCTGGAGTCCCATGTTATGGTTGGAACATTTGAAAAAGCAGCATAAGCAAAAAAGAAAGTGTCTGTCCTTCACTCGGCGGGTGAGGAGAGAACACATTGGAATCAGATACGCGGGGTCACAGTTACCATCACACAATTCGACTGACTATAGAAAAGGGGCCATGTGTCACATGTGGAAAGCGTGCGAAATTTGTCCACGAATACTCCTACCGGACGTATGTCGGATCTGAGGTCAGAGCCAAGCGCCTGCTGTGCGAAGAACATGCGCGGCGGTGCGCAGAAGTGCACGATTTGAAGATCGGGTAGCGAGTCACGAAGGGTTGCACCGCCGAACATCGAACGTCTTTGTTCGGTTTAGGTCTGTTGTGTCCTGCCCCAGCGAGCCGGGGGCCTTGGACCACCAAAGCAGCATCCGCGGTGGATTCCGTTATCATGGCACTCATGCAAGCGGCTCAGGCGCCGGATCTCGCGCGAGTGCGAATCCCTGCGCATCGACGCTTGCTCGGGCCTGTGATCCTGTTTGCGGTCGTCGTGCTGTTTTATTGGAAGCTGGTCCTCACCAATCAATACACCTGGCTCGAAGGTCCTGACGCCGCCTATCTGGATCTGCCGTGGCTCCAGTTTCAGGCAGGCGAATGGCATCGCGGCCGATTTCCCCTGTGGGACCCCAACGGATGGTTCGGGCAGCCCTTGATCGGCCAGGGCCAGCCGGGCGCCGCCTATCCCCCCAACTGGCTGCTCTTCCTGATTCCGCTGAAGCACGGCTGGATCCGCCAAGGCGCTCTGCACTGGTATTTTGTCCTGACCCGTTACTTCGCCGCGCTCGCCTGCTACGCGTTGGCCCGTGATCTGGGCCGGTCGCGGACGGCATCCCTGCTCGCGGCTTGCGTCTACGGGCTAGGCGGCTATGTCGCCAACACCATCGCGCCGCAGATGGTCAACGGCGCGGTTTGGACCCCCTTGGTGTTCCTGTACCTGTTTCGCGCCGAGCGCGGGCAGCGCCCTCTCGCCAGTTCCATGCTCTCGGGATTTTTTTTGGGCTTTGGCTGGCTCGCGGGCCATCACCAGATGAACCTGTTCGTCTCGATCGCCGCCGCCGGGCTCTGGATATGGCTCATCCTGCGCGAGGGGAAACCCAACCTCCAGCTAATGCGCCTGGGGGCAGCGTCAGCCGTGATCGCGGTGCTTGCCAGCGCCTTTCAGACTATTCCCCTGGCCGAGTACGGGCGCCGGTCCCTCCGGTGGGCCGGCACGCCTGAGCCCTTGGCTTTCGACCAGATCCTCCCGTACAGCATCCATGAGCAATATTCACTGCATCCCATTTCGATTCTAGGGATTGCGATTCCAAATATCGAGTATCGCTTTGGGCTATATGTGGGCATTTTCGCGCTGGGCTTAGGCATTCTCGGCGTGATTCTCGCGTGGCGGGAGCGTCAGGTCCGTTGGCTGGCGTCCATCGCCCTCGGCGGACTTTTCTTCTCCCTGGGACCGAATAGCCTCTTTCATGGAATTTTTTACGCTCTGGTTCCTATCGTCGAGAAAGCGCGCGTGCCAGCCGCGGCCACACTGCTCTTTGCGACCGGGCTCGCGCCACTCGCGGCCTACGGGGCGGATCTGCTGCCCCGCCCTGAGAGCGACCGCTGGGCGCGCCGCTTCGGCTGGGCGCTCGTCGCGTCCGCCGCGATCATCGCCATAATGAGCTTGGTCTTGTTCGCCGCGAAGGTCTCAACGGCCACCGATGACCGCCTGATGGTGCCGGCAATCGCGGCTGTACTCGGCGCGGCTGTTCTGGCGGGCTGGCGGGGAGGTGGGTTGTCCGCGCAGGCAGGCGGCATCTGCGCGCTCACCTTGGCGCTGTTCGAACTCGGCAACGGCAGCTCTTACTTCCTCCCGAGCCGCGCTGTGCCCGAGCAGAACCCCTATTTACATCGCCTCGCCGAACACGGGGACATCATCGCGTATATCCGCAATCGCGGCCTTCCGGGCCGTATCGAATATGACGACAACGACATACCCTACAACATCGGCGACTGGTATGGCGTCGAGACCTTCGCCTCCTACACCGCCAGCGTGACGGCCAACGTCTGGGGTGCCGATACCTTCTCCCACAAAGATTTCTACGGCATCAGGTATTACTTAGGGAAACAGCCGCAACGTCCCGATCAAAAAGAGCTTTTCACCGGCCGGAGCGGGCTGAAAGTTTTTGAGAATCCTACCGCGATGCCGAGAGTCTGGAGCACCGCGGAAGCCGCCGGGTGCGACCCAGCCAATGACGACGTGCAGTTGCCCGTTCACCAGCCGAATTTCGTACGGATCATGGCGGAGATGAAATGCCCCGGCACCGTTGTTCTTACCGACACCTGGTTTCCCGGCTGGCGAGCGACCGTGGACCGGAAACCGGCTCCCATCCTGGAGATTCCCGGCGGCGTCCGAGGCGTGCGGGTCACCGCAGGCTCGCATACGATCGAAATGCGATACCGTCCGCTCAGCGTCTTTCTCGGCGCCGGTTTAAGCATACTGGCAGCAGTACTTACGCTGCTTTCATTAAAGTTGGGTATTTAAAGTGAAGCTTACAAAGTTGCCGCGCGCGCTTGGTTTGGCGATGCTCCTTGCGCCGGCGCTCCTGGCTCAGACCGACCTCGGCGGAAACGGGGTCTGGTTTCCCCGGCACGTCCCGGATCTTGGCCGGGGCATCCAGGTCCCGTTCCTGCCCGCAGCCAAGGCGCAGTTCGAAGCCAACCAGAGAGCCAAAGAGAACTCGAACGATGCCCGCTGTCTTCCTCCGGGCGTACCTCGCATCCTTCTCACAGCTGAGCCTTTTCAAATCGTCCAGCAGCCCAACCGGATCCTTTTTCTTTACGAGGCCGGCGCCCATGTCTGGCGAAACGTCTGGATGGATGGCCGCCCACATCCCCAGGACCCCAATCCATCCTGGCTCGGCGATTCGGTTGGGCACTGGGAGGGTAAGACCCTGGTGGTGGATGCCGTCGGCTTCAACGACAAAACCTGGCTCGACGATGCCGGCCATCCGCACACCGAACGGCTCCATATCGTCGAGCGCTACACCCGCACCGGACCTGCTTCCATGAAGTACGAGATGACAATTGACGATCCCGGCGCGTACTCTAAGCCTTGGTCCGCCAGCACGGCGATTCCCTTTCGCCAAGGCGAGTCGCTTCAGGAATTCATTTGCCTGGAAGGCGAGCGCCGCGTCGCTCCAGAACGGTAGACACCGCTCCCCAACGGCCCCCGGTCCGGTATGTGCCTGCCATCGAGCGAGCACATGTCTGAATCGCGCGCGTCAGCGGTCGCTCCGGGGCTTTTTCCGCGGCCGCGTTAGCGCCTGAAAATCGAGGCCAGAAGCCGGTCTACGCGGTGATCCTCCAGTTGGAAGCCAAGCAGAGTCTCGCCGACGAGCAGAATGAGAGCGAACGGCAGAACCGGAGCCGAAAAGTGCCACGCCAGGGAGACCACCAGAATGAAAAATGCTACGGAGATAGGGAAATATAGCTTTAATGTCATCGCGATTTCCTCCCTTGTTCGCCCTTAGCACCCGCATCTCCAACCGGAGGGCTCGAAAACACAATTCTTTAGACGCCGCTTCCCCGCGGCGGCGATGCGAGCATGCGCGAAAGCCCTGAAGCCGCCTGCTGGATTTCGCGCAACCCCGCTCTGCCTTACTCGCCGCTCTGCTGAAGCAGCTTCGCCACCAGGGAGGTCCAGCCAGTCTGGTGGCTGGCGCCGATTCCCGCGCCATTATCGCCGTGGAAGTATTCGAAGAACTGGATGTAATCCTTGAAGTGCGGATCGGTCTGGAATTTCTCCGTCCCGCCGTACACGGGCCTCCGGCCGTCCTTGCCTCGCAGGAAGATGCGCGACAGGCGCCGGGAAAGCTCGGCGGCCACATCGCCCAGGTTCATCTTGTGCCCTGAACCGGTCGGAAACTCCACGGTGAAGTCGTCGCCGAAGTACCAGGCGTACTTCTGCAACGACTCGATCATCAGAAAGTTCGCCGGAAACCAGACCGGCCCGCGCCAGTTCGAATTGCCCCCGAACAGCTCCGTAGTGGACTCAGCCGGTTCGTAATCCACCCGATGCTCGTGATGATCGTAAATCAGCACGAAAGGGTGGTCTTGATGATACTTCGATAACGC
>Ga0070740_10002482_pt1 | contig 21557 bp, 23 predicted proteins | sample Coa_R2_FD_67286 | JGI IMG/M metagenome (GOLD analysis project Ga0070740, IMG submission 67286) | Surface soil microbial communities from Centralia Pennsylvania, which are recovering from an underground coalmine fire - Coalmine... | ecosystem: Environmental > Terrestrial > Soil > Unclassified ...
CCCGGATCCTGAGCGCGGATCCAGGCGAGACAGCGCCGCAGATCCCAGAGCGCCTGGCTCTGCGCGTGCAGCAGATCGATCGGATCGCCGTCGAGATAACCGTCGCCGCTGTGCCAGCCGCGGCGGCGCGGTCCGTGCAGCGGCAACACCGGCAGCAGCAGGTTCAGCCCCAGCTCGTCGTGCAGCGTGGCCGGCGGAAACAGGTGGAAGTCCACCCACGGCCAGCCCATGCGATAACCGTGGATGCACAGCAGCCATGGGCGCCCGGGCTCGTCCTGGCGCAGCAGCCAGGCACGGCATTCGCGGTTGCGCAGCGCGGCGCTCCAGCGCTCCACGCCGGGCAGAACCGGCTGCGGTGCGAAACCGCTGGCAAAGCGCAGGCGTTGAAATTCGCGATGGAAGCTGCGCGCGTCGCCGAGGCTCGCATCCGCGGGCGCTTCCGGCGTCGCATGAAAAAGTTCCGGATGCTCCAGCCAGCCGCGCTCGCGCAACACCGACTCCGCACGCGCCGCCTCCTCGAGGACGCGTTGCGCCGCCGCGCCATCCGGCAGGCGCGCGGCGAACAGGAAATAACCCAGCAGCGCTTCGTCGAGCGCGGTCTTGGCATACACCGAGGCGGTCATCGGCGGGCGCGGCGCATCCGTTTCGGGTGCTGTGCGCAATGCGCAATAGCCCGCAATCAGATACGCAAGGAGCGACAGCAGCAGACCGACCACGGCGGTACTCAGACCGCCGACGAAAATCGCGGGCAGGCTCACCATACCGCCGAGCAGCCCGCCGAGCGCCAGGTAATGGGTATGCTTGTTGTCGCCCGGCCACAGGAGCAGGGCGACGCCGGCGCCGATCAAGAGCAGTCCGGGCACCAGCGTCCACAGAAACCAGGCGAGCCCCTGCCCGGCCAAGAGCCACCACAGACCGGCGACGACCGGCACCAGACCCAGCCACTCGCGGCGCTGCGGCAGACGCTCGTTCACGGCTCGAGCTGCGCGCGCACGACGAACAACAGCACCGGCAACAGCGCGATGAAAGCCAGTTGCATCGGCCAGCGCCACGCCCGCCGCCGCCACACGCCATAGGCGGCCACGCCCGCGGCGCAGGTCAGCGCCAGGAAGCAGGCGGTGACGGTCAGTACCCGACCGGCGCCCGCGACGATGCTCGGGGTGGCCTGCGAGTAGAGCCCGTAAACCAGTGCGACATAGCCCATGCTCAGGCTCAGCGCCAGGCCGAAGGCCGCCAAGGCCAGGTCGAGCATCAGCAGATATTTCACCGGCCGCGGCTCCGGCCCGAGGGCTTGCGCGGCAGGGGAAACAGTTCGCGGATCACCTTGGGCTGACGCAGGCTCACGCGCACCAAGGTCTGGGCGAAGGCGCGCAGAATGCGGTCGCGGTTCTCGAGCACGCTGCCCACCATGGGCACGCGACGGTCGTCCATGACCGTCACCTCGTCGGCCGGCGCATCGCCGAACCTGAAACGCAAGCTCAGGCGCACGTCCAGCGGCTCGCGCTGCCGGCGCGAACGGAGTTTGGCTACCATGCCCCGCGAACCGGATTTCGTGGAGCGCGCGGATGGTGCCGGACAAGCTCGTGTGTTTCGCTCATGGCCAAGAAAGCGGTCCCTGGGGCACGAAGATCAGCCATCTCGCGCCGATCGCGCGCGCACTCGGCTACGAAGTCTTGAGCCCGGATTATAGCCACACGCGCGATCCGCACGAGCGCGTGCGCCACCTGCTCGCGCTCGCTCCGCAGGCGCGCCAAGCCCTGGTGCTGGTCGGTTCCAGTCTCGGCGGCTACGTCTCGGCCATGGCCTGTGCCGCGCTCAAGCCACGAGCCCTGTTGCTGATGGCGCCAGCCCTGTACTTCCCCGGCTTCGACGAAGAACCCGCGGGCATCCCGGCGCTCGCCTGCGTGGTGCACGGCTGGCGCGACGAGCTCGTGCCCTACGAACGCGCGCTGCGCTTCGCGCAGAAACATCGCGCGGCGCTCCATCTGCTCGACTCCGGCCACACGCTGACCGACCAGCTCCCGCTGCTGGCGCTGCTGTTCGAGGATTTGCTGCGGCGGGCGGCGGCGACGTGAGCGCCTCGCGCGCCGAGCTTGAAGCGGCATACCTGCGCACCCAGTATTGCGCGCGGCTTGCGCGCGGCGAAGTGATTCTGCGCATCGGCGCCTACGACGAAGCGGCCGACCGCCGCCTGCGCGTGGAAGCCGGCGTGCGCGCGCACTGGGCGATCCTCACGCCCTGCAATCCGCAATCGCAACTGTTGACCGCGGAAGACAACGCGGCACGGCTGGCACGTCTGGCGAGGCGGCTCGCCGAGGCACGCATCCGCGTCCTGCCCAGCCTCAACCGGGACCCGCAGGGGGCGTGGCCGGACGAAGACGGATTCTTCCTGTGCGACCCGCCCGCCGGCGCGGCGCAATCCCTGGGACGCGAGTTCGATCAGAACGCCATCGTGGTCGGCGAGCTCGGCCAGCCGCCGCGGCTGGTGTGGCTGAGGGACTGATTATTTGCGGTCGCTGTGACCGAGATCGCGCTGCGGCGCGATGCGGTCGCGCACCTGCTGCTTGAGTCTCGCCAGATCGGGGAACCCGCCGTCGCGCGCGCGATCGGCGAGGGTTTCGCCGCAAAGCCGCACCGCGAACACGCCGCCCTTGCCCGGTTTGAGCGCGACTTCCTGCAACTCGTCGGGGAACGTGGTCAGCAGTTCCTGGGCGATCCAGGCGGCGCGCAGCAGCCATCGACATTGCGTGCAATATTCGATTTCGATCCGGTTCACGGAAACCTCCCTGTAGCCGTGGCCCGGCCCGGCCGTCCTTGGCCGGGCGTTCGGCGTCGCGGACTTGACATTCAGTCAACGTCCAAGCGCGACGCCTCACCCATCGACATTGCGTGCAATATTCGATTTCGATCCGGTTCACGGAAACCTCCCTGTAGCCGTGGCCCGGCCCGGCCGTTTGGACGCGGTTCATGCCGCCGGCTCCGCAGCGCGGTAGGCGCGCAGGAATTCCGGCGGCTGCCGGCGCGGCTTGCCGGATTTCATGTCCACGCATACCCACTGGGTGCGCCCGCGCAGCACGGTTTTGCCGTCGCTGACGCGGATGATCTGATAGCCGCGCCACATCGCCAGGCGACCGTCGTTTTCGACGATCCAGGTGCCCAGCCACAGCTCGTCGCCGGCAAAAGTCGGCGCCAGATAGTCCAGCTCGTGGCGCCGCGCCACGCAACCGCAGCCCAGCCGCTCGTAGGCGGCGAAGTCCAGCCCCAGGCTCACCGAGTGCGCCCAGGCCACGCGCTCCAGCCAGGACAGATAAACCACGTTGTTGGTATGCCCGAACCGATCGAGGTCGGAAGCCTCAACCACCACGCGCTCGCAGTAAGGTTCGCGCACATCCCAATCGAAGTCGCTCGATCTCATTGGCGTTTTCACACCATCCGGGTATGGGGTCCGTCACCAGGGCGGGACATTCACTGTGCCTGGAAACTGCGGCTGGAAGCCATGGGCCAGTACAGTTGATAGACGGCGTGCGCTTGGGGATTGCGCAACAGTTCACCCGGCTCGAGGAACTTGTAGAGGTTGGCCAGCAGGCGGATCTCGTTGCCGGAAACGCGGCGCACGATGTGCTGCGGCCGAAACTGACCGGGGTGACTCAAACCCGCCGCGCCGGTCAGCTCGCCCAGCGCACGCAGGGTGTTGCGGTGAAAGTGGTACACGCGCTGCGCCTTGTCCTCCACCACCAGCGCACGTTGGCGCAAGCGGTCCTGGGTGGTGATTCCCGTGGGGCAACGGTCGGTATGGCAGGACTGGGACTGCACGCAACCCAGGGCGAACATGAAACCGCGCGCGACGTTGCACCAGTCGGCACCCAGCGCCAGAGTGCGCGCGATGTCGAAGCCGGAGATCAGCTTGCCGCTCGCGCCCAGGCGCAGCCGATCGCGCAGGTTCAGGCCGACCAGCGTGTTGTGCACCAGCAACAAGGCTTCCTGCAGCGGCGTGCCGACGTGATCCGCGAACTCCAGCGGCGCGGCGCCGGTGCCGCCTTCCCCGCCGTCCACCACGATGAAGTCGGGCGCCAGGTCCGATTCCAGCATGGCCTTGCAGATGGCGAAGAACTCCCAGGGATGGCCGAGCGCGAATTTGAAGCCCACCGGCTTGCCGCCGCAGCGCTCGCGCAGGCGCGCGATGAATTGCAGCAGCTCGAGCGGCGTGGAGAACGCCGAGTGCCGCGCCGGCGAAACGCAGTCCACGCCCACCGGCACGCCGCGCGTGGCCGCGATCTCGGGCGAGACTTTCGCGCCCGGCAGCACGCCACCGTGACCGGGCTTGGCGCCCTGCGACAGCTTGATCTCGATCATCTTGACTTGGGGGTCGCAGGCCTGTTCGACGAAACGCGCTTCGTCGAAGCGGCCGTCCGGCGTGCGGCAGCCGAAGTAGCCGCTGCCGATCTCCCAGATCAGGTCGCCGCCGTGCTCGCGGTGATAAGGACTGATCGAGCCTTCGCCGGTGTCGTGGGCGAAGCCGCCGAGCCTGGCACCCTTGTTGAGGGCGCGGATGGCGTTGGCGGAAAGCGCGCCGAAGCTCATCGCCGAGATGTTGAGCAGCGAGGCCTCGTAGGGTCGCCTGCAATCGCGCCCGCCAATGCGCACCCGGAAGTCGCAGTGCTCGATCTTGAGCGGCTGCAATGAATGGTTGACCCATTCGTAACCGGAAGCGTAAAGATCGAGCTCGCTGCCGAACGGTCGCTTGTCCTCGACGTTCTTGGCGCGCTGATAGACCAGCGACCGTTGCGCGCGCGAGTACGGCACCGCCTCCGTGTCGGATTCCAGCAGGTATTGGCGGATTTCCGGCCGGATGAATTCGATCAAGAAACGGACGTGCGCCAGCAGCGGATAGTTGCGGCGCAGCGAGTGGCGCGGCTGCACCAAATCGTAGACGCCCACCGCGACTAGAAAACCCGCGACCGCGGCCGGGATCAGCCAGTGCCGATCGACTAGACCGGCGCCCAGCGCGGCCAAAAAGAGCGCCACCACCGCGGCGAAGGCGTAATAGCGCGAGGACGGCAGCAGCGCAGCTTTGCCCATGACTTCCCAAAAACCCGACGCGACGCGCAGCTTATACCGTCCGCCCGCCCGGTCTCCAAGCGCCGCGTCCGCATGGCGCATCGCCGTCGAATCGGCTAGACTTTCAATCCATACCGTTTAGGTCTGATTTGATCCATGTTCAAGCTCGGCAAGCTGACCGACTACGGCACGGTGGTGATGGCCACCCTGGCCGCCGAACCCCAGGCGTTGCGCAACGCGCAAGCGCTGGCGGCCGCCACCCATCTGTCGGTGCCGACGGTGTCCAAGCTGCTGCGCCAGTTGGCCCGCGCCGGATTGCTGGAATCCGCCCGCGGCGCGCAGGGCGGTTACCGGCTGGCCCGCGCGCCCGCGCGCATCACCGTGGCCGACGTGGTCGCCGCGCTGGAAGGACCGATCGCGCTGACCCAGTGTGCGATCCACAGCGGCGACTGCGCGATCGAGCCGCATTGCGCGGTGCGCGCCAACTGGCGGCTGATCGACACGGCGATCCGCCAGGCGCTGGAAGCGGTCACCCTGGAGCACATGGCGGCGGCGCTCAAGAGCGCCCACGCGCACCGCCGCGACGTCCAGCCGCTGAGCTTCGTGCGCAGCCTGCCCGCGCGCCACTGAACGAGCGACGCTTGCAACCATGGCCACGCAACCAGAAGACCTCCGCGAACTGATGCGCCGGCGCGAATACCGCGCCGGCTTCGTGACCGCCATCGAATCCGAGACCGTGCCGCCGGGCCTGTCGGAGGACGTCATCCGCCTGATCTCGGCGAACAAGCGCGAGCCGCAATGGCTGTTGGACTTCCGGCTCAAGGCTTATCGCCGCTGGCTGACGATGGAAGAGCCGAAGTGGGCGCACGTCCACTACCCGCCGATCGACTTTCAGGCCATCTCCTACTTCTCGCGCCCCAAGTCGCTGGCCCAGCGTCCCAAGTCGCTGGACGAGGTCGATCCCAAGCTGCTGGAGACTTACCAGAAACTCGGCATCCCGCTCAAAGAGCAGGAAATGCTCGCCGGCGTGGCCAGTCCGGTCGCGGTCGACGTGGTGTTCGACAGCGTTTCCGTGGCGACGACTTTCAAACAAAAGCTCGCCGAGGCCGGCGTGATCTTCTGCCCCATCTCCGAGGCGGTGCAGGAATACCCCGAGCTGGTGAAGAAATACCTCGGCAGCGTGGTGCCCTTCGGCGACAACTTCTACGCCGCGCTCAACTCCGCGGTGTTCACCGACGGCAGCTTCGTCTACGTACCCAAGGGCGTGCGCTGCCCGATGGAGCTGTCCACCTATTTCCGCATCAACGAGCGCAACACCGGCCAGTTCGAGCGCACGCTCATCATCGCCGAGGATGGCGCTTACGTCAGCTACCTCGAAGGCTGCACCGCTCCCCAGCGCGACGAAAACCAGCTCCACGCCGCGGTGGTGGAGCTGGTGGCGCTCGACGACGCGCAGATCAAGTATTCGACGGTGCAGAACTGGTATCCGGGCGACGAGCAGGGCCGCGGCGGCATCTACAACTTCGTCACCAAGCGCGGCGATTGCCGCGGCAAGCGCTCCCGGATTTCCTGGACTCAGGTCGAGACCGGCTCGGCCATCACCTGGAAGTATCCGAGCTGCATCCTGCGCGGCGACGATTCGGTCGGCGAGTTCTACTCGGTCGCCGTCACCAACAACCGCCAGCAGGCCGACACCGGCACCAAGATGATCCACGTCGGCAAAAACACGCGCTCGACCATCGTCTCCAAGGGGATTTCGGCCGGCTACGGCCAGCAGTCCTACCGAGGCCTGGTGCGCGTGCTGGAAACCGCCGAGAACGCACGTAACCACACGCGCTGCGATTCGCTGCTGATCGGCGATCGATGCGGCGCGCACACGTTTCCCTACACCGAGGTGCGCAACCCGACCGCGCGGCTGGAACACGAGGCCACCACCAGCAAGATCGCCGAGGACCAGCTCTATTACTGCCGGGCGCGCGGCATTTCCGAGGAGGAAGCCGTGTCCATGATCGTCAACGGCTTCTGCAAGGAAGTGTTCAAGGAGCTGCCAATGGAATTCGCCGTCGAGGCGGGAAAATTGCTGGCGGTTTCCCTCGAAGGCGCAGTGGGTTGAGTCAGGTTCTTAATGAAATGCTAGAGATCAGAAACCTCCACGCCACAGTCGCAGGCAAGGACATCCTCAAAGGCCTGGACCTCACGGTCCGGGCCGGCGAAGTCCACGCCATCATGGGGCCGAACGGCTCCGGCAAATCCACCCTCGCCCACGTACTGGCCGGCCGCGAAGGCTACGAGGTCACGCAAGGCACGGTGCGCTTCGAGGGCAAAAACCTGCTGGAACTGCCGCCCGAAGCGCGCGCCTGCGAAGGCCTGTTCCTCGGCTTCCAGTATCCCGTGGAAATCCCCGGCGTCAGCAATCTGACCCTGCTCAAGGCGGCGCTCAACGCGCAGCGCAAGCATCGCGGCGCGCCGGAGATCGACGCCACCGACTTCCTGGTCTGGGTGCGTGAATGCGCGCGCGTCATGGGGATCGACCCCAAGATGCTCTCGCGCGGCGTCAACGAAGGTTTCTCCGGCGGCGAGAAGAAGCGCAACGAGATCCTGCAGATGCTCGTGCTGCAGCCCAGGCTCGCGATCCTCGACGAGACGGACTCGGGTCTGGACATCGATGCGCTCAAAGTGGTGGCCGAAGGCATCAACCGCTTGCGTGCGCCGCAACGCGCCTTCGTGCTGGTGACGCATTACCAGCGCCTGCTCGACTACGTGCAGCCGGACTTCGTGCACGTGCTGGCCGGCGGCCGCATCGTCAAGAGCGGCGGGCCGGAGCTCGCGCGCGAGCTGGAAGAAAAAGGCTACGGCTGGCTCGAGGCGGCCTGAACATGAGCGTCGCCTCGTACGCGCAAGTCTTCGAGCGTTGCGCGGCCGCATGGCCCGCCGCGCAGCGCCGCGCGCGGCGCGCGAAACTGGAAGAATTCCTGCGCCTGGGCTTCCCCACGCGCAAGCTGGAAGACTGGCGCTACACCGATCTTTCCGCGCTCGCCGAGCGCAGCTTCGAGCCCGCCCGTCGAACCGCCGTGGCGCTGCAAGACGCGTTGCTGCCGCGCAGCGACCGGCTGGTCTACGTCAACGGCGAACTGGACCGGAACGCCAGCACCGCCGACGAGCTGAGCGCCCTGGTCGAAACGGAAACGCCCGGCGCAACCGGCGTGGACGCGCTCAACGCCGCCTTTGCGACGCCGGGCTTGAACCTCGCACTCGGCCCGCACGCGCGCCTGGCGCGGCCGCTGCACCTGATCCTCGCCGGTGCCGCCAACCCGCAAGCGGCGATGACGCACCAGCGCCACCGCATCCATCTGGGCCAGTCCGCCGAAGCCGTGCTGCTGGTGGAGTTCCGCGGCGCGGCCGGCGGCGACCGGCTGGTGACGCAAACCTTCGACATCCGGCTCGCGCCCGGCAGCCGGCTCAGGCTCTATCGTTTGCAGGACGAAGCCGCGGGCAGCCACCTGATCTCACGGATGGACGCGCGTCTGGCGCGCGACGCCCGCATCGACATCGTGTGCCTCGACCGCGGCTGCGGTCTGGCGCGCCACGATCTCAACCTCGAGCTGGCCGAACCGGGCGCGGAAGTCGAGCTCGCCGGCTTCTACCAGCCCGCCGCCGGCGCGCACCTGGACAATCACACGCGCATCGTCCACGCCGCGCCCCACGGCCGCTCGCGCGAGCTGTTCAAAGGCATCGTCGGCGAAAAATCCCGCGCCGTGTTCAACGGCAAGATCGTCGTCTCGCCTGGCGCGCAGAAAACCGACTCCGAACAGCGCGTCGCCAACCTGCTGCTGGCGCCGCGCGCGGAGGTGGACGCCAAGCCGGAGCTCGAAATCTACACCGACGACGTCAAATGCGCGCATGGCGCCACCGTCGGTCAGCTCGACGAAACGGCGCTGGCCTACCTGCGCAGCCGGGGCATCGCCGATTCCGACGCACGCGCATTGCTGCGGCGGGCCTTCGCGCTGGAAGTCCTGGATCGCATCGCGTGGCCGGCGCTGCGCGATCGCGCGGCGCTGCTGCTGGGCTATCCGCCGGCGGCGGAGACGGCGCTCGATCCATGAACGCGACGCAGCCCTCCCGGTCTCCGGGGCCTGCCTCTTACGAGCTTGCGCGCATCCGCGCCGATTTCCCCATTCTCGCCGAACCCGTGCGCGGCGGGCGTCTGGCCTATCTCGACAACGCCGCCACGACCCAGAAGCCGGAAAGCGTGCTGCGCGCGCTGGACGACTACTACCGGCATCGGAATTCCAACGTGCACCGCGCGGTCCACGACCTGGCCGAGCGCGCCACGATCGCCTACGAAGGCGCGCGCGACCGCATCGCCGCGTTTTTCGGCGTCGCGCGCGAGGAGATCGTCTTCACCCGCGGCGCCACCGAGGGCATCAACCTCGTGGCCTACGCCTTCCTGCTGCCGCGGCTCAAGCCCGGCGACGAAATCCTGCTCACCGAGCTGGAGCACCACTCCAATATCGTGCCCTGGCAGCTCGTCGCCGCGCGCGCGGGAGCGCGCGTCGTCGCCGCCCGCATCGAGGACGACGGCCGGCTGGATCTCGAAGACTGGCGCGCCAAGCTCACGCCGCGCACCCGGCTGGTCGCGTTCGCGCACGTTTCCAACACGCTGGGCACCGTCAACCCGGTGGTGGCGATGGTGCGCGAGGCGCAAGCGCGCGGCCTGCCGGTCTTGATCGACGGCGCGCAAGCGGTGGCGCACCTGCCGCTCGATCTGCGCGCGCTGGGCGCGGATTTCTACGCCTTTTCCGCGCACAAGCTCTACGGCCCGACCGGTTTCGGCGTGCTGTACGCCAAACGCGAACGCCTGGAGGCCATGGAGCCCTGGCACGGCGGCGGCGACATGATCCGCAGCGTGAGTTTCGAGGGCAGCACCTGGAACGAGGTGCCGTACAAATTCGAGGCCGGCACGCCGCACATCGCGGGCGCCATCGGCCTGGCTGCGGCGCTGGACTATGTCGCCGGCATCGGTCTGGAGAACATCGGGGCGCACGAGCATCGGCTGCTGGAAGAGGCCACCGCGCGACTCGCATCGGTCCCGGGCCTGCGGCTGATCGGCACCGCGCCGGGCAAGGCCGGCATCCTGTCTTTCGTCATGGACTGCGCCCACCCGCAGGACATCGGCGCCGCGCTGGACCAGCAGGGCGTGGCCGTGCGCACCGGCCATCACTGCACCATGCCGCTCATGCAGCGCTTCGGCGTTCCCGCCACCGTGCGCGCCTCCCTGGCGCTGTACAACGGCTCCGACGACCTGGAACAGCTCGAACGCGCCCTGCACAAGACCCGCCGGCTCTTCGCCTGAACCGGCGCCCGCTTTCGAGAAGCCGCTCCCTCGTCCGGGCCGCTGGACCTGATGTCCGACTCAGGGGCCACGCACACCGTCCGTTCGTCGCCATGGAGCTACCGTTGGTCGGCAGCCCAATGTCTTTCACGGCCTCCAGACGCGAGCGTATGTGATCCCGTGAGCGCAAGAACATGAAAGGGAGTTCGGGATTTGCCCCGGGGTTTGCCCCCGGATTCACCTTGGTCGAGCTGGTCGTCACGGTCGCCGTGGCGGCCATTCTTCTTTCGATCGCCATTCCCAGTTTTACCCGCACTCTGGTTTCCGCCCGCCTGACCACGAGCGCCAATGAGGTGACGGCGGCCTTAAGCCAAGCCCGGCTCGAAGCGATCCGCCGCAACCAGTTGACGCAGTTCTGCGGGGCAGCCAACAACGGCTCCGATCAACTGGGTGGCGACTGCGCCAGCGCTACCGGCGCGGTCAGGACGCTGGATCCCGCGGGAACCAGCTCGACCTTGATCCGCGACGCCTTGCTCCTGCCGTCCGATGTGACGCTCGGCAGCCTCAACCCCCTGCGCTACGACGGCACGGGCGTGGCCAGCGCGCCTTCAGGCGGCGGCCCCTACACGGGTCTGGTGGCCGACATCTACAGCCAGCGCATTCGTACCAACAACCATGCCTGCGTGTATCTGACCACCGGCAGCATCGTCAGCACCCACACCTGCAGCAGCGCGTGTCCTGCCAATGAACCGACCTCCTCCTGTTGACAGGATCGCGCGCGCCCGGCAACAGGGCTCGCGGCGTCAGCGCGGCGTGGGACTCATCGAGATCCTGGTCGCCGTGCTAGTGCTCTCCATCGGCGCCCTGGGCATCGCCCTGATGCAGACCCGTGCGCTCGCCAGCAACAACAGTTCGTTCACCCGCTCCATGGCCGTGGTCATGAGTTATTCCATCCTGGAAGCCATGCGCGCCGACCGCACTAATGCGCAAGCCGGCGCTTACAACGGCACGGTCACGGCGAACAGCTGCCCCACCGATATCAGCACGCTGGCTAAATATCAGCTCAAACAGTGGTGCACCTACCTCGGCCAGACGCTCGGCGCGTTCAGCACCACTCAGGGCACGGTGACGTGCAACGGCGGAAACTGCACGATCACCGTCCAGTTCGACGATAGCCGTATCGGCACCGGCGGCAGTGGCGCCACGCAATTGATGAAAGAAACGCTCGGCACCGGCACTCAACAAGTCGTCACTCAGGCGCAGCTATGAACCAGCCGATTCCTGAGCGCGTTCACGGGCGAATTCCGGTTTTTGGCGCCACCCGCCAGCGCGGCTTGAGCCTCGTCGAATTGATGATCGCGCTGACGCTCGGCCTGATCGTGGTGGGCAGCGTCATCGCCATCTTCCTCTCCAGCAAACAATCGTATGGCACCAACACGGCGCTCGGAGAAATCCAGGACAACTCGCGCGTCGCCTTCGAGCTTCTCGCTCGGGACATCCGCCAGGCGGGCCTGACCGGATGCGGCGACAACGGACGGGTGGCGAATGTGCTCAACGACGGCCCCAATGCCGGCGGTACCGTGGACTGGTGGGCGGATTTCAACAATGCAATCCATGGCTACGACGGCGGTCAGACGGACCCTGCCGTAACCACCGGCACTGGGGTCGCACAACGAGTGTCGGGGACCAGCTCGCTCGTGTTGATCGGCGCCGCCCCTACCAGCCTTAGCGTTGCCAGCCAGAACTCCCCTGCCGCCAATTTCAAGCTCAATGAAAGCACGAGCGACTTGCAAGCCGGAGACGTCATCATCGTCTGCGATCCCGATCATGCCGCCATCGCCCAGGTCACGAACTACAACAATTCGAACGTCACCCTGGTTCACGACACCGGTAACGGCGTCGCGACCCCTGGAAATTGCTCCAAGGGTCTTGGCTATCCCACCGTCTGTACGACCAACGGGAATTCATACGACTTCGGCCCCAATTCCCAGATCAGCAAGCTGCAAGCCGTGGATTGGTACATCGGTAACAATCCGCAGAAAGGCAAATCCCTCTACCGCCTCGCCCTGGGGAGCAATGCCAGTACCACCACTGCGACAACAACCGCGCAAGAGATGGTGCGCAACGTCACCGACATGCAGATCGCTTATCACCTGGCCGGAGGCACGAGCTTCGTGAATGCCGCAACCGTGGGCACCAACTGGAATACAGTGGATGCCGTGCAGCTTCAACTCAAATTCGAGAGCACGGATACTCATGCCAGCACGACCGCCAACACAACGATCTCTCGCTGGCTGTATTCCACCGTAACGCTGCGCAATCGAACGAACTGAAGTGCGAACTGACGTGAATACTTCGTCGGCTACTGCGCATCCGCAGACTCACTTTGCCAAAGATCAGCAGGGTGTGGCCTTGGTCGTCTCGCTGATTTTGCTTCTGGTCATCACTCTGATCGGCATCACGGCCATCCGCTTGACCACCGTCCAGCAGAAGATCACCGCCAATTTTTATGACCGCGAGTCCGCTTTCCAGGGCGCGGAGGCGACGATCCTGCAAGCCGCCCAGACCTTGGGCACGACATCCGCGGTCATCGCGCGCAATTGCGGGCAGGGTGGTGTGAGCTGCCTGGCCAACCCTTTCACCGATAGCACGCTCCCTTCCGGGGGCATCGTCACCACCTCCGGTGGGCAGCAGTACGTGATCGAAAACATGGGGCAGTACCCGGACCCGACGACCGACACCGGTTTCAACCAGACCGCCAATGCCGCCCAATACGGTGCTCAAGGCGTTTCCGGGATACTCCACACCTTCTATCGCATCACGGTTCGCAGCGGTGATCCGGCGCAGGTCGGCGATCGTGCCGTGGTCACTCTTCAGGCGATGTACCGGCAATGAGGTCAAGCGCCATGAACGAAAAAAAACGCACTCCTCGGGTTCATCCCTTGCGCGATCGCATGTTTGCTTTTTTGGCCAGTCTCGGTTTGGTCATTGTCGCTGGGCCCGCGAACGCCACCGTCAGCATCGACCAGATTCCGCTGACCGTTCAACAGACGCTACCCCCGGACATCGTGCTGATGTTCGACGACTCCGGTTCGATGGCTTGGAGCATCATGCCGGATTACAGCTATCTCAGCGACACCTCGTTGACCGGCATGCGCAACAGCGCGGTCAACGGCGTTTACTACAACCCGACCGTTACCTATTCCCCACCCCCGCAAGTCAACGGTTCACCCTATCCGAACAATTCCGCTGGAGCATTTCCCAATGCCTATAGCGACCCTGTCAGCGCCAATTGCACCAGCTCCTGCTCGACAACCGACATCACACGAGCGACTGGCAGCTATGGCGACAGTAATGGGAGCAACAGCGGAAACTTCAATTTCTACTCGACCCTGAGTTACAGCTGCGGCAACAGATGCACCAGTAGCTTCTATGCCTTCACCTACACCGGCAGCGATGGAAACACCCACTACGTGGCTTCCGATTGCCACGGCGTCTCGAATTGCGTAGCCGCTAGCGATACTTCGGGCAGCGCCGCGCCTTCGGGCATCGCGGCGGGCCAGAATGTAATGAACTGGTATTCCTACTACAGCAGTCGTATCAAACTCGCCAAGAGCGGTCTCTTGACTGCGTTTTCATCTCTCGACCCCACCGTAAGACTCGGTTTTGGATCCATTAACGGCAGCCGTGCTTCCTGGATCAATAACAACTACACGTCGGGATTCAAATACGGCTTTTCGACCGACACCAACTCAAGCAACTTCCTCGCGGCGGTGCAAGCCATGGGCAGCGGTGATTCCGGTTCACAGAAAGCCAATTTCTGGACCTGGGTTGCAGGGCTGACGCCCAACAACGCAACGCCGCTGCGCCAAGCGCTCAACGCCGTCGGCCAGTACTACATGACCAATCAGCCTTGGCAGACTTCGAGCAGCGATGCTACAAAGCTTGCCTGCCGACAGGCATACACCATCCTGACGACCGACGGTTTCTGGAACGATAGCAGCGTCAACCTTCCATCCAATTCCTATCAGGACAATATCGACGGCGGTCCTGGCAGCACCACCACAACGACGAGCAGTTACAACGCAACGCTGACCTGTCCCATCGGCTACACGCCGGTCACGACGGGTTCGCACGCAGGTCAGTGCAAGAAATCAAACAAATACTACAACAACGGTACTTGGAGCTGCCCCAGCGGCGGAACGTACCAATCTTCCTACCAGAACAAATCGAATCAGTGTGTCGTGACGTCGACATCGACCGCGCCTAGCGTCACCATCACCGGGCCCAACAATCAGAGCTATACCTACAACGCGAAAGGTCCTTACTCGGACGGCAACTCCGACACCTTGGCGGATGTGGCCATGTACTACTGGCTCACGGATTTGCAGCCCGCCGTTGCCAACGAGGTGCCGATCAATACGGAAGATCCGGCCTTTTGGCAACACATGACCACCTTCACCCTGGGCTTGGGGTTCACACCAGTGGACATCTCGCCCTCGGGAACCACCACGAGCCAGATCTTCAACTGGGCCAATGGCGGCTCCGCCATCAGTGGCTTTAGTTGGCCCGCGCCCAGCGCGAATAACATCGACAACATCGCCGATCTCGCACACGCCGCCGTGGACGGTCACGGCGGGTTTTATTCCGCGACCAGCCCGCAAGCGTTCTCCAGCGGTCTGGCCGATGCCCTCAAACGCGTACAAGAACGTGTGGGGACCGGCGCGAGTCTCGCGGCAAATAGCACGACGCTCCAGACCGGGACGGTCACCTACCAGGCCGAATATTTCACGGGCAAGTGGAAAGGCGATCTCCTGGCCTATTCGGTCGATCCGAACACCGGCGCGATCGCGACCACGCCTTCCTGGACCGCCTCCGGCGCGCTGCCGAGCGCGACGAATCGCAACATCTGGACCTACAACCCATCGGGCAACGGCAACAACAAATTCACCCCCTTCAAGAACGGAAACAATAGTCCACCCTCCCTGTCCAGCGCCGAATTGACCGCGCTGGGCACGACGTCTGCCGCGCAGATGAGCATCGTCAACTACCTGCGCGGCGATGCCAGTAACGAGCAAAAGAACAACGGAAGTTACCGCAATCGCGATACGGCGCTGGGTGACATCGTGGACTCGCAGCCGGTTTATGTGGGCGCTCCCAATCCCGATCTCTTCGTCGGCAAGACTTTCACGGGTTCGACGTCCTACGCGACGTTCGTCAGCAACGAGCAATCGCGCAGCGCCGCGATCTGGGTGGCCGCCAACGACGGCATGTTGCACGCCTTCGATGCCAGCAGCGGCTCGGAAGATTTCGCCTACCTGCCTGGCGCGGTCATCACCAGCGGCATCAAGAATCTATCCGATCCCAGCTATGGCAGCGGCAGTGTCCCGCATCAGTTCTACAACGACGGCGAACTGACCGTGGCCGATGCGTATGTCAGCGGAAACTGGAAAACGGTGCTGGTCGGCACGACCGGACGCGGGCCCGCCCAAGCGGTCTACGCCCTGGATGTCACCGATCCGAACAATCCGAAGTTTTTATGGGAGCGCTCTGCCGGCGACGGTCTATCCAATAGTAATTACATCGGCCAGATGGTCGGCAAACCGATCATCGCGCAGATCGCAGATGGAAGCTGGGCCGTCCTGATCGGCAACGGCTACAACAGCTCTGCCAATACTGCAGCCCTGCTGCAATTCGACCTCACCAGCGGCAGCCTGAGCGTTTATACGACGAACACGACGACCGACAACGGCCTGGCCGCGCCCGCCGTCTGGCAAGCCGATGGCACAAACGGGATCAGCACCCAGGCCTATGCCGGCGATCTGCTGGGCAACGTATGGTCGTTCAACCTCTCGACCAGCGGAGGTTCGGGCACGCTGCTCTATACGGCGAAGGATTCCAGCAACAACGCTCAACCCATCACGGGTGGGATGCTGGTCGGTAAGGACCCGAACAGCGGCAATCTGTGGCTGTTCTTCGGCACGGGGCGCTATTTGACCCAATCCGATTTGAGCGATAAGAGCACGCAAACCTGGTATGGGCTCGTCATCGGCCTGGGACCGTCGAATCCAGGAGAGCAGGTCGTCTCGGCGACCAGCACGCGCAGCAATTTGAAACAGCGCTCGATCACGGCGGAGCAGGAACCCAATCTCAACACGAATCCTCCCACCCTCGGAGCACGCACGATCTCAACCGCTTCGGCCGGCGACATGAACGGCAAGTCCGGCTGGTATATCGACCTCATCTCGCCGGTCAACGGCGCGGAGGGCGAACGCATGGTCACGCCGAACCAGTTCCAGGGCAGCCTGCTGCTCGGTACGACACGCATTCCTCAGTCCAGCGATCCCTGCAACCCCTCCGGCCGCGGCTGGATCATGGCCGTCGATCCTTTCACGGGCAGCAATCCCGCCGCGGTGTTCTTCGATATCAACGGCGACAATCAGTTCAACACCGCCGACATGCTCAACAATCTGCCAGCCGCGGGAGTGGGCTTCAGCTCGATTCCCAACAACCCCATCTTCGTGGGCAATACCATGCTGACGAGCTTCGACAACGCCACCACTAGCAGCATTCAAACCGCCGGCACCGTGGGCGTCTTGAAACGCGTATCGTGGCGCGAACTGGTCGGACCGTAATCGAGAGCGAAGAAATACATGTCCTGGCTACTGTCACGTGACTCACTCAGCCGGTATCGCGTTTGCGACAAGCGGGGGTTCACTTTGATCGAGTTGATGGTGACGGTGGCGATCGTCGCCATCCTCGCCGCGATCGCGTATCCGTCCTACGTCAAGTCCATCACCAAGACCAAGCGCCGGGCGGCGGAAGCCTGTCTATCCCAGTTCGCCACCTACATGGAGCGCTTCTACACCACGAACCTGCGCTACGACCAAGATAGCGCCAGCAACGCGATGAACACGGCCGCGCTTCAGGCCCTGAACCTAGACTGCGCCTCGGCACAGAACACTGGGAATGATTATAGCTATGGATTCGCCGCTGGTTACCCGACACAATCGACTTACCGCTTGCAAGCAACACCGATCGGCGCGCAGGCGACACGCGACGCGGCTTGCGGGGCTTTACAGCTTGACCAAACCGGCGCTCGCGGCAATACAGGGCCGGCGGATACCAGTCAGTGTTGGTAACCCGAGCTGGGCGAAAAGAAGCGGCTCTTTGATCAAATCGGGCAAGCATCCGATTCGGAACGCACGCGCCCGCTGGCCGCGAGCACCAGCCTGGTCGCGTTCGGTGCGGGCCGGTTCCGGACGCAAATCCACAGCGAGCCCGCCGCGAAAGCGCCGGTCGAGGTCTGGGCCATGCCGGTGGGTTGATAAATCACCGCCCGCTCGAAAGGCCCGTTGCCCATGACGGCGAGGCTGGCGGCATCGGCCAGCGAGCCGGTGGCCTGCAAAACGTCTTCCCGATCCAGCCGGCCGTCGCGTCCGTAATCCACGAACACGATCCACTCGCGGGCCGACCAGTCGCCGTGACAGCCGACGCTCGCGTTGCCTGCGCAAAACGTCACCGCCTGGTTGTGCTGGATGGCCGTTTGCCGCGCGCGGAGCAAGTCCGTCAGAAGCTGGTTGGCGGAAACCGCCAGGCGGTTGTACGCCAGCATGCGATCGAAGGCCGGGATCGCCTCGGCCAAAAGAATGGACGAAACGGCCAGCGCGACCAGCAGTTCGGCCAGGGTCCAGCCGCGCTGAACGGATGAACCGGAGCGATTGCGCAGCCTGCGCCGTGCCCGCGAAAAACCGTGTTGAACAAATAATGCCGCACGCGCCATCGCCATGCTCCCGAGCCGTCTTTTTGCAGATTGAAATCCGGCGGCCGGCGCCGTTCTGAGCAAGGCTTCACGGTGGCGGAAACGAATGCGACACGGATCACACTTCTTTTGCACGCGTACTGAGCGAAACGCGCCGAGCTTGACCATGCCCTGCGCTTTATCCACGATATGGGTGTACTGAAGCTCGCATATGGGTACCCATATGAAAACCACCATCGACATCGCTGATCCGATCTTGAACGAGGCGCGCAAGCTCGCGGCCCGCGAGGGAGTGACGGTCCGCGCGCTGGTGGAACAGGGCCTGCGCCAGGTGATCGCCGAGAAGCGGCGCGCCCGCGGCTTCCGCCTGAAGCGCGCCAGTTTCAAGGGCCGCGGCATCCGGCCGGAGCTGGAAGGCGCGTCCTGGGAGCGATTGCGCGAGCTGGCCTACGAACGGCGTGGCGGATGATCGCCGTCGACACCAACATCCTGGTCTACGCCCATCGCGAGGATTCCCTCTTCCATGAGCAGGCCTATGCCTGCCTGGAGTCGTTGGCCAATGGAAGCGCGCCCTGGGCCATTCCCTGGCCCTGCTTGCACGAATTTCTGGCCATCGTCACCCATCCGAGGATTTACCGTCCGCCCACGCCGCTGAAAGCGGCGCTGCAGCAAATGGACGCCTGGCTGGAGGCGCCGTCGCTGGTACTGCTGGCGGAATACGAGCTGCATTGGCCGCAACTGCGCGGCCAGATCGAAAGCGGTCGTGCGGCCGGCCCGCGGGTCCACGACGCCCGCATCGTCGCGCTGTGCCTCCAGCACGGGGTGCGCAAGTTGTGGACCGCCGACCGCGACTTCAGTCGCTTTCGCGGCTTGAGCACGCTGAATCCCCTGGTCGCATAGCTTCGCGGCAGACCGGGCCACTGCACGACTGCCCAAGCGACGCGGAAGGCATTAGGCTTATTCCGCCAGGGAGCCCCAACATCGACGTATGTCCACGATCCTGCCGCTGGACCGCGCCCGCCCATGAAAGGCGATTCGGGCGCTTTCGATCTGCTGATCGTCTTCCTGGCGGCGATCTTGCTGACCATCCTCGCGCTGCCGATGTTCCGCAGCTATACCCTGCGCGAGCACAACAAGATGGCCGAGGCGGCGCTGGAGGACGCGCAGGCACGCGCGCGCAACTGGCGCGCGATGCATCCGGGCCAGCGCCTGGGCTCGCTGGAAGACCTCGGTTATCCCGCTATCGCGCTGTACGTGACCTCCGACGGCACCGTGCGCGGAGCCGCCAATCTCGCCTCGGTGTATCGCATCAGCCTCGCCTACCCGTCCGCGGCCGCCGAGGAAAACTGTGGCCTGGGCGGCGGCGACCCGCCCGACTACGTGCTGATCGCCGAGCCGATCCAGACCCAGCGGATCGACGGCCGATGCGGAAGGCTGTGCATCGCCGCGACCGGCCGCCGCGGCAACAGCGGCCCGGCGAGCGTCCAGGAGTGCTGGGGGCGGTGAATCGGTGCTCTACCCTTCCCCGCCATTCTCCCCCGCGCCAGATCGCCGTGCACGCCGCCAGTCCAGCAGCATCTCCAGGACCAGCAAGCCGGCGCCGAGCGTGATGGCGCTGTCGGCGAGGTTGAAGGCGGCGAAGTGCCAGTGGCCGACGTAGAAGTCCATGAAATCGACCACGTAACCGCGCATCGCGCGGTCCACCGCATTGCCCAGGGCGCCGCCGAGGATGAGCGTGAATGCCGCGGCGGTCAGCGTCTGGCCGTGCGGATGGCGGCGCAGCCAGGTCAGGATCGCCACGCACACCACCGCGCACAGCAGGATGAACACCGCCGCCGGCGCGCGATCGAACATGGAGAAGGCCGCGCCGGTGTTCTGCATGTGCACCAGGTTGAGATGGGGCACCAGCGGCATGACCTGGAAGCTCTTGAGCGTGCTCACCAGCGCGAGCTTGCTCGCCTGGTCGGCGACGATCACGAAGGCCGACAGCCACAGCCAGCGGATGTTGGTGCGGGGCATCTGAGGCAGATGCATTGGCGATTTCTCAGACATAGCGCCGACGCTCGCCGTGGCCAGCGACGTTTTCCGCGCAGCGCCCGCACAAGGCCGGATGCGCAGGATCGCGGCCCACGTCCGCGCGCCGCTGCCAGCAGCGCACGCATTTCGCCGCCTCGCTGGGCTGGGCATCGATCCATAAGCGGCCGCAAGCCAGGACCTCCTCGATCGCTTGGGGCGCACGCTGCGCGGCGGGCTGGACCTTCGCTGCCGAGGTGATGAACCAGAAACGCAGTTCGTCGCCAAGCGTCGCCAGCGCTTCGTACAGCGGGCCGTCGGCATAGAGCGCGAGGTCGGCGTCGAGGCCGGAGCCGATGCGGTCCGCTACGCGCAATGCTTCCAGACGCTTCTGCACCGCCGCGCGCGCGGCGACAAGCAGTCGCCATTGTTCCTCCGTCACCGCGGGCGCGGACGACGCCTGCGGAAACTCGTGCCAGCGCTGAGCGAAGAGGCTTTCGGCACGCGCGCCGGGCAACGCTTGCCAGATCTCCTCGGCGGTAAAGGACAGCACCGGCGCGATCCAGCGCACCAGGGCTTCGGCGATGTGGTACAGCGCGGTCTGCGCGGAGCGCCGCGCCAGACTCCTGGCCGGTAGGGTATACAACCGGTCCTTGAGGATGTCGAGGTACAGCCCGCCCAGATCCACCACGCAGTAGTTGTGCAGCTTCTGATAGACGAGATGAAACTGCGCTTCGCGGTAGGCGCTGGCGATCTCGTCCTGCAGGTGTGCGGCCTGGGCGAGCGCCCAGCGGTCGAGCGCGAGCCAGTCGTCCGGCCGCACCGCATCCGTCCGGGGATCGAAGTCGTAGAGATTGCCGATCAGGAAACGCGCGGTGTTGCGGATGCGGCGATACGCATCGGCCGTGCGCGTGAGCAGATTCTGCGAGATGGCGATCTCGCCGCTGTAGTCGCTGGCCGCCACCCACAGCCGCAGCACGTCGGCGCCGAGCGTCCGGGTCACTTCCTGCGGCGCGACGACATTGCCCAGGGACTTGCTCATCTTGCGCCCCTGCTCGTCCACGGTGAAACCGTGGGTCAGCACCGTCTTGTACGGCGCGTGGCCGCGCATCGCCACCGAGGACAGCAGACTGGACATGAACCAGCCGCGATGCTGATCGGAGCCCTCCAGATACATGTCGGCCTGCGGCGCGAGTCCCTGCGCATCGAGCGCCTCGGGAAGCGCGGCAACGAAGGCGCACTGGTGCACCGCCCCGGAATCGAACCACACGTCCAGCGTGTCGCGGCACTTGTCGTAGTCCGCGGCCTCCGCGCCGAGCCAGTCTTCGGTCCTGGAATCGAACCAGGCCTCCAGCCCCTCGCGCTCGACCCGTTCCGCCACCCGGCGCAACA
>Ga0070740_10002483_pt1 | contig 21548 bp, 19 predicted proteins | sample Coa_R2_FD_67286 | JGI IMG/M metagenome (GOLD analysis project Ga0070740, IMG submission 67286) | Surface soil microbial communities from Centralia Pennsylvania, which are recovering from an underground coalmine fire - Coalmine... | ecosystem: Environmental > Terrestrial > Soil > Unclassified ...
CTACTAAGGTACAAACAATCTCTTGCTAGAGTAATAAGAAGCCTGAACACGTCGGGCCAACAATCGGAAGTAGAGGTAGTTGCCTTTCATGAACAAGCGGTTGGTGTTTGCCGCACTCGTGTGCAGTCTTGTGTTGCACGCTGCGGAACTGGAGCGGCCCAAGGCCGGTAAGGTCGAGATCCTTCCCTTGAAAGACGTCAAGCCCGGGATGCAGGCAACTGCCTGGACGGTCTTCACGGGCACCGAACCGGAGCCTGTGCCGATCGAAGTGATCGGCGTGTGGAAAGGACAGCTTGGCCCGAAGCAGGACGTCATCCTGGCGAAGATGCTCGGGAAGGCAAAAGACACCAATGTGGCTGCGGGAATGAGCGGCAGTCCGGTTTACTTCAATGGAAAATTGATGGGGGCGGTCGCGCTGCGGTTCAGTGTTTTTTCGCCCGATGCGATCTGCGGAATCACGCCGATCGAGCGCATGCTCGAGATCGAGGATTTCGATCAGTCGCGCCCGTCCGATGCGCGAACGCCGGAGAAAATTACAGCGGAGCGCGCTGCGGCGATACAGACTCCGCAGGGGTCGCTAATGCCAATCGATACGCCGCTGGTCCTGTCGGGTTTTTCCGGAGCCACGGTCAGCGCGTTTCAGCCGTTCTTCCAGCAGATGGGAATAACGCCCGTGCAGGGCGGAGCTTCGGCCACGAATTTAACGGCCAAGCCGGTGAAGGGCTGGGAAAAGTCGCTCAATCCGGGGGAGGCGGTGTCGGGGATTCTCGTTTCGGGCGACATGTCGGTCACCGGAATGGGGACGGTGACTTATAACGACGGCAAGCGAGTGCTCGCGTTCGGACACCAGTTCTTCGACCTGGGTCCGTTGAATATGCCGATGGCGAAGAGCGAGATTCTGATGGTCCTTAGCTCCGCATTTCAGCCGACGAAGTTCGGCAATGCCACCGACGTTGTCGGCGCGCTCCGGCAGGACCGGTACAGCGGGATCATGGGCGAGCTGGGCGCCGAGGCTCCTTCGATTCCCGTGCACGTGAAGCTTCGTTCACACGGCACGAATGACGCGGTTTTCAAAGAGAAGGATCTTAACTTCAACGTATTTGTCCATCAGAAATGGACTCCGTTCCTGATGATGCTGACGCTGTTCAATTCGCTGCAACAGATGAACGAGTACGCCGACGAGATGACGTATCGCATGAGCGGGGATGTGTCGATGGACGGCGCGCAAGCGATTCATGTTTCGACGATGCTCGCGCCGAGCGAATTGCCGGTGCCTGCGCCGATGGTGCTCGCCGGATGGTGGGCGGATAAATTTAACCGGTTGTTCCTGAATCCGGTGGCAACGCCGAAGTTGAAGGCCGTGGATGTCTCCGTCGATCTGTTGCCGGAGCGGCGCGTGGCGACGATCGAAAACGCCTGGACACCAAACACTGAAGTAGAGGCCGGAACCGAAATTCCGGTTAAAGTTTTCCTGCGCCCGTATCGCGGCGAGAGGATCGAGAAATCGGTAACGGTGAAAATCCCGGCGGGGATGCCCAAGGGCGATCATCGGATATTATTCAGCGACGCGGACACGATGAATCGAATGCAGCATGCGGCAGCGGCGGGAAATCGTTACATCGACATTCCAGAAACCGTTTCGCTGCTGAACCAGGAGCGGGGAAACAATGCTCTGTTTGTTTCATTGGTGGAGGGCCGCGCCACCTATTATTCGGACGACAAGACGATGCCCGCATTGCCGGCGTCGGTTCTGAACGTTTTGCAGACGGAGCGGATTGCGAGCCGCGCGCTGGTGGGCTCCCCTGAGACGGCCACGCAGCAGTTTTCTGTTCCCTTCGACCAGGTGGTCTCGGGCAGCTATTCACTCAAGATCACAGTAAAGTAGTTCACATCTAATGAAAATTCCGAACCTCAGTGCCGCACTGCTGTGCGCTGCGGCATCCGTTTACGCCGTCGAGACCAAGACGTGGTCTCAGGATGAGATGGCGGATTTTGAAAAGGCGACGCTGACGCATCTTTCGCTTTCGAGCGAAGGACGCATCACGCTCGCTCCCGTCGTTAAGGAAATTTTCGACCCGTCCGTAACATTCCTCTGGGCTGTTGCGCGCGACTCCAAGGGCACACTCTACGCGGGCGGAGGCGGATTAGGCGGGTCCAAGGCGAAGCTTTTCGCGGTCGATGCAACAGGAAAATCGCGGACGGTCGCGGAACTTGACGGCATGTCGATTCAGGCGATCGCAGTGGACCGGCAGGATCGTGTGTACGCTGCGACATCGCCGGACGGAAAGATTTATCGCATCGAGACATCCGGTAAGACCGATATTTTTTACGATCCGAAGGCGAAATACATCTGGGCTCTGGCGTTTTCGAAATCGGGTGATTTGTTCGTCGCGACCGGCGATGAGGGAGAAATCCATCGCGTGAATCCGTCGGGCCGAGGGTCGGTATTCTTCAAGACGGAAGAGACGCATGCGCGGTCGCTGGCGGTTGACGCGAACGACAATCTGATCGTCGGCACGGATCCGAGCGGGCTGGTTGTTCGAATCAATCCCTCCGGGCAGGGATTTGTGCTGTATCAGGCTCCGAAGCGTGAAATCACGGCCCTTGGTGTCGCGCCCGATGGAACGATCTACGCCGCTGGCGTTGGGACCAAGCAACTGGCATCTGCGCAGGCCGTGGCCGCGCCGGCTCCCCCCGCGGCGCCGCCCGCTCCGGCGGCTGGTGCGAACGTGACCCTTCCTGCAAATCGCCCCGCGGCAACTCCGCCGTCCACCGCTCCAGCCGCGGTCGTCGGCGGATCAGAGATTTACAGAATTCAAGCGGACGGCTATCCGCGGCGTGTTTGGACCAGCGGTCAGGATATCGTTTATGCGATCGCCTTCGACGGACGCGGGCGCGCGCTTGCGGGCACCGGAAATCATGGCGCGATTTATCGAATTGATTCGGAGCGTTCCTATACGCGTCTGCTCGCAGTGGAGCCGACCCAGGTGACCGGCTTCTGCGCTTCAGCCGACGGGCGGATTTACGCGGTCACAGGCAATATTGGAAAGATTCTTTCGATCGGTCCGGAGTTGGAATCTTCCGGAGTTCTCGAAAGCGATGTGTTCGATGCCGGCGCGTTTTCCTACTGGGGACGTTTGACAGCGGACGGAAAAGAGACCGGCTCCATTCGTTTCGAGACGCGCAGCGGCAATCTGAATCGTCCACAGAAAAACTGGAGCGAGTGGGCGACGTTGAACAACGGCCGGGTGGCCTCGCCGTCCGCAAGATTTCTGCAATATCGCGCCACGATCGCGGGATCTGCCGAGCTGGCCGAGGTCGATGTCGCGTACCTGATGAAGAATGTTGCGCCGGTTGTCGAGGAGATTGAGACGACACCGGCGAATTACAAATTCCCGGCGCCGGTTTCAGCGGCCGCCGCCGTGACGCCGACACTCACGCTGCCCGCGCTCGGCAGGGCGCGGTCCGCATCGGCGGGAGGATCTTCGGCAGATTCCGGCACATCGCCCACGATGATGTGGTCCAAGGGTTGGATCGGGGCGCGCTGGCTCGCGAACGACGATAACGGCGACGCACTGATGTTCAAACTTGAGATCCGCGGCGTGAGCGAATCCAACTGGAAACTGGTTCGGGACAAGATTCGGGAACACTACTACAGTTGGGACTCCACTGCTTTCCCTGACGGCAAGTATCTGCTCCGGGTGACGGCATCCGATGCGCCTGCGAATCCGCCGGATCAGGCGCTGACGGGATCGCTCGAGAGCGACCCATTCCTGATCGACAACACACCTCCCGAAATCAGCGCGCTGCTGGGCTCGCCCGCCGGCGCCAAAATCGAGGTGCGATTCCACGCCAAGGATGCGCTCAGCAATATCGGGAAAGCAGAATATTCGATCAATGGCGGGGATTGGATCGTCGTTGAGCCAGTCACCCGGCTGACGGATTCCATGGATGAGGATTATCGTTTCTCGGTCGACCGCGGACAAGGCGAGGCGACCATCGCGGTTCGCGTTTCGGACGAGTACGACAATCAGGCTGTAGCGAAGGTCGTGGTGAAATAGTGGCGGGCGAGGTTCGATTGAGCGCGCGGTTTCCTGAACTGATGGCCGGGGAAAAATCCATCGGCATGTGAATCGAAACTGCCGAAGCCGCTCGTGAGTGGCTGGCGAGCCAATCTTACTGAGCTTCGCTGCGAATCGCGCCGCGTTCGATGAGTCCCGCGATTTCGGGGTCGCTCAGTTGAAGAATCTCTTTCAGAATTTCGCCGGTATGCTCGCCAAGGCGAGGCGCGCGCCTGGGAACACAGCCTGGCGTTTCCGAAAATTTCACTGGCGGACCAGTGACGCGGAAGCCATCGATCTTCGGCAGCATTCCCCGAACGGCCACTTGCGGATCGGCGGCTACCTCATCGAGCGTCCGGACCGGCGCGCAGGGGATCCCGTGCGCGCTCAGCTTCTTTACCCAGTGGGCGCTGGTGTTGGTCCGAAATATCTCCGCGATGGCGGGCTCCAGCGTTTCTCGATTTTTCACCCGCAGGGGGTTCGTTGCATACGCGGGATCCTCGGTCCACTGCGGCCGCCCGATCGCGACGCAGAAGTCCTGCCATAATTTCGTACTCGCGACAGCGATTACGATGTCCCGGTCGGCTGTAGGAAATCCGCGATAAGGCACAATCGTTCCAAAGCGGGTCCCGAGCGGTGAAGGGACGATGCCCGATCCTTCAAAGTAGGCATAGTTGGACGCCATCGCGGAGATCATGGAATCCAGCATCGAAACGTCGACGAATTGACCAAGCCCGGTTCGATTGCGAGCCTCAAGCGCCAACAGAATCCCGATGATCGAGAACATTCCCGCCGAGATATCGGCGACGGAATGCCCACAGCGAACGCGCTCGCCGCCCTCGACGCCCGTGACGCTGATTAACCCGCTCGAAGCTTGCAGGATCAGATCCATGGCGGGCTCGTCTCGCGATGGCCCGGTCTGCCCGTAACCGGATACTGAGCAGTAGATCAACTTCGGATTGCGGGCCTTCGCGGCTTCATAGCCGAGCCCCAGACGATCCATTGTCCCGGGCCGCATATTTTCTATCAGAATATCGACACGCTCGATCAGATCGAGGCACAACGCGAGACCTTCAGGCTTCTTCAGGTCAACCGCAATACTGCGCTTGCCGGCATTGATTCCAAGAAAATAGGACGCCTCCTCGCCGGTAAATGGAGGTCCCCACGTGCGGCCCACCTCTCCCCCGTTGGGCGTTTCGACTTTAAATACGTCGGCGCCGTACTGTGCCAGGAGCATCGTGCAATACGGGCCCGCCAGCGCATGAGAAAAATCAAGAACGCGAACACCTTCAAGGGGAGTCGACATAAGGAGCGATAAAGCTCGATTATCGCATCGCCTTGTCGTAATCCGCGAGTTCTTGTTCGAGCCGCGCAGCCTCGAGATAAAGACGGTCTGCTACTCGAATCGCCTGACTGAATTCCGGACCGGCCAATCCTTTGGACTGTTCAATCGCCTCCTTGAAGGCGCGGACTGCCGATTCGTACCGTTTGAACAAATCTTCCCTTTTCTGATCCACGGCCTTCTAACGATTCGATTGTGAAAAAGCGTTCGCTGTTTCGTCAGCAGCCGAGGTTTTCGCCGTAGTCCGGCCGCGGACTCTTCAAATGGCGCTGAATCGCTTAACCGCGATTTCCGCGCGTGCGAAATTCGTGCTGCATAATTTCGAGCGCGGCGCGATCTCCTTCGAAACGAACAACGCGCCCCCTTGCAACAAGCTTCAGCGCACATTTGCTGTTCAATTGAGCGGGCCAATCGATTGCCAACTCTACGCGGCGCCCTGGGATGAGACATTCCTGCGTGGTAAACAGAACGCCGCTGCTCGAGATGTTCAAAGTCTTTCCGCGCGATTCGAGGTCGGCCTGACTGCGATTCAGAACGCGATATCGAACATCGCGCTCAATCGACATCCGCCCGGAGGCCCGGCGTTCGTAGTGTGTTGTTGCGTTCATCTGTGACGAGAATGCCACTCCCGCGCCGACTCCGCCAATAGAGGATTTGTGCCAATTCTGCTTAGTACATCTGTACTGGCGGAGGCGGTCTGAATGATCTAACATCCTGGGTGGCTGAGGCAAACAGGTTGGCGAGTAAGCAAAGTTTAGAGGTGGATGGCATCCCGGTCGCGCTTTCGAACCTGGAAAAGCCGCTTTTTCCATCGTTTACAAAGAAGCAGGTGATCGACTTCTATATCCGCGTCTCGCCCTATCTACTGCCGCATCTCAAGAATCGGCCGGTAACGATGAAACGTTATCCCGAGGGGATTCGACAATCGCCCTTCTACGAAAAAAATGCGCCCCGATATACGCCGCCATGGGTTGAGACATTCGAAGTTCCCCGCCGAACGGGCGGCCGGCCTATCCGCTATATCCTGATCAACAATCTGGCAACGCTGGTCTGGACGGCCAATCTCGCGAGCCTCGAGATCCATCCTTTTCTTCACCGGGCGCCGAAGATCGATCAGCCGGCGTCTATTGTTTTTGATCTCGATCCGGGCGAAGAGACGGACGTGCTCATGTGCGCGGAGGTCGCGTTCAAAATCCGCGATCTCCTTGAGAGATGGAAGCTCAAGTCGTTCGTGAAAGTTTCAGGCTCGCGAGGACTACAGATGTACATTCCTCTGAATACTCAGGCGACCTATGAAACAACACGCCCGTTTGCGAAACGGATCGCCGAATATATGGCGAGCAAGCACCCGGACTTAGCAATCGCAAAAATGTCGAAATCGATGCGCCGGGGAAAGATTTTTATCGATTGGAGCCAGAACTCGGATTTCAAGACGACCGTTTCCGTTTACTCGCTCCGCGCCAAGCAGGAACAGCCTTTCGTGTCGATGCCGGTCGGTTGGGAGGAATTGAAGAAAGCAGCGAAAAAGGGCGGCGCGTCGCGGCTTAGGTTCTCACCGGACGCCGCGCTGAGGCGATTGAAAAAAATTGGCGACTGTTTCGCCGAAGTCCTTACGCTAAAGCAGCGGCTGCCAAAAAATGCCGGGAAAGACTTCCCATAGTTTTGCTCAGCGGCCCGCGGACATTTTCTGCACGCGAATGAGCAGCTCAACTTCTTTTCGCGTGACGCCCAGCGCCGCGGAAATATGCGAAACGTCTTCATTGCGGCGCAACATCCGCATCGCTTGCACTCGTTTGCTGATGTTCAGGCCGCTTCTTGGAGCCGCGGGGACGTAGACGGGCTCCGGCTCCCGTGTTTGCGCCTGCTCGACACGTTGGGCAATTTCGTCCATGCGCTTGTGGCTCCTTGTCGCGCTGAGGCGGATTTCCCGTTTCATACTGAGGAAGAGAGCGAGGCTCGCAATCAACCCGCACGCGAGCACGAGATAAAGAATCAACCAGTGCATCATTTCAGTGTCCGTAACCTCTCCTGGCGGCTGATCACCTGCTGGATGCGTACGCCGAAATTTCCCTCGATCGTCACCACTTCTCCGCGGGCGATTACACAATTGTTCACTATCACTTCCACCGGATCGCCAATCGCGCGGTTCAGCTCCACGATTGCTCCGGTTGTAAGCTTTAAGACATCTTTTAGCGGCACCTGCGCGCGGCCGAAGGAAACGCTGACCGGCATCTCGACATCAAGCAGCAGATCGAACGTCTTCGATGTTTCGCCCGCTGGTGGAGGAGCCTCGCCGGAAATCGCGTCCAGAAAACCGGGCTCGGCCGCAAAAAGCAGGCTCACTGGAGCGTCCGACAGCACATCGAACCGGGTCCAGCTCAGCTTTGGCGGCAATGACGAGCGCTGCTCGCCGCCTTCGCATGCCACGGCGCGGCCCAGCCTCTCCGAAACCGCCCGCGCAATTCCGTTAAGCGTTTGTTTGACGATCTCAATTTGAGGGTTTTCGAAAGCGGCCACCCACAGCGCATCGGGCAATGAAGAGAAGGGCTGCCGCCATAAAAATGGGCAGTCTTTCGGAGAATCCTCGATCGAGTCGACATCCGGGCGTTGCCCCGAAATCGCTTGGAACGCAGATTGAAGACTCAACTTTATTTCAGCGCTCAGCCACTCATTCACGGATCAGACTCCCCTGGGACTGGGCCACTGCTTTTCCATGTAGGCGCGAAGCCGCAGAATCGCCTGAGTCTTCAATTGCGAAATGCGCGATTCATGCAGGCGCACGATCTTGGCAATCTCCCGCAGCGTCAATTCTTCGTGGTAGTACAGGCTGAGCACTGTCTTCTCGATGTCGGGCATCTTCTCGATTGCCTCGGCAAGTACGCGCTGTAGTTCGGTCCGCTCCAGGACTTTCGAAGGCCACGACTCTTCGTTGTCCGAGACAAATTTCAGCAAATCCCGATTCTCATCTTCGCCGGAGGCTGTTTCGAGGCTCCCAAGCGTCAACCCGCGAGAATCGACGAGCCATTCGTGATATTCCTCGATCGTCTGCCCGAGTTCGGCCGCGATCTCTTCTTCCGAGGGAGCGCGATGCAGGCGCTGCTCGACCGCCGCGATCGCGGCTTCGATCTGTTTCGCCCGCCGCCTCTGCTGGCGCGGGGCCCAATCCAACCCGCGCAGACTATCGAGAATCGCGCCGCGAATTTTGTACTCCGCATACGTCTTCAACTTGACGTTTTGAGAAGCATCGAAGCGGTCGATCGCCGCAATCAGCCCTAGCACGCCGGTCGATATCAAATCATCGAGGCTCACGCTTTCCGGCAGCCGGTCGTGGATCCGCCGCGCAATGAGCCGCACCTGCGGCAGATGTTCGAGAATCAGTTGTTCGCGTTGCTCCGCCGTCATCGCCGGCACGGCGTAAGCGGCGGCGTTGCTGCGGCGCGCTGTTTGTAAGGCTCCCATTCAGACTCCTTCTCTCTTCCAGTCACATCTCATGCAGTGGCCTTCATGCCGCGGGCTCGGACGGTGACAAGCTCGACCAGCCTTTCTTTCCGGGCGGGTTCCAAATCATCCGGAATCTGCTGTCCTGTCGCGAAGAACGAAAGCGGCAGCGACTGCCGCGACGCTTCGCTGACGACCGCGCCGAAGCATTCGGTTTCGTCGATTCGCGTGAACAACAGCTTTTTCGGTTGAAAAATTTGATAGCGATCGATCACGCGCGCCAGGTCCGCGGGCTTCATGGACGCCGAGACCACCAGGTGCGTATCGATCTCAGGATGTGTCGCGATCAGCCGCGCCAGATCGGCGCCATCTTCCATTTCGTTCCGGCCGAGACCGGGTGTGTCGATAAACACCAGATCCTTCGAGCGATGTTCTTCGAGCGCCTGCGCCAGTGCAACGGGCGTTTCTACCACATCGCACCCGATTCCCAGAATTCCCGCCAACGAACGAAGTTGATCCGCTGCGGCGATCCGGAAGACATCGGCGGTGATGATATGCGCCGGCTTTCTTGAAGCAAGTCCGAATCGTGCCGCGAGCTTGACCAATGTCGTCGTCTTGCCGACGCCGGGAGGCCCTACCAGAGCGACCACCGCGCGATCCAATCCCTTGCGGCCAAGGGTCGCGTCGACTTCGAAGAATTCTTCAAGCGAAGCTCCGTTTACCACCGATTGCGCGATCATCGGATCGACTTCGTTTTCGATAAGCTTCGAGTGCATTTCAGATTCCCCGCCAGCGGCCGGGCGTCCCCCGGCGAGGCACCGCGCGAGTCTTTCGATCTCGCGCTTCATGTCGCTGATGTCCTGGGAGACATCGCGCGGCTGCTGCGCCGGCGCGACCGCGGTCGACCCCGCAGCCGCATTGACCGATCCGAACACAACTTCGTATGCCCCCAGGTGCCGCGTCTCGGATGTGGTCGGCCGAGCGTTCACCAGTAGCGCGTCCGCGCCCAGTTCCTTGCGGGCCTGCCCAACCGCGGCCTCCACCGTTCCTGAAAAGTAGCTTTTGAGTTTCATTGAATAAGACCCATCGACACGACGCGAACGCCGGCCGGAATTTCGTTATGTGAGAGAACACACAGGCCCGGCAATGCCCCCTCCACCATCTGCCTGAGGAAGTAGCGCGCCGATGAACTCGTCACTGCCGCTACCGGTGAATCGGACGAGCCCACGGCGCGCGTGACGCGATCCAGTATTTCGCGAATCTTCTGGGGGGGGAGATTTAAATGACTCGAATGTTCGTTGTATTCGACCGCGGATTCGATTGCGTGCTCAATCTGCGGATCAATAAAGAAAGCCGGCAGCTCGCCCGCGCCGTTCAAGTAAGGCTTCACCAGCAGCCGGCGGATCGACTGGCGGACATATTCCGTCAGCAGGATCGGATTTTTCGTCATCGCCGCTGCTTCGCCGAGCGCTTCCAGAATGGTCACGGAATCCCGAATCGAAACCCGTTCTCGAAGCAAATTCTGGAAAACCTTCTGCACGATTGCCATAGAAAGCAATTTCGGAACCAAGTCTTCGAGAACTTTTGGATTTTCCTCGGACACGCGATCCAGAATATTCTTAGTGTCCTGACGCGATAACAGTTCGTACGCGTGCCGGCGGATCAGTTCCGAAAGATGCGTCCCCAGCACGCTGATGCCATCAACCACCGTGTATCCTTTGGAACGGGCGTCGTCGGCTTTCTCCGCCGGGATCCACAGCGCCTGAATGCCGAACGCGGGCTCGCGCGTTGGCACTCCCTCAAGCGATTGCGCCGCTCCGCCCGGATGGATCGCCAGTTCGCAGTTCTGCAACAGTTCGAAACGCCCTATTTCCGCGCCTTTTAGCAGTACGACATATTCGCAGGCCTTGAGCTGCAAATTGTCGGTGACGCGAACAGGTGGAAGCATGTAGCCCATGTCGGAGGCCATTTGCTTCCGGATTCCTCCGATGCGGCGGAGCAATGGAGAATTCTGCCCTCCTTCGACCAGCCTCACCAGTCCAAGTCCGACCTCGACTGCGAGCGGTTCCACTTTGAGAAGCGCCTCGAGATTTTCCTTGGCGGGTGTCGGCGCCGCGGCTGTCGAGGCTGTATCGATCGACTCGGCTTTCTGCTTTATTCGCCACCCCGCGTATCCCACTCCGGAACCGAGGATCAAGAATGGAATCGTCGGCAAACCCGGAAACGCCGCCATCGCGACCAGGACCCCCCCGGATAACATCAACGGCTGCGGATTGCTGAACAACTGCTTCTTCACGTCCGCAGTCACTTTGGTTTCCGAACTGGTCCGTGTCACAATCAGGCCGCCCGAAACGGAAACCATCAGGGCTGGAATTACCGTGACCAACCCATCGCCGATGGTCAGAACGGTGTAAGTGCTCAGCGCTCGCTGGAGATCCATTCCATGCTGGAATACGCCGATTAAGAATCCCGCGACGATATTAATCGTCGTGATCAAAATGCTGGCCACTGCATCGCGCTGGGTGAATCGACTCGCGCCGTCCATTGCGCCGTAAAATTCCGCTTCCGCCGCCAGATTCTTGCGCCGGATCTTTGCTTCCGCCTCATCGATCAGCCCCGCGTTCAAATCGGCATCGATCGACATCTGTTTCCCTGGCAGAGCATCCAAAGTGAAACGAGCCGTCACTTCGGAAATGCGGACCGCGCCATGATTAATCACGACGTACTGAATCGCGATCAGCACTAGAAAGATCACCACCCCGATGATGTAGTTCCCCCCAACGACGAAATTCCCGAATGCCTCGATAACCTGGCCGGCGGCGCGCGTTCCCGAATTCCCGTTGATCAAAATGAGCCGCGAGGACGATATGTTCAGTGCGAGACGGAAAAGTGTAAGCAGCAGCAGCGACGTCGGAAAAACTGAAAATTCCACCGGACGCGTGATGTACATTGAAACCAGCAGCACGATGACGGACACCGTAATGTTGGCGCTGATCAACACGTCCAGCAGGAACGACGGCATCGGCGTGATCATCGCGAACACGATCCCCAGGACCGCCAGCGGCACTCCCAATTCGCTCAGATTTCCAAATCGGTTCCCAGATTGGCTCTTCGCTCCGACCGGTTTTGCCACGGACTTAACCTGCCCGCCTTTATGACTTTGCGTTCCCTTCGCTTGCCCGGCCGCCGGTGCCGAAATGGGAGCTATCTGCGATGTCGCCGCCATGCAACGTAACAGACTGCATTTGCGTCGCCGCAGGCGATGAAACACCGACCCAGATTTTTCCGGAGGCTGGAAAGCGTCAATTTCCGCACACCTTGCTATCATTGAATCGGAAGGAGCAAGGCAGACGAATGGGTCCAATCGGAGTCCAGGAGATGATCCTCATCTTCATCGTCGCCCTTGTTCTGTTCGGGCCGAAGAAGCTTCCAGAACTAGGGCGGACGATCGGTAAAGCACTTACTGAATTCCGTCGCGCTTCGAACGATCTGAAGGCGTCGTTCGAGCGTGAAATGCACAATCTGGAGCGGGAAGCGGAGCTGAAGGAGACGACCCAGGCAATCGCCAAGGAACTCCCCTCGGCCTCCGACTATTATTCGTACAACGACTTCGCCGAGTACATCCCGGAGTCGGAATCCTACGATACCAACACCGCGACACATCCACCCACCGTAAGCGCTTCCGAAACCAAGAGCGCCGAATCGCAGGAAATTGCCGGAACGAGCGAAGCTCCAAAGCCCGAAAAACCGGAACAGGAGATCGCGGCGGCGACGCCCGGCGTGGAAGGCACCGTTCCGCGCAGTTGAATCGGCTATTCTCAGTAAATTTGATTCATGGATGACCCAAGGCCTGGAGATTTGTCTCCGGAAACGCGAACCAGTTCGCCAAACGTAACCACCACGCCGCCGAGCGCGATTGTCCGGCACGGCGGCGCGAGCCCTCCCGCCGAGGAGGACGACGAAGAATCCGGCATGCTCCGGATGTCATTCCTGGAGCACCTGGAAGAACTGCGCTCGCGCCTGATCAAGATGCTCGTCGGGCTCGGGGCGGCCTTCGGGCTGTCGTTCGGCTTCTCGAACATGCTGTGGAAGATCATCGCAGCCCCCGCAGTCGATGCGCTTACCAAACTGGGTGTCCATCCTCCCGAACTCGTGGCGATCGAGCCGCTCGAGCAGGTGACGATCATTTGGTTCAAGTTGCCGATTGTCGTGGCCTTGTTCGTCGGCTCTCCCTGGATTCTTTACCAGATCTGGGCCTTTATCGCCCCGGGACTGTATAAACGCGAACGCCGGTTCGCGATCCCGTTTGTCCTCGCCACGGCCGGGTTGTTCATCCTTGGCGGGTTGTTTGCTTACTTTGTTGCCTTCCGGCTCGGCTTGACGTTCCTGCTCGGTCTCGGCATGAACATCGGTGTCAGGCCCATGGTCACGATTTCGAGCTACTTCGACATTTTCGTCGACGTAATCCTCGGCGTCGCGCTCGTGTTCGAGCTTCCGATCATCATTTTTTTCCTCATCATGCTGCGGGTCGTGACGCCGGGTTGGCTGATGGCCAATTCCCGCTACGCGATTCTTGCGATTGTGATTCTCGCCGCCATCGTCACGCCTACTCCCGACGCGTTCACGATGATGATTTTCGCGATCCCGATGTGCGCTCTCTATTTCGTCGGCGTTTTCGCGGGATATCTGCTCGTCCTGAAGCGTGAAGGCCGGCGCTTCCCGTGGGGCAAAGTGCTGATCGGCTTGCTTGTGCTGGCGCTGATCGGAGCAGGAATCGTCTATCTGATGATTTCCCGCTACGGTTATCATCTGGTGACGCATTGGCCGTTCTTGCTGAAGTAGTTGTGTGTCAGGCCGTGCTTCAAAAGCGGCCGGGCAGGTAGCTACTTCTTAAAAAACCATAAATAGAAGTACTGCTCTCCCGCGCCGTACCGGTACCGCGGCTCAAATCCGCACCGATGCGCCATCGCCGACGCCTCCGCATCCGAATACGGCACTCCGACCCACGTCTCATCGGGAGACGACTTGGCTCGCAGATCACCCATCAGCCCGAACTTGAATAGCGCCCCGGGCCGCAGCAGCCGGTTCACTTCGCGAACATAGTTCTCGATGATCTCGCGGCTCGGGATGTGCTGGAACACGATAATCGAGTACGCAAAATCGAATGGCAAATCGGGGATCACCGCCAGATCGCATCCGTTGTTCTGATACACATGCGCGTTCGGAAAATCCGCGACCGCTTTGCGGGCCGCCTCCACCATCTCCGCGCTGATGTCCACCGCATGGACTTCTCCGAACAACTTCGCCAGAGCGCGTGTAATCCGCCCTGCGCCGCACCCGATCTCGAGTACGCGCATCTGCTTCGGATCCTTGCCCTGACAGATGTTCGTCATGTCCGTCAGAACGTCCTCCGCCACGGCCTTCTCGCCCGATGCGAAAAATTCCTCGTCGGTCCAGTCCGTTTTGCCCGTGGCGACGTAATGGCGCGCGTTCTCGCGAGCTCTTTCGTCCCACGCCTTGCGCATGTTTTCCAGTTGCTGCTCGATGGTCATCTACTCGATTGTAAGTGGGGATTGGTGGACCGCGGGGGGATCGAACCCCCGACCTCTGCATTGCGAACGCAGCGCTCTCCCAGCTGAGCTAGCGGCCCACTTTGAGGTCGTATAACGTCAATATAGCATGCGTGCCGATTGCGCCGTCACGCGCTTCATCGGATCGCTTCATCGGATGGCGGGCATGCGCCGGTTCTGAATCAAGCCGCGCAGAACGGCGCGCCGCTTCAAGCGGCATATCTCTCCAACTCACGAAAATTTCATGAATTTACCCCTTGCCCTCCGAGTCAAATCGAAGGAAACTGAAATTTCATGGCAACCGTACTCACTAACGGCGCTCCTGTGCGCGAACCGGCTGATCGCTGGACCACCGCCGAGGCCGCGGACCTCTATGACGTTGCCAGTTGGGGCAAGGGCTACTTCTCCGTTGGCACGAACGGCCACCTTTGGGTGCATCCCAACAAAGACCCGAACCGCGCGCTCGACTTGAAGGAACTGGTCGACAATCTGCAACTCCGCGGAATCGCGCTCCCGATACTCATTCGCTTCGGCCAAATCCTTCAGCACCGCCTTGGTGAAATGCATCAGGCGTTTCAAAACGCCATTGCCGAGCACAACTACAAAGGCAGTTACTGCTGTGTCTACCCGATCAAGGTGAACCAGCAACGTCAGGTTGTCGAGGAAGTGTTCGAATACGGGCGTCCCTTCAAATTCGGCCTCGAAGCCGGATCGAAGCCGGAGCTGCTGGCAGTCCTGGCGATCGCCGATAACCAAACGCCGATCATCTGCAACGGATTCAAAGACGACGAATATATCGAAATGGTGATGCTCGCCGCGAAAATCGGCCGCAATATCATCCCTGTCGTCGAAAAGTACACAGAACTGGACCTTATCCAGAAGCACGCCGAACGTGTCGGCGTTCGTCCCGTTGTCGGCCTCCGGATCAAGCTCGCCAGCCGCGGTTCCGGCCGATGGAAATCGTCCGGCGGCTATCGTTCGAAATTCGGGCTCACCGTCACCGAAGCCCTTCGCGCTCTCGACCAGTTGAAGGCCGCTGGCATGGAGGATTGCCTTCAATTGCTCCACTTCCATCTGGGCAGCCAGATCACGAATATTCGTCAGATTAAAGGCGCGGTCATGGAAGCCGTGCGCGTTTACGTCGAAATGAAGAAACTTGGCGCGGGCCTCCAGTACATGGACGTCGGCGGCGGACTCGGTATCGACTACGACGGCTCGCAGACCGATTTCGAATCGAGCGTGAACTACACCCTTCAGGAATACGCCAACGACGTCGTCTATCACATCCAGAATGTGTGCGACGAGGCGGAGGTCCCGCACCCGATCATCGTTTCCGAGAGCGGCCGCGCCATCGCCGCATACCACAGCGTCCTGGTTTTCAACGTTCTCGGTGTGACCGGATTCGGCGACGCCGAAACCACTCCCGATATCCCCGAGGACGTCGAGCAGCCGCTTATCGATCTCAAGGAGACTCTTCGCGGCCTTTCGACCAAGAATCTTCTTGAAAGCTTCCACGACGCCCAGCAGGCGCTCGACTCGGCCCTGAATCTCTTTAGCCTGGGCTATCTCCCGCTCCAGCAGCGGAGCCTTGCCGAAAGCATCTATTGGGTCATTTGCCGCCGCATCCAGAAACTGGCCAAGGAGCTCGACTACTATCCGGAAGAGCTCGAAGGTCTCGATAGCCTGCTTTCGGACACTTATTTCTGTAATTTTTCGCTTTTTCAGAGCCTTCCCGACAGTTGGGCGGTGAAGCAGCTTTTCCCGATCATGCCGATTCATCGTTTGCAGGAAGAGCCCTTCAGACACGGCATTTTAGGCGATATTTCCTGCGATTCTGACGGCAAAGTCGATCAATTTATCGATCGCCGCGACGTCAAAAAGACGCTTCCGCTTCACACCTTCAACGGCGAGCCCTACGTCTTGGGCGCCTTCCTTGTGGGGGCTTACCAGGAAATCCTGGGCGATCTGCACAATCTCTTCGGCGATACCAATGCCGTCCATGTAAGCCTCGATGACAAGAATGCGGTGGTCATCGAAGCGCTGATCAAGGGCGATACTGTGCGAGAAGTGCTTGATTATGTTCAGTTTCAATCAAAAGCACTGCTTGAGCAGTTTCGCAAGGACGTAGAATGCGCCGTCCGCGAGGGCCGCATCGGGTATGAGGAATCCGGTTCATTGCTCCGTTTCTATGAAGAAGGGCTGAACGGGTACACGTACTTGGAACAATAACTTCGCGATTTGCCGCACCTCGGTGAGCTTGCCGCCGTGGTACAAACAACTCATGATCGGTCGAATTTCGAGCTTGGGTTCGTTTGGCAAATTTCCAATTGTCCCGCTTACCTTGGCTGCGGGTCTCGCGCTTTCAGCCGATTGGCCCGGATGGCGGGGTCCGCAGCGCGACGCGGCCGTCACCGAAGAGCCGAAGAGCTTTCCTGAAAAACTTTCGCAGAAATGGAGAATCGAGATCGGGCTGGGCCATTCCTCTCCGATTCTTGCGGCTGGAAGCATCTACGCTTTCGCCCGGCAGGGCGAGCAGGAAACCGCCTATTCGATTGATCCGGCGACGGGGAAAATCCGGTGGCAGCAGCAATATCCTGCGCCCTACAAAGTGAATGGCGCCGCCGCCGGGCACGGTCCGGGCCCGAAATCGACGCCGCTTTATTCGGATGGAAAACTCTACACCTTCGGCATCAGCGGTATTCTTTCTGCGTTTGACGCGGAGACAGGAAAACTTCGATGGCGTAAGGAATTTTCGAAAAACCAAGCCGATACCGCGCCGACATTCGGAACCGCGACTTCGCCTGTTCTCGATCGCGGCCTCCTGATCGTTTACATCGGCGGCGAAAAGACTGGGGCGATTACGGCCTTTGATCCCGCCACCGGCAACACGAAATGGTCCTGGGACGGAGACGCGCCGGCCTATGCGACGCCCATCGTTGTTGACCTCAACGGCACACGCCAGGTCGTCACGCAATCGCGCCAAAATATCGTTTCACTCGACGAAGCGACCGGAAAACTGCTCTGGAAGATTCCGTTCACCACAGCTTACGACCAAAACATCGTCACGCCTGTTCTCTACAAAGACACGTTGATCTTCTCCGGACTCGACAAGGGTGTTTTCGCCGTGCGCGTCGCCAACAACTCGCCGCAAACGGTATGGCAAACGAAAGATGCCTCCATGTATATGAACTCGCCGGTTCTCCTCGGCGATCTGCTCATCGGGTTCTCGCATCTCAAAAAAGGCCAGATTTTCTGCCTCGACGCCGGCACTGGCGCGACGCTCTGGATGGGCTCCCCGAGAGGAGGCGACAACGCGGCGATGCTCGCGAGCTCCACCACGCTCTATTCGCTCACATCGGAATCCAGACTTGTGATCGCCAAGCCGACGCGAAAAGGACTTGGTGAGATTCGCCAATACGACGTTGCCGACAGCCCCACGTGGGCGCATCCCGTAGTCCTCTCCGACGGGTTCCTGATTAAAGATTTGAAATCGCTCACCCGCTTCAGCACGCAGTGAAAAGCGCCGGCCGTCAGGCGCGAATTCCGACGGCCTGAAAGACTCGCGGCAGGCTCACGACTGTCGTCGGATCTTTCGTGAACGCTTCCAGTTCCGCGATGCTTCTATTTAGCTCCTCCGGCGTGGCAAGGGATTCGGCGAGCACGGCTTCGCCGATATTGATCAGAGTGCTCAGGCTGACCGCTTTCCCCTCCTGCGTAATGTGGAACAGTTGGATCGCGGTCATCTGCACATCGATAAATCCGGCTTCCGTCAACAGTTCGTAGAGCTTCGGTCCGATATCAGCGTCGCCCTTCCGCCGCCGCACGACTTCGCGGTATAGCCCGACGTAATGATCGTAGGCGCGGCACGCAGGATAACAGAAGGAACCAGTGAAGTCGATGTCTTCCACAATCAGACGTCCCCCCGGCTTAAGCGCCTGTCTCATTCGGGCGAGTGCGGACAAGCGATCGGGCAGGTGTGTCAACAGAAACCGCGTGTACACCCGGTCGTAGATCGCATTTTCCGACCATTCGTAAACACTGCCCTGGCGGAATGCGGCATGATCGAGGCCTTGCTCTTCGGCCTGCGCGCGTGCCTGGGCGAGCTTCACGTCATCGATGTCAATTCCCACGACGCAACCGGCGGACCCCACCATCCGCGCCATGCCGCGGGTCACATCGCCGCCGCCACATCCGAGGTCGGCTGCCGTCATCCCCTCGCAAAGCCCGGCTGACCGCAACAGGCGGTAAGTCGTTGGCCACATGGTGCGGCCGAGCAGTTCGAGCCGTCGTTTTCCCTCGACTCCGCCGCGAATGACATATTGCGTGCACGCCGTTCGGGTTTCCACGGCCACAGAATAACTCAAAAGCGGGGTGCAGACCGAAATAGCCCCAGGCAAGGTATTCTGAATGTTAGAGTTTACTAATCAAGGTAACCCAAAAGCTGCTGGGAGCATCTTGACTTTATTCATGCAGTTTTTTCTCGCTTTCGCGCTGGGCCTGTGTTTGTATGCGCAGGAAGAGGCCAAGCCAGTTTTAAATTCTGAGGCGCCGGCCACTGAGGTTGAGCCACCAGGCGGAAAGCGGATCGCCGGCGTGCTGCCCAACTACCGGACGGCCGATGCATCGCAGGAAGGCACGACGATCAGCGCAAGCAGAAAGCTCTATATCGCGCGAAAGGATTCCTTCGACTATCCGTTAGTGGGGCTTTCCGCCGTGCTTGCAGGGATTGGGCAGGCTACGAATCAGGCTCCATCGTTCGGACAGGGAATGAAAGGATACGGCCACCGGCTCATAACGAACTACGCCGACCAGGCGATGGGAAACATGTTCGCCGAAGGGTTTTTTCCGGCGATGCTCGGTGAAGACCCGCGGTATTTCCGCCGGGGTTCGGGGAATGGATGGTATCGAGCCTGGTATGCCGCCTCGCGCGTCTTCGTAACGCACAAAGACGGCGGCGGGACTCGCTTCAATTTTTCGGAGTGGCTGGGCAATGCGAGCGCGGTGGCGATCTCCAACGCCTATTATCCCGATTCCAGAACGGCTCGCGACAATTCGTTGAAGCTGGTGCAGCAGATCGGGACCGATGCAGCGTCGCAAGTGCTCAAAGAGTTCTGGCCCGATATTCAACGACGACTTCACAAGAATCGGAACTAGCTCACTGGCGGGCCACTTCGTTCTCCGCGCCGATATAGCCCCAAGTCATCCATACGTGGCCTTGGACGATCCGTTTGAAATACTCTTGCGCCTTCGCCGGATTTCCATTGTATAGATACCAGTTGCCGACGCCGTACGCGACCGTGTCGAATCGCAGTTCGGCTTCGTCGTCCGCATTTCCCGGAGCGGGCTGCGGCGGGACCACTTCGGATTCAGGCATCCTCGCCTGGAAAAAACGAATCAGGCTCAGGTAGAAAAAAGTGTGAGGCTCCGTGTTTTTCATCTCCGGCGTGATCGCGGCGAGTGCTTTCGCGGCGTCGGCGTCCCTCTTCGCGCGGCGAAACGATGCGTACACCCAGTTGGTCGCATTGATTCGAGCATCCGTGGTGGCTGACAGATCGGCACAGTGACGGAACGCCTCTCCTGCCTGCGCGAACTCGCCGGAAAAATAATGCGCCAGGCCGAGATGATAATACGCGTCGGCCTTCTTCGGATCGATCTTGACGGCGTGCTGTAGGTCGGCGCGGGCACGCGAAAATTCCCGCAGACCGAGTTCGCGATGACCGCGCTCCGTCAGGAGATCCGCGTCGTTGGGAGCAATCGTGAGGCCCTTGGTGCACGTCGCCACGGATTCGCGGTATTCGCGAACGGCCGACTGGGCAAGGGCAAGTTTCAAAAACAAGGACGGATTCCTAGGATCCGTGGCGAGATTCTTCTGTGCCTCAGCAACCGCGCCCTTCTCGTCGGGGATGGAATAAAACCTGGTGCCGAGCGGAGAGGTGATCTCCAGCTTCGCTTGGGCAAGAACAATCAGAGGAGCAAAACACAGCAGCAATCTTACAGCCATGCACGTTAGCATACACCGGTTATTCTGAAAAAATGTCCGATCCGCAAGTAGTCAACAACGAAGAAGCGCATCGCTTCGAAGCGAGCGGCGAGGGAAAGACCGCCATGCTGACTTACCGTCTGCATCCCGGTGAGATCGTCCTGATTCACACCGAGGTTCCGCCCGAACTGGGAGGCCGGGGTCTTGGAGGCAGGCTCGCTCATGCGGCGCTCGAGTTCGCCCGCGCGCGAGGCGCAAGAGTGGTCGCGAAGTGCGAGTTTGTACGGGAGTATGTGAAGCGGCATCCTGAATACGCGGATCTCCTGCGGAATCCGTGAAACTTTGGCGGACACGGGGAATCTTACCGCTGAGGTCCCCATGCGACTGAGAAATGTACTGGTTCCGGCCGCCCTGGTAACCGCTGCGGGCGCGGTTGCGGCGGCGGCCGCGGGGCTTTATGCGGTCCGAAGACTGGCGCGATTCCTGGTACGGCCGTCAGTAAACCTGGGCGACAAAGTCGTGCTCATCACCGGAGGATCCCGAGGACTCGGATTGGCGCTCTCGAAGGAATTCGCGCGGGCGGGGGCCCGCATCGCGATCTGCGCCCGGGATGCCACGGAGTTGGAAGAAGCCGAGCGTCGCCTGCACGGTATCGCCCGCGAGGTTGTTCCTTTTGTGTGCGACGTGACGAAGCGCGCCGATGTCGCCGAATTAGTCCACGACGTTCTCAACCGATTCGGCCGCATCGATGTTTTGATCAACAACGCCGGCGAGATTAGTGTTGCGCCACTTGAGAGTTTGGAGCGAGCCGATTTCGAGCGCGCGATGGCGACCATGTTCTGGGGGCCTTTGGATCTGACGCTTGAGGTTTTGCCGCATATGCGCCACCGCCGCACGGGGCAGATCGTGAATATCACGTCGATCGGCGGCCGAGTCAGCGTACCGCGGCTCATTCCGTATTGCTGCGCAAAGTTCGCGTTCGTCGCTTTTTCCGACGGCCTTGCGGCGGAGCTCGACCGTGAGGGGATCCGTGTCCTCACCGTAGTGCCCGGCCTCATGCGGACCGGTTCTTATTTGCAGGCGCAATTCAAGGGTGACGCAGCGCATGAATTCACGTGGTTCGGAGTGGCGGCAAACCTTCCAGGCTTCACTGCGCC
>Ga0070740_10002484_pt1 | contig 21517 bp, 15 predicted proteins | sample Coa_R2_FD_67286 | JGI IMG/M metagenome (GOLD analysis project Ga0070740, IMG submission 67286) | Surface soil microbial communities from Centralia Pennsylvania, which are recovering from an underground coalmine fire - Coalmine... | ecosystem: Environmental > Terrestrial > Soil > Unclassified ...
TTCTCATGCGCGCCGCCCGCGCGTGGATTTAGACAATGGGCCAACTCAATCCTACCTTCAAGAAAGTTTCCTCATAGAGTATCTACGCTGTGAAGGGCGCGTAGTTGCGTGCGAACGCATCGTCGGTCCCATTCTATGCACTGTGAGAAGGTATGTGCAAGGCATTGTCTCAGCGCATCCAGCGCGCCTCCGTCCAGCCCAGATGCGCGTGGCTGTTCACCAGGCGCACCAGCGCGCGCCCGCCGGCCTGCCAATCGACAACGCTGATCGTTGCGGGATCGAGGAAGAGACGGAACGAGGCCGAGATCGGCGTATCGAGCGCGGCGGCCAGCAGCACCTTGATGGGTCCCACGTGCGAGACCAGCGCCAGCGCCTGCCCGGCATGCGTCTCCGCCAGCTCTTCGACAAAAGCCCGCACGCGCTGCTGCATAGCGGCAAAGCTCTCGCCTCCAGGAGGAGCTACTGTGCTATCGCGTTCCCACGCATGCAGGCGCTCGACCTCCTCGGGTCCGCGCGCCAGCACCTCCGCGCGGCTCAATCCCTCCCACGTCCCGAAATCGCACTCGCGCAGTGCAGCGCTGATTCGCGCCTCCAGTCCATGCGACTCCGCAATGGCCCGCGCGGTCCGATAGGCGCGCTGCAAGGGACTGCTATACACCTCCGCGATAGGCAGCGGGGCCAGCGCGTCAGCCAGTTGCGCCGCCTGCCTATCGCCAAGCTCGCTCAACGCATCGTCGCGCGCGCCAATATAGCGAAACTCGCGATTGGCCAGTGTCTCGCCGTGACGGATCAGGAAAAGGCGGGTGGTGGGCAAGGTGATTTCTCCCGGCTCATGGGCGCGCTTCACCAGGTAGGCTTTTTCGGCGCAATCCCATATCTGTTCGTAATGGCATTCTTGATTTCCTGAACAACATTGAGAAACGCTGCATCCGCGTCAGGCCAGGATTGGACGGGCTTGCCGCCGCGCGGCACCGCCTGAATATGATGGAATGGCGTGTCACTCCATTCTACCGGACGGATCAGTACCGGAATCACACAGGCATTTCTCTCTCTGTATCGTTCCAGAGCGCATTTCGCTTCAATGCTATAACAATAGTCAGAGTTCAGGAAAGAGGCGCTTATAAGCAGAAGAATGACATCGGCGATCAGCAAATTATTGTCAATCTCCTGCTCCCACCCTCTCCCTGCATCAATATCCTTATCGTACCAGACCTCCACCTGCTCCGAGCGTTTAAGTGCAGCTAGATGAGTCAAGAAATCTTCTGCGTACTTTTTATCTTTATGGGAATACGAGAGAAAAAGCGTCGCCTTCGCGGGCATTGGCGCGGAGCATTGGCTGCATTCTTTCGCGGTCGCCGCATTAGACGCCCTACAATTCTTGCAGAGCCGGTAAAACATGTCTGTCATATACTGGCCTCATCCTTAACACGTATGGTACATTCCCTGATACATCAATCTGCCGCGTTTCTGGTCGGTTTATCGTAGCACGCTTTGTGTTATTGTGCAAGGGAGGTAGATATATTGTTCAGGGTTCACGCCCGATATGCCGGATCGCCATCTTCGATATAGATGATTACCTTACAAGCGAGGGGACCCAGATAGCGCGCCATCAGCGGCCCGACCTCGTTCCAGGGCAGTTTGCCGTGTCCGACGCCGAGCTTGGGGAAGGCGATGCTGGTGATACCCATCTCGCGGTAATGGGCGGCGAAAAATTGCAGACCCTGCTCGATATATTCCAGCTTTAAGGGCGCGCGCCAGTGATCTTTAGTCGGGAAGTTGAGTATCCAGGGCTGGCCGGTACGGTAGAGCCAGGGACGCCCTATGCGCAACCGCCCGCTCCGGCATTCCTCGACGTAGGCAGCAAACATCTCGGGATAGCGCTGCTTGAAAGCCAGGGCCAGGCCCGCGCCCATGACGCCTCGGCAATTGACCGGGTTAACAAGCGTCTGCGCGCCTGATTGAAAGATATCGCCGGTTGTGTAGGATAGCTCGCCCATAACATGTTTTTCCTTCAGCCCCACGTCAGGTGAAGCGAGCACGCGGGACGCATGCGGGTCGGCATGCCGGCACGTTGAGTGCGCAAGCTTGCAGGACGCGGACAAGCAGCGTCCCTACTATGGACGGGGATTGGTGGTATTTGCACATATTTCGCGTACATCCGACGCGAACTGGCCCGGGTTGGGATGGATCAAGGTGCAGAGACACCTGGCCGCGTCCAGTGACCAGACCATCAAGCTAACCAGGCGTTGGGGTACGTGGAAAATGTCCCCGCGCATCCAACGCCCGTCCATAGGAGGAACGCCCTTTGTGTGCGTCCCGCGCGCCTTTATCCCACGCTGCCCGACATCTCCAACTGGATCAGGCGGTTGAGCTCGACCGCGTACTCCATTGGCAGCTCTTTAGTGATCGGCTCGATGAAACCGTTGACGATCAGCGAGTAGGCTTCGGACTCGTCGAGGCCGCGACTCATCAAGTAGAAGAGCTGGTCCTCGCCGACCTTCGAGACGGTGGCCTCATGGCCGATCTCGGTCTCATTGTTCTCGACGCGGATCGTCGGGTAGGTATCGGTGCGGGCCTGCTCGTCGAGCAAGAGCGCGTCGCAGCGCACGCTCGACTTTGTGTGGTGCGCGTTGGGATTGATGCGGATCAGGCCGCGATAGGAGGCGCGCCCGGTGCCCTTCGAGACCGACTTCGAGAGAATCTGCGAGGTCGTGTGTGGGGCCAGGTGGGTAATCTTCGCTCCGGCGTCCTGGTGCATGCCGTCGCCCGCGAAGGCTACGGAGAGCACATCGCCGCGCGCGCCCGGCTCCATGAGCAGAACGGCGGGGTACTTCATTGTGACTTTGGAGTTGTGAACGATAAAGCCCTGCGAGACGAAGTTGCCGGTCCCCTCAACCTCGATGTCCCAGGTTGGCACCTCGACCACTGAGGACTCGGAGACATCGACATCAACAATCTCGACGCTCTCGGGAAGCTCGATGGACGAGCGACCAATATGGCGATTCTGCCGCTGCGTTGCCGCTTCCTGCTGAGCCTGCATGCGCAGCGTCGGACTGATGTGCCGGTAGAAACGCGGATCGGCGGCGAAGACCAGGCGGTGCGAGCTATGCGCCGTGCAGGCGACGCCCATGATCTCGACCTGGCGCGGCTCCGCGAACTCGGTATGCAGGCGCGAGGTGATGCCCAGCGTGACCAGCAGCGAGGCGATGTCTTCCAGCAGGCCGCGATTGGCCGACTTGAGGCTGAAGCGTCCCTTCACGATGCAGCCATCGGCGTCCAGGTAGCCGGCGATAAAGGCGAGGCGCTGCGATTCTGGCAGGGACCAGACCCAGGCGGGCACGCGCTTGGTGCGGGCATTGCCCTCGAAGCCGTTGAGATGGAAGAACTCGGCCAGTTCTTTGCTGTGCCAGGCGACATGGCGATCGTCGGCGCGCTGCTGAACGGGCGCGTCAATCACCGCTGTCATGGTCTCCATCAGGCGGCTGTGAGCGCGATCCGTCGAGGGCGTTGAGAAGCCGACTTTCGCGTAGCGCATCACGCCCTCGGTCTGGCCGGCCTTGACCTCGAGATTGCCGTCGCCCACCCAGTAGCCAAAGAGCCACATCAGGTCGTCGGTCGTCTCGGTCACGGACTGCATACGCGCGGTGCGCGTGCGCGTCATCGCGAGCGATTCCTGGTACTGGTTTTTCGACGCGAAGGTCGTGGTGAGTTCGGGCACGCGCAACTGATAGGGCCGGCCATAGTCGAGAGAGGTGCGCGGAATGATCGCCTCGCGCAGATGGTCGGCGCGCACATAGGCCAGGTTGTAACGGCCCAGCTTCTTCGCGGCCTCGGCGTCGTAGACATACGAGTAGAAAGGATGGTTGGCCGTCACGCGCAGCTTGCGCTCGCCAACGGAAACCGTGTGGACCGGCTGCATACCGGAGAAACGCTTGCCCTTCACCGTGCGGAAGACCAGTTGCCCGCTCCGCTCATCGAACGAAAGCACCTTGTCGCCAACGTTGAGCGACTCGATCGTTTTGATGCCCTCCGGCGTGGTCACGGTTGAGCCTTCTGCAAGACAGCCTAAATTGCCATCGACCCATTCCATCGTGGCGTCCCGATAGGCGGCGGCGCGCTTCGTCACCAGGTTGTAGACGTTCTTCGACCAGTTCTGGATCGTCGTGTAGCGAACGCGCGCGCCCTCCATTACCTTAATTTCCACTACTGCACTATGGAGGCTATCATCCGTATAATTCGGTGCAGTACAGCCCTCGACATAATGCACGTAAGAACCGGGAGCAGCGATAATCAGCGTGCGCTCGAATTGCCCCATATTCCTGGCATTAATGCGGAAGTACGCCTGGAGCGGGATCTCGACGCGCACGCCCTCTGGCACGTAGACAAAGCTGCCGCCGCTCCAGACCGCGCTATTGAGGGAAGCGAATTTGTTGTCCGAGGGCGGGATGATGGTGCCGAAGTGCTCTTTCACCAGGTCGGGATAGAGGCGCAGGGCGGTGTCCATGTCGGTGAAGATCACGCCCAGCTTCTCCAGGTCCTCGCGTACCTTGTGGTAGACCGCCTCGCTTTCGTACTGCGCGGTCACGCCGGCCAGGTATTTCCGCTCGGCCTCGGGAATGCCCAGGCGATCAAAGGTGTCTTTGATCTCGCTGGGGATGTCATCCCAGGTCTTGCCCTGCTCGCGGACAGGCTTGATATAGTAATAGATGTCGTCGAAGTTGATGCCTGACAGGTCGGCTCCCCAGGTCGGCAGAGGACGCTTCTCAAAGAGTTCCAGGCTCTTGAGGCGGAATTTACGCATCCACTCCGGCTCGCCTTTCATCTCTGAGATCTGCTCGACGATCTTGCGGCTCAGTCCCTTCTCGGACTTGAACGCGTAGTTCTCGGCTACATGGAAGCCGGCACTGTATTCTTGCTCGAATACCTGACTCATTCGCGATACTCCATTTCCTTGCTTAAATCTATGGGGAAAGCGTGCGCAAAGCTTCTTCACCCGCGCCACACGCCGATCTCTCTGTCGGGAGAACCAGGCGCGTGGCTTCGTGTATTCAGGACGATGCCTGCTGGGTTCTGTCTATCTGCTAATTCTTAGTTGGTGACTCGGATTTGTTTGTATTATATGGTTTTTGACACGGGCTGTCAAGTGAAGTGCGCGGCCATGAATGTTGACTTTGTATGCCGACGAACTATATCAGCCTGGACGTGCTGGAGGCTTTCGAGGCGGCGATTCTGGCCTTCCCCGGACCCGTCCTGGCCATCTCGCACGACCGCTGGTTTATTCAGCGATTCGGCGGCGAACGCTGGGAATTGCAGGAGGGACGGCTGGTGAAGTATGAAGAGGGTATGCCCGTTGAGGAGGAGCGATGACGCGCTGCCTGGTATGTTCTCGTTATGTTTGCCAGTATTCTCGCCACCCGCCGGCGTGTACCCGCCGCCTGCGGTTGATCGTGCAATGTCTGTCGATGTATGAGCAATTTTAACACGGGCTTAGCCTGCGCTTAAAGTTCTCCTGATACGCTCATAGACGGGAATGTTTCTGCTCAGAGATAGTCCCCGTTTTGAGTGAAAGGAGAAAAATCTGTGAAGCGTAAAAAGCTTCTTGCTACCTGTCTGGCCCTGGCGGCGATCTGTGTGGTGCTGTTCAGCGCGACGGTTGCCGCCTCGGCGCGGGTCGTTGCCGGCCAGCCTGCGCGTAACGATGGTCCGCGCACGACGACGCCCATCAAACACCTGGTGGTGATATTTGATGAAAATGTCTCGTTCGATCACTACTTTGGCACCTATCCGTATGCGACAAATCCCGCCGGCGAGCCGCGTTTTGTCGCCCGGCCCGGCACGCCCTCTGTCAATGGCCTGACGGGCGCGCTGCTGACGAATAATCCCAACCTGGCCAATCCTCAACGCCTGGATCGCTCGCAGGCGCTGACCTGCGACCAGGATCACGCCTATACGGACGAGCAGAAAGCCTATGATAAGGGCCTGCTGGACCAATTTGTGCAATCTGCGAGCGGGGGCAGATGCACCGATAAATCGATTGTGATGGATTATTATGATGGCAATACCGTGACGGCCCTCTGGAATTATGCCCAGTACTATGCCTTGAATGATAACTCCTTCGGCACGACTTACGGACCCTCTACTCCCGGCGCACTCAACCTGGTTTCGGGCCAGACGCACGGCGCTAGCCCGGCGAACTTTGGCTTCCCCGGCGGCGAGCCTGTGATCTCCAACGGCACTGTGCTGAATGACCTCGACCCCACGTTCGATGCCTGCTCTGCGAAGGGCACTACCATCGCGATGTCGGGACAGAACGTCGGGGATCTGCTCAACGCTCAGCATGTCACCTGGGGCTGGTTCGAGGGCGGCTTCGCTCCCAGCTCGACCGCGAACGGCCAGATCGTCTGCGGCACCAGCCATACGAATATTGGCGGCGCGACCGTCACCGACTACATTCCCCACCATGAGCCGTTCCAGTACTATCAGTCCACCGCTAATCCCAACCATCTGCCTCCTTCGTCCGCCTGGAAGATCGGCCAGACCGACCAGGCGAACCATCAGTATGATCTCTCGGACTTCTGGACCGCGTTCAATCACGGCTATCTGCCGGCGGTGAGCTTCCTGAAGGCTGCGGCGTACCAGGATGGGCACGCGGGTTACTCTGATCCGCTGGATGAGCAGCATTTCCTGGTCGATACGATCAATAAGCTCCAGAATTCGCGCTTCTGGCAGGATACCGCCGTTGTGATCGCTTACGACGATTCTGATGGCTGGTACGATCACGTCATGGCCCCCGTTGTGAGCCAGTCGGCTGATCCAAGTGATGCCCTGACCGGCACAGGTTCGTGCGGCACGCCAAAGGCCGGGGCCTATTCCGGTCGCTGTGGCTACGGTCCGCGCCTGCCGCTGCTGGTGATCTCGCCGTTCGCGAAGAAAAACTTCGTCGATCATACCCTGACCGATCAGTCCTCGATCCTGCGCTTTATCGAGGATAACTGGAACCTGGGCCGCATCGGCGATCAGTCCTTCGACGCCATCGCCGGCACGCTGAACACTATGTTCGATTTCAGGGATCGCGACTCCAGCAGGTTGATCCTGAATCCGCAGACCGGCGAGCGCGTGTAATCCTCTCACTGCGCGCGACTTGCGCGTACACAAAGAGACTGGCTGATCCTTAAATGAGTCAGCCAGTCTCTTTGTGTACGCGCAAGCAGGGTCTTAGCTCGCGGCCTCCACCACTTCCAGCTTGCCGGTGGTGATGTCGATGACCAGGCCGTGAACCGGCAGCTTCGGCAGGTAGGGACTGTTGCGGATCACCTGCACGGTTTCTTTGACGTTGAGATGGACATCGCTAAATGCGCCGATCCATTTTACCAGGCCATCCAGGCTGCCCAGGCCCTCGCGCTCGATCAACTGATCGGGATCGACGCCCAGCGCCTGCATCGAGCTGGTCAAGACGGCTGGCTCGACGCGCGAGAGGCCGCACTGCGTATGCCCGACGACCAGGATTCTGCGCACGCCGAGCAAGTAGATCGCGCCGGCCAGCGAGCGAATCAGGTCGTTCGCGGCCCGCTCGCGTTCGGGCTGGGAGATCGTCGCGCCGGCGGTGCGCAACTCAACGGCATCGCCGCGTTTGAGACCCAGCGCCGGCTCAAACATCTCCAGCAGTCGGCAGTCCATGCACGTAACGACGGCCAGCCGGCGGCGCGGCGCGTGGCCGATCGGGGGCAGGCGCGTGCTCTGCAAAAATTGCTCATTACTGGCGAGGATTTCATCGAGCAGTTCATCAGGCATGATGTATTAAAATCCTTTCTTACAGGCGTGATGAGCGCAAGCAGATAGAAAACAGTGAAAACAGTTTTATCTGCTTACGCTCATTACACCTGTATTTATTCTCCCGGCAGCGTCGAATATTCCGGCTTGCCGTCGAAGGTATAGAGGTTCTCGGTCTTGATAAAGTCGAGGCCGGCCTCGGCGATGTGGCGAAGCAGTTCCACGATCTGCGCGTGCGTGACGGGCTTGCCGGATTCAGCCGGCGTAAAGCGCCCGCGCCAGTGATCGGTAGTGAAGGTTTCCGGCATGCCATCCGGCCAGACGCGTGCGCCGCGATTGGTGATGGCCTTGAGTTGCAGGCCGTTGGGGGCGACCTTCTTGAAGACCTCGCTCAGCTCGTTGGGGCTGCCCTGGTCCCACTCCAGGTAGACGTCCACGCCGACCAGCTCTTTGCGCTCATGTGTGCGCGTGAGAGGCTTGCGGGCCGCGCTCTCCTGCTGTGGAGATGTCGCGTAGCTCACGGCCTTGAGGGTCTCCGGGCGCTGGCCCAGCCGCGCGATCACCGCCTGCGCGAACTCCCTGGTACCGACCTTCTGCTTGCTCACGCCCTCGACAAAGATGTCGTAGGTGTGGATGCCATCCTCGATCGTGCGCAGCCAGGCGTTATGCACGCGCTCGGCCACGTCCGGCTGCTTGATATGCACCAGCATCAGCACAGCGCCCAGCAGCAGGCCGGAGGGATTGGCCAGGTTCTGGCCCGCGCGGCGCGGCGCGGAGCCGTGAATGGCCTCGAACATCGCGCACGAATCGCCGATGTTAGCCGATCCCGCCAGGCCGACCGAGCCGGCAAGCTGCGCCGCGACATCGGAGAGGATATCGCCGTACAGGTTGGGCAGCACCACGACGTCGAAGGCTTCCGGCGTATCTGCCAGCTTGGCCGAGCCGATATCCACGATCCAGCTCTCGTTGGCGATATCGGGATACTCAGCCGCGATCTCGTCGAAGACCTTGTGGAACTGGCCGTCGGTGAGCTTCATGATGTTGTCCTTCATGAAGCACGTGACCTTCTTGCGGTTGTGCGCGCGCGCGTACTCGAAGGCGTAGCGAATGATCTTCTCGCTGCCGGGCCGGCTGATGAGCTTCAGGCTCTCGTACATGTCGTGCGTCTGGCGATACTCGATGCCGCTGTAGAGGTCCTCCTCGTTTTCGCGCACAATCACTACGTCCATCGTCGGATGCTTGGTCTCTACGAAGGGATAGTAGGAGACGCAGGGGCGCACGTTGGCGTAGAGGCCAAAGGCCGTGCGGGTCGTGACGTTCAGGCTTTTGTAGCCACCGCCCTGCGGGGTGGTGATCGGGGCTTTGAGAAATACGCGCGTGCGGCGCAGAGACTCCCACGCGCTTGGCTCGATCCCGGCGCTGATGCCCTTGAGATAGACCTTCTCGCCAACTTCGATCTCTTCAACCTCAATGCGTGCGCCGCCGGCCTTTATGATCTCCAGGGTGGCGGCCATGATCTCCGGCCCGATGCCATCCCCGTATGCGACGGTAATGGGTACGTTGTTTGCCATAAAAACACCTTGTGCTTTATTTGTAAAAGAGTACTACCACATATCTTTCTGTAGCCGTCTCAGTTTAGCACAGTCGTATGCAGAGATACAAGCGACATCAGTTTGCCTGGAGCTTTCTCTACTCCACCCCGAGGAATTCTCCGACAGAAAAAAGAGGGGGCAGGGAGGGGTGGGAAGCGAGGTTCGAGGTTGTCCCTATACGTTTTGTGGGAAATCTGTTATAGTTGGGATAGAAAACTCTCTTGTCTGGCGAGATCAAGAAAAGAGCTATCGTTGAGTAATAAAGCATCATCTGAGGAGCAGGGGGATGCCGCCCGAGTCCCGGCAGGATACCTGGGCAGCACTCCTCCGCCGGGACAACTTCCACCGAAGGGCCGGCGCAGTTGGGTTGACCGCCCTGAGCAATTGGAGCAGGCGGTAGAGTCTTTGCAGGGAGCGCCGGCGGTGGCGATCGACGCGGAGTTTACCCAGGCGCGTTCGCACTTGCAGAGCGAGTCGTCGGGTCCCCGCCTGGCCCTTCTGCAACTGGCCATCGACGGCCAGTGCTTTGTCATTGACGCTCTGCGCCTGCGCTACCTGGAGCCGCTAAATGCAGTGGTGGGAAATCCAGGAACGCTGGTGCTGTTGCACGGGGCCGGCGCCGATTTGCACGTGATGGCCGAGCGCGGCCTGGAGGTCGCTCGCTACTACGACCTGGAGGCGACGAGCCGCTCGGTCTTTGGCCAGCATGAGTCGTCCCTGGCGGCGATGCTGCAACGCGCCTTCAATGTGCGCCTGGATAAGAGCTTGCAACGCACCGACTGGACCCGCCGTCCCCTGCCGCCGGCGATGGTGGCTTATGCCGCGCGCGATGCGGAGATGACGCTCGCGCTGTACTACTGGCTGCAAGAACACTTTGCCTGGGCTTTGCGCTTGTATGAGAGCGGCAATTTGCAGGAGCCGGTGGCGGAGTGGATTGAGCCGTTCCTGCGCGGCTCGATCTCTCTGCCCGCCGAGGTGGCGGTGGCCGAGGCGATCAAGCTGGGCAGCGTGCGCGATAAGGAGCAGGTTGTGCAGGACTGCCTGGCGGCCCTGCGCTCGCTTACCCATCCCATGCGCAAGGCTCGCCTGCTGCGCCTGATTACGGATCTCGCGCTCACGCAACTCGTCCCTGAGATCAGGCCGCTGCTGCAAGCTCCGACCGCCGACGAACGCGCCTCGGCGGTGCGCACGCTGGGACGACTGGACCCCGAGGGCAGCCGCGAGCTGATCGCGCCCCTTCTGCACGATCCGGTCTACGAAGTGCGCAAGGCGGTCCAGACGGCGCTGCGCGCGAGCGCCCAGACCGTGCCGCGCGCTCAGTGGACCACGCCGGAGCGCCGCCCCGACGGCACGCGAAGCTGGACGGTCGGCGAAAATGCTCCCCCCGACAATCCCGCAGCCGCCGGGGAGGACGACTGGCGCGCCCGCCTGCGCTCGTTTCTCGACGAATGATTGTTCCGTGAATGCGCCCGGCGCCGTCGCGTGCTCATCTCGTCCCTCCGGCAGCGCGCAAGGGGCGCTGCTCCATTCACGGGATGCGCTGCTGCTCCATGCATGTCGCGCCCGGCGCTCTCACGAACGGCGCGGCAGGCGCGTGCCTATCCAGACCAGCAGCAGCAGCGCGGTGACGATGCCGACCTGGCGCAAACGCCTCACCCATTGCTCCTCGAGATCGGGATTCTGGTGCCCCAGGCGCAACAGGCGCACGAAACGGTGCAGCGGCGCGCGCGCTCCCTGCCGGGGGACCAGCAGCTGTTCGCTGGTCTGCTCCTCCATGAAAGGCCCCTCGTACATCTCCTCCAGCGTCGTGACGTAGATCGGGCCTTCGCGTTCGGTGCGCAGTTGATCGGTCAGGGCGGTGAAGAAGTGCTGCAGCAGCACGCGGATCGTGGCTTTGACCAGCGGGGCCGGAATGAGCGTATGGCCGCGCTCGAAGTGCAGGGCGCCCTGATAGCTCACCACGGTATTCTGATTCTGCGCGCTCAGGTGGACGACGCACTCGCTGTGAAATTTCCCGCCGGGTCCCTCGCCCTCGATGGCTAAGCGATAGGAGATGGGATACACCGGCTCCAGAACGCTGGCACTGCCCGTATAGGTTCCCCGCAGTGGCGCGTGGCGGATGTGCAGGGTGAATGTATAGCTATGCTCATCAATGCTGGTTAAGCGTTCCAGGCCGGGGACGGCGCGCTGGACGGTCCGCCCGTCCATCAAACAATTCCACACATCCTCCGTGCGCGCCTGAAGCGTATATGTTCCCTCGATTTCCATAAAAATAAATCCTTTGATTGCGTAAGTTGGTTTGCGCCCATTATAGGGAAATTTGCTACCGCTGGCAATGGGGAACGCTCTGCCCGATCGGACTACTTGCCAAAAGCTACCGCTTCTGATAGAGTAAGCATAAACAAGAAACGATCCCCTTAATTGTAGAGACGGGGATGGAAGACGGGTGTTTCTACCCCCCCGATGAGGAGTTTTTTTGAAGAATGAAAGTAATTCTGTTGCAAGACGTGGAGGGCCTGGGCAAGGCCGGCGATTTGAAGGACGTGGCCGATGGCTACGCTCGCAATTATCTCTTACGCCGCCGCCTGGCCGCTGGCGCTACCCCGACGCTGCTGGCTAACCATAAACAGCATATCGCGGCCCAGCAGCGCAAGCTGGAGAAGCTGGCCGAGGAGCATCACACGCTGGCCGAGCGTCTGGCCCGGGTGACGCTGACCTTTAAGGCGCGCGTTGGTCGCCAGGGACGCCTCTATGGCTCGATCACCAGCCAGGATATCGCCGCCGGCCTGCGCGAGGTCGAGGGCCTGAACGTTGATCGCCGCTCGATCGAGCTGGCCAGCCCGATCCGCGCCGTGGGCACCTATCCAATCACGATCAAGATTGCGCCAAAACTGGAGCCGCAGATTACCGTTAAGGTCGTAGATGAGGCGGAAGCTAGCGCGTCAGAGGCGTCTGCGAAGGCATCTTCTGAGGAAGAGGAGTCCTCTGAGGAGCCGGCTGAAAGTTCCGCCGAGTAACGCTTAGCGAACTGCTGATCGATGTTATCAGTCAGTTTTAGGACAGGCCACGCATCCCGGTGACAGGTCTGCCCTGGATCTCTGTGGGGATGCTTATGCCACGCTGGCTCTATTATCTGCTTGGGATGGCCGTTGTCGCTCCCGCTCTCGCCCTCATCTGGGGGTCGCAGCAAGCATCACTGGCCATTTTTATTTGTTCAACGCTCGCGCTGATCCCCCTGGCGGCGCTGATTGGCCGCGCAACCGAGGACCTGGAGTACTATGTCGGTCCGATCGCCGGCGGCCTGCTTAATGCGACGTTCGGGAATGCGCCGGAGCTGATTATTGGCGTTTTCGCCCTGCACGATGGGCTGATCTCGGTGGTCCAGGCGTCGCTCACCGGCTCGATTATCAGCAATTCGCTGCTGGTGCTGGGCAGTTCGCTGGCGCTTGGCGGCTGGCGCTGGGGCCGGCAGTACTTCAGTGCGCGCGACGCCGGACAGTATTCGGCGATGATGCTGCTGGCGGTGGCGGGCCTGTTGATTCCTTCGACCGGCTCGCTGGTCATTCACGATCCGGGCCGCTTGCAGGCGGTGAGCGTGGCTATCGCTGTGGTGCTGCTGGTGATCTATGCACTCTATCTGATCGCGCATGTCTTCCACGTGCGCACGGAACGGCGCAATCCTAAACGCCACGCCCAGACGGTGAAGCTGCCCGATCCGCTCGCCGAGGAGGAGGAGGAAGAGGAGGAGACGGTTGAGGCGATTACCGGGCATCTCGATAGGCGCGAGCGCGATGGGCAGCAGCCCCCGAAGCTCTGGCTGACCCTGGCGGTCCTGCTGGTGGCGACGCTGGGCACGGCCTGGAATAGCGAGCTGCTGGTGGGGACGATTGAGCCGGTGACGCACCTGCTCGGCTGGTCGCCGATCTTCGTGGGCCTGGTGATTATCCCTATCGTGGGCAACGCGGCTGAGCATTCCAGCGCGGTCTATATCGCTCTGCGCGACCACGTGGACCTGAGTATGGCGATCGCTGCCGGCTCGTCCATCCAGGTTGCGACCTTCGTGGCACCCGTGCTGGTGATTGCGAGCATGTTCTTTCCCCAGCCGCTGAGCCTGGTCTTCCATCCCCTGGAACTCGTCATCCTGGGCGTGTCGGTGCTGCTCTATTCGGTGGTGAGCCTGGACGGCGAGTCGTCCTGGCTGGCCGGGGCGCAGCTCATCACGGTCTACCTGATCGCCTGCGTCGTCTTTTTCTTTATTCCCGGCTGAGGCAGCGATCTCTCAGCAGGTCTCTCCGCCCGCCGCGCGCGCCTCGTCTTTTTATTCCTGGCTGAGACTGAGCAGCGTGCGCGGGATCTCCGGCAGCAGGTCGGAGGCGAGCAGGCCCGCCGCGCCGATGTGCTGGCTGACGCGCTCGCCGGCGCTGGCGTGCAGGTAGACCGCTGCGCTGGCCGCGTCGAACGGGGCGACGCCCTGTGCCAGCAGTCCCGCGATCATGCCCGCCAGTACGTCGCCGGTGCCGGCGGTCGCCATGGCGGGATTGGCCTTCCAGTTGATGCGCGTGCGCACGCTCCCGGCGTCCTCATGGGCTACGATCGTGCAGGCTCCTTTCAGAACCAGCGTGACCTGCCATTCCCTGGCCTTCTGGCGCGCTAGCTCCAGCCGTTCCAGTGAACCGCCGGAGACCTTCAAGCCGTGGCAGAGGCGGCCCATCTCGCCGGGATGCGGCGTGATGATCGTGTCAGCGGGCAGCAGAGTCCACCAGCGTTCGAGGGCTGAGAGGTTGTTCAGGCCGTCGGCGTCGATGACCAGGCGCGGGCGCTGCTCGTCGGGCAGGGCGCGCAGGTGCTCCAGCAGATGCAGAATGGTTTCGCGCGTGGAGGGCGATTGGCCCAGGCCCGGCCCGACGAGCAGGGCGCGATAGCCTTTCATCTCCTGCATCAAGAGATCGACGCGTTTGAGGCTGCGCTCGTCTTCGGGCGGCAGGATGACGAAGGTCGCTTCGTGGAAAGCACCGGCGTAGATCGGCAGCATCTGTTCCGTGACGGCCAGGGTAATCAGGCCCGCGCCAATCCGGGCGGCGGCGCTCCCCGCCAGATAGGCTGAGCCGGGATAGGGCGGCGCGCCGCACAGCAGCATGACCTTGCCGAAAGTGCCCTTGTTGCTCTCCAGAGGCCGCGCCGGCAGCAGTTGACGGATCAGCGCGTCGCTGAGCATCTCGTTAGGATAGAGATTTTCCAGTTCCGCCGGCAGGCCAATGCTGCCGATTAGAAGCTGGCCGAGGTAGGCGCGTCCCGGGAAGAAGAAGAAGCCTTGCTTGGGACAGGCCAGCGTGATCGTGAGATCGACGGGGATGGTGCCGGGATCGACCTCGCCGGTGTCGGCGTTCAGTCCCGTCGGCAGATCGACCGCCACGACGCGCAGCGAATTGCGTCTCTCGCGCTCCTCACGCACGCGGCGCAGCAGGGCCCGCATGTCCTCCGGCAGAGGACGCGAGCGGCCCGTGCCCAGCAGCGCGTCCACGATATAGACGGCGCTCTGGATCATGGCCTCCAGGCGTTGGGCCGTTTGGGAAGCGGGTATCTCCTCACCGTGAATCGTCAGGCGCTGCTCTTTCCAGCGATAAAGGCTGACCAGGCCGCCCCACTGCTCCAGGTGGCGCGCCATAACCAGTCCGTCGCCGCCGTTGTTGCCCGGCCCGATCAATAAAAGAAACTCCTGTCCGCTGACCGCGCGATGCTTGCGCGCCTCCCGCGCGAGCAACTCCGCCGCGCTCTTGCCGGCGTTCTCCATCAGGATGGCCGAGGTCAGTCCATACTCGCGCCCGGCCCTGGCCTCCAGATCTCGCATCTCTTCAACTGTGACAATCTGCATGCTCTTGTCCTGCCTTCTCTCTTACCTGGCAGCATGTTGTGCGCTGTCCTCTCCTCTTATTTTAATCCGCTGATGCATACTATCACAAACGAATACGGCCAGCCTGGGGCTACCAATCATGTTGTACAATACAGCAGAACCAATGATCGAATGTGTAGTGCTTGCGAACGATCCAGGACCTTGTATGCGCTGCCTAAATTGCCAGACAATCAATCCGCCCGGCGCCAGATTCTGTATGGAATGTGGCAATCGCCTGCTCGTCTGCCCGAATTGCCAGACGGTCAATCTGCCGCAGGCGAAGTTTTGTATTCAGTGCGGCACCGCCCTCACGGAATCAGATCAGAACCGCACCAGCCCGCTGCCCGACGCTGGCTCTCAGGAGCAGTCAGACGAGCTTGCGGCGGGTTCGCCCGCGCCAGCCGCGCTCAACGGCCAGCGGGTTCCCGCGAGCAGCCCGGCGGCGAGCCAGTTGAGCGCGCCTGAGGAGCGCCGCGTGGTAACGGTGATGTTCGCCGATATCACCGGCTCGACCCCCCTGGCCGATCGCCTCGACCCAGAGGACTTGCGCGCGATCCTGGCCGGGTATTTTAATCTGATGGCCGAGCAGATTCGCCGGCATGGCGGGACGGTCGAGAAGTATATCGGGGATGCGGTAATGGCGGTTTTTGGCGCGCCGGTGGCCCATGAGGACGATCCCGATCGCGCCATTCGCGCCGCGCTGGACATGCAGAACGCGCTCACCAATTTTAATGCGCTGCGCCAGGCCCGCGATCCCGCTACCACGCGCCTGCAAATGCGCATCGGCATCAATACCGGCGAGGTGGCGGCTCCCGGCGCGCGCTCCAGCCGCCAGGATTTTCTGATTACGGGCGATGCCGTGAATGTGGCGGCGCGCCTGCAACAGGTGGCGATGCCCGATACGATCCTGGTGGGCGAGCGCACGTACCTGGCAACGCGCGAGGCGTTTGAGTTTCGTCCCCTGGCTCCTCTCCAGGTGAAGGGCAAGGAGCGCCCGGTCAACGCCTGGGTCGTGCAGGGCCTGCGCGCAAGCGAACTGGCGATCGCCCAGCATCCACGCGGGATCGAGGGCCTCCAGGCTCCCCTCGTCGGACGCTCGCTCGAATTGACGCTGATACACGCGACCTACGCCCGTGTGCGCGATGCCCGCCATTCTCATTTGATTACGCTGCTGGGCGCGCCCGGCATCGGCAAGACCCGCCTGGTGCGCGAGTTTATCGCGCGCGAGATCGAGGCGGCGCGCTGCACGACGTGCGACGATACGCCCAGCGAGCCACGCGTGCTGGAGGGCCACTGCCCGCCCTATGGCGAGGGCATCACGTACTGGCCCCTGGTGGAGATTCTGCGCACGCTGATCGGCGCGGATGGCACGGAGGGCGGCGAGGAGCCGGAGAAACGCTTCGTGGATTTTGTGCGCGCAACTCTGCGCCGGGCGAAACGCAGCGAGGATGTGGACCAGGTGGCCGGCGTGCTGCTGCAAGGCATTGGGCGCGGCCTGCGCGGCGATCAATCCCAGGGCGCCAGGCGCGAGCCTGGGCGCAGCATGATGAATAAGGATACCGATAAGGGAGGTCCCCAGGCGGCTTTGCAGCGCGCCTGCCGCATTCTGCTGGAGGCAATCGCCCAGGTGCAGCCGGTGATTCTGGTGATCGACGATCTGCAATGGGCCGACGAGGCCCTGCTCGATCTGTTGGAGTACCTGGCCGGGCGCATCACAGACTTCCCGATCCTCTTCATCTGCCTGGCCAGACCCGATTTTCTGGAACGCCGCCGCGAGTGGGGCGGCGGCCAGCCGAACTTTACAACGATTATTCTGGATGCCCTGACCAGGGAGGAAACCTCCGAGCTTATCACCGAATTGCTCTCCACGCACGACCTGCCGGATGTGCTGCTGCACACGATCCAGCGCCGCGCGGAGGGCAATCCTTTCTTCGTCGAGGAGATCGTGCGCATGCTGATCGATCAGCAGGTGCTGGTCAAGGAGGACGGCGTGTGGCGCATCAGCGCGCAGACCGAGGACGCGCTGAGCGAGCTGGCCAGCCCGGCGACGCCGCCCGAAGATACGCTGATCGATCTGCACTATATCCTGCCCCTGCGCGTGCCCGATACCATCCAGGGCGTGCTGGCGGCGCGCGTGGACCTGCTCAGCCCGGTCGAGAAGCAGGTCTTGCAGGCTGCGTCGATCATCGGGCGCACCTTCTGGGTCTCCGCCGTGCTGGAACTGGCCGATGGCCTGGGACGCGAGGCGGTCCTGCGCACGCTGGAACAGCTTATGCGCCGCGATTTCCTTGAGGAGAGCGAGAAGCAGGCCGGCGGCCCCGTCGAGAATGAGGAGAGCTTTAGCTTTAAGCATATCCTGATCCGCGATGTGATCTATAATAACCTGCCTCGCATGCGCAGGGCGCAGAAGCACGCACAGCTTGCGCTCTGGCTGGAGCAGCAGGTGGCGGACCGCCGGGAGGACTTCGTGGAGCTGCTGGCCTACCACTATCGCCAGGCGCTGGCCAACTGGTCGGCGACGCTCTACGCCGATGCCGTTATCCCCGCCCCGCCTGGAGCCAGTCCCGAGCAGAAGGTGAGCCTGACGCGGCCTGAGCTGGTCGAGCACACCATCCACTATCTGACCCTGGCCGGCGATAAGGCGTATCGCAGCTATCACACGATCAGCGCGATCCAGACCTATACGGAGGCCCTCGATCTGTTGCAAGCCAATGAGGCCGATGCCCTGACCGTCGCGCACATGCACCAGAAGCTAGCGCGCGCCTATACCCAGCGCGCGGACGCCGATGACGCCTGGCACGAATATATTCAGGCGCTTAAGCTCATGAAGGAGCAGCCGGGCGTTGCGCAGAAGGACCTGCTTTGCCTCTATATGGAGATCGCTGAGCTTGCCACGCGCTGGCTCGGCTGGTTCAACAACTGGCTGGACATGCAGGAGGTGCGCACCTACATCGATGAGGGCCTGAAGCTGGTCGAGGGCCAGCCAGCCAGCGGCGAGCAGTCGTGCTTCTTCACCTACCAGGCAATGTGGTATATCCGGCAGATGAAGTATGTCGTGCCCGAACAGCGCACGGAACTGGCGGAGCAGGCCCTGCAAAGCGGTCTGCAGGCCCGGCGCATCGCCGAGGAGGTCAACGATACCGGTGCGCTGTGGATCGCCCTGGACGCGCTCGGCTTTATCTACCAGAAGTTGCAGAATTACAGCGAGGCCCACCTGATCCAGCACCGGCGTCAGACCCTGCAGGCGCTGATTCACGGGCGCGAGGAGATGTACGATCTCTACATGGCGCTGGGCTGGACGCACGAACGCATCAGCGAGTATCCCTCGGCGGCCCTGTGGTGCGGGCGCGCCTGGCATATCGCGCAGCGCATGGAGAGTCCCTCGATGCTGCTTTCGAGCATGGAGGGCCGCCTGGCGGTCTGGTACCAGTGGGAACGCTGGGACGAGGCGCGCGAGGTGGCGAACAGGATGCTGCAGACCAGCGAGCAATACCAGCAGGATGAGGGCTGGCAGCTTTATCCCCTGGAGATTCTGGCGGAACTGGCCTATCTCAGCGGCGACACCGAGGAGGGCGAGCGGCTCCTGCACCAGTACAGGCGGGTCTATGAGCAGAACACCACCCGCCAGGCGCTGCTGCCCGGCCTGCACGCCGCGCGCGGGGAATGGTCCCAGGCCCTGAGCGATCTCCGCGAGCAGGTGCGCCGCGCCGAGCCGTTCCCCTCGCCCGCCTCAATCGCGTACCTGGCCGAGTTGACCGTGCTGGCCGGCGAGCCACTCGCGGAACAGGAGGCCGCCTGCACGCGCGCGGTCGCCCTGGCCGAGCAATCCGGCGCGCGCAAATTCCTCGCCCTCGCCCTGCGCGCACGCGGGCACATGTACGGCGAGCAGCAACGCTGGGACGACGCCGAGCAGGACCTGCGCCGCGCGCTTGAGATGTTCAAAGCGCTCGACCTGCCCTACTCGCAGGGGGAGACGCTCTACTGCCTGGGCCGGCTTCAGCAGCGCCAGGTCGCGCTCCTCCCCGCCGAGCAGTCCGCCGCCAAACAGGGCCTCGCCCACCTCTTCTACGAGCAGGCCCTCGGCTTCTTCGAATCCCTCCACGCCCTCCGTGCCGTCCAACGGGTCCGCGAGGCCCTGGCAGAGAGCATGCAGGCGCCGGCATAACGCAAGACGCCGACGGGCATGCCCGCACGTGGAATGGGCGAGCGCGCCGGACGCATACGGGTCGGCATGCCAGACGTACCATAGTGAGTGCTCTGTCCTGCGCGCTTACGCGCCCAACGTTCCTGGCTCATGCCTGCCAGTTCGCATGCGTCCCTCTGGCTTGCCCGCGTCTTGCTCGCTCATGCCTGTCAAAACACGCGCGGTATCCGACATTAGATCGATACATGCCATTTCTACCCCGTTGTACACTGAAAATAGCAGGAGGCTCAAACGCGGATTTGTTCCGGCGGAATCGCTGGCAGACCTCGGACGCTGGCTGGTGGCGCTGGCTCCCCCCTCGTTCGCACGGCTGCACGGAGTTCGCTCTGCTCGCCCGGCAACGCGCTTGCGTGGTTCTTGCCTGTCTCTCGATTTTTACCAGAAAGGATCGTTTTTCGTGTAAAAGAGTTCTATATGCCCATACATTTGTGATGAATTACCACTTTTTTTGTGAAAAATTACCATTTTGCCGGCGGGGATGAACGCCGGACCCTATGAAAAAAAACTGTTTTTGAAAAATTTTGAGAAGCTGAGAAGCTTTACATATGAGAAAGGTTGTAATATGCCCAGGTCTCCTCATTTCCCTCCGCACTATTACCGGCCTAATAGCGACAGGCGCGGCTCCTGCGTGTTCCGCGAGCGACCGGAGCAGGTGCCGGTCTTCCCCTGTCCGCTCCACACAGGTCGTGGCCCGCGTGTGCTGACCCCGCGTCGGCGTTCCTGCCGGAACACCGGCAAGTAGAGAGAGGAGCGATCTTTATGCCTCGACAGAATCCACGTACCCGCGATATCCAGGCCCGCGCGATGGCCATAGACGTTCTGATCGCCGTGCGCGCATGGCCCCACATCAACCGTGAGGAGATCTTCGAGTCCGCGCTGGCCTACTTTCGCTGGAAACTCGCGTTTCCCGACGAGGACGGCATGCTGGATGCGTACACGCACGAATTTCTGCGCCATCACGACGCGCTGATGGCCGATCTCGATCTCGCTTTGCAGCAGGCCGCGTTCGTGGTCTGGTTTGTCGCCAATGGCCTCCACCGGCTGCCGCTGATTAGCGTGGCCGACGCGACCAATGAGCAGGGGCAGAGGGTTCACTTCTCCTCGCCCTGCTTCCACCTGCCGACGGACACGCGCGACGATACGGTCCTCATGCAGTGGCTCCGCTGGCGCGAGTCCCTGCCGGAGACGCACGTGGAGCCGAGCAAGACGGAGATCTATCAATGGTCGCGCGAACTGGCGACGCGCCTGCCGGACTATTGCATGCTGAACCGCGACGCGCTGACCGAGCAGTGCAGCAGCTTCTTCGCCTGGGGCTTCACCGACGGCTACAGCCTGGATACGGTCCGCGCCTGCATGATCCAGTTTGCCCGCGACCTGGCCGGCGAGGTGCCGATCGAAGATCCCGACCTGTGGGACGCCCATTTCCTCGCCTGGTTCGCACGGCGCGTTCTCTGCCACGTCGATCGCGAGGGCGCGTCGTAAGGCAGCGCTCGCCAGCGGCACGCACGTTGGGTGGCCGGCACGTGTGCGGCGCGCTGCCATCCGCCACGCCGACCATTTTCGAGACAACCCAAGAGGCGACCACTGACGAAGGCGCGGCGGATTAAGAAAAGGAGCAACAACGCGGACGGGCGGATGCCCGCCCGCGTTGTTTTTTGCTATATGTATCATTTCATGGTCACTCTTTCTCAGCCTCCTCTCCAGGCTGTCTCAGAGCCAGGAATGACCAGAGTGACCATCGATTGTGTATTTTCCTGCGATGGATAGCCTTGTCTCACTCCCGCGCGTATTCCGGCACGCTGTCAAAGAGCCCCCAATCATCATCGTCGGGCACGGGGACCAGCAGCACGTCGTCGATCCAGCGCCCGTCGAGCTTGAACATGCGATACCACGTCAGGGACGCGCCGTCGGGATAGACAATGCGATAGCTATCGTGCGGCTCGTACTCGTCGTTGCGCTCCACGCGCGCGCCGGGAGGAAAGTCGAGGCGGTAGCTGCCCTTCGGAGAGCGCAGGGCCACGAACGAACCCCCGTGCCGCTCGACGAAGCGACGGTAAAAGA
>Ga0070740_10002485_pt1 | contig 21512 bp, 18 predicted proteins | sample Coa_R2_FD_67286 | JGI IMG/M metagenome (GOLD analysis project Ga0070740, IMG submission 67286) | Surface soil microbial communities from Centralia Pennsylvania, which are recovering from an underground coalmine fire - Coalmine... | ecosystem: Environmental > Terrestrial > Soil > Unclassified ...
GAGAGTTTGCTTGTCGGATTGGAGAAAAAAAAGTATGATTACTGTGCATTTATGAGTCCCAAGGCTGTAGACATCCTCTTTCGCCTCGCAGGTAAGGAATGCACGCCTAGGATCATAGCCGCGCTTGCATCATGTCATGTCATTGCAGTTGGGCCAAAGACCAGCACAAGCCTTACCAGTCACGGAGTTCAAGTGAAGAGTATGCCATCAACCTACTCCTCTTATGGACTTGTGGATCTGCTATCGAGTATGCCTACCCGTGGTAAAAGAATAGTTATACCAAGGAGTAGTGAGGCGGATGAGTTTGCAGCAAGATCACTTTCAGATCTTGGCATGCTGGTAGACGAGGTTTTTTTATATAATATAATAAAAACAGCCGGCAATAAAATAGCCTTCAAAGATTTTGCGCTTTTATTGCATGAGAAAAAGATAGATGCAATAATTTTTACAAGTGCATCCAACGTAAAGTTCTTCTTTGAAATTATGGACAGCATTAATGATCAACCAAGCTTGATACAACCCTTGCATACCTATGTCAGAGCAGTTGTATCAATAGGTCCATTTACAAGTGCCGAACTGAAAAAAAGAAATATCAAATACATCGAGGCTTCTGAACATACCATCAGAGGAACATTCAAAGCCGCGGAACTGGTTCTAAGCAGCAAAGACTCGACCAAAATACAATAACATCTGCTGGTTGCATCTTGGCAATTCGGTGTAATTATAAAAGCTCTGCCTCAAATTTGCCAGCACTTTTGGCGACAAGGGGTATAATTTTCTCTGCAATTATGTAATCAAAGTTCCTCTCATGAGTATCAAAGATTACCAGCAAATAATGGCCTCCATTCATAGGGATGGTAGCTCTGCTTGTTTTTTCATATCTGCCAAATGCATACAGCAGCCTGCCTATCTTTGGTTCATATTTTAGCCTTGTTTTATGCCTCGATATCGCACTGGCGGCATATTCTTCATTCTCCTCTTCTGACAGGAGAAGATCTGCTCCCTTTCTTGCTTCCTGGCCAAGGATTATGCCATTTCGACTTATGATGCCTGCCCAGTTAATGGAACTGTCCTGCTCGAGCACATCGCGGCAAAATGAATTGATGGCCTCATAATTGACAGGCAATTGTAATCAACACCAAATAGTTAGACGAAGTATTAAGGCATATTGCTTGCAGAATTACCGTATCCGTTTCGTAGGAATTCGCAGTCAATTGTTCAGTATTGCCTATTAATGATGGTCTCACCTGCAAGCTGAGTTGAAAAAAGTAACGGAAAGAAGCCGAAATACTGCACAAACTACAACTATATCGAGTAAAACTACTTTACGAAATGCTACGAAAATCGGGTTGCAAGATTCACCAGTTATCACCAAGCAAGATCAATATAGAAGTACGAAAAATGCAAAAAGCTTTTTGGTGCATTGGTAATCTCAAGGTTCACAAGATCAATGAACATTCCTGATGGTGCATTTCTAATGGAACTACTTTATGGCAGCGCCTTAAAACATATAATTCAAAACCGTCAGTTTCCTCCCATTTGGTAATTTCTTTTAATTACATTATAAGTACAATTGAAATATCTTTAAATTCCATTGCAGGCTGAGTAAGAGTGGATTAGAGAAGAAATGGGCACACAAATGACAAGCGCCAGAAGGGGAATAGCAACAGATGAAATGATTCAGGTCGCCAAAGATGAAGAAATTGATCTTGACCTATTAATGCAAAGAGTGGCAAGCGGTTCTATTATTATTCCAAGAAACATCGCAAGAAGCCAAAGGATAAAGGTAGTAGGAATAGGACGGGACCTGAAAACCAAAGTAAATGTAAATATTGGTACCTCAACCCTGCACCAAGACCTAGACGAGGAGGTCTCCAAGGCCAAAGTAGCAGTAAAGTACGGTGCGGATACAATAATGGATCTTTCTGACGGGGGAGACATCAGACACATAAGACGTACACTGCTGGAGGCTGCACCTATAACCTTCGGCACGGTTCCAGTATACCAAGCTTATGCATACGGTGTGCAAAAGTACAAAAATCCTCTAAATATAACGTCAGACGATTTTCTTGACGCCTTTGAAGAAAATGCCAAGGATGGCGTGGACTATACTACTATTCATTCAGGTATTACAAAAGAGATAGCTAATAGAGTGCTTGAAGTAAAAAGACATGGTGGCATTGTTTCAAAGGGCGGCACAATAACTGCTGCATGGATGCTAAAATATAACAAGGAGAACCCTTACTATGAGCATTTTGATTACATGTGTGAAATTGCAAGCAAGTACGATGTTACATTTAGTCTGGGTGATGCACTAAGACCGGGATCTATACTGGACTCACATGATGAGTTGCAAATAGCTGAAATGATAAATGTATCAAGGCTTACAAAGAGGGCCCATCAGAAAGGTGTTCAAGTAATGGTAGAAGGACCAGGACATGTCCCACTGAACGAAGTTACATCAAATGTTAGGCTGGCCAAGTCTCTGGTCGGAGATGTGCCATATTATGTCCTTGGTCCATTGGTAACTGATATTGCGGCCGGCTATGACCATATTGCAAGCGCGATAGGTGCCGCAATTTCAGCTGCCGAAGGAGTTGACCTCCTGTGTTACCTTACACCTGCTGAGCATTTGGCACTGCCTAATACTGAAGAAGTAAAAGAAGGCTTGATTGCATACAGGATAGCAGCACACGCCGGCGACTTGGTAAAGATCAGAGAAAAAGCTATTCGCTGGGATAGAGAGATAACAGAAGCCAGAAGAACTTTGAACTGGGAAAGGCAGATTGCCCTATCCATAAACCCTGAGGAGGCGGCAAGGATTCACAATAGAGAGGGGCAGCACCAAGGGAATAATGTTCCATGCACAATGTGCGGCGGAGCATGCGTGTATATTATGCTGCCGCAACAGAGGCGCAACAAAGAAACTGATGCAAAGCAAGAGACTCCTGAAGCAGAAAAGATAGAAGCTCAGCAAAGAAACTAGGAATGTTCACCGATATTCTGCGACCTGTGTGGAGAAGGAAAGGTAAATGCATAGTCTGTATTTTTAGGTAATCATTGCAATAGTTATTAGAAACTGTTGTGTAACGGAATATACCGAGAAATGTCAGACTACGAATCAGGCACGTTCCGTTGCAGAGACTGTGCTAGAGAGTTTCTAACGAAAGAAGATGCTGAGAGACACCATATTGAGCAGCACTCTGAAGTGTCAATAGGCGAATGAACCAGTCAGCTACCTGCTAGAACATTGCATTTTGGGCCTATGGATAGCCCGCCAGATATCTTGTAGAATATTATTCTGAATTTCCTTTATAGTAGTATCATACTGATTATATGTTAGAACACTTTTCTATGACTATATGCACCTAAAGTCGAACAATACAATCTGCCTTATATGCAATGGCCGAGGTTTTATCGAAGCATCTGCTTCTGAATGCACTTTTTGTAACGGAACTGGTGAAAATTCAACGGCGGCTAAAAGCTACATGAAATTTCATTCGTGCCAATGCATTCACCATGATAGAAGGCATTGTGCTCTCTGCGGCAAGAAATGCCATCACAATACACCGAATAGACCAAGAATACTGATAGCTCCAATGTAATTCTAGTATTTTCTTTTCTCAATTTCTTGGCAGCAATCTGAAATTTGTGTATAAGACAAAGCGCCCATCTCTCTACAAATATCGTCTGAACACACGTATGCAAGGAAATGAATTCTGTCTAGTACACTACCATGATTTTCTTGCAAGGTTTAAAACATGCATCGATCTGCAGCGCCTACCAAGCGGGATATTTTTCAAGGAAAAAATTGGATTCTGGAATTGGTTATGACCTGTAATAAAACCTCGGCATTTGCAAGTAATATAAATAGAAAAATCAGCACAAGCTAGGGACCTTAGTCCCTAGCGGGCTTGGTATTCAGGCAGGGACTAAAGTTATTGCCTAGATACGTTCGGCATCGCGACCTTTACCAATCTGTGAGTAGGATTTAACAGATAATGTCTAGAAGCTCCGTCTCCGCTTAATTCGATCTTGCATTTTTTGCATTTGAATCTAATAGCCAATGATAATCCGACATGAAGCATCAATCACCTAAAAATGTTCTGCGGAAATGCATAAGCATCACTCCCTATACTTTCCGCAACCATATATAATGAGCAGACAAACAAGCAATCTTTGCTGTCATATTGGTGCGGGGGATATTTTCGCCGGTTCTACTATGTCAATTTTCCTTATGTGATTATAACTGCAAGAACCGCATGAATCATTATGTATTAGATATAGACATACAAACGTGGCTTTAGATAACTAGAAAAACCATTACAGGCACAGTGTAGAATGCATGCCAGGCTTCCATCCTGAAAAAAAGGGATTCAGGGTTTTCGGCATAGCTGAAAGCTTCAACAGAAACAACAAGAGGTCAACGCTTGCAGGCGTCGTTATGAGGCGCGATTTGATAATTGATGGAATGATATTTGGTACAACAACATTGCAGGGGGATGATTCAACTGACAATATAATATCGATGTACAGATCGCTTGCTAGGAACGACATCGGTTGTATAATGATAGATGGTCTAATAATTAGCATGTATAATATCATTGATGGAAAACTGCTAAGCGATGAAGCAAAGATTCCAGTAATTGCAGTAACATTCGAGGAATCAAAAGGGATTGAAAATACAATAAAAGATTTCTTTCCTTCGACTTGGCAAAAAAAGCTGGAACAATACGTGCATCTGGGAGCAAGAGATTGCATTACCTTAAAAACAGGCAAGCCACTTTATATCAGATATTGGGGAACTTCTAGACCGCGTGCTGCCGACGTGCTAAATGCCTTCACACTTCAGGGTTCGGTACCGGAACCCATCAAGATAGCGAAAATTGCTGCTAGGGCTCAACAGTGCTTACGAATGCAGGAAGGAGCGAATCACGGACAATGATCATGTTTACCTAAATGAAAATATAAGGATACACAGGCAATAATAATGAAGATTCTCACTGTGTTCTGATAACAACTTTACATGTAATGCTTTAAATTTAGAGCTATGAGGAACTACATCTGTGGTGGGGTGGCAGAGCGGCCATGCGTTCGCCTGCAGTGAGATTTTGCAGTCAGCGAATTTATAAGGGTTCGAATCCCTTCCCCACCTTTGAAATTTAGGAACCTCTACTAAACTATGTAAACAAAAGAAGGCTAAAACAACCTATCAACCTATGCAAACCAAACGTCAGGAATAGCACTATTGACAGTTACATCAAACGCCTTTGCTGGCTATCGCAATTTCTAAAGAATAAGCCGTGGCGCTTGAAACGCTTGTGAGGGTGAAGGCAGCATGATGGCAGAGCAAGAACAGATTCAAGCTCCAAACTTCCAGTATTCAGTCAAGATTGAAAGAACAGCAAAAAGGGCCAGATGGACGCTTCACCGTTACGCCAACGACAAGCACACAGCATATGGGAATCTGTAAGGATGTACGACGATATCGCCAAGAGGTTAGAAGCCCAAGGCCTGACAGTGGCACCAGTGGAGCTGAAATAGGTGATATGGCAACAGCAAGTAAGACAAAGGACAACAGGTCTAAAAGGCACCAAGTCAAACTTCAGACTGTGCAAGAGGTAGATCCGCCTAAAAAAATCATTGTCGATGTCGATGTCTGGGAAGCTGCAAAACAAATCAGAGTAATGAAGCCAAAAGACCAGACCTCTCCGAGATCATTTCACACTGGAAAGAAAGGCGATACACAGAGGATAATTAAATTTCTCCAAAGTCATCCGCCTAGCAGACTCCATAGTTACGTTGCAGTGGGAAGATTGAAGGGAGGTACGCTCAAGCTTGTCAAGGAAATGAAGCTAGCTGAGCGACCAAACGGACTTCATGGCAACCTAGAAATCGATGAACAAGACTTTGTACCATTAAAGCCTACTAGCAGGCCCAAAGACGCTTGGTTCAATCCTTGGACAGTGACGATAACAAAGTGAGCGAATCACTGATAGAAAGGATAAACAAACCGCTGGCAATGCTAGAAGATATAGAGCAGGAGCAACAAGAAGGCTAGGTGAGCCATTCCTCCTTTTCACAAACCAAAGCCTCTGATAATGTAATAAAAAAATGGTTGGTTGCATCTCATTTATGATTAATAGTTTCTGCAATTGCTCTTAGAAGGTCAATGGAGATAGCAAGTTGAACTGCTGCAAGTGACCCATTTCTTTGGCCAGCTGCCATCATGGCATCCCAACCCTTTATTGAAATCACCTGTTTGATTGATGACTTTTTGTTATTCCCAAATTTGGTATTTGTCTGAACGTTTATATAGAATATATATTATTCACTTATGAAAATTCGTATTATTATAATAAATGCGTTAAATAATATACAACCCCGAGACCAGCAATGCAGAAAAGAAAACTCGCAATTGCTAGTGCAATTGTAATCGGAAGCATCTTTGCGTTCGCAACACCTGTTCTGGCGCAAATGATGAATACAACAAACTCAACAGCAACAACAGCAGCAAACAGCATGCCATCTTCGATGACAAATACGACGGTCACAAATATGGTTGGACAAAAATACAACAACCACTCACAATACAATATCGTCAACTAGTCCTCATTCACTTACATCAAGAGGCGGAACATCTACCACAGTGTCTTCAACACTGGACTGTAACTTGATAGCCTCACAATTCGGTGGCAAAGCAATTCCAAGCGGTGACATCTGTGATGTTGTAGTGGTAAGGCAATCCCCACAGATAACTGATGCAAATGGGATGGTGCTAAACAAATTCACATTAATGAGTTCAGTGCTAGAATTTACACCTGCAACAACCAATATTGCCAATTCTACTTCAACAACACCATCTGGTCAGCAAGTGTTTGTAATGGGTGACTTTGCACTCTTGGAATCCGAAGTCAACTCAGTACTACAGGTAATAGTACCATCAGGATGGACAGTAACGGGAATCCATAATCACATGATACAGGAAACACCAAAGCTCTCATTCATGCACTGGCAAGTACATGGAGACTTGAATACCATCATCAGTACTGCAAAGCAGTCATTATCTAAAACAACTATACTAAATGGTGGAGCCGCCACAACTACGACACCAACAACCACATCATCAATCATAAATGGTGTGAAACCTTCTGGCAGCACTACATCTTCCAATACCGCTACATCAACGCCATCTCAATCCTCCATAACAACAATCCATGTTTCGATAGTTTCAAACGCTCCTACGATGGATGGTAAGGCATTCCAGCCAAATCCTATAAACATCAAAGCTGGACAAACTGTCGAATGGACAAACAACGATAGCATAGCACATACTGTGACTTCAGGTTCAAGTCCAAACGATCCTAATTCAGGAAAGGAATTTGACTCAGGACCGATAGCACCGCACCAGACACTTCGGCATACATTCAACACTGCGGGACAATTTAGCTACCATTGTAACATACATCCAGCCATGACTGGACAGGTCGATGTAACAAAGTAGGAAGACAAGAAAAAGTAAATCCCTTTTTTCTTTTTTTCTTGCAGGTTCAAGAAATCATTGAGCTACCAAAGAGACCAGCGCGTGGAGCACCAATCAAAGCAAGAAAGGACCAAAAGAAAAGTAGAGTCAGAAGGCTACTTCACTTATTGACCATAGACACATGAGGTAAATAACAGCCAGATATTTTTTCCACAAGTCTTATTTTTTTGTCACGTTCAATCCTGCGTTACTTGTTCATCAGCCCCGGCATCTGCTTCTGTATTTCAAAGACCTTCACTGCAGGGGTCTTCCATATCATCTCTAAAGTGCCTGCAAAAAAAGAAAAGAAAAATGAGGCCTTCAGGCATCAATGATAATTCTAGAGTCTCCATAAGCTGTATGGATTTTCCGATGCATTTTAAGATAGGCCACTCCTGCTCGACTAGTTTTGTATGTAACATAAGTTCGATTTACATCTGAAATTTCATTCAGGAACCCATATCTGACAAGTGTGGTAATCCAATGCTCTATAAGGTCGGTGCTGCTTTCTGGGTGATGCTCAAGCAGATAGGATTTTGTCGCTCCATCAACCGCTAACTCCAGCATAGAAGTTAATGCGGTTGATTTAACTAGAGGGTCAGTCATAGATTCGTAAACTGGGTTCCACTTTTAAAGTATCGTGATGTGTTGTTGCAGAGCATTTCTGCATGCAAAAGAAACTGCTTATTTATATTCCAGCATGCAACGCAAATGGCGACACTAAAAGGCAGTTAATAATCAGGAAAGCACTAGGTGAGAGGGAGTCTGCAGAGTATGTTTTCCGACTATTTGAAAAATGTGACATAATGCTTAAGAGGTACATTCTTCGGACTTTAGTTAATGGCTATACTTGTATTCTTTACCGGACAGGGTTATACCAAAGAAATGTATGATACATTGAGAAAAGAAGTTGGATGGGAACAAAAGCATGCGGCAGGCGGTATATTCCATGTAGCATCTTTTGAGAAAAGTGGTAATACAATTCATGTGGCAGATGTATGGGAATCATAAGAGCATCTAAACAACTTTGTCAACTCTAGGTTAATGCCTGTAATGCAAAAGCACAAGATGCCTGCTCCAAAGGTGGAAATCTATCCTGCGTACAATATCAATGCCCTTCCTGCTATAGACAAATACAAGTTAAAATAAAAGATTCGTTACATCCGAAAGAAAATTCCCTGCCGTCATGTCAATGGTATGAAAGATTGGCTTAAGATTTGGTATTGCCATTCAATAGGTAATTGTAATCCCTTTATCTGCTGCCAGGCTCTGTCAATACCTGCCAGCATTCTGAACAGTAATTACCACCTTCCTGAAACAGTTCAGCTATCCGTTTATGGCAGTAGCAGCAAATCTCAATCAATAGCCATTTCGCTTAAGGAACAAAGGATATGTGGGTTGCGCAGGTTATCTTGTAGAGCCATCTTTATCAAAAACTTTAACTTCAAGCTCTACCATAACGTCATGTCGGGCCTGATATAACAAACTGGTTGGTAGTGATTTCTATATCACCAAGCCAAGAATCGACCCGGCACAAGTCTTTTATCGTGATAGATTCCCTAATTTTTTCGCTAAAGACACAAATCCCTTCCCCACCTTTCATTCTTTTTTAGAAATGTTCATTAATGGAGAAACGTCGAAACCCACTTACTCGAAGGTACAGCTTCTATCTTGAATAATTAATGCCTAAGGCATTTGCAACCATACAAAATTAAGCCAGCGTCTGCTCTTTATTTTTGCAATTTCTTATAACCAACTCGTTAATAGTGCCTCTTTTGCTTCCGAGAGTTTATCGTTCGCCTTGACCTTGCAGTAATTGTGAATTCTTGATAATCACTATAAAGCCTCGTCATATGCAAATGGTCCTTATTGCTCAGCATGACTTTGCAGCCTCAATCTAAAGTCGAATCCCTTACCAATCTTTGCTCCTCATTGGCAGAAAACTCCTTCAAACATGCCGCAAAGTTCGAAGCAATTGATAGAGCATTTTTGGAACATCAAAATACACAAGTCTTTCTTGCCAGCCCTATGAATTACCTTTTCGAAGTACATCACAAATTCAGAAGGCAAAAGGTCAGCATACTGATCAAGCAGTTATGATTTAGCGCCTGCCTACTTAACAAGGGGTCTGCAGACACCGGTTACTCTTTTGCTATAGGTTGCCTTTTAACCGATTTAGCAGTTTGAAATCCTCATGTATGTTAATTGATCTTCTTTATGAATTTGGGTAGTCCAAAGGTAAACCACTGCCCATTTTGTTGTAATTAGCTTGATTTATCTTTCTTCTATTCATTGCATGAAGATATAATCACAGATTACATTAGTATGATGCATTGGTGTGGCATGTTACAATCATTGTATTGTCAATAATGCTGCCATTCAGATTGCCTAAATAAGCCTGTGCTGTGGGAGTATTGCCAGTAATGAAAGTCTTTGAATATAGCTTTATCGTTTCGTCAGAACTCGATAACGTTTGGAAATTTTATACGACCATTGACCATTTAGAGAGAATAACGCCACGGGGCATGGGTTTGCAGGTAATCAAGGTATCTCCATATGCCATCGACCTTCAACAAGATATGGACCTCTGGCTATCCGCAAGATTGTTCGGCATCAGGCGGAGGTGGCATTCCAAGATCACTGCCTTGAAGAAATATGAATACACGGATGAGATGGTTTCTGGCCCGTTCAAAAGGTGGAGACATGTACACAGATTCAGTGCTCTTGGAAATTCAACGACCAGTGTGGCAGACCGGGTGGAATTCGAGCTACCATATGGAGTCATTGGAACGGCATTTGAAGACTATGCTCTTGGACACCTTTGCAGAATTTTTGCCCACAGAAGATTAGCTACGGTCAGAATACTTGAATCAATAAAATGAAGATAATTAAGCAAACTAATTCCCATCGTATTTGGCTATGCCAAGCTAAAAGCTCGATTTGACTATGGTATAATAAGTGGTATCTTTTTGTATTCGTCAAATATATTTGACAATAGCAACTGATGGGATCGAAAGCATCTTGATCCTTCAGGGTTAAGAGTACTGAATTATGCTAGGAAATTGTTATCGTAGTCTGAACAGCGCTAGCATGGCATCAAAAAAGGGTGATCGGAAACTACGCAGATAGTACAGTTGCCGTCGTACACTTGACAAACAATATGATCTTTGCAAATCTGGATACTGCTAAGGTGCTCCTCTAACATGCAAGCAGTAATGCATGGGAATTGTTAAACATTGCTACAAGTTCTGCAAGCTCTGGAGCAGCCACCGAGAGACATCTAAAGTTCTTCTGAAATGAAATGGATAGTATAAAAGTTCAACAAACACAATAAAATGGAATAGAGTACTTTTTTGTTTTCTTTTTCGTATCGCAGGCGGGATTAATGTACAGATAAGCCAAGTGACATTGAATGGTAAATGCAGCTTTGTGCTCTCTAAACAACACGGACAGATTTTGCAAGCTCCAGTGCTTGCTTGCTGTCAAGCCTTATCTTGCTCAAAATAGTATATCTATCAGGTCTGAGGGATTGAGCAATCGACAATGCTTTTGCAACTTGGCTCTCATTCAGATTAATTTGTTTTGCCTTTGTAGGCGCACCCATTGCTTTCAGGGCCTCGGCAATTCTCTCCCATTCAAGGCCATGTAGCTTGGCCATGATAATAGTTCCAAGCCCGACACGCTCACCATGAAGGCCGCAGTCCTGCCCTGCAATATATTCAAGTGCATGGCTAAAGAGGTGTTCTGCCCCGGAACATGGCCTGCTGCTGCCTGCAATACATGCAGCAACTCCAGCGCTGATAAGCGCCTCGACCACAGTTCGAATACTCATTTGGTCTTTCTTGCGCAGTTTCTCTGACTCATCTAGGATTATCTTTGCGCTCATATAGGAAAGATTTGCGGCGTAACTTCCAAAATACTCTCCTCTATCGTCCCTTGCAAGTTCCCAATCCTTCACAGCCGTAATCTTTGCAACAAGATCGCCGCACCCACTTGCCATCAATCTAGGTGGCGCTTGGGAGAGGAGCCAAGTATCAGCTACTACACCTATGGGTGTGTTTGCTTTGACAGAATATGGTTTGTCAATTCCTCGGATTGAGACAAATGGACTTGAAATCCCATCATGCGAAGCCGAGGTAGGCAAACTGAGAAATGGTCTACCCAGCTGATGAGCTGTCATTTTGGCCAAGTCAACAGAGCGCCCCCCGCCAAGCCCAATAACAAAATCAGGAGGATCGTTCCCAATTACACACTGCAATTTATCAACAGTTGCCATAGATGCATCAGACGTTACATGCCAAGAAACATTCAAAGAAGACTTGTATAGCGAAGCGTCACATGCCTGTCCTGCTCTTTCTTTTACTTTTTTTCCCGTGATAACTGCAACTTTGGATACGTTGCCAAGTGATCTAACAAGGGATCCAACCTGAGATATGACTCCGTCTCCTATCAGTATCTTCCTAGGAAGTTCCATGGTGTGAATAGGTGGCGGCTGGACTTTCAATGCAAAGACCCTGTATGGTCAATAACAATCGGCGCATCTTCCGCGCAGAAAAAGGTGGGAAACAAAAGAATCACTGAGACGCTCAGCATACAGAAACGATTCTGCGATCAGCTAAATAATCATTGTGATGCTATTGGATCTGGCCTGCTTCAAACTACTCCAAAGAGTCATCGCCCTGACTACCATCTTCATCTTCCAATGGAGCTTCGTCTTCACTGTCTTGGCTCATCTGAGATTCTTGTTCCTGCGATGAGGCTTGTTCCAAAGTCTGATTGCCAATAACCTCCGCAGTAGCATATCCTCTACCCACTCGTGTAATTCTTATCCTTACACTATCGCCAACTTTGGTTGATGCAACAAAGATAACTAGACCCTGAACCTTGGCCACACCAGTATCTCCCCTTCTGCTCAACGATTCGATCTTGACATCATATTCTTCTCCAACCCTGACGGGGGATGGCCGAAATGGCCTCGGACCTCTGAAACCCGAGCTGCCCCTTGAACCATAACCTCTGCTATACCCAGTATTCTGCGGTCCTTGGCCTGTACTGTAAGTATCTCTGTCTTCCAACTTAAATCGCAGGATATGATAAAGCGAGTTGCTTGTATTTCAACTTATCAGTTACATATCCTGGTGCTGGCACTAGGTAAATAACCCAAATCTTTAAAAGCGGTTGGAGGCAAGGTCAAATTGTATAAAAAGACAGAATAAGAAGAAAAATAGAGAAAAAGGCCGGGATCGATGTCAGGTTCTGGAAGCATCTGCCAGTCATTTAATCAACCTGTTGCACTGCAAATTGAATATAACAAATGATATTGGCTGAGCATGCCAGCCTTTCGATAGGTTAGCCTTGAAATTGTGTGATCAATCTGATGCAGCGTAGACAATCAAACCAACAGGAGCCAGATAACCAAAACATAATGGCTATCATACTGCAAAGTCTGCCAGAAAAGGCAGGTCTAACTAGGATAGAATACGAAGGTCCTCGAATAGCTCTCTACTCAAAGAACCCCAGCTACTTGCTACAGAATGGGCAACTTGTCTCAAATATGGTCAATACGATAAAGAAGAGAATCGTTGTCCGCACTGACGAGTCAATAAGACATACTGAGCAAGAATGCCGGCAAATCTTGGATAAAGTGATGCCACATGAGATAGGTGTAGTTGAAGCTTTCTTTGACCCTGCGCTGGGAGAAGCCATTGTCTTTGCAAAAAGACCTTGGTTACTGTCACAAGCCGATGAAGACTTTGACAATGTGGATCTTGCCGAGAAGACTGGATGGAAGGTGAGAATCAGAAAGTCTCCTCGATTGTTATCACCCATAAGGAAAATCTATGAAATTCTAGGAGCCAACTCAACTGAAAGAGTACGATTCTACAGGGAGGTCGGGAACAAGATCTTTAGGCAACAACTGGATGAAACGGCTGAGGCTAGCCTCATCACGCTGGGAGGTTTTGCCGAAGTAGGAAGGTCCTGTATGCTTCTGTCGACCCACGAAAGCAAGGTTCTGCTTGATTGCGGCATCAACTTAGCGGCCAAGAATGCCCTGAGCTCTTTTCCTAGGTTCGATATTTCAGGTCTGGAAATGGCAGAAATTGATGCAATAGTGCTAAGCCACGCTCATCTTGATCATACCGGCTTTCTGCCTGCGCTCTTCAAGTACGGGTACAGGGGACCAGTATACTGCACAGAGCCAACGCTCTTTCTGATGAATCTATTGCAGCGAAATTATATAAGTTCAGTGGGGCAAGACAGACTCTATTCAGAGAGCGACATTGATGAAATGGTGATACGCACTATTACGCTCGGATATGGGGTAGTGACTGATATTTCACCAGACGTAAAACTTGTGCTCTCAAATTCTGGCCACATCCTGGGATCTGCCTCCTCACACCTCCATATTGGAAGCGGAGATCACAATCTGGTCTATACCGGTGACATTAGGTTCGGAAGGACCATGATGCTTGAAAATGCCTCGTGGAACTTTCCAAGGGTAGAGACAATGATTATTGAAAGTACCAACGGAGGTAAAGAAGATATTCTTCCTACACGAGAGCAGGCCGAAGCTGCCCTTGCTAGTACAATTAGCAGAACGGTTGGAGAGAACGGCTGGATTCTCATACCTACTCCTGCTGCTGGTACTTCTCAAGAACTTTTGCTATGTATAGCCGGATTAATGAAAAATAAAAAGATTCCAGAAACAAAAGTATTGGTAGAACAAGTTATTTCTGATGCTACATCAGTTCATGAAGCTTATCCTGAATATCTTTCAAAGGAACTGAAGCAGCAGATTTTGAGCTCCGAAGAGAGCCCATTCTGGACAGAGTCCTTTGCCTCAATTGAATCTGAAAAGCTAGGACAAGGGCCTGGAATCGTCTTGGCACCATCGTCAATGCTCACAGGGGGTCCGTCTGTTATGTATCTAAAGCAGATTGCTCAAGACCCCGCAAACAAGCTAGTTTTATTATCATATCAGGCGCCGGAGACCCTTGGAAGAATGATCCAAGATGGAGCCAAGAAAATAATAACAGACAGCAAAGAAATTGCTCTTGAGTGTCAGGTTGAAAAAATTGAAGGGTTCAGCTCGCATAGTGATTACAACCAGCTTGTTGCCTATATCAATAGACTACGACCGAAGCTGCGACGCGTACTTGTAAACCATGGAGAAAGATACAAGGCACAGAACCTTGCAAGCTCTATAAACAAAATGTTCAAGATACAGACTCAGCATCCTCTAGTCCAAGAGGCCATCAAACTGTTGTAGATGTACAAGCCTACTTCAAGTCATAAGCGCCACGCCACACTTTGACGCCTGGTGGAGTGATCACTATGCGTTCTTCGCCCAATCTTGCAATATCTCCGCCTACGGCTTGGGCATAGGCATAAAGCTCCTCGACTGCTTTACGGAGCTCCTCTACATCTTTCTGCGCCAGAGGAGTCACCCTAAGTATGACTATCATTGATTTTTTGATGTCTTGCTTTATCGCAGAAATGTCGGTGATATCTCTTAAAGTCAAGGCTTTGAGATAAAGGGGGTTCTTTTGTGTCTGCATCTTATGATTCTGCCTGCAAGTGCTCTCAGCGCATACTGCAATCAGTATGCTAGTCAAATAGTTATACTGGTCAAAAGTCGTTCACTGAATGGTCGATTTTAGATTCTCATAGCTTCAATCTTGACATCATGCTCAGGAAATACCCTTACTATGCTTGTATTTTTCTCTCTGGTGACCTTGACATCTGATTCGATATCTTTGGGAGCATCAGAATACCTCAGAACAATTCTTGCAGACCTTAAGGCTATTTCGGTGTCATAGCTAGCAGTACCTAGCCTTAGAATGCCTAGCGGACCTGGGTGGTCCTTTGCTTCAAAGAATACATCAGTACCGGAGGCCAAGGCATTAATGACTTCATTTTCATCTCTGTTCCTACCTACTATTAGCTTGGCAGAGTTTGAGAGCCTGAAGTGCCTACCTACCTTCAAAAGCTCTACGTCGTTTATCGTTGGGATCTGATCGTCGCCCGTGTGGGACATCAGGTCCTTTACCCTCTTTGCAAATGCTGGATCTGTGAGAAGGCAACCACCAGCAGCATTTGGAGGGTTACTTATGTTAAAGTGTCTCGCAAGCTCGATCTGGCCCTTACGGGACCTGCCCCTTATTTCACCAAGATTCTCGCGGCTGATAAGACCATTTTTCTCTGCATTCGTTGGAGCGAGGTGCTTTGCGGAAAGGGGTCTCAACACCTTGCCTGCCATACCTGCTTCGTTTTCAATAATCTCGAGCGCATGGTAATTCTGGCTCATGGGCCGTTGGAAGAGGACCTCGCCTGTTATTACAAAGTCGGCACCCGTCTTTTCCATCCGCTCTTTGGCGGCACTGTACATCATGACTCTGCAATCGATACATGGGTTCATGCCTGACCCATAACCATGCTTTGGTCTCTTTAGCATTCTCAGATAATCCTCTCCAAAGTATACTGTTTTCAGCTCTATCCCGAGTTCCTCTGCAACTTCTTTTACTCTATGGCCACAGCCCTTACCACAGTCAAAGTCACAGAAAGGAGTCTTTATGGCAACTGCTTCAACCTCTACTCCTTGCTCAAGCATCATCCGCACAGCCAGGCTGCTATCAAGGCCGCCAGACAATAATGCAATTGCTTTTGGCGGTTTTTTGTCTGTTGTATTAGGTTGTGCAGAATCATACGGACCTTTTTCTTCCTGATTGCTTGCAAGATGATTACTTTGTTGCCTATTGGACATCTATGGTATGCAATCAGCCGTGCCTTAGGTAATATTTAGTTTGAGTGGGCAATTTCCGTCCGCACTAGCCGTACGATATCTAACAGGCAACAAATTGTCCCCCGTATCTGACTCACACGCGATCACAGGTTAGCCTTTTTCCTCTACGTGCTCTATTACGGGGTAATGAGCTGTGAGCGAGTTGCATATTTGTGCTTTTGTTTTCATTCCCGCCATGGCTATGGTCATGACTTTCTGCTATGGAAATTTGCTCGCCTGAAAAACTTGCAGAAACAATATACAGGACACTCAAGGGAAAAGCAATGATAGGTTTATTTCAAAGGCTGATACAGGCATCCTCAACTTAAAGTTTTCAACTACTGATGGGCTAACTTCTCCGATAACTCCAATGATGGAATCATCGATTATTATCTGCGCAGTCCTGCCTTCAATGAATGTCGGGTCTTTTGCCGGCACTGTAGTCACCGACTTGCCAAAGCATAGCTCCATAAGAGCCTGCAAGACTGATTTTGCCTCAGTGTAATCTGCTTCTGCATGCGCTACAACCGCACCAACACTGTAGTATTCATGTATCACATCTTTCTTTTTGAATACTTTGCCAATCTCAAACAACTTTTGAGGATATTCCTCATGGACATTGCCGGAAAGAGACTGCATCAGGGATGGAATAAGAGATTCTCTTAGAACTTCATGTTCAACACTTTTTGGGCTATGCACGGCAAGCGCCTTGTCCTCTTCAGGCGTTTTTCTCTCAGCGAGTTCATACTGCACCTTTCTGCCTGAAAGTCCAGAACTCAGCGACTCCAGAAATCCAGCTCCTATCATTGTAGACCTTATTATATCCATATGCACAGAAAGTTGGCTTCTATGCCCTACTGCTGCGGCGGCAGGAAGAGTCGGTTCCAAGTTATATACACCAAATCCTATTGCAACTTCTTCTACCAGATCTACAGGATGCATTATGTCTATCCTGTATCTGGGAATGATGCATCTTATGGTATCTTTTTTTGCTACTTTTGCCCCAAGCCGGCTTTTTTCAAGACAGGAGGCTACTTGGCTAGCACTTAGACGCAGACCGAGCATGCTGTTTACCTGCTTTACGTCAATTATCATAACTTTTTGCTGCATACGTGGGACTGTGGTAGTTAAGCTTGGTCTTGCGTCTCCCTTGGGCAGTGGTTTTTTGCTATTTCTGTCTTGGCTTTTCTGCTGTCCAACATTGGATATTGATAGTGTTTGAATATCAAATCCTGCATCGTACAGTGTTACCGCAATTATGGCCAGCATGTCTTCTGCAGTCTTGAGGTCGGTGGCTGTTACCTCAACAAAGATATTTTTGCATGAAGTATCGATCTTTGTTGCATTACCGTTGATAATTGGCGGAAAGGATAGAACGGTATTGTTTCTGTCAATAATGACAGGATAGCGCCCTTCTGTTCCAAGTATGTAACGATATCTTTTCCCTATCTCGGATTCGAGGATCTGCTCTATCGTCTGCCTGATTGAACTACCAAGAGGAATGAATGAGAATTCACTTCCAACCGCTTTGTAGGTAACAGGAAAAGAGATAGCATCAAGGTTATGTATTCCGATGGAGGCCTTTCTCCGCCTTCTTCCTATCCCGTTGTGCAGATCTTCCTGCATTGCAATTAGCTGCCTTATGGTCTCATCATCAAGGTTTCCGTTTTTCGCGACCAGCCCAACAATATACTGTCTTGTGCTTCTGATAGATGGATCCACTAGGATTTTACAATTGCTCTTGCCAGCCAATTTGAAGCTGGGAATTCCTTTCTCTATGCCAAGCAGCCCCTTTAGCGCTCTGGCTATTCCATAATCAGAAGAGAAGTCAGGCCTGTTTGGATTGTACTCTATTCTTGCTATCTTGTTCTGCTCGTCTATTCCCTCTATGTCGAGTGCAATAAAGGGAAGGGCTTCGATTATCTCTGCCGCCTTTTTGCCCGGCACCAGGCGCTCAAGTCGCTTTAGGACAACATCTACAACTGGCACTTTGGAACACTCCGCAACCAGCTGAGCTTGTTGCTGTAAAGATCTCTGACATCATCTAGCCCGAAACGCAGCATGGCAATTCTTTCAAGACCTCCACCCCAAGCAAGAACGCGGTTTTTTATTTGAAGTGGTCTGGTAACTTCGGGCCTGAATATGCCCATCCCAAAAAGCTCGACCCATTTCCCAAGCCTTTCATTATAAATCATGCTCTGCAGGGATGGCTCTGTATATGGGAAGAATGTGGGCCAGAACTTGACTTTCTTTATTCCCATCCTCGAATAAAATTCCTTCTGGAGTCCCATCAGATCACGGAGGGTCACATTGGGGGCAGCAACCACTCCTTCTACTTGATGGAATTCGACAAGGTGCTTGAAAGAAACCTTTTCGTTTCTAAAGACTCTGCCGATTGAAAAAATTCTTGCGCTGTCTGGCTTGCTATCCGCTAGGTATTTGAGAGTAATGGGAGTGGTGTGCGTCCGCAGAACCGCGAGCTTGGCTTCGTCTTTATTCCAAGTGTATCCCCAGTTATCTTCATGAACTTTTGATATATTTAATATCAGGTCTTGTGTAGCGTCAATTTGCATCTTTTGGCCAGAAAGGTAGAATGTATCCTGCATCTCTCTAGCGGGGTGGTCCTGTGGAGTGAATAATGCGTCAAAATTCCAGAAACTTGACTGGATAATTGGACCGTCTATCTCTGAAAAACCAAGACCAATAAAGATCTCCTTCACCTCGTTAATGATATCTGTCAAAGGATGAGTTCTGCCAAGAAAAAGGGAAGGTACAGGCGCCTGAACATCTATGTGGCTAAGTTTTGTCTGTCTCCATCTTCCTGAAGTTATTAGTTCTGGCGACAAACGGCGCTCTTCTTCCTCGTGGTCCTGTGGTTGGCTATCAAGGCTCAGGCCCAGTCTTTTGCCAGATTCTGAAAGGGAAACCTTGGTCGTCTTGATCTCTTTTCCAACGATATAACCCGGACGCTTTCTTAGCAGATCAAGTGCTGTCTTTTCCTGCTCGCTTAGCATAGAATGTTCTAGGTTCCCTTGTGCCAGCTTCTGGAGTAATTTTTCTTCGGGCGACTGGGTAGAAGATATAGAAGGCTTAATGATACTGCCTGATACATTCTTGGTAAACTCTATCCATCTATTGCGCTTTGCATTGGCTATAGCTGCATTGATCTCTTGTTCCTGCAGCACGCCTGATGCCAAAACATCAGCAATGGTCAACCTGCCTGCACTCACTGCATTGAGCAGTCTTCTCTCAGGCAGCCCATGCTCTGCTGCTGCAAGTCCATCTTGAGTAAGGGAGTAAACAAAAGTGGAATTTTCAACCACGGAGATAAGGCCCTTGAATTTCAGCCATTCTATTCCACGCCTGATCTGGTCGGGCTCAAGCCCGGTGGCTTGGGCCAGCTTCTCAATGGTCACAAGATCGTCCATTGCCAGAGCCTTCAGGATGGATCTCTCAATTGACGACAATGTGGCTACGTTATCTGCCAAGTTAAAGTTGACAGGAAAAAACACTTTTTAAATGTTTAAATCGTTCTGATTTTGGGCATCAGTTATGGACAGAGAGCCGAATTCATCCTTTGCTACTACAGATAATGCTGGTGGACATGAAGATGAATTCAAAGTAACTCCGTGGGAAGTTGAAGGTGAGATAGACTACAATCGATTGATAGAAAAATTTGGCACTCAATCTATAACGACGGAAATTATGGAGAAGGTAAAGAGCATGACCGGAGAGATCCATCCTATGCTCAAGCTCGGCTATTTTTTCTCTCATCGAGACTTTGACTGGATTTTGGACAAGCAGAAAAGCGGAGAGAACTTTTACCTCTATACGGGCAGAGGGCCGTCAGGGATGGTGCATATGGGGCACCTGATGCCTTGGATGTTTACAAAATACCTCCAAGATAAATTTAACTCAAAACTTCTCTTTCAGCTCACTGACGACGAAAAATTCCTATACAGTCACGATCGTAGCAGAAAAGAGATAGAGCATTACACTAGAGAAAATATACTTGATATAATTGCGGTTGGATTCAATCCTGACAAGACAAGAATCATCATAGACACAAGGCATATCCAACACCTGTACCCTATTGCTACCGAAATTGCAAAAAAAATTACATTTTCTACTGCCAAGGCAGTATTTGGCTTCTCCAACTCGACTAATATTGGCATGATCGGCTTTCCGCCCATACAGGCAGCCCCTTGTTTTCTGCCTTCTATAATAGAAGGCAGACAGGTGCCGGTACTCATTCCCGCAGCAATTGATCAGGATCCTTACTGGAGAATGACGAGAGATGTAGCTGACAGATTGGGATATTACAAGCCTGCACAGATCCACAGCAAGTTTCTGCCTGGTCTTGGAATGCTGGGCAAGATGTCATCGTCAAAGCCAGAGACTGCAATATTTACCTCTGATGAACCTGAAACCATAGAGAAAAAATCATTAACTGCATTTACTGGTGGGCAAGCGACAATCTCATTACAAAAGCAACTCGGGGGAAATCCTTTAGGTTGTCCAGTGTTCTGGTATCTCAGGTATTTTTTTGATACAGAAAAACAGTCCGATGAACGCATGGTTCTATGCAAGAGCGGAAACCTCATGTGTGGAGAGTGCAAAGGTGACCTTGCCAAGGGAGCAAAGTCATTTATCGTTGAGTTCAAGAAACGTCGCCAGAAGGCAGAAAATGTCGTCGAAAAGTTCATGTTTGATGCGAAGGAAATGTGATGGGCAGACTAGACCCACTTTGTTGGAAGGGGTTTTTTTTGTGTATGTATCAGTTTCAATGTTCGTTACAGGGCACCTGTCCTTAAAAGCTAAAGGTTGTTAGCAAATGGCTATTTCTGTGCCAGAAAAGGCCAACGGTATTTTTATAACAATCGTTCCTCCTAGATGTTTGGCCGTTATTCCTCTGACAGCTTTATTACCAATAAAGTATGGCAGCATCAGGCGATGGCTAATTCTACTCTGCCTGTATCTGCAGAATAACCTGCCAATCTTTGGGTCATTTCCTCTATCTTCGTATGGCCAAATGCTCCTTGCCGCATCAATTGTTAGGATGTTATCTTTTACATCTAGTCTTACATGATTGTTTTTGAACCCTGGCAGATCCATAACCACTACGAGGTTATCGCTGCTATCTTCATAGATATCCACTGCAGGAAGCAGAAACTGGTACAGCTGGTCGGTGACTATGCCAAGCCTCTT
>Ga0070740_10002486_pt1 | contig 21509 bp, 18 predicted proteins | sample Coa_R2_FD_67286 | JGI IMG/M metagenome (GOLD analysis project Ga0070740, IMG submission 67286) | Surface soil microbial communities from Centralia Pennsylvania, which are recovering from an underground coalmine fire - Coalmine... | ecosystem: Environmental > Terrestrial > Soil > Unclassified ...
AGACTGAGCACTCATCTTCGATGTGCGACGCAGCCCGCGGGTGATCGATGCTTTCGCGGCGCACGCTGGCCTGCCAGTAGGGATCGCGCGACGAATTGGCCATGATGCTGGCGCGCCAGTTAAAGCCGATGGACACGTCTTCGCCGCGTGACGTGGTCAGGCCGTTATGGCAAGCCAGGCACCGGTCCGAGGTTTGAAATGCCGGTTCCGGCCGCCGGGCGCGCAGGCTGGCGGCGCCCGCGGAGATCCCGATGGCGAGCGCCGCCGTGAGCGCCCTCGCCGCCGGCCCGATCACCAGCCCTCCCTCAGCTTGCCGTCCTGCCAGTCCCAGAGCAAATAGAACATGAGTTGTATGGGCCGACCCGCGGAATTGGTCGCGGGAACCCTGACGCCGAAATTAGCGCGGACATGCTGCCGGGCGCTGAGAGTGACCTGGCATTCCGGGAGGACGTCCCAGTTGGTTTGCGCCCCAGAGGAGAGATCACGGTCCGCCAGAAATTCGACCATGGGCGACCACTGCCGGCCTAAGCCGCGCTTCTGGTTGAAGCTTTTGCCGAGCGCCGTCCGAAAGAACACGGATTGGGGCGCAACGTCCGGATGGATTGGCAGATCGGCGCCCACCTGCGCTTGAATGAACGTCTTCGCAGGCAACAATTGACCGAAAGCGGCAAATGTTTCGAAGGTGGCGACCCCCGTTCCAAGGCCGCGCGCCTTGTTGCCCGAGGGAAGAATAATTTCACCCTGAAGGCTCAGAATTGATCCGTTCGACAGGCTCGGAAGCCTTGAGAACAGTTCGTGTTTCAGTCCCAGGCCGACGTCGCCAACGCCCCCATACCAAAGACCGCGCTCCGGGCGCGTGAATTCGACGGGTACGGAGACTTCCAGCTGGTCGCGCAGGCTGAGGCGCTGCTCGTGCACGATTTCATTGGACACGCCGGGGCCGCCACGGGCATTGACGCTGGTGGTGATCACCACTTCTTTTTCCGGGAATGCCTTTTCGGTCACCAGCGCGCGGGGGAGGTTCAATTCGCCTCGCGGCCAGGCCGGCTCCTTACAAAAACCGCGAAGGTATTGAATCACTTTATCGATTTGATCAGAGGTCAGCGCGTCGCCGAAAGCGGGCATGATCTGCGAGAAGCCGCGCGAGGGACCGCCATCGCGGATGATCGACTTCCAGGCGTAGTTGTCCTCGGGCGTGGTCTGGTCGCAGAGGGTGAAATCCGGGAAGGTGTCGGGCTTCTGGAAGCCTACTGTGGTCTGCGGCTGTCCCTTGCCGTCCGGACCGTGACAGGCGACGCAGGCGGCTTCGTAGATTTCCTTGCCGGTGTCAAGCTTCAGGGCGGCAGTTGGCGGGTTTTGGGCGAATACGAACGTTGAAATCGCCAGGACCGCATGGAACGCGGCGCATACCTTGCCCACTTTCAAACGAACATCTTATAACGAGCTTGACGCCGGGCCCTAACTCTCACTTTCCGGCTTTGGCGCTGCGCTTATTAACCTTTGCGTTCTTGGAGGGCTCGGCCGCGGGCTTGGGAAAATGCTCGTTCAGCCACTTTTCAATCGTGGCTCTCTGGCTGGCCTGCACCACGCGCTGCCATCGGGCTAGACCGGTGCGCTCGTCGTATTGAGCGACAACATAGGCGCCGGTAGTATAGACGAGAATCGGTCCACCCGGTCTCTCCCGGCCACAGTAGTAAGACGGGTGAATAACGTGGTGATCCTGCATCGCCTTTATTGTAACATTACGGCAAGTTTTGTTCTAATGCCGGCTCTCGGCGCGACGCCTAAATGGAAGCGTGATACGCTGCCGGACATGTGCTTAGCGCTGTGGTTTTTGCTATTGGCCGCCGCGCCCGGGAGTGCGCAAAACAAGGCGCGCGATCTGGGCATCCGGCTGGAGGGCGCCGCTGGAACGCTGGACGCTATCACCGATGTTGCGGGCGTCGAGGTGGGGCACCGCACACTGATTGCGGGCGACAATGTCCGGACGGGCGTAACGGCGATCTGGCCGCGCGGCAAACAGTCGAATGATCCGGTGTTTGCCGGTTTCTTTGCGCAGAACGGCAACGGCGACATGACTGGAACGCACTGGATCGAGGAGTCCGGATTTTTGGATGGTCCGGTGCTCATCACCAACACTAACAGCGTAGGGGTCGTGCGGGACGCCTATCTGGAATGGCTGGTCAAGAACCACCGCAGCCCCGGAGTGAATGTCTTTGAGGGCGGATTTTTCACATATCCGGTGGTGGCGGAGACCTATGACGGGTTTCTGAACGACATCAACGGCTTTCATGTCAAACCCGAGGATGTCGCGCTGGCTCTGGAAACGGCTCGCGGCGGGGCCGTCGCGGAAGGCAATGTGGGCGGCGGCACAGGAATGATCTGTTATGGCTTCAAGGGCGGGATCGGGACGGCGTCGCGCCGGATCGCCGGCGGCTACACGGTGGGCATACTGGTGCAATGCAACTGCGGAAGCCAGCGCCAGTTGCGGATCGCCGGCGTTCCGGTTGGTGAAGAGCTGGCCAGCCCGCCCCGAGCGAGCGCAGGACATCCCTACCGGGAGGACGCCGGATCCATCATCATCGTGGCCGCGACGGACGCGCCGCTGCTGCCGCATCAGGCCAAGCGGCTGGCCCGCCGCGCCACGATGGGGCTGGCGCGCACCGGGTCGATCTCCGGTAATCAGTCCGGCGATATTTTTCTCGCGTTTTCAACGGCCAACCGGCACATCGCGGCAGCGACGTCGCCCGCTCCGGCGATGATGATGCCGAACGATTCGTTAAATCCTGTATTCGAAGGCGTCGTACAGGCCACCGAGGAGGCGATCATCAATGCAATGCTCGCTGCCGAAAGCATGACCGGAGTGAATGGACATCGTGTGACGGCGCTTCCGCGGGAGCGGTTGCGGGAGCTGCTGCGGAAGTACGGGCGCCTCCAGTGAAACGGCGGCGGCCGGAGATGGAGCTTGGTGGGATGCGCGGGGCGATTGGGGAAGAGTTGCGCTGCTGGGCGCCGCTGTATTATTATTCATTCGTCTGAATATATATTCACAAGATCGAGAGGAGCAGGCGCGTGGCGATCGTGGCATCGGAAACAACCTGGAGAATCTCGGCCTCGGACTTTACGCAGGATCTGGACCTGTCGCAGGAAGAGCTGAGCGGGCTGCTGGAGCTGACCGCGCAGATCAAGCGCAATCCGACGCGCTTTGCCCGGGCTCTGAACGGCCGCTACGTGGCGCTGTTGTTTGAAAAGCCCTCGCTGCGCACGCGCATTACGTTCGAGCTGGCGATCAAGCAACTCGGCGGCGATTCAATTCTGAACAGCGGCCTGATTGCCGAACGCGAGCCCATCAAGGATGTCGCGCGCAATCTCGACCGGTGGACAAATTGCATTGTCGCGCGAACCTTCACGCAAAAGACGGTCGAAGAGCTGGCCAAGTGGTCGAGCGTTCCGGTGATCAACGCGCTGAGCGACACGTATCATCCCTGTCAGGCGCTGGCCGACGTCGTCACCATTAAAGAGCGGTTCGGCAAATGGCGCGGCCTCAAACTGGCCTTTATTGGGGATGGCAACAACGTCGCTCACTCGCTGATGCTGACCACGACGCGACTGGGAATGGACTTTGCGCTTGCGTGCCCGCCGGGATACGAGCCGAAACCAGAGATAGTCGCGGCGGCGCGATCGCTCGCGTCCACGTTCGGCACGAACCTAACGATTACAAACGCGCCGGTGGAGGCGGTTGAGGGCGCCCACGCGGTGTACACGGACGTGTGGGCGAGCATGGGTCAGGAATCGGAAGCGATTGAACGCCGGGCGCGGTTTCAGCCCTATCAGGTTAATGAGCAGTTGATGGCGCAAGCGCGGCCCGAAGCGGTCTTCATGCACTGTCTTCCGGCCAAGCGCAACCAGGAGACTGTCGACGCCGTGATGGAATCGGAGCGCTCGGTCGTATTTGACCAAGCGGAGAACCGCCTGCATGTGCAGAAGGCGCTGCTCCTGATGCTTCTGAGCTGACCAAAAATTCGGCCTTGAAGGTTACGACTGACAACGAACGGCAGCAACTGACAACTCAAAAATGGCAAAACCCAGAAAAGTGGCTCTCGCCTATTCAGGCGGACTCGATACGTCAATCATCATTCCGTGGCTCAAGGAGAACTATGGGTGTGAAGTGGTCGCGGTCTGCGGCGACATTGGGCAGGGGAGCGATGAACTGAGCGGATTAAAGGAGAAGGCGCTCCAGACGGGCGCCTCTGAAGTGCACGTCGAGGACATGCGCGAGGAGTTCGTGTCCGAGTATTTGTGGAAACTGGTGCGCGCCGGCGGAGCGTATGAGCACAAGTACCTGCTGGGGACGTCGATTGCGCGGCCGCTGCTCGCCAAGCGCCAGGTGGAGGTCGCGCTGGCGACCGGGTGCGACGGTCTGGCGCACGGCTGCACGGGCAAGGGCAACGACCAGGTGCGGTTCGAGCTGACCTATAAGGCGCTTGCGCCGCAGCTACAGGTGATTGCGCCGTGGCGCGAGTGGGACATCAAATCGCGCGAGGATGCGATCGAATACGCGAAGAAGCACAAGGTGCCGATTGCGCAATCGAGCGCGAAGATTTACAGCCGCGATCGCAACATCTGGCATATTTCGCATGAAGGCGGCGCGCTCGAAGATCCGGCCAATGCGGCGCCAGACGACATCTGGATGCTGACCAGGAGCCCGAAGGAGGCGCCGAACACGCCCGCCGAAGTCACGATCGGCTTTGAGCAGGGCGTGCCGACGTCGCTCAATGGCCAGCGCAAGCTCAGCGCGGCGCAGCTTCTGGAAGAGCTGAACGCGATCGGCGGGGAGCACGGCGTCGGGCGCATTGATCTGGTGGAAAACCGGTTTGTCGGCATGAAATCGCGCGGCTGTTACGAGACGCCCGGGGGGACGCTGATTATGGCCGCCCATCGCGAACTCGAGGCTCTCACGCTCGACAAGAACATGCTGCATTATAAGCAGAAGCTGGCGCTCGACTACGCCGAGCTGGTGTACAACGGATTGTGGTTCACGCCGCTGCGAGAAGCGCTGGACGCCTTCTTCGAGGTTGCCAGCCGCAACACCACCGGCGAAGCAACGCTGCGGCTGTACAAGGGCAATATCGAGCCGGTGAGCCGGAAATCGCCCTACTCGCTGTACTCGCTCAACATCGCCAGCTTCACCATGGGCGCCGATTACGATCAGAAGGACGCGCTCGGCTTCATCAACCTGATCGGCCTGCCGATCAAGATGCGGGCGGCCGTGACCGGCAAATCATGAAGCTTTGGGGCGGACGATTCGAGCAGGGGCCTTCGCAGATATTTGAACGCTATTCGAGATCGCTTCAATTTGACAAGCGGCTGATCGACGCCGACATTCTTGGGTCGCAGGCGTTTGCGCGCGAGCTGGAGCGGGCCGGCATTCTGACTCCGGACGAACGCATTGAGCTGATTGACGCTCTGGATCAGATGCGGGAGCAGGCGCGCTCGCCAGAATTTTTCGAAGGCGCGGCGGAGGAAGACGTTCACACGCTGGTCATTCGCAAACTGAAGGAGCGGACCGGCGCGCTGGCGGACAAGATCCACACGGGCCGCAGCCGCAACGAGCAGGTTTCGCTGGATATGCGTCTGTGGCTGCGCGATCAGGTCGACCGCACGCTGGAACGGCTGACCGGGCTGCTCGAAGCCTTGCTGGCGATCGCGACCCAGTATCCGGAGGCGGTCATTCCCGGCTACACGCACACGCGCCGCGCTCAAGCGGTGCTGTGGCCGCACTACATTCTGGCGTATTTTGAAATGTTTTTACGGGACCGCGAGCGGCTGCTGGAGGCGCGCCGGCGGGTCAACGTCTCGCCGCTCGGCTCGGGCGCGCTGGCGGGCAGCGGCTTCCCGTTCGATCGCGAAGCGATGGCGCGAGACCTGGGGTTTGAGGCCATCACGCGCAACAGCATGGACGCGTCCGGAGACCGCGATTTCGCGCTGGATTTCCTTTATGCGGCCGCGATGATCATGCTGCACCTGAGCCGGCTGGCCGAGGATTGGATTCTCTATTCCGGGGAAGAATACGGATGGATGGAGCTCGGCGATGAAGTGACCAGCGGTTCGAGTCTGATGCCGCAGAAGAAGAATCCGGATGCGCTCGAACTGATCCGCGGCAAGTGCGGGCGCGTATTCGGGTCGCTTTCATCGCTGTTCATGACCATGAAAGGGCTGCCGACGACCTACAACCGAGACATGCAGGAAGACAAGGAGCCGTTGTTTGACGCTGTCGATCAGGTTCAGGGCTCGTTGGAGATGGCGGCGGCGGTTGTGCGCTCGGCGAAGCTGAAACCTGCGATTCCGGCTGCGGCCGCCGAAGAAAGCTGGGTGGCGGCGACGGATCTTGCCGAGGCGCTGGCGCGCGCGGGCGTCCCGTTCCACCAGGCGCACCAGATCGTCGGCAGACTGGTGCTGGCGAGCGTTCAACAGGGCAAGCGGCCGGGCGACTGGACCGCGGATGAGCTGGTTGCTTTCGCGCCCGAATTTTCGCGCGATATGATCCGGTTCCTGAAGCCGGCCGAAGGAATGAAGACCCGCGAAATCCCGGGCGGAACGGGTCCGCGCGCGGTGCGGAGCGCGCTGGCCGAGGCGGAAAGGCTGGTGGCATCATGGCGCAGTCCAACAAGGGATACCGGCACGGACAGATCCTGAAAATTATCCGCTCGCAGCCGATCTTTACGCAGGAAGAGCTTGCGACCGAGCTGCGCAAGCAGGGCATCAACGCCACCCAGGTAACGCTTTCGCGGGATATCCGGGAACTCGGGCTGGTGAAAACGGCCGAAGGCTACCGCCAGATCGCTCCGCAGCCAGCCGGTCCCGATCTGGCGACAATTTTGGCCGACTTTCTACAGGATGTTCGCGTGGCGCAGAATCTGCTGGTGCTGAAGACGCTGCCGGGAAACGCGAGCCCGCTGGCTGTTGCGCTCGATCAGGAGGAATGGCCGGAAATCGTCGGCACCATCGCCGGCGACGACACCATTCTGGTCATCGCGCCGGATGCCGAAACCGCCCATGCATTGCAAGGGAAGCTGTTAGGGTATTTAGGGGAATAAGCGGCAACTTCGCCGGGGTCTTCACTCCGGCTGAAGAATTTCGCCCCAGATGACCTGATACGCCTCCGGCTGGTCGTCGAGATTTCGTCCTGCGCGGACGAACACCCGGGTGTGGAGTTTCAGGGCCTTAGGACCGACGCGGAGGCCGTTTGCGAGATAACGCGTGTCGGGACGCAGCGCCAGCGTTTGCTCGGCGCCGGCGCGCGTACGCAAGGTCAAGGCGCCGGCGTTGAGAGCCACCACCAGTCCGGAAAATGTCATTTCGCCGCGCGGGGCCCACGCCTGGGTGGGATCCGGCCAGCGGCGGGCGCGCGCGCGGAAGCCTTGGGGCGCGCCGCCGCCAATTTCGAGAACGTGCACCGTGCGCGCATAGCATTGGGCGGCGCCGGGTTTATGATCCGCGACAATTTCCAGGCGGTCGCCCGCGGCGAGCGCTCCGGGAGCGACGCGCTGATCGTCGCGCTCGAAGTACGTTTTGGCGTCGAAGCCGCACTGGTAGACGCGGCCGTTGTTTGCGATTTTCATTACGCCCGCATTGGCCTCGCCTTCCCAGGCCACCAGGTCGCCGCGAAGGATGCCAACCGGGGCCTCATCGGCGGCGAAGGTTGCAACGGTACAAAAGAACGCCAGAAATACGCGCATGCGCAGCCTTCTTGCAGTATAAACGCGGAGCGGGCGCGCAGTGATCCGAGATGGCCGCCTGCTGCTTGGCCCTGGGCTGCTAGAATGGGCGTTACACTGCATTGCACGCTTCAAAACGATCCATTTCATTGAGGGCGTCGGCGGCCGCGCAGCGCGTGGCCTCGTGGTTCCTCGATTCGGGCATTCAACAGGCGGATGGCGGCGTCGCGCGATACTACAGGTCGGACTCGCGGCGTTACGCGCCGGTTTCCACGGAAATCACCGGCTATGCGGTGAGCGCGCTGGCATGGCTGGACGGTATTGCCGCGGCAGAGTGCCTGAATGGCGCTCTGCGCTCAGCCGGTTACCTGCTGGATGCGTGGGATGAACGCAATGCGACGTTTCCGTTCGAGCCTGTTTTAAACGGGGGGCGGGGGTACGCCTATTTCTTCGATTGCGGCATTATCGCGCGGGGGCTGCTTGCCGCCTGGCGTGCCACGGGCCAGGCCGAGTATCTGGAGATGGCCAAGCGGTGCGGGCTGTCCATGGCCTTCGATTTCATCGCCGATGACGGAATGCATCCGATCTTGCAGTTGCCGGAGAAACAGCCGCTTGCCTATGAGGCGCAATGGTCGCGCAGTCCGGGATGCTACCAGCTCAAATCGGCAATGGCCTGGCGCGAGCTTGCGGAAGCGACGGGTCGGAGCGAGCTGGTCAGCGCCTACGAGCGGATGGCCGCCTTCGCCATGGCGACGCATGCCGGATTTCTGCCGGGCGATCCGAGCGACGAACGGGTGATGGATCGCCTGCACGCCTACGCCTATTTCCTCGAAGGTCTGCTGCCGGCGTCGGACCGGGCGGGGGAGCGCGCTGCGATCGCCGAAGGCATCGAGCGTATTTCGGGTTATCTGCGCAAAATCGCCCCCATATTTGCGCGCTCGGACGTGTACGCGCAGTTGCTGCGCCTGCGCCTGTATGCGGATGCGCTGGGGATCGCGCCGCTCGATGAGCCGGCCGCCGCCGCGGAGGCGGACGCGGTCGCTGGCTTTCAGCAGGCCGATGGAGAGCGGCGCATTGCCGGCGGGTTTTGGTTCGGCCGTAAAAACGGGGATCTGCTGCCGTTCGTCAATCCGGTATCTGCCGCGTTCTGCGTTCAGGCGTTGGTTATGTGGGAGCAGTTCCAGCGCGGGGAGTTCCAGGCTGACATCGCTTTGCTGGTGTGAGCGCGCCCCCACAGTTCCGCACCCCCGTCAAAGTCCTGTTTGCATCCTGCTCGGAAGCTCTGATCCCGGGCGCGATCGAGCGCATGAAGGCGATCCTGCCGGACCTGCCGCTGGTGGTCGTTTCCGAATTCCCAGCGCCCGGCGGCGAGTGGATCCCGTATCACATCCGGCGCAGCGTCCGCGAGAATTTGGAACTCGTGCGCGCGCGGCTGGATGGCCGGCCCGTGCGCATTTCGGCGCTGGTTCTGGAGCCCCGTCAGCCGTATTGGAACATGCGCCTGGCGGCGGTCCTATTGGCGCCGTTGCGCGTGCTGTCGTTCAACGAATGTCTGGATCACTGGATGCTGCGCCCGGCGAATGCGCCCCAGATCTTGGCGCACCTGGCCTGGCGCATGAAGACCTTTGTCGTGAGGGAGACCCACCCCGGGGGCTTCACCTACACATGGCTGTGGCGATTGCGGCATCCGCACGCTTTGCGGCGTCCGTTGGCGTACCGGGGCGCGCTGGCGGCAGGCGCGATCGCGCGCTTGATCAAGCGAGTGGCGCCCGTCGCGGCGGAACCAGCGCTCGGCCCTGAGCTGCCGGAGGGCGTCAGCGTGGTGATTCCGTCGCGGGATGGCAAAGAGCTTCTCGAGCGTGCGCTGCCCGCGGTTGTAGCGGATCTCGGATCCAAGGGCGAGGTGATCGTCGTCGACAATGGCTCAAGCGACGGCACGCGCGGATGGCTGGGGCGCCGCTATCCCGAGATCGCGGTGGAACACAGCGCCGAGCCGCTATCGTTTGCGGCCGCCGTGAATCGGGGCATTCGGCGGGCCCGCTATTCCCATATTTGCCTGTTGAATAATGACATGGCCATCCAGGCCGGATTCTTCGCGGCGCTGCGATCCGCATTCGACCGCGTGCCCGAATTGTTTTGCGCCACCGCTCAGATTTTGTTCCCGGAAGGACAGCGTCGCGAGGAGACGGGCAAGGCGGTGATGCCGCTCAACAGGGCATGGAACGTGTTTCCGGTCCGCTGTGACGAGCCGGTCCCGGGCGAAAATTTCAGCTACGTTCTGTACGGCAGCGGGGGGTGCTCGCTGTATGACGCGCGCAAACTGCGCGCGCTGGGCGGGATTGGCGAAGTCTTCGAGCCCGCATATGTGGAAGACCTGGATATCGGCTTTCGCGCGTGGCGGCGCGGCTGGCCCACGGTGTTGGCGTCCTCAGCCCGGGTGGTGCATCAGCATCGAACGACCACGGCGCGTTACTATTCCGCCGCCGAGCTGGCCCTGGCGCTGGAGTGCAACTATCTCCGCTTTCTCACGCGCAGCATCCGCGATGGACGCCTCTACGCGGAATTGTGGCGGGAGGCCGTGTATCGGATCAACGCACAGGCGGTTGACGCGCGTGAATATGAGGATGCGCTGGTTTCGGCCTGTCGGGCTCCCGGCTGGATCGAGGAACAACCGCCGGCGGTCCTGCCGGAGCGCGAAATTCTCGCCATTGGAAGCGGAGCGCTGGCGGTGTTTCCGGGCCATTCCGGGCGCGGCAAACCGGTTATCCTGATCGCCAGCCCGTACGCTCCTTTCCCGCTGTCGCACGGAGGGGCGGTGCGGATGTACAACCTGATGCGCGCCGCCGCGGCGGATTTCGATCAGGTGCTGGTATATTTCACCGACGCCCTGCAGCCCGCCCCGGCAGAACTGCTCGAGATTTGCCTCGAAGTCATTCAGGTGAGGCGCTTCGGCAGCCATGCGCCGCCCTCCACAGCGCGGCCCGATGTCGTGGAGGAGTTCGATTCGCCGGTGTTCCGGGCGGTCCTGCATCAAGCGATGCGGAAATGGCGGCCTGCCATTGCGCAGCTCGAGTTCACGCAGATGGCGCAGTACGCCGCCGACTGCGCGCCGGCGCGGACCATACTGGTGGAGCACGACATAACGTTCGATCTTTATGCGCAGCTGCTTGCTCACCGCGAGGATTGGGAAACACGCCGGCAGTACGAGCGCTGGGTGAACTTCGAGAAGCAGGCCTGGGCGCGAGTCGACTGCGTAGTCGCCATGTCTGCCAAAGACCGCCGGACAGTGGGGCGGGCGAACGCGGTGACGCTGGCCAATGGGGTGGACGTCCAGCGCTTCCGCCCCTCTCCGCGCGAGCCGGAGCCGCGCCGGATTCTGTTCATCGGTTCCTTCGCCCACCTTCCGAACGTAATGGCGCTTGATTTCTTTTTGCGCGACGTGTGGCCTGTGCTCGAACCGCTGCGGCCCACGCTGCACGTCATCGCCGGTTCGCGCCCAGAGTATTTTCTGGAACGCTACGCCGACCGCGCCCGGCCGCCGCTCGATCAGCCGCGCGTTGAAGTAGAAGCGTTTGTCGCCGACGTGCGGCCGGCCTATGAGCGCGCGACCGTGGTGGTTGCGCCGTTGCTCGCTTCTGCGGGCACCAACATCAAAATCCTGGAAGCCTTGGCCATGGGCAAGGCGATCGTGAGCACGCCGGCAGGCGTGAACGGGCTGGATGACATTCAGAATGGGCGCGACATCATCGTCGTCAACGCGGGGGTCGAGATGGCCTACGCGATCGCCGGGCTGTTTGATGATCCGGACACGCGGCGCGAGATCGAGCAGCAGGCGCGCAAGACGGCTGTGGAGCGCTACGATTGGGCGGTGATTGGGCGCCAGCAAAAGGCAGTGTACGACAGCCTGCTCCAACACGGCGCACCGGCAGGCCGGGCCGCGCCGCAGGCCGGATCCGGTCCAACTGCGCGGGCTTCGCGGGGCGGGTAACGATTTGGAAGCGCACGGAGAGCGCGAGGCGGCGCAGGCCGCCTCGTGCCATAATGGTCCGCAACCTGTCCAATGCGCGCCGGCGTCCTGTTTACATTCCTGACGGCTGCTCTTCCGGGCGCGGATCACGCTCCACAGAACGTGGCTGGCGCGTGGATCGACAGCCAGTGTAATATCTACGAATTCACGCAGCAGGGGGCGGCGCTGCGGATCGACGCCAGGAACTGGCGCTTTGATGCGCCGCACACGCCGACGATTTACGAAGGGCCGCTGGCGCTTGAGGGGCGCGCCGGACCGGAAGGATTTGAAGCCGATCAACGCGCTACGGGGGTGCGGATGAGCGGCGCGTTGCGCGAGAAGTGGCTGGACGCAAAACTGCTGCTGCGTGGCGAGACCTATTGGCTGCCGTTGTGCCCGCGGTCGAGCAAGCTGGCGGCCGGCTGCTCGGCGGCGCCGGGCGGCGCGCCGGCGCGGCTCGAGATCCGCAGCGCCGGCGTTTCGAATGTCCCGGGCCGCGCTGTTCCGGCGATGGTGTACGTGATCGACGCCCAGGGGAGGCCGGCGCGGGCCCGCGCCAGCGTGGACGTGTCGGTCAAAGCCGGCGAGCGGGCGCAATCGCTGAATATTGCGCGCGACGCCCCATTCACCGCGACGTTTCTGGAGGTGGGGCAGTCCGGACCGATCGAAGTGCGCGCCGAGGCGCCGGGTCTGAAGCCGACCTCCAAGGCCATCTTCGGCTGCGCACCCTCCGCGCCTCCGGTTTTAAGCGTGATCGTGCGCGAGCCGCGCCCGCGGGTCGGCGCGACCGTGCCGCTGGTGATCGCCATGTTCGGCCCGATCAGCGCAAGCGATGACATTCCGGTGGCGCCAGAATGGAGTCCTGGATCGGTAGGGAAGCTGGTGGGAGCAGGAAGTCTCGTCATTCCTGCCGGAAAGTGCGCAACGGAGGCGCTTCTCACCTCCGAGGAGCCGGGCGAGTCGAAATTGCGCATGATGGCGGCCGTGGCGGGCGTCGCCCCGGCCGCGGTTGCGGTTGCCTGGCGGCGCGCAATGACGCCGTTGTTGATCGCGCTGGCCGGAGCCGGCGGTCTGACCGGCGTCCTGCTTTTAAAACTGTTTCAAACCAGAGGCGGGTGGCGATACCGGGACATCGGAGTGTTTGCCCGGGGCGCTCTGGCCGGCGCCGTCGTGTACCTGATGTATTTCAATCTCGTGGCGCTGGCGCGCGATCCGGGCGGCAACGTCACGGCGTTCGTGGTCGGCGCGGCGGCCGGATATGCCGGCAAGGCGGCGCTCGACCGGTTTGCGCGGCGAACGCTCGCAGGGGGCGGTCCGAAGAGTCAGAGCTTTCGCGCGAAAACGGCGTAGTCAAGCCCGCCAAAGAAACTGTCGCGAAACCGCTCCGGCAAATCGCCAAGCGCGGGCATGGTTTCGATTGCGGGGGATAAGTACTTTACGTCGATCCGTCCGAACCCGGCCTCTTCAAGATAAAACGTCAGCAGCCCGGCCGGAACCGGGCGCGTATGCGTGGGATCGAGATAAAAGTGGGTGGCGAAAATCGCGAGGCACTCCGGGTTGGGCGTCTCAAAGACGGCTGGGCTTCCCGGCCGAAGGACCCGGCCGATAAGGCGGATGAGACGCGGCAGATGCGCTGGCGCGAGGTGTTCGATCATTTGTGAGCAGAACACTCCGCCGAAGGATCGCTCCGGAGCGCCCGCCAGGTATTCAAAAACATCGGCGCGCTCCACGTCGAGGCCCTTGCGCCGGCACAGCGCGACGTTCTCTTCGCTCAGATCAATGCCGCGCGCCTCGATCCCCGCCGCCCGAGCGCTCTCCAGAAATTCGCCGCGCCCGCATCCGACATCGAGCACGCCGGAAGCGCCGCGGAAGTATTCGACATAGAGCTGCTGAGCGCGCCGGATCCGCTCTTCCGTTCCGCGGAACCGGTCGGCGAAGCGCAGCCAGTCGATCTCGGGGATGCTGTAGTCCGGCGGCGGGGGCGGGGAAGCAGCTGGAGGATTCGCCGCAGCTCGCTGGCGTACGACCCGCAACTCATCGTATATCAGCTTCTCGTACTGCGCGCGCATGCGCTCCAGGTCGGCCCACAGGCGCTGCTGAATCTCGCCCGCGGCGCGCTGCAAGGCATTCTCGAAACTGGCGTGTTGGTCGCGCATCGCCTGGCGGAATTCGTTTTCCGTCAGCGTTGCGCGATGTTGAAACGACGCGTTCAGCTCCGAGATGGTGCGCAGCATGTAGATTTCGTTGCGGTTCGCCTTCTCTTCCTGGCCAGCGCGCCATTGCGACCAGTGTTCGCGAATGTCCTTCAGTTCGCGCGCTTCCGCGCGGAACTCGGCCGCACAGGACTCCACGCAGCCGGCCAGTTGCGACAGGGCGCGGTTCATATCGGCCAGCGCCTCGAGCGTTGCCTGCACGCAGCCCATGGCAGCGCGGTTGAATTCCACCTGCTCGCGAACGTGCCAGTCGAGCCCGCGGGCGATGAGCTTTTTGACCGACTGTACCAGCGAGTTGATCAGTCCGGGCGGCCGCGGATTGACCGCGCCGATTGCGGCGACTTTGGCTTCCGCCGCATCGCGGGCGTGGACGAGGGGCATGAGGTCGGGCGCAGTGATAGCGCCGGGCAGCGAGCCGGACGGATAGCGGCTGCGCACCCTTTCGCGAATCTCGCGAATGGCGGCGGCAAGCTCTCCGGCTCTGGTCTCGTCAGCCGCCACGTTTGCCGGACCGGCGGGCTGAGCGCTCATAGGTTGCTGTAACGACGGTCGACAAGCCGCCGCGCGGCGTGAAGTCGCCGATGATTTCGGCGCGGATCGGATCGCAGGCGCGCACGATGTCGTCCAGAAAGCGGTTCACGACGTTTTCCTGGAAGATGCCCAGATTTCGATAGGCCAGCATATACATCTTGAGCGATTTGAGCTCCAGACAGCGCCGGTCGGGGACATAGCGCAGCACCAGATTGCCCGTATCGGGCAGCCCCGTCTTGGGACAGACCGAGCTGAACTCGGGCATTCCGATCTCGATTTCGTACTCGCGCCCGCGGTATTGATTGGGCCAGGTTTCGATTTCCGGCAGTTTCGCGTCCACGCCAGCGCGCGCATGCTCGTCCGTATACTCGCGCTTCAATCAGCCGCCTCCTGCATGCACACGGTCCGCGCCAGCAGGTCGAGGAACAGGCCGACGTCCGTCACCACTCCGACAGCCTGGCCCGTGCCGCGATCGCTCACTTTCGTGGCTACGGCCGGATTGATATCGACGCACACGATTTTGACCCAGCTCGGAAGCATATTGCCGACCGCGATGGAATGGAGCATGGAGCCGAGGCACAGCACCAGCCCCGCTCCGCGCAGATGATGCGCATAGGCGTCTTGGGCCATGTTCATATCGGTAATTGTGTCGGGCAGCGGGCCGTCATCGCGCAGACTTCCGGCCAGCACGAAGGGCACTTTCGCCTTCACGCACTCATACATGATGCCGCTCTTCAGACGCCCGGTTTCGACGGCCTTTGCGATGCTGCCGGCGTGGTAAATGGCGTTGATGGCGCGCATGTGATTGCGATGTCCGTGTTCTTCCTGCCGGCCATCGCTCTGGCGGATGCCGAGCGATGTTCCAAACAGCGCGCTCTCGATGTCATGCACGCCGAGCGCGTTGCCGCTGAGGATGGCGCTCACCCAGCCGTTGCGGATCAGCGTTGCGAGCGGGGCGCATCCGCCGGTGTGGACCACCACGGGTCCGGCGACGACGATGATCTTCTGCCCGGCGCCGCGGGCATGTCGCATCAGCTCCACCGTCTGGCGCACGGCCGTTTCCACCTGCCGCTCCGACGAGATTCCGTTTGACATGAAAGCGAACGCCAGACGGTCGCGCTCTTTCGATTCCGGAATCACGCGGATGCCGCGCATCCCAACGACCACGCGGTCTCCGGCGCGCACATCCCGCAGCTTGCGGCACGACGCGCGGCCATTGCGGACGACGATCAGCGCATCCATACGCTGATTTTCCACCTCAATCCAGCGATCGTCGTGACGGATCAGCGTGCGATGGTTGGTGGTGGAATAAAAGTCCTCAGGCGCGCAGCAGTCCCTTTCCACCTCGGCCAGTTCGGCGTCTCCGGCGTCCACCGGAGAACAGCCGAGGCCCAGCAATTGCGCCAGAAGTTTATCCATCTGCTCGCGCGCCGGCGTTTCGATGCGCATTCGCAGATAGGACGGCTCGGCATTGGTGCGGCCAATGCGGAACTGCTCCACTTCGAACCGGCCGCCGAATTCGACGACGCTGTCGAAGATCTGCTCCATGATATGAGAGTCAATCAGGTGCCCTTCGGCCTCGACGATTTCGTGGCAGGGACCCGCCGCCCGGTCACCGGCGCCGAGCGGCGCCTCAGTTCGTAAGGTGCTCATGAGCTCTTAACCTTCAGGATATCTGTGTTCACCGGGCGGTGAGCTGCGCCGTTATGCGAGCCCGCCTTCGCGCGCAAATTTTAACGCCTCCACGGCGGCGCCCCTTGCGCCGGCGGTGTCTCCATTGGGCATGACGTAGATGGGGATGTCGGCCTGTTCCTGCCGTTGGGGCGGCATGCCGGCCCGGATTTCATCGAGGAACCAGCGTTGAAAATCAGGCCCGGTTTCAAGAGCGCCGCCGCCGACGATGAGAGCGTCGGGGTCGAACGTATTGACCATTTCGTCGAAAAACATGCCGAGCGCGTGCGCCTGGACGCGAAAAATTTCACGGCACATGGGGTCGCCGCGCTCAGCCAGGCCGCGCACCAGCTTCGCGCCGCTGCGCAGGTCCATGTTGGCCAGCTCGTGACCGGGATGCCGCCGCAGAAAGAAAGGGAGCAGCGATTTCTCGATGGCGGTGAGCGAGCACAGCGATTCCAGGTCGCCTGTCCGTCCACAATTGCATTGCGGCTTTAAGCCCTCGATCCCGCGCAGGCTGTGATAGGGAATCAGAACGTGCCCCAGCTCTCCGCCGAAGCCCCGGCGGCCCTTGATCACTTGGCCGTTGACGATGACGCCGCCGCCCAGTCCGGTGCCGATTACGGCGGAGATCGACGTTTCGCGGCTGCTGGCGCCGAACAGCGCAAAGTGCCCCCACAGCGCTCCCGCATTCCCGTCGTTGAGGTATGTGACGGGCTTGCCGAGCCGTCGCGCCAGATTCTCCCGGATATCAAAGCCAGACCAGCCGGGATGAAGAAAGTTGGTGGAGCCCTCCGCGCTCAGGACGCCCGCCGCGCTGGCCGGGCCGGGCGTGTCGAGACCGACCACCACCAGGTCGGAGAACGCAACGCCTGCCTTTTCGAGCGCAATATGCAGCCCTTCTTCGATCTGCCGCAGACAGACCTCCGGCCCCTCTTTCGACAGGGCTGGATGCTCACACAAGCCCTCGATGAGAAAACGCTCCTGATCGTCAATCAGCGTGTAATTAATGGCGGTCCCGCCCAGATCTACTCCGGCGACAACGTGCACGCGTCCAGCCTCGCTTGGCGTAATCAGATTCCAAAATGTTCAGATTAGCAGGCCGGGACAACCGGCACAGGCAGCCTGTCTGTCAATCTCGCATTCCCGGGCTCGTCAGTTTCAGGGCCGCTATCATGAACCGTCCACCGGTCCCCTAAGGAAGCTTTCAATGGCGGGAGATTCTTAAATCAAATAAAAAGGCCGGAGCCAGCGCTCCGGCCCGGATGGAGAGGAAACGAAATTTATCGAGCAGCGAGCAGAGCGCGCAGGTGGCGGGCGCGTTCGGGAGAGCGAAGCTGGCGCAGCGCCTTAGCTTCGATCTGACGGATGCGCTCGCGCGTGACATCAAACTCCTGCCCAATCTCTTCGAGCGTGTGCTCCCGTTCGCATCCAATACCGAAGCGGAGCCGGATCACCTTCTCCTCCTTCGGCGACAGGGTCTTTAAGATATTCGCGGTCTCGTCGCGAACGTTGGAATCGATCACCGAATCCACCGGCGATCCCACCCAGCGATCCTCGATCAGGTCGCCCAAGGCGGACTCCCCGTCGCGGCCCACTGGCGTTTCCAGCGACACCGGATCGCGCGAAATGGTCTTCAGCTTTTGTACTTTTTCGACCGGGATGTCCATCCGGCGGCTGATCTCTTCGTTGGTCGGCGCGCGCCCCAGTTCCTTTTCGAGCTCGCGCGTAGCCCGCAGGAACTTGTTCATGCTCTCGTTCATGTGAACGGGGATCCGAATGGTGCGCGATTGGTCCGCAATGGCGCGCGTGATCGCCTGACGGATCCACCAGGTTGCATAGGTCGAAAATTTGTAACCGCGCCGGTATTCGAACTTGTCGGCGGCGCGCATCAGGCCGATGTTTCCCTCCTGGATCAAGTCCAGCAGGTGCAGTCCACGGTTCACGTATTTTTTGGCGACCGAAACGACCAGCCGGAGGTTGGCTTCGACCAGGTCTTTCTTGGCGCGTTCCGCTTCCGCTTCGCCGTGCCGGATTACCGACAAGCTGTGCTTGAGCTCAGCGAGCGATGCGCCTGCGATATGCTCGCGCTTCCGGATCTCTTTGCGCAGCTCGCGGATTCGCGGCTGGTTGGCCTGTCCGCCCTTTTCTTCGAGTTTCTTCAGCTCGGCGTTGAGGTGCGACAGCTCGTCGGCAGTGCGCTCAATTTCGCGCGTGAACTGCTTCCAGCGTGGCAGGTGCCATGGAATGGCGCGAATGGCCTTGGAGGTTTCGACCTTGGCGCGCAACAGCCTCCCCGTCCACTTCTTGCGCAGCTTCTTATTGGTCGGAGGAATTGTCTCAATTTTTTCAGCCAGCTGCTGCTGCTTCTTGTGCAGCACAGCGATATCATTGAAGCGCTGACGAATCTCTTCGCGCTTCTTCTTATCCGCCGCGCTGCCTTCTTCGACATCGCCCAGATCGACGAAGGCGTCCAGTTCCTCGGCGCCTTTCCGGATCTGGTCCGCAATATCGACAACCGTCAGTTGCACCAAGGCTGACCGGCTGATGGCCTTTTGCGCCCGCAGCTTTCCCCGCTCCATGCGGCGCGCCAAGTCCACTTCCCCCTCGCGGGTCAGAAGCGGCACGGCGCCCATTTCGCGCAGGTATACGCGGACCGGGTCGTCGGTGTAGATGGACTCTTCCTGCTGTTGTCCGCCCTGGAATTCGTCCTCGTGCACCTCCTCCGGGTGGAAAAATGCTCCCTCTTCATCGAAGGGAAGCCCCAGAGGCTCATGGCTGTCCGCTAAAAATTGATCTTCGAAATGATCCACCTTTTGTACTCACCTCCCCCAATCATCCGTGAGCGATAGGGCATGCTATGTTGGGGTATTGTTCTGTTATCCGCTGCTCTCTGACTCGGCTTTCGAAGGGACACTCGTCCCGGTCTCGCAAACCGGGTTTGATTATAACATTGATGCCCTTCGAAGTTAAGTGTCTATTTAAAAGATGTTTCCAAACCATTTTGGTTACAGAAAACTGCCCCGCCACAGCTCCACCCGACGCCTCGGGCGGCATCACGATCGCTTCTGCAGCATGAGGTTCTTGAGCTCCGCCAGAAACGCCTCCACGTCCTGGAAATCTCGGTAAACTGAGGCAAACCGAACATAAGCGATCTTATCCAGCCCGCGCAGCCGCTCCATCAGCATTTCTCCTATTTCTGTAGTAGATAGCTCGCGATCCGGCGTCTCGGCCAGCCGGTTTTCCACCTCGTCCACGATCCCGGCCAGCCTCGCCATGCCTACCGGACGCTTCTCGCATGCCCGGATCAGCCCGGCGAGAACTTTTTGCCGGTCGAACTTCTCCCGTCTCCCATCTTTTTTGATGACCATGTAGGGGATTTCGTCACTTCGCTCGTAGGTGGTAAAGCGGCGCGCGCAGGCCAGGCACTCCCGGCGGCGGCGGATGACATCGCCCTCTTTGCTCTCTCGCGAATCGATCACTTTGTCTTCCCGGTGGCCGCAGAATGGGCAGGTCATAGTTTCGATACGTCCTCTGCTACATGGGTCAGCGCGCCCCACTTCAAACCCTCCTGAAAGGCGAGCGTCAGCCCGAAGGGAACAACGATGACAAACGTTACCACCCACACGGCAAGGGCAATTCCCGCCGCGACCTCCAGGGGGTAGCCGAACAGTTCCGTCAGAACCAGGATGGCGGCGACCTGCATGCCTCCTCCGATACCCGGAATCTGAATAATGGATCCCAACGAAACGAACCCGAGGAAGATCACGGCCTCCGCGGCGCTGAGGCGGGCGGTGGCAGGGAAGGCTTTGAAAAGGCAGATAAAACTGAGGACCAACAGAGTCCACTCGACCCCTGACCAGAAGAGCAACATCCCGGCAAATCCGTTTTGCCGCGTGGATTCCAGACCGCCGGAGAAGGCGTTCAGCGCCTGCGCAATTCGTTGCTGGTACACCTTGGGCAGGAAGGCGATACTGGCAAGCAGCCGGCCTTCGATTCGCTTCGTAAAATGGCGCATGGCAGCCAGGATGGCCAGGCAGATGGCGCCGGTGATGCCGGTGAGGAGTCCACCGGTTTCGAGCACGATGCGAAGGTGCGGGCCCGGCTTGAGGTTGGTATTTGCAGCCTGGGCCAGGGCGATGCCGAAGATCAGCAAGATCATGAGGAGATCGAACATCCGTTCGAGCAGCCACGCCGCCATTTGCGAGGATAACGGGACGCGCTCCTTCACTGAAATGAGATAGGGGCGCACCAGTTCGCCGACGCGGCCGAACAGGACAATTGCGGTAAACCCGATCAAAGTCGCTTTCAAGATGTTAGAAACACTTGGGTTTTTCTTCAACGGCCGCAGCATGACCGACCACCGGACCGCGCGTCCGGCATAGGCTAGCAGAATCGCCGTCACGGCGCCGGACAGCCACCCTCCGCGGACGTGGCGGAACGTGGAAACGAACCGCGACCATTCGAAGGCGCCATTTCGCCAGCGATAGACCGCGAACAACACGGCGACGCCTAGACCCAGCCCCAAGCAGAGCAGGGCGCGCTTACCTTTAGCGATTCAAACCCTCCAGAAAACCGACCCGCAGATGCGGCGGTCCGCCGGTTGACCGCCGCAGTTCGCCGATGGTCAGTAGGCACTTATCCAGCTAGAATGTTAGTCTACACGCGACGGACCCTAAGAAGCTCATCGGCCGAGTTTTGGCGAACTTCCGGCGACGAATTCTCGTTCTGATTACTGGAAGGTAATCATAGAGCCGCGGGGCTCCGGCGTGGGTTGCCGCAGAGCGTCCCGACGGCGGGAATCGTCATGGCAGCCACGGCAGTACAAATCACGGTGCTCGGATGGGCGGGGAATCCGGCAATCCGGTTGAACACTAGCGTGGACACTGACGCACAGCTCGTAGAGCGCTGCCTGAAGGGCGACGACGCGGCGTGGGAGGACCTGGTCAAGACTCACACGCGCCGGGTGTATGCGATCTGTTACCGGTTCACGGGCAGTGATCAGGAGGCGCAAGACCTCACGCAAGAGGTGTTTCTGAGAATTTTCCGGACGCTGGGCAGTTTTCGCTCCGGCGAGGGTTCCTTCACTGTCTGGCTGACGCGCCTGACCCGGAACCTGCTGATCGATCATTATCGGCGGACGCGCCTTGAACGGAATTCGGAATCGCTCGAAGATCAGCTGCCGGTGCTTGAGGAGAAGACCGCCATGTCGGCGCGCACAGAGGGCCTTCTGGCCGGGCGGGAGGCCAGCGAGTTGTTGAGCGGGGCCCTCCAAAAGCTTTCTCCCGAGCTGCGGGAGACAGTGATCTTGCGCGATCTTGAAGAGCTCGAGTATCGCGAAATCGCAAAGATTTTGAATGTGCCCGAAGG
>Ga0070740_10002487_pt1 | contig 21505 bp, 20 predicted proteins | sample Coa_R2_FD_67286 | JGI IMG/M metagenome (GOLD analysis project Ga0070740, IMG submission 67286) | Surface soil microbial communities from Centralia Pennsylvania, which are recovering from an underground coalmine fire - Coalmine... | ecosystem: Environmental > Terrestrial > Soil > Unclassified ...
CAAAGCGCAGGCGGATCGCGCGCACGGTCTCATCCGAGGTGAGCCGCACAGGCGTCCCTGGCACGGCCACGGCAATCTTGCCGAACGATCGTGCTTCCAGTGCAAAGCGGTCAGCCATGGGAATTCACCTGCGTGTGAAAAAGCGGGCGGCCCTGCGGAGGAGCGCGGGACCGCCCTTCATGCGCCCGGAGGAGAAAGACTACTTGCGACTGGCGAGCGCGTCGGCCACGGCGGCGGCGACGACCGCGCCGATGGCCTTGAGCGAAACGTCGTCGATCGCCACAGCGCGGGCCGTCAGCGTGTCGCCCGCGCCTTGCTGGATGGGATTCCATTGACCGTCGATGGCGATGTCCGAGTGGCGCACCGCTTGCTTCGACACCAGGTTCGCCGTCTCGACGGCGTTCTGGAGCGCCTGCGAGGCGATCTGGTTCAGCCGCGTCTGCTCGGTCAGAGCTTGCCGCGCGGCCTGGATGTCCAGATCCTGGTAGACGTCGTAGGTCCGCTTGATGTTGGCGAACGTCACGCGCTGGTTTTCGCTGTGCGCGGCTCCAGAGGTGGCGCTCGTGTTTTTGAACGATTCGTCCGTCCCGGTCTCGAACTCGCGTTCGGCCTGGTTCGGCGTGGCAACTTCAGGCATGGTTGGTAGTTCTCCCTTCGAAGGTTGGTTTTGAATCAGAACGGTTTGCCCGTCACGGTGTGAACGGGCTGAGATCTCTGGGCATGTCAACCACGGCGAGCGAATCGGGTGACAGCGTAATGGGTTTCGTAACAACCACTTGCATCAGGCCGCGTCAACCCGTGTCAGCCTAGTTTTTGACCTTGGCGCTAGCGGCAGCGTGTACTCTGCCCACCCGCCGCCCAGAGCCTCTTCCGAGGACCCAATGGACCTCAACGTGCCTTACAGCGCGGCCGCCTCTTGGGCCGGCTCGCCGATCGGCTGGTGAACGCACCGCGCATCCAGGCAATGAAGCGTCCACCTTGTTTGGGCTTGCGGGTTGTCATCGGGCAAGGCATCCCTGGACCACTGAGAAGAACGCCGGCTCGATGTTGAATTCGACGCCGTCCTCGTCGCGCAACCGGAGCTTCCGAAGCCTCCAGCAGCGACCGTTCTCCAGCGTTTCGATGAAGCTGTAGCGTGTGCCGAGCTTCACGCGCGCCTCAACCGGACTCGTGCCGTCCTCCCGCCGCAGCCAGATCGCCTTCAAGTGTCCTTTGCGCCCGTAGGACGGCTTCACGAATCCACCGTCGATCAACCGCTTGGCGGCTTCGGCGGTTCGGAAACCAAGCGACCGTCCATCCGGCGCATAGTAGGGGATCTTCTGGTCAGGCTTCATCGAGGCACACTTCGGGTACGACAGCACAGGGAAGGAGATTGGCGAGAGTCCCGTCTCTCGGTATCCGTTGTAGGAGATTCTTCCGGAGGGTGCGCTTTGCGCCGGCCTGTCGAACCGAGCCCCTGACAATAGATACTCACGCGATTGGCAAACTGTCTACTCAGGAATCAACGGAGGCGTGTAATCCATGGTTGCTCGACGAGCATGTTGTAGAACCGCTGCCGCACACCATTGGGCAGGATGATCTCGATCGACTGGCGCGTAACCTCACCAATCTCGTCGTGAGGTTTCAGGTAGCAAACCAAGCCCCGGTCGTGAGAGACGCCAAACCTGCCGGACGGACCTGTGGCGTAGAGTTGGTCCGTGGTCCATCCCAGACTCACTGCTCGCTCTCGAATCGCATCAACCTTCGCCAGGACGGTGTCCTTTACTGCCTCTGCGGGTCGGGTCGGCTGCGGAGGAGAATCCGGTTCGGCGACAGGCTGCTCGTAGGTTCGTGGGTCGAGGCCGCGGACAGCTTCCAGCAATTCGGGCTCGCCGAATCGACGGATGGCCCAATCCTGAATGATGTTGAACTTCTCCCGGAGCGCATCGAACTCTTCGCGGCGGATCTGGCCGGCATTGGCGGCCAGCTTTGCCATTGTCATCTTCGAGCGGAGCCATGCAAAGTATTCCGGGTCGAGCCGTCGATAGCCTGTGTCGTTGATCTGAACATCACGCGCGAAGACTTGTGGCCGGTCGGTGGTCCACGTTCGCAAGCAGGTTGAGACGAACATCTCGACCTGAGCTTCGTGTTCCACTGTTCCAGTCTCTGCGCTTGTGGCGCCGCCCTCGACCAGAACACCGCAAGTTTCACGATGCACAAGGCTTTCTGGCCCGTGTGCCAGTGTTCCAGTCCCGCATGCGGGTTCCGTACTCTTTCCATAAAAATTTGAACTGTGTGAGTCAACCCGGGTCGCGGAGCTATGCATTTCAATTCCTTTCTCGCGTGCGCGCGCGATGAATAGCTGGAACACTGGAACACCGCTTCGAAAACAAAACAGTTAGACTGGAGCACCAAGCCGGAACAACAACCGGAACACGGGTGGGAATGGAACACACCGTCACTCGTCGTTTACCGGCCGGCGGTACCGCCACTCCCTTGCGCCGCGCGGCCCAGCGTTGAACCGTGTCCACCCGTTCGCCCGAAGGCAGCGAGCAACGCGAATGCGGTCCCACTGCGTCCAGGCATCCTTCTTCTTCTCGAGGCACATGCTGAGAACATCCGCGATCGACACCGACTCCCGCTCAGCCGCCCACTCGAGGATCAGTTCGTCCCATGGGTCGCCTTCGTACCGCTCAGCCTGCTCCTGAGCCGCTTCGCGGTTGAGCGCCACTGAATCGAGCCACCACGGTTTCCCGTCGAAGTACAGCGACGTTGCCTCAGCCCAAAGCTGGTTCCGGTTCTCCGCCAGCGATTCGACATCGATCACCGGCGCTTTGCATTCGACCGGCCAGAAGCGGCGCCCACCGGTTTCGTCACGTAGGTAGGCCGCATGATTCACGCTGCCGGCGAAAATGCACTGGCGCGGTGACTCGATGGGCCGCTTCCCGTAAGGAGGGCGGAAGCGATCCGCACCGCGACTCATGAACGCCTTGATCTTGCCGATGTCCGACCGGGACAACGAGTCCAACTCCGCGATCTCGATCACCCAGACACCACGGGTCTGCAGCGCGGCATCCTTCGAGCCGATGTCGGCGATCTCGTCGGTGAACCACGGCTGGGCGAGGATGCGCAGGGCGGTGGACTTCCGGATGCCCTGTTCGCCTTCGAGGATCAGGCAGCAGTCGGCCTTGCAGCCCGGCTCGAACACGCGAGCCACCGCTGAGATCATCCACCTGGATCCGACCGCCGCAGCATAGGGGGAAGCGGGAACGCCCAGGTAGTCTGATAGCCAGAGGTGAAGCCGCGGTGTACCGTCCCAGACCAGGCTCTTTAGGTATTCTCGGACCGGATGGAAGAGCCGCTCTCGGGCGACGGACTCCACCGCCTGCGCAGCACTTTCCACCGACACGTAGATGCCCTGGTGGTGCAGCCAATCGGTCGCCAGAATGTCGTCATTCGGGCACCAATCCACCGGCAAACTGGCGTCCGGCGTCATCCATGGCGCAGGCTTCTGAATGACGGTGAAGTGGGCGAACTCGTTGTAGGCGAGGACGCCCGACCACTCGGGCGCGCCCCGAAGCGCCGTGATCGCATTGGCGAGCACTGGTTTCACTGTCCCGTTCAGGTTGAGTAGAAGGGAATCGCGCCATGACTGCCCGCCCGGTTTGGCGGCTGCGGCGGCTTGCTGGCGCGATCGGCCTCCTCGCGGAGTGTCAATCCGGACCACCTTCATCTGCTGCCGCAATGCCGAAATCGGAACACGGTCCTTCCCGCACTTCTCTTGAATGAGTTTGAGGTGGCGCGGCTGTTCGATGGGATCAAGTTGCTTCACCTCGACAAGGACCGGGCCCAGCGTCTTCGCCAGTTCCGCGTCCGGTGTATCGGGAGAGAGTTTCGAGATGGCCGACTCGAGGGGCGTCTGCGCGGCGGCAAGGATCTGCTCGAAATCCGATGCGGACTTTCCAGAAGCAAAGTACTCGTTGACGTCGATCTTCGCCTCCGCCAGTAGCCGCTGCGCCTCTGAGCTGTCAGCGGGCGCCGATGCCAATGCCTGGCGTGCGGCGAGTTGCTTGTCCCCCAGCGGCAAGATGGCCACTCGCGTTGCGATACCGTGTTCGGCAAGGATGCGCGCCGTCTTCAGCGCGCCTTGTGCACCGGCCTGCGAGACCTCGTTGTCCTGGCAGATGAACACGGTCTTCACTCCGGCGAGTTTCGGGAGGAGGCGATCCCAGTCAGCGTCGCGGATCTGCACGGTGACGGGCGATACCGCAGGGAAGCCCTTCTCCATGAGCGAAATGCAGTCGGTCACCCCCTCGGTGATAACGACCCGCTCCGGGCGCGTGACCAGCACGTCCTCGTTGTACAGAACGTCGTTCCGGATGCACGGCGCTACGTGGCTGTTGTTTCGGTCGTTGCGGACAGCCAGCTTCTTGTACTTGGACTTCTCCCACTCGAACTCCGGTGTCCATGGAGTCCGGCGCCCAATCATAAAGACGACATGCCCGCGGCTCCAATACGGAAACACAATACGTCCATCAAAGAAAGGAACGACACCGTCCTGCGCCGTTGGCCGGAATGCCGAAGTGGCGGTCAGTTCCCGCAGACTGAAAGCACCGGGCCCTTCTTGAAGGACGCGCGCAGCACTGGGTTCCGCGTTGTCCGCGAAACCGATCCTCAGTCTTGCAGTGGTCTCGAACCCAATGCCGTACTTCGCTTGAAACCATCCGAGCACTTCGGTGTTCCCGATCAACCGTTGGTGATACACGTCGGCCAGTGCCGTCAATGCTTCCCGCACCCGAAGGCTGAGGCGATGTTCCTCCTCGATCTCTGAGATCTCCTCCGCGTTGCGCCCGATACGAGACAGGGCGGGAAGCCCGACGCGTTCGGCGAGGAAGTCGCGGGCCTGCCGGTGCGATTCGGGCATCGCTCCCGATCGGCCGCGCGTGACGACACCGAACCGGATGAACTCGACAAGTTGGAGTACGTCACCGCCCAAGCCGCAGCCGAAACAATACCAGCCCTGCCGATCGAGCATGATGTGCAACGAACGTTGTGACTGGCTGCGATGGTTCGGGCAGTCGCAGAAAAGCGTCCGGTCAGACTCCTGCATGATCCGGCCACAGAGCAGTTCACGCGCCAGTTCGCCGATATCGACATCGGTCAGCCGCCGGTAATACTCTTGCACCTCCCCAGGCGCACTCATTGACCACGATCCCCCTCGAGCAGGAAAGAAAGGAAGGTGTTCCGCCGATCCACCTGTCGCTTGTTAGCGCAATTGTCGATGCCCCAGCGATCGCCCAGGATGATCACCGACTCCTTCGCACGGGTCACTGCGGTGTACAGCAGGTTGCGATGGTGCATGAAGGAGTGCGATTTGTGGGCGATCACGACTGCACACGGGAACTCCGATCCCTGCACTTTGTGGATCGACGTCGCGTAAGCGAGGTGGATGTTTCCGATGGCATCGGACCCGGCATCGATTTCCACCGGTCTGCCATCGAAGTCGATCGACAGCGAACCATCGGATCGGACCTCAAGCACGACACCCATCGCGCCATTCATTACGCCCAACTCGTAGTCGTTCTTCGTCTGAATGACCTTGTCGCCGGCGTAGAGCGGCGGCCGACGGTTGGGATCGACCGGCGGAACGTTGAGCCCATACAGCCGCTTCTGCAGAAGCTGTTGCAGTGCTACGTTCAACTCCGCCGTGCCGAGCGGACCCTTGTGCGTTGGCGTTAGCACTTGGACATCGCGGATCAGGTCGTACCCGAGCCGATTGCTCAACACCTCGTCGAACAACAAGAGCAGCATTCTGTGGACGTCTTCCCGATCGGAGAATTTGTCGATGACGTACCAAGGGCGGCGCGCGCCCACCTGCTCATCCGATGTCGGCCGAACCTCGCCATCGAGGATCGCGGTGGAGTTCTCTTTCAATACCCCCGCCTGGCGGATGATTCGCGTCAGGATGGTTGTTGGAATTGCCGCCGAACGGACCAGATCCCTGAGCAAATTCCCCGGCCCTACCGGTGGCAGTTGGTTATGGTCACCGACCAACACGACCGCAGTCCGCGAGCGGTCGATCGCTTGGAACAGCCGCCAGGCGAGCGGAACATCCACCATGGAAACTTCGTCGATGACGAGGATGTCGGCCTCGACGGGGTTGATCGCATCGCGCGCGTAGGTGTGGCCGTTGAAGCCCAAGAGCCGGTGGATCGTGCTCGCCTCGATGCCCACTACCTCTTCCAGCCGCTTGGCCGCCTTGCCCGTCGGAGCCGCAAGGACAACCTTCCGTTCCAGCCGCTCGGCGATAGAGGCGATCGTCGAAACCGCATAGGTCTTTCCGCTGCCCGCGCCGCCGGTCATCAACGACAGGGAATACGTCAGTGCGTTCCTCACAGCCTGACGCTGCTCGGCATTGAGTTCGCCGCCCTCGGCATCGAGCAATCGATCGACATCGGCAACCGAATGTGGGCTGCTTGCCGTACCCGCCTTCAAGATAGTGGCGAGTTCCGCTTCCATGCGATGGATCTCCGGATCGGCAACTACGAGCCGCTCAAAGGCATGAGAGATCAGGCGCCCTTCCGTGATCAGATCTTCCAGGTGGGTCTCGATCACCTCACGGCTGTCGAGGGTGTCCATCACCAGCAGAGTGTTGGCACGGTCAAGAAGATCCTCGTATTCGACCCAGCAGTCGCCGTTGTCCAAAGCCTCAAGGACGCAGTAGTGCAGCCCCGCGCGGATGCGGGATGGGAGGTCCTTCGGCGTTCCGAGCTTCCGCGCGATCTTGTCGACCCGCTTGAACCCGAACCCAACAATCTCGCGTACCAGGACATACGGATCGTGCTCCAAAATCGGGACCACTTGGCTGCCGAACTTCCCGACCAGCGTCGTGACCTGGTGGTGAGTCAGTCCGAAGGCCGCGAGGTACGCCATCGCCGTGTTGAACTCGCTGTTGGCGATCCAGATCCGCTGCAGTTCCATCGCGATCTCGACCGGAACCTTCGCGGTGGCGGCAATCTCCTCTGGTTGGTTGCGGATTGCTTGGTCGAACTCACGGCCGAACCGGTCCGCAATCAGCCGCGCTTTCGCGGGTCCGATGCCCTTCACGTCGGGGTGATTGGCGAGGAAGTTGGCCAGCCCCTCGGGGTCCATCTCCAGGTCGTGCCCCATACAGTCCGCCTCGAACTGGCGGCCATACTTCGGGTGGTTCACCCACCGCCCTTCCAACCTGACGGCATCGCTCGTTCGCACGAATACCCGCCCCGCGAATTTGACATCCTCGCCTTCAGAAGTGCGAAGCCGCCCGGCGCTGAACGTCGGCCCCGAGTAGAACACCGTCTCCACGGTGCCGCGGATGCATGTGCGATCTGCTGTCATCGATCCCACCTCCTTCGCGCCGCAAGCAGGTATGCCTGCGTGAAATGGCAAGCAGCCTGGCGATTGCCGCAGAAGAACACCGGGATGCGGTAGTCGAGGATGATCGACAGGGCGCTGCCAAGGACAGCATTCGGGTGGGCGTCGCCTCGATAGCGCTGCTGGAGCACGTCGGCGATACCAGCCTCCACCACCACACAGGCCGCCCGGTAACCGGCCAGCACTCGCAACTCCCGGCGGAATCGCGCCCGGGCATGGACTACCGTCCCGACAAAATCGTCGAGAGACTTGCGCTCAACAGCGACCTCGCCTTCGAGGCCCGCAATGGAGTAGTCCCCGGCCGGCAGCGCTCGCCGCACGGCAGCCGCCAGCCGGGTATCGAACGAATATGGCTCCTGTTCGCGGGTGTCGATGACGATGGTGGCCGCTGATTCCTCAGAACGGGACAAGGGCATCCCCGGCGTCCTGGCGAAATTTGCCCGGCTCGCGGCTGGTGTCGATGCGGCGATTGAAAAAGATGTTCTCGTTGTCGCCCTTGGTGCGCTTGGTGACCTCGAGCTTGACGTCCAGCAGCTTGCTCAGGTGTTTGGGCAACTCGGAGATCCGTTCCAGGTCAAGCCCGCACAAGTGCAGGTCGGTCTTGACGTACTTCAGCGTGTTGTGGGTGATCACGCTGTTCCGCCACATCAGCCGGTTGACGAACTTCGGCGCGATGACGCGGAGCGTCCACTTGATCATCGGGTTTCCGGTCGACTGCGCCTCGGTCAGTTCCACCTTCTCCACGTTGACTTGGTACTTGCCATCAGGCACGCTCTCGAAGTCGCTTCGCTCTTCGGGCTGCTCGCTGCGGAATCCATCATCGAACTGCGAGAGATCAATCGAATGTTTACTCATGGTTTCTTCTCCTGTCGGGAACTCACTTGGCCGCTGCTGGCGCCTTCGCTGCGGCAACCGGTTTCAGCGGGGCCACGGGAGTATTGAAGGCGTCCATGAACTTGCGGAAATCGAGGTCGATGGTCTCGGGGAGCCGCCCCGTGCGATCGCCGGCTTCGTAGTAGAGGCTGGGCTTTGTGCGGATCACGCGGCGTACACTCTGGGCCCCGTCTTCCCCGGTGGCCACCTCGAGGTCACAGAAGAGGACCATGTCCACCATGCCCAGCACGATCTTGCGGGCCTTGTCGGGCAACGTCGGCACGATGCGCGTGTACTTGCCGGTCCGCGTTTCCACCTCGATCTCCTTGGCGTGCGAGATGAGGAACAGCCCATAGGGCAGGAACGCGAGCTTCGTCAGTACCCGTTGGAACTCGTTGTTGACGATCGCGTACCCCTTCCCGTACGCGAGGTCGGATTCGTGCTCAACCTTGAACTTCCGCAGGATGTAGTCGGTGCAGAACTTGTAGGCGTTGTCGATCGTGTCGATGACGACGGTCTTGAAGGGATGCTTTCCCTCACCGATCTCCGCGCACGCGTTGAGCAGATCCTCCCAGGTCTGAATCGGCGCCTGGTAGACATCGAGCGCATTGAGACCAGGCTCGGTGGCGAGGAACAGTGCGTTGTCGGCATTCGAGCACAGCGTCGATTTGCCGATTTTCGTTTGCCCATAGACCAGCACGGTCAGATCCGCGAGGTTGGGCTTCGGTTGGGTCTTGGCAGTTGGCAGTAGTGGCATGATTTCTCCTCGATCAGAAAGCTGGGGTGACTGCGTCGGCGGTGAGAACACGGAGTTCTTCGTGCGGCTCGACGCGTTGATAGAAGTTCTCCATCACGTTGGGATTTCCGTTCGAACGGCACAACGCGAAGTAGGGACAAGGCCGCTGGTAGTTAAAGCAGAAGCTGGTGTTCTGGTAGAAGGCGCCCCGCCGCCGGGCGTCGAGAAATGACTGCGTCAGCTCCCACAACTCGGCCTGCAAGACGGCGAAGCGGTCGCGCGAGATATAGAGCCGCTCGCGGTGGAACATGCCAGGTTCGGCGTACTTCTCCGCCAGCCGCTGCTGAAACTCTTCGTCGGTTTCGGGGAGCTTGCGCTTGGCGGTCGTTTTGCCGGTCTTCGACTTGGCCAGCAACTCAGACCGCCGCGCTTCGAACTCCTCCTCGGTTTCGCCCTGGCTCTGCTGCAGGCGCGTCTTGACCAGGATGTTGTAGAGGATCCCCGTTATCTGGAAGCCGAAACGCTGCTCCAAATACCAGGCGTAGAGGGTGATCTGGAAGTCCGTCCACAACCGCTCCAGGTAGTCGGATCCAAGCTGCGCCGCTGTCTTGTGTTCGAGCAGGTAGTAGTCGCCGTCGATTCGAACGATGCCATCCACCTTGCCAGCCAACACGAAGCTGCGCGAAGTAGCGCCCGTTGCGGGATTCACGATCGGCATGTTCGTGAAGGTCTCTTCGAGCGCGATCACCTCGAATTCCTCCACTGCGTACAGCTCCGCGTAGCCCTTCATCATGGCGGTGGCGTAATGCCAATCCCGGCGCTGGTCCTCGTCCTGCGCTCGGCCCGCGCACCGGCGGTCGATGTGGTCGAGCACGCTCGCGAGGTCACGATCCCGATGCCACATCTCCAGGCATTCGTGGATCAGAGATCCGAAGTGCAGGTTGCGGTCACGTTCGATTGGCGCGAGGTTCTGCAGATACCGCCAGTCGACCGCCTTCCGGCAATTCCGGAAAAGGCTCCACATCGAATAGGTCGTTACCATCGGGGCGGCGCTCATCGGGCACCTCCGCTTGGTGCAAGGCCCGCTTCCCGAAAGGCCTGCCTGATCTCGCCGATCATCTGGTAGATTCGCGGCCGCGACTTGCCCGTCTCCCGCCTCACCTCTGCCACCGACATCCGGCTGAGCAGGACAGCAACCTCGCGCAGGTGCTCCGGAAGGGACGCGACGACCTTGCGCACATCCATCTGCAGTTCGATTGAGCGGGCCAATGCCGGTGCGGGCGGCTCAGCGCAGGAACTCCGCATCAGCACCCGGTCGTCGACGCCGCTGATGAACGTCGGACGCCGGCCGTTCTGGATGGCGAGACGCGCGGCACGATTTCGGACGACGCCGAAGATGAAGCCCCGGTGTTCCCCGCGCCCCGACTGGTAGTGGCGGCTGCGCTTCAGGTAGTCGAGCAGCAAGTCTTGGCGCAGATCGTCCCAGTCGGCGCGAGGGAAACCGAAGGATGCGACGAGTTGGCTGGCGCGAATCCCGGCTTGCTGAAGAGCGAAGGGATCGATGGTCGCAGGTACGGGCGTCATGACAACACCCCTGCCGGCACAGCCTCAACGATCATCCGGAACGGCAGCCCATGCCGGACCTCGATCCGCTCGATAGTGCCGTCTTCCAGGCGTGCGACCTGCTCGAAGAACCGCTCAATCGGACGCCGCAACGCGAAGTCACTGAGCCGCGATTCCGGGCGCGGGCCATCTTCTGCATCGAGCTTCACTTCGACGAAGACCCGCGGCGCCGGGCTGAACTGCGGCTCGCCGTTGCGGATCTCCAATTCCTCGATCCGGCCGAAGTTGATCGTTTGAAACAGCCGCACGAGCCGCGCGCGTTCGGGGGAAAGGTCATGAAAAGCGGTAGGGCGGATCATGCGGCGCTCTCCCCCATCCGGCTGCGGTTGCGCGCCAGAAATTCATCAACGGCGGGGTGAGTCCGCGGCGGCCGAACGGCGGTCGGCTCAAACTCCTCGCGCCCGGTCACGCCACTCAGGTTGCGGAGCAGTCGGACGCGGATCCGGTCGAGCCGCTTCATGACCGTCCAGAGGATGTCGTCGTCGAGGTTGTGGATAGCGGCGGCGGAGCCGACTAACAAGGCAATGTCGTCAAAGGAGTCGCGGATCAGGGCCTCGTGCGCCGCAGCGATAGCCGGCGGAGCCTTGGTGGCATCCCCATTCCGCTTCGGAGGGTTCGTAGCAGGTGAAGTCATTTTCGGTTTCCCTGCTACCCTTCCTGTGAACTTTCACATTCCGGAGCCGATGGCGAGCGATGAGACAGCTAAGTGCTTGAAAGGACGGGTGAAGATTTTCGCTCTCGGGTCAACATTTTCTCTCCGGACCCCTCGCCGGAATTGTGAAGCTCACAAACGCGGCCCGCGATGCGGAGTTTTCCACAGCCTTGCAAAGGCAGGATCCAGGCAAGAACTGGATCCTGATTGCCATCAGGCGATTGGCTCGTGGAAATTGTTCGCCTTATGTTCGCCATGCTAAAATCGAGGCTCATGTTAATCACCACGGACTTTCCAGGCCGGTCCCCCCAGGCCCCGGCAGCGATGTAAAACGCTTGCTTGGGTACTGCTGGCCTCGGTCCATCTAGAGGATCGGTATGCCCATGCACTTCACCCCAAAAGCGTTTCTGCGGCATGTGCCAAATGGACTGTTGCAGGACTACTTCGCGAAGCGAAGCCAACTCCAAGAAATCCTGTGGGATCAGCTCTCCGAGACGGGCATCGAGGCTGTCCACGACGCCATCGTTCAACTGCCGGAGGCGCAGGTACAAGAGATCTGCGGCCATTTCCGCGCGGTGTGGGAGATGGCGGCACGCGAGTACACTCCCTGGCTGATCCAGGTCGCGCGCGAGCACGGCGTCGACCTCGCGGCATCGATGCAGAAGCAATCGAATGCCTATGAGCGCGCGTTTCGGGTTTTCCTCGAACACCCCGCGATCTTCGAGGAGGCGAAGGCACTGGCGCACTGGGAGAGCCTGCCTCGCCGATCGACCGAGAAGCGAAACGGGATGCCGAAGATGGCACCGGCGATCAACGAACTCACCCTCGAGCAGTTCGGCGCGACCGTATCGCGGTACTACCAGGAGGCCCAAGGACGCGGCGAGCACTGCAAGGTCGAGCACTTTGTCCGTTCCGGTCACATCGACTTCTTCTTCGCCTATCCCGCCGACTACTCAGACACGATGATCTGCTACGAGGATGACGGCAACTTCGCCCGCAAGGAATGGAAGCCGGCATTCGAGGTCGTGGTCATGTTCGACCGCAGCACCGGCACCGCGGAACTCTACGCCGAGGGCAGTGCCGACGTCCGCGAGAACCTGGCCGGCATCTTCGCGCGCACCATCCTCGGCGTCGACGAGGTCCCGAAGCGTGTTCCGAAGCCGCCATACGACCTTCAGCCGCTGCTGAACCCGCACTTTCGTTTCCCGACACGTCCGGAAGACAAGATCCTGCACACTCGGCTGAAGTCGATCCGGCTTCAGAAGTGGAACGACGACGGACGCATTATCTTCGACGCCGGCGGCCGAAACTCCCGAAAGAGTGCCCTCGATCTCGTGGCTGAGGCTCTCAATGAGGTTCGGTTGCCGCGTGACAAGTTCCGCGTCACACAGGCGGCCTTCCAGGCGGTGTTCGAGAACGGGCGGAAGCGGCCGAAGACCGTGAGTTTCACGATCACGCATCCTGCCGGCTGCTCTCTCCGCGACAGCGACGAAGATCTGATCCTCCGCCGCTGCCTCCGCGACTGGGGGATCGCAAACGATGAGTGATCTGCTCCGCGAACTCTGGTCCCGCGCCGAGTGCGAGGAGTCTTCATTTTCGGCGGAGGAAATCGAGTGGTCGCCGCCAGGGCAGTTCGAACTGCTCTGCAACCTTGGCTTGCTGAAGGAAACGGACCGGGCGACGTGGGCCCGCTGCGAGGCCTGCGGCGACGGTCACGTCGAAAACGTTGCCTGGGTCCAGAACGCCACCACCGGCAGGTCGGCGCCGTTCGTCCCGTGCCCTGAAAATGGAGGTGCCTCCGTTTCCATCGAGCGCCTCCGCCGCTGGGCCATTGACCTCGATGCGATCGCCCAGGCAACACGCCGGGCGCTCGAGTTGATCGGTAATGACTCCGTCCTGTTGCCAGGTCGGGTCTGGTTTCTCGGCCGCCGCCATGTCGCCGGGCGGTTCCGCGACTTCTTCTTCGTCGTCGGCGCCGCCCGCGAGGACGCCCACACCCTTTGGGACCGATGCCCCCAGATCGAGGATGCTCCTTCGCCGGTCATTCTGGTTCCCAGCCAAACGCCATCCGAACGAAAGGCGTCGGCCTTCCGCCTGGCCGACCTGGCCTCCATCACCGACGACCGAATAGTCGTGGACCTCGATTACGTTGGGGACGCGCTGCCGAGTGAGCGTGGTGTCACGCCGGCGAAGACAGTGGCCAGTTTCCCGGTACCGGCAGACGCAACATGGGCCGATCTCCGTCTGGTGGTCCGGGAGCACACCATCGTGGCGCGCCTCCGAAACCAGGAGCAGGAGTTCGGCTTTGAGGATCTCGGCATCTCCGGAACAACCGACCGGCTGTGGCAGTTGCTTTGCACCCTCGCACGCGTCGGTGGCCAGACTCCGGCTCGAAGTCGAACCGTATCCGAGCAGGGCGCGGCCACATTTCGGAAGCAGGTCAGCGACCTCCGCCAACGTCTTTCGACGGTGTTCCCCATCAACGGCGAGCCGATTCGGGCGGTGCACGGAACCGGAGGCTACCGGTGCCTATTCCAGATCAGCCTGGACCGCGTTGACGGTTTTCCGGTGCAACCGGCACGATGGGACGAATGCCGATTCACCGAACTGCCTGATGGCCGTATCGCGATCTCTGTTCGGACAAAGGAGGTCTTCGCCGCCAGGACCATTTCGGACGAGACCACAAGTCGCACCGATCTGGAGGCGGCGGAGCGCTCTGGTGTTCGAACGGAGGAATATGACCTCCGCGCGCTCGGCCTCGCCGACCAAGTCGGCCGCCCAACAGCCGAGGGTCGAGTACTCCTGGAATTCCTCCGCAACGGAGGGAAGCTGACGCGGAGGGGTGACGATAAAGACATCCTCCGTCTCGCACAGCGACTCCGGGACTGGATGGGGCTCGAAGTCGAGCCATTTCGTTTTACGCAGAGCCGGGCGCTCTGGAGCACGGTCTTTGAGTCTTTTAGGTCTGACCAGTAGGCGACATTGAACTAGAGCACAGGATTTCCGCCTCTACTGAAGAATCCTAATCGGCCGCGGTCTGCAGTAACTGTCTTTGGTTTGGACCAGTCATGCGTTGCGACGCTAATATCTTGAGAGCGAGGTGCAATTGTGGCGAATACCGACTATGAGAAACCAATCCTGCTGAACGCTGTCGATGTCCAACCGGGCGACGTGTTGCTTTGTAACTGCGGACCCTATAGCGATTTTTCGCAGCGAAGGATTGAAGATGTCACAGGCAGCCCCTATGTCCATGCGGCCATCTCCGTCGGCGCCGGAATGGTTGCGGAGTCTACCACGGGCGGCTTGCAACAGGTGTCGCTTGCGGAGTTATTGGAGCGCTACGCTCATGTTGCGGTTTTTCGAAGTTCCTATGTTTGGAGTGAGGACCGAGTTCGCAAGCTCAAGGCGTTCGTTGAGCGTGAAATCCAGCGCCAGGCGAAGTATAGTTTCATCGGCGCCTTCAAGCTGCTGTGGAAGCCGAAGAAACACGCCGCTACGATCCACCAGCAGCTGCAGGATTTCTTCAATCGGGCGCCAGAGTCTAAGAAGAAGGTCGTTTTCTTCGGCCACAAACGGTACTTCTGCTCCGAGTTTGTCGCACAGTGTTTCATCGAGGCAGGTTTCACCGAGGGGGCCGGTGCTGTTTTCTTTCGCCCAGATGTCCAGACCCCGGCCGCGCTGGGGAGGGACTGGTTGTACGGCGTTCTCGTTGGGTTCATCACCAACAAGAACGACTATGTCGTTCCTGCCGAAGACGAGTTCTATAACGATGCGACGTACAGAGAAATATTTCTCGACGAAGCGAATGGGTAGCAGCTGAAATCGTTCTGCGCTTGGGCTCCGCTACTCCTCGGCTCGGAGTCTGTCTAGCAGCCTCGTCGCATTCTCTACGCCGTCTCCGTCATTGTTTTCGGCGAACTTGTTGCGCGCTGTCATAAGCCAAGTCGCGGCGCTCGTCTTCTTTCCTTCGATGAGATCGATTTCTGCCCAGAGTAACGAAAGGCTTGCAACAACATTGATCAGCCCGCAGTTGTGCGCCAGTGGCAACGCTTCCCGAATCCGTTCCCTTGCTAGGGTGTATTCCTCTTCGTCGATATAGATGCGCGCTATGGCGTGCAGTGAGATGGCCACTCCCGCTTCATCGCCCCGCAAGAGATCGTGCTGGTAGCTCTCTAGAAAGTGCTCTAGTGCGTCGGGTGCGTTGTACCGTTCGAGGAGGAGTGCTTTCAGGTGGAGAAATCGGGAGCGAAGCGCAGGGGGCATCTGCACGTTCTCCACCGCGTTGAGCTCCTCGACCGCTTCCCTGTCGCGGTTGGCTCGTCGGAGCAAGTCTGCCTTCGTATGCCGTAGCTCTGCGACAAGCACCTCCGGGCAATGGGTGTCTACGGCGAGTTGCACTGCTCGTGACGCGGCAGCAATAGCCTCATCCGACCGGTCTTGCTCACGGCGTATGTGGGCGAGTTGTCCCATGAGCCGCGCCTCGGCTTCTCCTTGGTCCTCCGTGAGTTGCTGGAGCAGATCGTGCGCCTCCTGCCAGCGCCGTTCGGCATCGTCGAGCCTATCGAGCTCTATCAGGCAGTCAATTTGCTGCGTGATCGTCGCCTGCAAGTTCTTGATGTAGTCGTCGTTATCCCGGAAGGCCTGCAACTCAGCCTCGATCCGTTCGTTCTCCACAAGGCCGGTACGGTAGTCACCCCGAAGCATTGCGATTGTGACGAGGTGCCCGCGAAGGACCACGCGTTCAAGGCCCGTCGCGTGGGGGACTAGCTGCTCAATAAAGCCTTTCATCTCGTGCAGCCTACCGTTCATACCAAACCACCGGCAAAGCGTGATGCACATCAATGGGGCCACTTCCCAATCTTCAATGCGGATCGCCCAATCGAGCAGCCGGACATCCCGGGGGTCGATCCTGCCGCTCGCGGCGAGCATACCCATCGCGCCTACGAGCCGCCGGAATCCTTCGCGATGCTCTGCTCGCCAGTTGGGGAACCATCGCTCGCCAAGCAGCATGAATTCCGGCGCTAGCAGCAGCGCTTCGTTTTCCTCGTGAATGACGGTTGCAGCGAGCGCGTTCTCTATGCCTGCCAGGATGACCGCCGAGGGGACTCCGAAGTTCTCCATCATGTTCGCAAACTCGGCCCGTTCAGCGAAGGTGGTCCTCGCGATTCCCTGGTTGGATACGAGCCAGCTCGCAAATACGATGCCGTCGCGATTCAGTCTAGCGGCCCGCTCAGCCATGCGGTTTTCGCGCTCAAAGCGTGCGACCGCCTCGTCTTCTGTCCGACCAGCGATCAGGTCTTGCACAAACCCAGATACACCGATGAGGGGATGGTTCTTTACCCGATCCGCGAGGCCGCGATCCTCGGCTGCGAGCAAGCGAACAGCGAGTTTCTTGTCCATCCCGTCGCAGTACACGATGTTCTCTCCGGGCACGGGAATGAACGAATGTGGGTGCGCCAGCCGCACGAGTTGGCCGTCAGGGACGTCGAGAATTGGCGTACCGTCGTTCTCAACACGCCACCGAGCGGACATGCTCTGCGACCGCCGAACAAGTGCTGCCCAATGCTGAATTGCCGCATCACCGCCAGCACCCACCGGCGCGAGCAGGGTTGTCGGCCCGGTCTGGTGCGCAAAACTGTTCAACGTACTCAGTTGGAGCTCCATGCCGGGACATCGTGGTGCAGGTGAGCCGGCCAAGGGAGGAATGGCATTCGTGATGCGCAACGAACGAGCACGTTCTCGATGGAGATGGACGGCGTTGAAGAACGCATACTCATCCGCCGTATCGAGTGCTCGCACCGCCATCATCGCCTCCTCAACGGTTCGACCCCGAACCAGTTCACGGAACAGACAGGCGATGCTGTTCGTGGCGGTTGTTGAATCCAGGGGGAACGTGAACGCGATGAGATCCGCAGGGAGTATCGCCCCCTCATTGACCACAGGTCCACCGAGACGAGCGCTCTCGCACGTCGAAAGGATGAGAAGCTTGCACCCATAGGAAGCGCACAGCCCGACAAGCTGTGCTGTCCGGGCGCGCCGACCGTCGCCAAGGAAGAGATGGTGTTCACCTTGAAGGTCGTCGTAACGGCCATGCCCGGAAATGACAACGATTTGTGGGCGAAACCCGTCCAACACCGCCTCGACGTGGCCAGGGGACGGATCGATAAGAAACTCCATCGGGATGCCTGTGGGGACCGTTTCGAGGAGCCTGCAGCGTTCCTCATCGAAGCGGAGTCCATTGTCCGAGCCCAAGCTCATGTGAACGATATCGACAAGAGGATTCCGTCGTTTACTTCTTGCAGCGGTCGCGGGTACGTAGCGCACAAGATGACTGCCTGGCGCCCCGATCAGGAACGTATCATCGACACGAAGGAGTTCCCATGGAAACGGCATCAACGGATGCACTGCTTGCGCGAACTGAACGCGCACCTGCCGCGCCTCATTGGCCAATCCCAGCTCATTCCATTGCTCGGGTGATGCGATCAGAGCGGCGAGCCGCTCTCCGACGTCATTGAGCAGAACATCGCCCGGGTCGCGAGCCCCGACTGACTTCCAGCGCAACAGCCGCAGATCCTCATGGAGGCTTGTCGCAAGATGCGGATCGACGGCTGTCGTGAACTCGCGCGTACCGGCACTGACGCGGAACCGGTACTGGCCGCCGGCGTCAACGTCGATTTGAATGCGAAGATCCATGAAGGGTTCTATCTTAACCTCGGGACCTTCTCTTCCGTCGGCGGACGATCTTCGCGTTGGTTCTACCCAGGCTAGGAATGAACACCGTCCGGACGAAGATCAGCGGACGCTAGCCTTTCACGGAGCGCGAAGGAGCCCGCTATCGTAATCACCGCATGCTGCTTTGATTTCACTCTCCTCGAATCGTCGGCAATCCGGAGAGTAAGAGGTCTGGCCTAGTCGAGGCGACTACTGTCAGCGCTGGAAGTCTTCGGTGCCTTACAAACGCTTTCCACGAAAGCCGTTATAGCGAATCTCTAACCTTGGGGGCCAACTCCTCCCACCGTTCACGCTGCACCTCCCACGCCGGCAGTCGCGCCACCAATCGCAGCGCGGTCTCTGACACCGGAAATCGGCCACCCCGCGTCTTAGGCAGGCCGAGCACCTCCTGCTGGATGTCCGGCGCCAGCCAGGCTAGCATCATGATCTGGCTCATGCGCTCGCGGCTGATGCAGCCCAGGCGGGCTAGGTCAGTGTGGTTCCGGACCTCGCCGCGATCCAGCATGTCCTGAAAGTGGATGGCCAAGGCGACCACCTGCACGATGCGCGGGTAACGGTCGAAGCGGCGGCGTGCTGCCTCCTGCTTGGGCTTTTCTCCGGACTGCCGGTCAATGGCTCGGACGCCTGGCTTCAGGTTGAACTCGATCTCGAAGGTCTTTGATTCCTGCCTCACTTGCTGGCCCTCACTTCAATGCATAGTTGCCGGATCCCCGCCGTCCGGAAGCCGACAGTCACCTTGCCGGTCCGCCCGTCGTAGGTTACCTGCTCCACGAGCGTCTTGACGAACTTCTCCTGCTCGCGCGGTTTCATCTCTTCCCATAGGACGTCGAACTCCCGCAGCGCCCGGAGCACAGACGCCGGATCGGTGATCTGGTCTACGGTCTCAGCGAGTTGGTCGCACACCGAGCGCAACTGACTTTCCAGGACATTGATCCGATCCTGCAACTCCGCCATCTTGTCGGCGACGTGCTTTCCGCCCGCCCGGACGAGGCTCGGGATCTCCCCCGCGAGACGGCTCAACTCCCTCTCCATCACCCGCTTCTCGCGTTCGAGTGCCTCCCGCTGGGTGCTCTGCTGTTCGCCCAGTTGCCGGACCACCTCCTCGACCACGGATGGATTCGCCGCAATTCCGCGGATCTGGTCGACGACGGCTTGCTCGATCTGCGGCGCGGACACCGACCGCGTTTGGCACTGGTCATATCCTCGCTGGTGGGCGTTGATGCAGACGTAGTAGCGGTAAAGCTTGTTCGGCGCCTTCTGCGTATAGGTGTGCGCCATCCCGGCCTCACAACTGCCGCAGCGCAGGATGCCTTTCAGGACCGCCCCATACTTGTTCCGAACCTGGCGGCCGCCGGTACGCCCATTGAACCGGAGCCGGTCCTGCACGCGCTGCCAGACCTCCGGATCGAGGATGCCCTCGTGCTCGCCGTCATAGATCTGGCCGCCGTGCTCGATCTTGCCTATGTAGACGATGTTCGTCAGCAGGTTGTAGAGACGGTTCTTGATGAACGGCTTACCGCCGGAGAGTGTCCCCTTGCGGGTCGTCCATTCCTTCATGCGCCAGTTGCGGCGATTCAGCTCCTGCACCACCGGGATCAGCGAGCCGTGCTCGAGGTAGAGGTCGAAGATGGCCCGGACGCGCGAGGCCTCATCCTCGTTGACCACGAGGCGTGCACCGCGATCGCTGAGATCGTACCCGAGCATGGGGATGCCGCCGACCCATCGTCCCTTGCGCCGGGCGGCAGACATCTTGTCGCGCGTGCGCTCGGCGATCATCTCGCGTTCGAACTGGGCGAAGGAGAGGAGGATATTCAGGGTCAGCCGGCCCAGCGATCCGGTCGTATTGAACTGCTGGGTGACCGAGACGAAACTGACGCCGTGCTTGTCGAGTACCTCCATGATCCGCGCGAAATCGAGCAGGGATCGAGTCAGCCGGTCGACCTTGTAGACCATCACACAGTCGACCAGCCCGTCGCGGACATCCTGTAGCAGCTTCTTCAGCGCCGGCCGCTCCATGTTGGCGCCGGTGTAGCCGCCATCGTCGTAGCGATCGGGCAGGGCCACCCAGCCGTCTTCCCGTTGGCTGCGGATGTAGGCCTCGGCGGAGTCTCGCTGCGCGTCGAGCGTATTGAACTCCTGCTCCAGTCCTTCCTCGGTGGACTTGCGCGTGTAGATGGCGCAGCGCATGCCACGGCGTGCCGTCAAACCAAAGGCGCTGCTATTACTTCCGGCCATTGGACTTCTCCTTGGTCAGGCCGAAAAAGAGGTAGCCATTCCACTTTGTGCGCGTGATCTCAAAGGCGACGGCGCTCAGCGATGGAAAGAGGCAGCCCTCGTATTCGAAGCCGTTGTCACGCACGGTCACGACATACGTGTTGCCCCGGTACTGCTTGACGATCAGCCCTCCCGGCAGCGGAGTGCGGGCATCGTGCGCCGGCTCGATGGTGGTCGTCGATGAGTTGTCCATCGGCATGCCTGCCCGCAGCCGCTCCACGTTCGTCAGCACGCGAGCCCGGAGCGGCGTGTCCCGGGCAATGCTCCGCGCCAGTTCGATCGCCGACTCCGGTAGCCCGCCTTGCACCTTGGCTTGGAGATGCCAAGCCAGCTTCCGAAACAGATGCTGCCGGTGTGCGCATGTGGTCTCCTTACCGAAGAACTCCAGGTGGCGGGTCTGCAGCGCGGCGACATCCATCGCGGCCAGTTCGTCGATCTGTTGTCGGAGGGTCTTCTTCACGCGTCAACCTCATGACTATGAAGGCTCTCCGGGCGCGCGTTATCAAGTTCTCCGTTGACGGTTTCTCCGCCGTCCGACTTGGGGAGTTCGATGCGCCGGACGCGCCGGTAGCGCTGGTATGCCTGGGCGAGAAGAGTGGCGATCTGGGCGACGGCCTCGGCCGTAGTGCGGTCGCGGAGTTCCATGTGTTGCCGGTCCTTTGGGTGTCCGGCCCACAACGGCTTCCGCTGGGCGGCCTGGCGCGTCGTCTGGCTCTGTCAATAGATACTCACGCGAGTTCGAAACTGTCTAATCGGTCCCCCTCTCTCAAACGGAGTGTCAACAAACGCGGAGGCGTCAACAGAGAAACCCGAGAGTTCGGGGAGTTGAGAGAGGCCAAGGGGCTCAACCACCATGGTTGAGAGCGAGGCCCGGACGTGCACGTCTCGAACTGGAGAACCGCGCCGAAACGCAAATACTGGCGAATGTTTGGGATACGGGCGGGAGGTCAGACAGGGAGGCTGTCAACGAAATCGGGTGGTGGAAAGTTCGCGATTGAAGGAATGGCTCCCCTCTCTCAACCGTGCTCGAACTTTCTCCATGTCACGGCGTTATGGTTTACGCGCGATTCGTGCCATCACATTGCACAAAACGCACACAGACCGTTACCGTAGAACTGGGGAGATCCTATGCCACGCATCTTGCGCGCCGAACCCAAGGCGCCGTCGAAAACGGTTGGCTCCAGGACCGCCCAATTGCTGACCGCCCTCTACGAACGCGGCGA